>Ga0208849_1001904_pt1 | contig 12775 bp, 14 predicted proteins | sample NGESurdeep072012_10_FD_184470 | JGI IMG/M metagenome (GOLD analysis project Ga0208849, IMG submission 184470) | Arctic peat soil microbial communities from Barrow, Alaska - NGEE Surface sample 53-3 deep-072012 (SPAdes) | ecosystem: Environmental > Terrestrial > Soil > Wetlands > Peat ...
CCCCCTCGTCCTTCGGCGAGGCGGTCCCCCTCCCCCTACGGTGGAGGAGCTCCAGGCCAGCCAATCCGAGATGTGTGCATCGCCTAGCCACGAAGGGGAGGGAGGAAGCCCCTACATCGGATGCGCCGCGCGCCAGGTCTTCAGGGCGGCCAGGGTCTGGGTCACGTGCTCGTCGGGCTTGAGGTTGGAGTAGACGAAGATCACCTTGTCGTCGGGGGCGATGACGTAGGACGTCCGGTCAGAGTACCCCGGATGAATCGCCAGCGTGGAATCGTAGCTCTTGGCGATGGCGGCGTTTGGGTCGGCGGCGACCGCAAACTTGGAGCGGCATTCACTCACTGAAAACTTGGTCAGCTGGTCGATGTGCCCGGCCGTGACGCCGATCAGGGTCGCGCCCAGCCTGGCGTAGTCGGCCGAGGCGTCGGCGAACTCGTGCGCCTCGATGGTGCAGCCCGGCGTGAAGGCGGCGGGGAAGAAATACAGCACCACCGGCCCCTTCTTCAGCGCGTCGGAAAGCGTGAACGGGAATTCCTTGCCGGCCTGGGAGGCCTGGGCCGAGAAGTCCGGCGCGGTCGCGCCGACCTTCAGGGCGGCGTGAGCCGGCGCGGCGGCGAGGAGGGTGAGGGCGCCGGCGGCGGCGAGAAGGCGGTTCATGAGAGGCGGCTCCGAGGGATGGGCTTCGGCGGGTATGCGCCTTCGGCGCGCCCCCTTCCAGTCCACTTGCCGCTCGCCGGCCTTTCGCCTAACCCTCCGGTGACCCGCCACCAGGACCACTGTTCATGCCGCTCGCCTTTATCTTCCCCGGTCAGGGCAGCCAGGCGGTCGGCATGGGGCGCGAACTCGGCGAGGCATTTCCCAGCGCCCGCGCCGTCTTCGAGGAAGTCGATGACGCCCTGGGGGAGAAGCTCGCGCGCCTGATCGCCGAGGGACCGATCGAGGAACTCACCCTCACCCACAACGCCCAGCCGGCCCTGATGGCCGTCAGCCTGGCGGTGATCGCCACTCTGCGCTCCGACTTCGGCGTGCCGATCGAGAGAGCCGCCTTCGTCGCCGGCCACTCCCTGGGCGAATATTCCGCCCTCGCCGCGGCCGGCGCGATCAGCCTGGCCGACACCGCCCGTCTGCTCCGGCTGCGCGGCGAGGCGATGCAGCGCGCCGTGCCGGTGGGGGCCGGCGCCATGGCCTCCCTCATCGGACCGAAATCGGATGTCGCCCTGGCCGAGGCCGCCGCCGAGGCGGCAAGCGCGGCGGGCGTGTGCGTGGTCGCCAACGACAACAACGCCGGCAACGTGGTCATCTCCGGCGACAAGGCGGCCGTCGATCTGGCCATCGAGACGGCCAAATCGCTGGGCGCCCGGGCCATTGCCCTGAACGTCTCGGCCCCGTTCCATTGCCCGCTGATGCAACCGGCCGCCGACGAGATGGCGCGGGCCTTGGCGCAGACCGCCATCAGCCCTCCGCGCGCGCCGCTCGTGGCCAACGTCACCGCGCGGCCGACGCTGGATCCCGATCTCATCCGCGAACTCCTCGTCAGCCAGGTCACCGGCCGGGTGCGCTGGCGCGAGAGCATGGAGTGGCTGGCCGGGGAGGGCGCGGTCACGCTCTTCGCCGAAGCCGGGGCCGGCAAGGTCCTGACCGGCATGGTCAGGAGGATCGCCCCCGACGCGACCGGGCTGGCGCTGAATACCCCCGCCGATCTGGAAGCCTTCGCCAAACTCATCTGAAAGGAGGCCTCGAGGTGTTCGACCTTTCCGGCAAGACCGCCCTGGTCACCGGCGCCTCGGGCGGCATCGGCGGGGCGATCGTTCGCGCCCTCCACGTCCAGGGCGCCCATGTCGTCCTCTCGGGCACGCGCGAGCCGACGCTGCGGGCTCTGGCCGACGAACTGGGCGCGGGGACCTCGGTGGTGGTCTGCGATCTCGCCGACGGCGCCGCCGTCGATGGCCTGTTCGCCGCCGCCGAAACGGCCGCCGGCGAGGTGTCGATCCTGGTCGCCAACGCCGGCGTCACCCGCGATGGCCTCTTGATGCGGATGAAGGACGCCGACTGGGACGCCGTCCTCAAGGTCAATCTCGAAAGCTACTTCCGCCTGTCCCGTTCGGCCCTGCGCGGCATGATGAAACGTCGCGCCGGCCGGATCATCGCCATCACCTCGGTGGTCGGCGTCACCGGCAATCCGGGCCAGGTGAACTATGCCGCCTCCAAGGCCGGCATGATCGGCTTTTCCAAGGCCCTGGCCCAGGAGGTCGCCAGCCGCGACATCACCGTCAACTGCATCGCCCCCGGGTTCATCCAGAGCCCGATGACCGACGCGCTGACCGAAGTCCAAAAGGCCCAGGTCACGGGCCGCATCCCGTTGGGTCGCCTGGGCGCCGGGGCCGACGTCGCCGCCGCCTGCGTCTATCTCGCCAGCGACGAAGCGTCCTGGGTCACCGGCCAGACCCTTCACGTCAACGGCGGCATGGCGATGATCTGAACGCCCCGCTTCCCCGCCTCTTGCGCGCCGCTGGCGGCGCCGAAAGGAACATGCTAGGCGGGCGGTCGAGTTTTAAACGGGGGCCGCGCCACCAGGGGCGCCCGATCGCAACGAGGGATTTTCCAGCCGATGTCCGACATTCTCGAACGCGTGCGCAAGATCGTCATCGAGCATCTGGACGCCGATCCGGAAAAGGTGACCGAAAAAGCCAGTTTCATCGACGACCTGGGCGCCGACAGCCTGGACAACGTCGAACTGGTGATGGCCTTCGAGGAGGAGTTCGACATCGAAATCCCCGACGACGCGGCCGAGCATATCCAGACCGTCGGCGACGCGGTGAAGTTCATCGGAGAGCGCCTGGGCGCCTGACGGCCCTGATGCACATGCGCCGCGTCGTCGTCACCGGCCTGGGGATGGTGACGCCCCTGGGCTGGGGCGTCGAGACCACCTGGAAAGCCATTCTCGCCGGCCGTTCCGGGGCCGGCCGGATCACCGCCTTCGATCCCGCCGACTACGCCTGCCAGGTCGCCTGCGAAGTTCCCCGCGTCGATGGGCGCGGAGGCGGCGGCCCCGATATCCCGGGCGCCTTCGACCCCGGGCAGGTGATGAGCCCGAAGGACCAGCGCCGGATCGATGATTTCATCCTCTACGCCATGGCCGCCGCCGACGAGGCGGTGCGCGATTCCGGCTGGGCGCCGGAGGACGAGGCGGATCGCCGCCGCACCGGGGTCAATATCGGCTCGGGGATCGGCGGACTTTCGACCATCGCCGACACCGCCGTCGAACTGCACGAGAAAGGTCCCAGGCGGGTCAGCCCGTTCTTCATTCCCTCGGCCCTGATCAACCTCGCCTCGGGACAGGTTTCCATACGCCACCACTTCAAGGGTCCCAACCATTCGGTGGTCACCGCCTGCGCCACCGGCGCCCACGCCGTGGGCGACGCCATGCGGTTCATCCAGTGGGGCGACGCCGACGTGATGGTCGCCGGCGGGGCGGAGGCGGCGGTGTGCAAGATCGGCATCGCCGGGTTCATCGCCTGCCGGGCCATGTCCACCCACTTCAACGACGATCCCACCCGCGCATCCAGGCCCTATGACAGGGACCGCGACGGCTTCGTGATGGGCGAGGGCGCCGGCGTCCTGGTGCTGGAGGAGTTGGAACACGCCAGGAAGCGCGGGGCGAAGATCTACGCCGAGGTGATCGGCTACGGCCTCGCCGGCGACGCCTTCCACATCACCGCCCCGGCCGATGACGGCGACGGCGGCTACCGCGCCATGGAAGCGGCCATCGGCCGCGCCGGCCTCGTCCCGGCCGACATCGACTACATCAACGCCCATGGCACCTCGACCCCGCTCGGCGACGAGATCGAACTTGGGGCGGTCGAACGGCTGTTCGGCCAGGCCGCCGGCAAGACCGCGATGTCATCGACCAAGTCGGCCATCGGCCATCTGCTGGGCGCGGCGGGCGCGGTCGAGGCGGCCTTCGCCGTCCTCGCCCTGCGCGACCAGATCGCCCCGCCGACCATCAACCTCGACAATCCGTCGGTCGATTCTCCGGTCGATCTGATTCCCAATCGGGCAAAGCCGATGAAGATCGAAATCGCGCTTTCGAACAGTTTCGGCTTCGGTGGCACCAACGCCTCGGTGATCTTCAGACGCGCGCCGTGACACCCGGCGGCGGCGATCCTGGCGCGGTGAGTCTCGGCCGTCGCATCGGCGTGGCGGCGGCCGGCGCCGCGGTACCGCTCCTTCTCGTCCTGCTGTTCGTCCTGCTGTGGTCCCTGTGGACCTTCAATGGACCCGGTCCCGCCGCGGCGGCGGGGCGGTCCACCGACGTCATCCTGCGTCCCGGCGCCGGCCTGCCGGAGATCGCCGCCGCCCTGCGCCGCGCCCATGTGATCGGCTCCGACGCCGTCTTCGTCGCCGCCGCCGAGGTCACCGGTTCGGCTCACCTGCTCAAGGCGGGGGAATATGATTTCGCCTCCCGCGCCTCCATGGCCCGGGTGATGGCGGCGATCCGTGACGGCCGCGTGGTCCGCCATTTCGTCACCATCCCCGAAGGAACCACGTCCCAGGGGGTGATCGACACCCTCACCCGCGCCGATTTTCTCTCCGGCGTCGCCCCGGTGCCCCCGGAAGGCGCCGTGCTGCCGGAAACCTACGAGGTGCTTCGCGGCCAGGATCGCTCCGCCGTCCTCCAGCGGATGATGGACGCGCGCGACAAACTGCTCGCCGATCTGTGGACCCGTCGCCGCGACGGCCTGCCCTACCAGAACCCCGACCAGGCGGTGATCCTGGCCTCGATCATCGAGAAGGAGACGGCCAAGCCCGACGAGCGGCCGCGCATCGCCGCGGTGTTCGTCAACCGCCTGCGCAAGAACATGCGCCTGGAGAGCGACCCGACGGTGATCTACGGCCTGACCCAGGGCCGGCCGCTCGGCCACGGCCTCAAGGCCTCCGAACTGGCCGCCCCCAGCCCCTACAACACCTATCTGCTGGCCGGCCTGCCGCCGACCCCGATCGCCAACCCCGGCCGGGCCGCCCTGGCCGCCGCCCTCGATCCTCCGAGGACGGACGATCTCTACTTCGTCGCCGACGGGACCGGCGGCCATGTCTTTTCCGCCTCCTTCGAGGAACACCGGAAGAACGTCGCCCGCTGGCGCGCCATCGAGCTGGCGCGGGCCGCCGGCCTGCCCCGGTGAGCGTCCGGCGCGGCCTGCTGCTGGTCGTCTCCAGCCCGTCGGGGGCCGGCAAGACGACCCTCGCCCGCCGCCTCGTCGCCGACTGCGCCGAAGTGGATCTTTCGATCTCCGCCACCACCCGCGATCCGCGGCCCGGCGAGGCGGACGGACGCGAATACCGCTTCCTTTCGGCCGCGCAATTCCAGCGCCTGGTCGATGACGACGCCTTCCTCGAGTGGGCCGATGTCCACGAACACCGCTACGGCACCCCGCGGGCGCCCATCGACGCGGCTCTGGCGAGCGGCCGCGATGTCCTCTTCGACATCGACTGGCAGGGCGCGCGGGCGATCGCCGAAAAGGCGCCGGCCGACACCGTCCGGGTCTTCGTGCTGCCCCCCTCGATGGCCGAACTCGCCCGTCGCCTGCACACCCGGGCCCAGGACAGCGATGAGGTCATCGCCCGCCGCCTCGCCCGGGCCAAGGGCGAGATCGCCCGCTGGAGCGAATACGACTACGTCCTCGTCAACGTGGACGTGGACCACGCCTACCGCGATCTGCTCGCCATCTACCACGCCGAACGCCGCCGCCGCAGCCGCAACCCCTGGCTGGAAAGTTTCGTGCGCGGTCTGATCGACGAGGAGGTCTGAGCCAGCCTGCCACTTTCCTGCCCCGCGCAGCGGGGAAGGGGGACCGCCTCGCCGAAGGACGAGGTGGTGGAAGGGGCGCGAGGCGGGGGTCCAGACGCTCGTTGACGCGGCTTTGCGCCTCCTTCGTCACGGCGCGAGGAAGGGCGCCGCGCCACCTCCCCCGCGAGGAGGCGGGGGAGGATAGAAAAAGTGACATGATATCATTACCCTATTCTTCCCGACCCAACCGCGCCTCGGCGAGCGCCATGAACCCCGCCACCGCCACCCTCTCCGCCCGCGCGTCCGCGTCCACGCCCGCCGCCGCGCACAGCGCCTCGCCGCCCAGCGCCCGCAGTGACGATCTCAGCTTCTTGCGCCGCTGGCCGAAGGCAGCCCGCGCCACCTCCCGCAAGGCGTCGATCACCTCCGCCTCCGGCCGCTCGGCCAGCGGAACCAGCCTGACCACCGCCGAGGCCACCTTGGGCGGCGGCGTGAAGGCCCGCGCCGGCAGGTCCATGGCGATCGCTACCGAACAGAGCGCCTGGGTCAGCACCGCCAGCCGGCCGTAGTGTTCTCCTCCGGCCGGCGCGACGATCCGTTGCGCGACCTCTTTCTGGAACATCAGCGTCATGCTCGCCGGCCGGAAGGGGCCGGTGAGCCATTTGACCAGCAGCGGCGTTCCCACGTTGTAGGGCAGGTTGGCGACGACCGTCGTCGGCCGCTCCCCGGTCAGGGCCGCTTCATCGACGATCAGCGCATCGGCCTCGACGACGGTCAGCCGGCCGCCGGCGGCTTCGCCGAGCTCGCCAAGGATCGGCGCGAACCGGCCATCGCGCTCCACCACCAAGACCTCGGCCCCGGTTTCGAGCAGGGCGCGGGTGAGGCCTCCCGGCCCCGGCCCGACCTCAAGCACGAGGTCTCCGGCGCCCACGCCCGCCAGCCGCGCGATCTTGCGGCAGATGTTGAGGTCGAGCAGGAAATGCTGGCCGAACCGCTTGTCGGGCGTGAGCCCCCGGGCGGCCAGAACCTCCCGCAGCGGCGGCAGATCGACCAGGTTCATCTGGCCGAGGCGAGCGCCATGGCGTGGCCGGTCATGCCGCGACTTGCCAATCTTCGAGCTTCAGCCCCGGAACGCGCCGGAACTCGGCGGTGTTGTGGGTGATCAGGACCAGAGCCCGGGCGAGAGCCTGACCGGCGATCAAGACGTCGTAGGCTCCGATCGGCACGCCGGCCAGAGCCAGGGCGGCGCGCACTTCGCCTGAACGCCGCGCGTCTTCGCGGTCGAAATCGAGCACTTCGAATTGCAGCGCCTCGACTCGCGCCAGGTTTTCGGTCACCGCGCGGCCCTTGTAGGCCCCGAAGTAGAGTTCGTGGGCCACGATCGACGGCAGGGCGAAGTCCTCCGGCCGATGACGGCGCAGGCCCGCCACGACGTTCGCGTCGCCCTTCATGAGGGCGATGACGGCGTTGCTGTCGAGGAGAAATTTCACCTGAACAGGTCCAGCCCGGGCTGCTCCCGGGCCGAGGGTTGCTCGGCCACCGCGGCCACGAAGTCCTCGTCCAACGGGCCGACCACGGCCTCCAGCCAGGCCCAGTCCCGGGCGATCGGCTCGAGAATCACGGCGCCGCCGCGCCGCCGGATTCGCACCCTGTCGGCATTGACGCGGAATTCCTTCGGCAGGCGCACCGCCTGCGAGCGGCCGGTCCAGAAGACCTTGGCAATATCCATGTCGCGTTCCGATGATATGTATTATTCAAACATATCACCCGGCCGCGCCGACCTCAAGCCCCGCGCCTGGCCGCGATCTCGGCGGCCAGGCGAATGGCGGCGATCAGGCTGTCGGGACGGGCGACGCCGCGGCCGGCGATGTCGTAGCCGACTCCGTGGTCGGGCGAGGTGCGTACGATCGGCAGGCCCAGGGTCACGTTCACGCCACCCCAGAAATCCAGCATCTTGACCGGGATCAGGGCCTGGTCGTGATACATGCACAGGACCGCGTCGTAGCCCGCGCGCGCCTCGGCGTGGAACAGGCTGTCGGCCGGCGCCGGCCCGAGGGCGGCGATCCCCAGATCCTTCAGCGCCTGGACCGCCGGGGCGATGATCTCCGCCTCCTCGCGGCCCAGGGCGCCGCCTTCGCCGGCGTGCGGATTGAGCCCGGCCACCGCCAGGCGCGGCGCCTCGATCCCGAAATCGCGCCTCAGGGCCCGCGCCGTCACCCGGCCGGCGTTGACCACCGCCGCCAGGGTGATCAGGCCGGCGACCCTGGCCAGGGGTTCGTGGATGGTGACCAGCGCCACCCGCAGGCCCGGCGCGGTCAGCATCATCACCGGCCCCTTGCCGCCGCCGTCGTCGATCGCCCGGGTCAGTTCGCCGAGGAACTCGGTGTGGCCGGGGAAGGCGAAGCCGGCTTCATAGAGCGGGGCCTTGGCGACCGGCGCGGTGACCAGGCCGCTGGCCGCGCCGCAGAGCGCCAGCCCGGCGGCGGTCTCGATCCAGCGGATCACCAGCGGCGCGGCGGCGGCCGACGCCTGGCCGGCCACCACCGGCGCGGTCAGCGGAATGTCCAGCACCGGCAGGGCCTCGCCGAACGACGCCGCCGCCTCCGCCCCGCCGCTCACCTGGCGGACGATCGAGCCGCCGGCGGCGGAGGCGGCGGCCAGTGACTGGGCGTCGCCCACCACCATGAACGCCGGCCCCTCGCCGCGCAGCGCCCGCCAGGCCTTGACCACGATCTCCGGCCCGATCCCCGCCGGATCGCCGAGACTGAGCGCGAGCGGCGCCGTCGTCACCTAGTGCACTGACCCGGTCGGAGGATTCACCGAGTCGCTGGCGAGCCGCATCATCTGTTTGAGACTGAACACTAGGATTTCGCCTCGTCGCGTATCGCGTTCATGGTTTCTCGATTCGGCCGGACGGGGAACGCGGGACCGAGGGTTCCAACCGGCGGACGGCGCCCCTCAGATCGGGCGATCCATCGACCACGGCGAGGAATCGTCGGTCAGCGGTGACGACAAAGGTCCGCTCCCGGATCGCCATCGCCAGGTAGAGGCAGTCATAGACCGGATGCGCCAGGCTCTCCGCAAGATCCGCGGCGGCCAGAATGTCCCGTTCGATCGCGTAGGTGGTCACCGGCGCATTGGTGAGTTCCAGCAGCCGCGTCCGGGCTTCATCGGCCCTGATCTGCCCCTGCCGTGAACGCCGCCAAAGCGCGTTGGCGACCTCGATCAGCCACAACGCCGGAGCGATCAACTCCTCGTCGAGGAGGGCGTCGGCCGCTTCCTTGCCGGGCTCGTCGAGAACCCATTTCAGCGCCACCGATGCATCGATGACGATGCTCACCGGCCGTCGCGATCCTCACGGATCAGATCGGCCGAGTCGCCGATGATCCGTCCCCGCGTCTCGTCGCGAAGCCGGGCGGCGCGTGCGCGAAAGCCATCGCGCCCCGCTTTGAGCGCTTCCTGGAGAATAGCCCGATGCTCGGCTTCCGCGCTCCTGCCATGGTCGAGGGCGCGGCGCTTCAGAGCCTCCACCACAGCCAGCGGCACATCGCGAACGAGAAGTTGAGCCATGCCGCGACGCTATCACATGATAGCGGCGCGGGCAATCAGGCCGCGCGGCCCGGGCTGGCGGCCTGCCGCTGATTGGTGGTTGTCGCCGCCGCCCCGGCCGCCGCGGGATGCTCCGGCGCGCCGCGGGCCGGCGCTTCGGGGGCGCGGTCGTATTTCAGGTCCGCCGCCCACACCACCGTCCGCAGGACCATGGCGTGGCTGGCGTTGGGATAGGCCTTGAACGCCAGCCGTTCGCCGGCCTTGACCAGCACCTGGACGCTCTGGCTGGCGCGCAGAGTGGTCTCCACCGGCGCCGGCCCATCCTGGCCTCGGGCTCGGTCGCCGCCGATCTCGATGCACACTTCCACGCTGCCGGCCTCCGCGGTGGCGACGGCGACGGTGTGGACGGCGATGCGCACGACCATGTCCCGATCCCGCTCGATCCACGTCTCCGTCCCGCTGGCCCCGGCGGAAATCAGCGCTCCGCCCTGCGGCACATTGAGGAAATGCTCGTCCGCGTCGTTGAGCTTGTAGTGGCTCATCACTGTTGCCTCCGTGGCGCCCCGGGGCTTCAAACGCCGCGCGCCGGCGTTCGCTCCCCGCCAGAGCGGATCGGACTTCTCGGACCTGCGAAATCCGCTTGACATTTTCGTCCACCCGAGAACCGTTGCTCGACCTTGACCGTGTGCTCCCCGGCGGAGGTGTTCGCGGGGAGCGGATCATCCGATTAACCGGCGTCGGAGAGTTCCCATGGCGACCGTAACCAGCGAAACCGCCCTGAACGCCGCGATCGTGGCCGCCGATGGCGCCGCCGCCGACACCGGCGCGATGACCATCGACATCACCGCCGGCTTCTCGCTGACCACCGCGCTCGAAGCGATCAATCTGAAGGCCGGCAACAGCCTGACCATCGCGGGAACCAACGCGGGCGGCGCGAAGTCCCAGACCCTCGACGGCGGCCATGCGCAGCGCGGCCTGTTCGTCTATGCCGGCACGGTGACGATCGAGAACCTGGCGCTGAACGACATGACCGCCGAGGGTGGCGATGGCGGCAACGGCAGCGGCGGTCGCGGCGGCGGTGGCGGCGGCGCGGGCCTCGGCGGCGCGTTGTTCGTCGCCGGTGTCAGCGACGGCGTCGGCGGGGTCAACGTCACCCTCGACAACGTCACCTTCAATGGCGACGCTGCGGCGGGCGGCACTGGCGGCGCCAGTGGCGGTGGCTTCCAAGGCAGCGGCGGCGCCGGCGGCGGCGGCGGCATGGGCGGCGGCGCCGGCGGCTCGTCGCCATATGGCGGCGGCGGCGGCGTTGGACCAACGGCCGTAGGCGGCGACCATAGCATCGGCGGCGGCGCCGGCGGGGCCGGCATCATCCCGGGCGCGGCTTCCGGCGGCGCTGCCGGCAACGGCGCGCTCGGGGGAGAGTCGGGCGGCGGCGGCGGCGGCGCCGAACCCGCCGGGAGCGGCGGCGGCGTCGGCGGCCATGCCGGCTCCAGCGGCGGCGGCTCGAGCGGCGTCGGCGGCGGCGGCGGCTTCGGGGGTGGAGGCGGCGGCGGCAGCGGCTACGGCTACGGCGGCGGTGGCGCCGGTGGCTTCGGCGGGGGCGGCGGGGGTGGGTTCGACTACGCCGTAAACCTAGGCATGGGCTACGGCGGCGCCGGCGGCTTCGGCGGCGGCGGCGGTGGCAGCGGCGGCAGGGGCGGCTTCGGGGGTGGCTTTGGCGGCGACGGCGGCGGCGGCGGCGGCGGCCTTGGGGCCGGTGGCGACATCTTCGTGCAGCACGGCGCGACCCTGACCATCGAGGGCGGGACCCTGGGCGCTGGCACGGTGACGGGCGGGTCCCTCTACAGTGGCGAGGCCTACGGCGACGGCGTGTTTCTGGAAGGCAACCTGACCCTGACCCTGGCCCCGGCGGCGGGTGAGACGCTGACCATCGGCGGCGTGATCGCCGACATGACCGGATCGAACGCCGAAGTCCCCCAGACCGGGGTGGGCGCCCTGCTGGTGAACGGCGCCGGAACCGTCGTGCTCGGCGCCGCCAACACCTTCACCGGTGGCGTCACCGTCGTCTCCGGCGCCCTGGATGTGAACGCGGCGGCCGCGGCCGGGACCGGAACCCTGTCCCTGCAGGGTGGAACCGCCCTGTTCGAGGACGACGGTGGCCTGACCGCGGCGCGGGTGAGCCAGTCGGGCGGATCGACCGCCACGGTCGCCGAGACGGAGTTGACCTATGCCGGCGCCTGGACCCAGACGGCGGGAACGCTGTCGGTCGCCTCTTCCGACAATCTCATCCTCCAAGGCGATGACAGCTTCGCCGGAACCCTGGCGGGCGGCGGAACGGTGACCTTCGGGACCGGGACCGACACCCTGGCCGGGACCACACTGACGGCGGCGGCCGTGAATCTCTCGGGCGCGGCGGTCACGCTCTCCGCCGCGATCACCAACCAGAGCGCGGTGACCCTGAGCGGCGGGACGCTGATCGTGGCCGCGGCCGGCGCCACCCTCGCCGGGAGCGGCTATCTGCTGATGAGCGACGGCGCCGCCAGCGAGATCACCGGCGCCACCGCCGCCTCGACCCTGACGGTGGGAGCGGGTCAGGAGCTGGCGGGGTCCGGCGACCTCGGCGCCGGCCATATGGCCCTGGCTGTCCAGGCGGCCGGGATCATCGCCTCGGAGGGGAGCGCCGCTCTGACCATCGACACCGGGATCGACAGCATCACCAACGCCGGGATCATCGATGCGGCGAGGACCGGTGGGCTGGTGATCAACAGCGCGGTGGCCGACACCGGCCGGCTGGAAGCCTACACCTCGACCCTCACCGTCAACGGCGCGGTGACCGGCTCGGGCTATGGCTATGTGGTGAACGGAATTCTGAAATTCGCCGCCTCCTCGACGTTCAACCAGAACGTCGTCTTCGCCACCGGAAGCGGATCGACCGGGAGCCTGGAACTGGCCCACGGCCAGACCTACGGCGGCACGATCAGCGGCTTATCCAGTCTCGGCATAGACGCCCTGGATCTGGACGACATCGCCTTCATCGCCGGAACCACCAGGGCCACGTTCGTCGGAACGACGAGCGGAGGAACGCTAACGGTCACCGATGGGAGCCACACCGCCAGCATCAAGCTTTCCGGCGACTATCTCGGCACGACCTTCACGGTCTCGGCCGGCCCCGGCGGGGTGGGGACCAGGATCGTCGATACGCGGCCGATCCATTGGGCGAGCCAGGTCTCCGGTCCCTTCACGACCGCTTCGGACTGGACCGGCGGCGTCCAGCCGGCCACCGCCAATGAGGCCATCCTGGATGCGCCGGGCTCGACCGCCTACATCGTCATCTCATCGACGAGCGAGACGGTTTCCTCCGTCCAGACCGCCTCCACGGCCAGGCTGGCGATCACCGGCGGGGTGTTCACCGTCACCAACGGGACGGGCTCTGGAAGCAATGCC
>Ga0208849_1001905_pt1 | contig 12771 bp, 13 predicted proteins | sample NGESurdeep072012_10_FD_184470 | JGI IMG/M metagenome (GOLD analysis project Ga0208849, IMG submission 184470) | Arctic peat soil microbial communities from Barrow, Alaska - NGEE Surface sample 53-3 deep-072012 (SPAdes) | ecosystem: Environmental > Terrestrial > Soil > Wetlands > Peat ...
TGTGGGGCGGCATGAGGAGCTTTCCGGTTTTGGAAACGCCTCCAAAATTTTATCCGGGCAAATCACCGGCGGCGACCGGCCCGAAACCCGAACCAACCGAAGCTCATCTGCGCAGCGCCCAGGCCGTGACCGGCTACCATCTTCAGGCCACCGATGGCATCGTCGGCCATGTCTGTGATTTTCTGATGGACGACCAGAGCTGGGCGATTCGTCAACTGGTCATCAAAACCGGCCACCGGTTCACCGGCAAAGAGGTGCAGATACCGACACTCAACGTGGACCGGATCAGTTATCCGGACTCCACGGTGTTCGTAAATTTAACCAAGGAAGCCGTCGAGAAAAGTCCTGCACATGATTCGCATCCCGAACGGGTGGCCGGCTTCACGCCGCCGGGAGAAAACTCTTTCAAAAAAGTCATCGCAGAAGTTTTAGCTCCATGAAAGCCCTCGTCTATCGCGGTCCGGGGAAAAAACAGTTGGAAGAAATGTCCAAGCCCGCGCTGCGCGAGGCGACCGACGCCGGGGTGCGCGTGACCAAGACCACCTTCTGCGACACCGATGGCAAGGCCGTCGAAAAAGTCATGGCCATGACGGATGGCAAGGGCGTGGATGTCGCCATCGAAGCCGTCGGCATTGCGCCCACGTTTGAAATGTGCCAGCACATCGTCGGCCCCGGCGGCCACATCGCCAACATTGGCGTGCATGGTGCGAGCGTGACCTTGCGCCTCGAAAAACTCTGGTCGCATAACATCACCATCACGACGCGGCTCGTGGACGCGGTGACCACGCCGCTGCTGCTCAAGACCGTCATGGCCGGCAAACTGAAACCGAAACAGCTCATCACGCATCACTTTGCACTGGATGACATCCTGAAAGCCTACGACACGTTCGGCAACGCCGCGAAGGAACGCGCCTTGAAAGTCATCCTGACGAATTAAATTAAAAGCCCGCTCGAAAGATTTTTGAACTGCCAGGCGCAGCCATGAAAACAAACGAAAGACTGGTTGACTCGCTGATCCGCTCCGAGACGTTTCAGACCTACGAACGCGCCTACACGGAGGCAACCGGGATGCCGCTGACGTTGCGACCGGTCAAGAGCTGGCAACTGCCGTTCCACGGCAAACGGAAGGAAAACAGCTTCTGCGCGTTGATGGCCGGACAGAATCACACCTGCGCCGCGTGCCTCCAGTTGCAGCATAAACTGGGACAGGATGCGATGAATCAAGCGGCTACCCGGACGTGCGCCTTCGGCCTGTGCGAAACCGCCGTGCCGGTAAAGCTCGGCGAACAGACTGTCGGCTTTCTGCAAACCGGCCAGGTCATGCGCCGCAAGCCGAGCGCCGCGTCGTTCCACCGGGCCGTAGCGCAGGCCCGGAAGCTTGGCGTGGACATCAGCAACGCGCCGACGAAGCGGGCTTATTTCGCGACCCCGGTGGCCTTACCGGACAAACTGGATGCGGTGTCCGGCCTGCTGGCCATCTTTGCCGATCATCTGGCGATGAAGGGCAACCAGTTGGTGGTGCAGCGGGCGAATGCCGAGCCGCCGAACATCACCAAGGCCAAGCAGTTCATCGCCGAACATTACACGGAGGCACTTTCGTTGCGTCAGGTTTCAGACGCGGTGAACACCAGCCTGTTTTACTTCTGCAAACAGTTCCGCAAGGCCACGGGCTTGAGCTTCACGGAGTTCGTTTCGCGCACGCGCATCGAAAAGGCGAAAAACCTTCTGTTGAACCGCAATCTGCGCGTCAGTGAAATTGCCTATGCAATCGGGTTCCAGTCGCTCACGCAATTCAACCGGGTCTTCAAAAAAATCACCGGGCAGTCGCCGACGGAGTATCGCAGGAATCTGCGGGCGGTGACCTGATGGAATTGACGCTCCCGTTGCATGGGGTGAAGACCCCATAGCGAACACATCGTTGCCCGGTCTATTCTCTATTTATGAAACACAATAAATCTCCCCAAGACCAAAAGCAGGCCAGCGTCTCACAGTCAACGGCGGATGCGGAATCAAACAAAAACGAAATTAATTTTGCGCCGTCGCCGGACGAAGTGGCCAGAAAAGCCTACTTCAGTTTTGTGAATCAGGGTTCGCGGGACGGGCACGAGGTCCAGCATTGGCTGGCCGCCGAGGCGGAGTTGATCGCGGAACGCAATCTGACCCGCGTTCATGGATTTCACCACGGGACATAAAATAATTTTCGAACCAATCATCTGCAAAACTAAAGCATTAAAAATTACATGAAAACTTTGAACGGCACGCGCGTGGAAGCGCCCAAAATGTATGAAACCGAAAACGACATCTCCAAGGACCGCCGGACGCAACTGAACGCGCTGCTGAACCAGCGGCTGGCATCCGCCGTGGATCTGCAATCACAGATGAAGCAGGCGCATTGGAACGTAAAAGGTCCGAGTTTCATCGGCCTGCACGAACTGTTCGACAAGGTGGCCGAGGCCGTGGAGAACTATGTGGACGAGATTGCCGAACGCATTGTCCAGCTCGGCGGCGTGGCCGAAGGCACCGTGCGCATGGCGGCGGCGCGCACGCGGCTCACGGAATATTCGCCGGAGATTTCCGAAGGCATGGCGCATGTCGAAGGCGTGGCCCGCGCGCTTTCCACTTTCGGTGAGGAAGCCCGCAACACGATCAACGAAGCGGACGAACTGGACGACGCGGACACGGCTGATTTGTTCACCGAGATTTCGCGTGGCATTGACAAGTGGCTGTGGTTTGTCGAAGCCCATTCGCAGGCCGCGAAATAAAAAAAGGAAATCCATGAAAACCAAATTCACCCTGTTTGTCATCGCCAGTTCACTGTTGCTTGGTGCGCCATCTTTGCTGGCGCAAATCATCAACACCAATACTAATTCGCTCCCGCTCGACCAGACTGTGAAATACCAGGCGGCGCTGAATCGTGACCGGTCGCTGGGCGAACGCGCGCTCCTAACGCCCGGCCTGAAGGAAAAGATGCGGCTCACCGATGAGCAGCGAGCCGATCTGAAGCCCATCGAGGACGACTTCGCCAAAACGAGCAAGGAATACCAGGTCGCCAACCAGCCCCGGATTGATGCCGCACTGGAGGCAATCCGGCTGGCGAACGCATCCAAGAATACGACCCAAATTCAGGCGGCACGCCATCAGTTGCAATGGGAGTGGGGCGGTCTCCAGAAATACCGGGACAATTCCGTCAAACATATCCGGCCGCTGCTGACACCGGAACAAATCACGATTTTGGACGATCCGAAAAACCAATGGCGCGAAAATCAGGGAGCCGAGGCGAACGATCCGTCGGCGAATTGAACCCGCACCGCAACGAATCTGCAACCACACACCCAGCAACCGACAACAAACTTTGTGAAAACACCCATCTCCAAATTCGCGGCCCTTCTGCAAACGCCGGTTTTCCCGCAAACCGTTCACCAGCTTCGGCCAGCCAGAAGTTCAAAGCCGTGCAGGCTGGACAACATTTTTTCCCAATCCCGCGACCTGCGCGAGGATCGCGGCATACGTGAAATGAAAACCACCCCGAATGAACAATTCCAGCCGCACGGACATTGATTGAGCATAGACCCAGAAAGACAAATAAGTGACGCCGGATTCAAGATTCGGACATGAAAAATTATCGGCAGAATAAAGAAACAAAGAGAAAGAACAATTTATGAAAATAATGCATTTAATTAGACCGGGTATGGGTGGAATGAAACGGCTCCGGGCGGGCAATGTCTTCGCCGCCGCCGTCATGTTTATGTGCCATGCGGCAACGGCGGCACAATCGCCGGTAAACCTGGGAACGGCCGGCAATTTTGTGATTCTGACAAAATCAGGAATCTCCACGGTGCCGCCCTCCGCGATCACGGGAAATATTGGCGTAAGCCCGATTAACTCGACGGCCATCACGGGATTTGCCTTGAGCCTGACCGCCGCCAGTCCCTTTGCCACCTCGACCCAGGTCACCGGCAATGTTTACGCTCCGGACTATGCGGCACCCACTCCGGCCAACCTGACCACGGCCATTGGCGATATGCAAACCGCCTACACGGATGCCGCAGGACGAACATCGCCTGATCATACTGAACTGGGATCCGGGCAGATCGGCGGGCTGACGCTGGATCCGGGTCTCTACAAATGGAGCACCGATGTCTTGATCTCATCCGATGTCACGCTCAACGGCGGCCCAAATGATGTCTGGATTTTCCAGATCGCGGGGAAGATCACCCAGGCGAGCGGCACGCGGATTCATCTGACCGGTGGGGCTTCGGCCGCGAACATCTTCTGGCAGGCCTTCGGTGATGTCTCCCTGGGAACGACCACTCACTTTGAGGGCATCATCTTGGCCCAAACCTCCATCAGCCTGGACACGGGCGCCTCGATTAACGGCCGCTTGCTGGCGCAGACTGCCGTTACGCTGGACGCGAATACCGTGACCTTTCCGGCGTCGGCAGGAACGCCCACATTGGTGTCAGCGGTTGCGGTCACTGGTCCATATTCGGACGCCATCGGGCAATCGCTTGATCTTGGAACCAAGACAATCACGGTTCCATTATCAGGCAACACGCAGTTCTATCGTATCCGGTCTGTGACCACGCTTACCATTACCAGCGTTTCCATTTCTGCTGGTAACGTGGTGATAACTTACAATTAAACGCCAACTCATGATCATTTCTGCCCGACGGTAATCTTTGACTTATGAACAACAATCCATTGAAACAAGGCACCTTGACCAGCAACTCGGCCGGCCTCGGCACCGTCACCCGCCAGATGGTGCGGGAGCGGGCGGTTGAACTGGCGGTCATCAACGGCCGTTCCATGCACGACACGTCGAAATCCGACTGGGAACAGGCCAAACGCGAATTGACCGGCGAACCGGGTATGGACGCAAAAGAAACCGCGCTCGATTCCGCGCCTGAGTCGGAACGCTGGGACCCGGTGCCCGGTTCGGCCGGACACAAAGTGCCGGCGGCTCCCAGCGCCGACGAGGATGAAGAAGGGCGCAGCGATAATGAACGGCTCGTTGACGAAGGCATCGCCGGCGCGGAGTTGGATCAAGCGCGCGAGGCCGCCAGCGCCGCGAGAAAGGATTTATGATTTTACCAGTCACCAAGGCCCGGCTGGCGAACCAGTTCACAGAAGCTCCAACCAGGCTGGGCACTTCCGCGCCCCAGCCGGCGGATGCCCAGTTGGAATTACTTTACAACCGCATCGCCCGACAGCCGTTTTTCAAGGGGCTGGAGGCCCGGCATCTGCACCTGCTCGCCGCCTCGGCCCTGGAAATGCAATTTGAAACGGGGCAGACGATCTTTCAGGAAGGCAGTCCAGCCAACAGTTTTTATCTCATATTGGCCGGCAAGGTGGTGCTGGAAGCGGAAACGGCCGACCGCAACTTGATTCCCATTCAAACGCTGGGGCCGGGTGATGATCTGGGCTGGGCCTGGCTTTTCCCTCCCTATTCCGTGCGCTTGAGCGCGCGCGCCCTGGAGCCAACCCGGACGATTTTTTTCTTTGGCACCCGCCTGCGGGAACAGTGCGAACAGGATCACGAACTGGGTTATCAACTCATGCAACGCATCGCCCAAGTGGCCACCCAATGCCTGCGGGCCACCCAGCAGCGGTTGGTGGAATTGACCGAGACGGGCAACCGGCAAAAATAGCCAGTCATGCGCGTCTTGCTCTACCTGTTTTTTCTGGCTTGCCTGTTCCTCATCCTGATTTGCATGGATTTGGTCCGCTGGCAAATCTCCAAGTTTCAACCGGTGCTGCTCTCCCTGCGCCGGTGAACTTCGGGATTCAGTGCGGAATGACAATTTCCGCCGGCAACGCCATGACGCCGTTCCAAGCAATGCTCACGCCGATGCACACCATGATGAACGCCGAGTGCGCGCCACCACCATCATGCCGGTGTTTCCAATCCGTTTGCCAACCCGCTGGGCATAGCGATGCCTCATGGCTGTATCGCAGCGCCGAGGACGGGCGCATTCCACCCACATTTGAAAACAGGCCCTAGAATTCGAACGAATATGTGATGTCGTATTCGTAGTGTGCCAGGGCTGCAGAGGGCGAGAGCAGACTTATCTGGTCGGTTTTATTGCCAACGTAGTGAAATTTTGAATTGTTCCACAGGCTCCAGCCGGGTTTTTTTTCTGGTATTACGAATGGAAGAAACCGCCGCCTTTCAATGAAGTGCAACTGTCTGAGCGAATTTGTGTTTTGCTTTGGGAGGCTAAAGTCCTTTTGATCAAAAGCGTAACCTTCGGAATCCATCTGATCGCGGAACTGAACCGGCAGGTTGTTGGTTCCGGTAACATCGCCAGCTTTTAACAGCCCGGCGTTTAGCAGTGCCATCACGGCGATTATCCTGATGCCTTTCATGTGACTGGAAAATTTAACTGAATCGCCTGGCCAAAGGACCCGCCGCAGTTTCCTTCCAATCGTGGACCATAAAAAATTGCGACTGCGGCGAAAAGCCATCTTTTCAGCTTCCATTTTTCACTTGGCGGATTTTTCCAGATGCCCGCCGAACCCATAGCGCATGGCCGAGAGCAGCTTGTCCTGAAAGTCCGCGTCACCGCGCGAACTGAAACGCTCGTATAGAGCCGTGGTCAGCACCGGCGCGGGCACGCCTTCATCAATGGCCGCCTTCATCGTCCACCGGCCCTCGCCCGAATCGGAGACGCGTCCGGCAAATTTCGCGAGCCCGGAATCTTTGGCCAGCGCATCCGCCGTCAAATCCAGCAACCACGATGCGATCACGCTCCCGCGCCGCCAGACTTCGGAGATGTCGGCGAGGTTCAGGTCGTATTGATATAGTTCGGGATCACGCAATGGCGTGGTCTCGGCATTGCTTTCTCCTTGCTGCTTGCCGATGTTCGCGCTGCGCAAGATGCCCAGGCCCTCGGCATACGCAGCCATCATCCCGTATTCGATGCCGTTGTGAACCATCTTCACAAAATGCCCGGCACCATTCGCGCCGCAATACAGATAACCATGCTCGGAAGTGCCGCCGAGTTTTTTACGTCCCGGCGTGCGCGCGATGTCGCCGATGCCCGGTGCGAGGGTCGCAAAAATAGAATCAAGGTTCTTAACCACTTTTGGATCGCCGCCAATCATCATGCAATAACCGCGTTCAAAGCCCCACACACCGCCGCTCGTGCCGACATCCACATAGTGAATTCCTTTTGGCGCAAGTTCCTTCGCGCGCTGGATGTCATCTATGTAATAGGAATTGCCGCCGTCAATGAGCGTGTCGCCGGAATCTAGTAGCGGCACCAGTTCGGCAATGGTTTTATCCACCACCGCTGCGGGCACCATCAGCCAGATCGTGCGCGGCTTGGCGAGTTTCTTGACCAGGTCCGCGAGCGAGGCAGCGCCGACTGCTTTGCCCTTGGCCAGTTCCTTCACCGCTTTGGGCAATTGATCAAAGACCACGCATTTATGCCCGTCCTTGATGAGCCGCCGCACCATGTTGGCACCCATCCGGCCGAGGCCGATCATACCGAGCTGCATTGATGATTTCTTTTTCATGTCAGGAATTGAAGTTGGTAATGTGTTAAAGCCTTTGCAAAAAGTAGTGGGACAGGCATCTTGCCTGTCGGGTTGGTGACATTTATCAAATAGACTGGACAGGCTGGAAGCGTGTCCCACTTCTCAAATCACGCCGCCACCGCGCGAGCCTCCGTGCCGGCTGGCTGATGTTCTTCCAACGCTTCCGGGTTGGTGCGGCTGATGATTTCGCGCGCGTGAACCGTTTCGACATCGGAACCGTGCGCGATCAAGACATACTTGCCGCTCTTCACCGCCGTCTCGTATTGCAGAATACTGTCCTTGGGGATGCCAATGCTGTAAAGTCCGGCACCCAGCGCGCTCAAGCCGCCCACGACCACCGCGCCTTCCAACGCCCCGACAATCCAGCCGACCACCGGCCCCGCCATGAGCAAAGGCCCGACGCCCGGAACCAAAAAGAACGCGGAGCCAAACAACAAACCCCAGAACCCGCCCCAGAACGCGCCCAATTTTCCCCAGTGTTTCATGCGGTCCCCGGTATTGTAATAGCCGACCACGTTTTCATCCGTGTGATAGTCGCGACCGATGATGGAAAGTTTTTTCATGTCAAAACCCGCTTGCTGGAGTTCCTTGACGGCGGTTTCGGCTTCGATGTGCGATTTGAAGATCGCCACGACAGAATTGTTCTTGGTCATAATGTTTTTTTGTTTTTGCTTTTATTGCAGATGACATTTTAAGCCGTTGCGGAGCCTTTTGCCATGGGGTGTTCACCCCATGACTTCATTCGGCAAATAAAAAGAGCGCGCCGAAATTGCGCGGCGCGCTCTGGTTCAGAAAGCTGCACGGTTTCAGTTTATACCGCGATCTGGCTGGCTGGGTTGCTCCAGTTGCTCGGCCCGGCGGCGCCGACCGCGTTGCACGCGATGGTATAGGCCACGCCCGGCGTGAGGCCGCTGAATGTGTAGCTCGCCGCAGTGCTTTGGCCGGTCAACGGCACCGCACCCGGCGTGTTGGCCGTGCAAGTCCAGTTGTAGGTGGACGCTCCGAACACCGGCGTGACGCCCGCATCCAGGCTGCCGGACAGCGCGCCGTGCGTGACGACCAGGTTTTGGGGCGCGGGCAATATGCCGATGGGCGCACGCGTCGGTTTTTGGATGGGGAAACCGCTCAGGAGCAGGTTCTCCAAGTTTCCCTGGCAGGCCACGCCCACATAGCTGGCCTGCTGGCGCAGCATGCCCACGAGGATGAGCCGCAGGTTGTTCTTCTTGGCCGTGGCCGAAGGGCCGCCGTCCGCCGTCGCTACGACCGCTGCGGAGAATTTGTCCAGCGCGGTCTGCGTGTCCGCCACCGTCGGCAAGGGTGCCGGGTAGATGGCGGTGTTGTTGGTGAGTCCCAGCACAACGACGCTCGTGTCGTTGATCAACAGCGCGTCGCTGTCGGTGGTGAGCCAGTTGATGGCAGGTTTGACTATCATACGATTTGTCCTTTCTTTGGTTGTTGTTTGTTATGGCTGCATTTGTTTTTTGTCATGTTGGTTTTCAAAACCAACGGAAGCTAAAACAGCAACGGCCTTGCCAAGTCATTAGTTTTTAATAAAGTATCAGATTAGCTTTGATTACTACATGGCTGGCTGGGAAAAATAAAAAACGCTGATGATTTTCGCCCGGCAGCCAGGCAGATAAAGTCGCCTTTTTCACCACGGGCGTTTCCTGACATCAGGCGGCCATTTCCTGATGTCTTGCAGCCATTTCCTGACATCACAAAAAAATTTCAAGATGTCTTGGCGTCATTTTCAGACGTCTTGAAACCAATTTATCAGGTCTTGGGTTTGATTTCTGATGTCACCGGATTATTTCAAGACCTCTTTGAAAAAATTCAAGAAATCTCAAAGCCGCTCCCAGATGCCTTGCGTTCATTTCACGATGTCATAAAAAAATTTCAAGATATGAAAAAATCGCCGCCACATATCATGAAACGTCTGCTTCATATCATAAAATCATCGCCGCACCGGCGGCCGTGTCCAGACGGTAAAAGTTTTTTGGACACGGATGCTTTATTTTTAGACAGCCACCAGCCGAAAAAGTTCCGTCAACCATGGGTAAATTCAATTTGCGATGGACGATTGGGGGGAGCGCGCGCGTCCCGCGTGCTGGTGGCCCTCCGCAAGGAGTTCGGGCGTCGCGCCCGGAACATCGTTGGACAAATTAGTTTGACGGGTTTTCGGCGCGACGCCGAAAACGGCAACCGAGACGGTCGCGCTCCCCATGTCCAACGTAGCGGCGTCTCGGCAGAGCGCCGGAAACTGTGACGGGAATTTTAGATGTCGGCTTTCTGCCGAAAGCCGCTACGCGGTTGATTTCCGGTTGTCCCGTGGGGACGAACGCCGTGCCAAAATCATTTTGCGATGGACGATTGGGGGGAGCGCATGCGTCCCGCGTGCAGTTTCGGGCGTCGCGCCCGAACCATCGTTGGACAAATCAGTTTGACGGGTTTTCGGCGCGACGCCGAAAACGGCAACCGGGACGGTCGCGCTCCCCGTCGCAAAGCGACGCCATGATAATAATTGGCGTTTGAATTTTTTGTCGCGCGCAGGGCGCGCAGGCGGCGAAGTCCGTAGGACTGGCATATTTGTAGAAACGGCGGCGTAAATGAATCAAGCTCCGTCAGGAGCGACATCATCAGTGAAAGAATTAACGCAAAGACGCAAAGACGCAATGGGCGCAAAGCAAAAAACTCCTTGCGGCTTCGCGCCTTTGCGCCTTTGCGTTGAAATTTCCCCGCCGAATATGCCGCCCCGACGGGGCTTGGTTACTCGCCCAGCGGATGGGAGAGGATGCCCAAGGCAGGTGAGGGATTTGGTTTTTTTGGTTTGGGTTCTACAAATATGCCGCGCCGACGGCGCTGGGGACGAACGTCGTGCCAAAATCATTTTGTGATGGACGTTTGGGGCATTTGGCGTTTGAATTCCCGATGCAAAGGCAAAACCATGAAAGCCAAACGAACCCCGATTCAAATCTGGTTGCTGTGTGCGGGGATGCTGCCCGCCGTGGCGCAAGGGCAGTTCACGTTTACAACCAACAACGGCGCCATCACAATTACAGGATATACTGGTTTCGGCGGGGATGTCGTCATCCCAGACTCGACCAACGGCTACCCGATCGTCTCCATCGGAGATTCTGCGTTTGACTTCAGTCGCAACCTGACCAGCGTCACAATCCCCAATGGCGTCACCAGTATCGGGGATGCATTCGATTGGTGCACCAGCCTTAACAGTGTCGCCATTGGCAGCGGTGTCACTAATATAGGCTCAACCTACGTCATCGTTGATGTCGGCAGCGGTGTTGCCCACACCAACATATCTTCTGCGTTTTACGGTTGCACCAACCTGACTGCGATAAACGTGAACGACCAAAATTTATTTTACAGCAGCACAAATGGCGTATTATTCGACAAGAATAAAACCACACTCGTAGAATATCCAGGCGGCTTGGGCAGTGGGAGCTATTCGATTCCGGACGGCGTTGTCAATATCGTGAACGATGCGTTTCGGAACTGCGTCAGCCTGACCAATATCGTAATTCCCGAAGGCGTTACCAGCATTGGGGACGCTGCGTTTTCCGGCACTGGTTTGACCAGCGTCATTATTCCCAATAGCGTCACCGGCATCGGGGAAGGCGCGTTCAGTTGTTTCTACCTGACCCATGTCACAATTGGCAGCGGGCTCGCCAGCATCGGGGACTCCGTGTTCGACGGCTGTGCCAGCCTGACCAGCATTACGATTCCCAACAACATCACGAGTATTGGACCTTCTGCGTTTGGCAGCTCCGGTCTGACCAGTATCACAATCCCCAGCAGCGTCACCAACATCGGCGACAATGCGTTTGTTGTTTGCTACAACCTGGCCAGTGCCACAATTCCCGGCAGCGTCATCAGCATCGGAGGTAATGCGTTTGGGAGCTGCCGCAGCCTGACTAGCGTAACGATTTTTAATGGTCTTATCAGTATTGGAGGCGATGCCTTTTCTGCAAGCGGTTTGACCAGTGTCACAATCCCCATGAGCGTCACCAATATCGGACCAGAGGCATTTGCCTGGTGCCCCAATCTGACGATGATAAATGTGGACGCACAAAACTCGTTCTATAGCAGCCCGGGTGGCGTTTTGTTTGACAAGAGCCTGACCAAGCTCATCCAATATCCGAGCGGATTAAACGGCGGTTATACAATTTCCAACGGCGTTACCAGCATCGCGGTGGAAGCGTTTTCTACGAGCGGCTTGACCAGTGTCACGATCCCCAATAGCGTGACCAACATCGGACACGACGCATTCATGGACACCCCGCTGACCAGCGTCACAATCCCGGGCAGTGTCAGTATCATCGAGGACGGGACTTTTGCCAACTGCACGAGTCTCACCAACCTCACAATTGGCAACGGTGTCACAAGTATTGGAATCAGCGCATTCGCTCTTTGCTCGGAGCTGACCAAAGTCGTGATCCCCAACAGCGTTATCATAATCATGGACTATGCCTTCCAAGAGTGCGACGGCCTGAACAGCGTCATCATCGGCAACAGTGTTGCTAACATCGGGGACTTCTCGTTCGGCTACTGCCCCAACCTGACAAGCGCTTATTTCTTAGGCAACTTCCCTGCCGTTGCAGGCGCTGCATTCGTCGACGACGACAATGTGACTGTCTATTATATGCCGGGAGTCACTGGATGGGACGGCACGGGTGCCGTGCTCTGGAATCCGCAGGCACAAACCGGCGATGCCAGTTTCGGCGTCAAGGCCAATCAATTTGGTTTCAATATCACGGGAACAGCAAACATCCCTATTCTGGTGGAAGCTTGCGCCAGCTTGGGCGATGCTTGGGTTCCCCTTCAAACCTTGAGCCTGACGAATGGCTCGGTTTATTTCAGCGATCCCCAATGGGCGAATTATCCCAGCCGCTTCTACCGGTTAAGCTCGCCGTGATTTCTGGCGAGTAAAAAGATTTTTCTTAAAACTTGCACCACCGGCACGGTGTTTTTCATCACGGACGATGGTTATTTGATTTCCAATTATCATGTGGTCAAGGAGGCGACGAAAGTTCGTCTGGTCACGAGCGCCGGAACGATTGATGCAAAAGTTGTTCAAGTGGATGCGGCCAATGATCTGGCTTTGTTGAAAGCAGTTGGGAAATTTTCTCCGTTGCCGATTGCAGCGAGCCGCTCGGCGCATCTGGGCGGCACGGTGGCAACGATTGGTTTTCCCGACCCGTCGTTGCAGGGATTTTC
>Ga0208849_1001906_pt1 | contig 12762 bp, 12 predicted proteins | sample NGESurdeep072012_10_FD_184470 | JGI IMG/M metagenome (GOLD analysis project Ga0208849, IMG submission 184470) | Arctic peat soil microbial communities from Barrow, Alaska - NGEE Surface sample 53-3 deep-072012 (SPAdes) | ecosystem: Environmental > Terrestrial > Soil > Wetlands > Peat ...
CTGACCAGTGGATGGAGGCGTTTCGGGATTATTGGGGACAAGCCAGAATGGCTGGCAGCGCATCCGTCAAGAAAGAGGCGTTCTCGCATTTCTCCGAGAGGACCATCGTCTTTCGCGGCCTTGACGTGGACGGGTTTGTCGAACACTGCAAGGCCTTCACTAAAGATGCGATTAAGTACGCCAACGAGCGAACGCTGCGCTTCGAGACTGAGCGCGACGCTCGTATTCGAGATCGCGCTGAGCACGCTGGACGGGATCAGAACTTAGAGGCGGAGAGGGCGAAGGCGCGCAAGGTCAAGTTCGACTAGCGGCTCAGGCGACCGTTGGGGCTCCCTCGCTCAGGCCCGCTCGGTGATATAGCCACTGCAGCGGGCGCGGCGCCCACCAGTTCCAGCGGCCTAGCAGCGCCATCAGGGATGGCACTAGGAACGCTCTGACCACCGTCGCGTCGACCAGCACGCCCGCTGCGATGCCGATGCCCAGCTCCTTGATGAAGATGATCTGCGACGTCGCGAACGCGCCGATCGCCACGCAGAAGAGCAGGGCGGCGGCGGTGATGATCCGGCCGGTTCGCTGCAGGCCCAACGCCACCGCCTCCGAGTTCGGCATGCCGGCGTCGTGGGCTTCTTTGATCCGCGTCAATAGATAGACGCCGTAGTCGGTTGAGAGGCCGAATACGATCGCGAACAGCAGCACCGGCTGCGTCGATTCCAGCGCTCCCTGGCTCGTGTACTGGAGGAGGTTCTCGAACCGCCCGTCCTGGAAGACCAGCACCAGCACCCCGAACGCGGCGCTCAGCGTCAGCAGGTTCATCAGCACGGCCTTGATCGGCAAAATGACCGATCCCGTCATGAAGAACAGGATCAACACCGTCGCCACCGCGACCACCGCGATCGCTAGCGGCAGGCGCGAGGCCAGTGACTGCTGCAGGTCGACGAACGCGGCCGCCTGCCCGCTCACCAGCACCGTGAATGGCGCCGGCTCCGCGCGGACGTCCCGCACCAGCTGTGCCGCGGCCGGGTCGAAGTTGCCGAAGTTGGTCTGGAGGTCGAACTTCCAGGTGTCGCTCCCCACCGGCTGCGGAGACGTGACCTGGGTCACGCCGCCCAGAGAGCTCAGGCTGCCGGCATACGACTGCACCTGCGCGGCATCCGATGCCGGCGTCTCGGCGACGATCGTCAGGACGGCGCCCGTCGGTTTGCCGTAGTCGCGGATCAGCGTGTCGCTGACCACCCGCGCTTCGCTGCTCGTGGGCAGGTCTGTCTGGTCCACCGAGTTGAACTTGATGCCGGCAAACGGAAGGCCCAGTGCGATCAGGAAGGCCGCGCTCAGGGCGGCCAGCGGGATCGGCCGGCGCATCACGAAGTGCGAGAACCGGTACCAGAAGCCCGAGGTCCCCGCCGCGGTCATCGCCGACTGCTGCCACCGCTTTGGCGCAAGCATGTTGACGCGAGGGCCCAACAGGCGCAGCACGGAGGGAAGGACGGTCAGCGTGATGAGGCCGGCGGTCAGCGCGACGATGACTCCCGCCGCGCCCATCGACCACAGAAAGTTGATCTTGAAGACGGTCAGCGAGGACGCCGCGGCGGCGATGGTGAGCGAGCTGAAGAACACCGTGCGGCCGGCCGTCCGCATCGTCATGAGGATCGCGGCGTCGGGCGCCAGGCCGTTGGCCATCTCCTCGCGGAAACGCGACAAGATAAAGAGAGAGGCGTCGATCGCCAGGCCCAGGCCCATGCCGGTCGCGAGGTTGAGAGCGAAGATCGAGACGGAGTGCACCTCGGCCACTCCTCTCAAGAAGAGAAAGGCACCCAGGATCACGATGCCTCCCACCAGCGGCGGGAGCAGCGCCGCGATCACCCCGCGGAAGACCCACAGAGATAGAAGGAAGAGGATCGGGAACGCCAGCAGCTCGGCGTGTGCCAGGTCGCCGGTGATGAGGATGTTCAGCTGGTGGTTGATCGCGGCGAACCCGCCGAGCTTGACGTTGGGGTCGCTCTTCAGCGCGTCGGCGAGGCGGGTGGCTCCATTGACGGCTTCCTGGTCGCTGACCGGCTTCCAGTACCCAACCACGATGGTGCTGCTTCCGTCGCGCGCGACCATCGACGGGTCGTGAGTCTCGTAATAGGTGACCACCTGCGCGATATCCGCCTCGGCACCAATTGTGCCGGCGACCTTCGTCACCTCGGCCATGGCCGCGGGGGAGGTGGCGCCGTCGGGGGTCTTGACCAGCGCGACAAGGCCGCCGTCGGCCCGCACCCCGCTGGCGCTCTGCAGCCGGGCGACCGCGAGGGTCGACTCTGAGCTGGGGTCCTGGAAGCCTCCGACCTGGAGCGACTTCGCCACCGGGCTGCCGAACACTCCGCCGATCGCCGCGAACGCGATCGCCACTCCGACGATCACCCACGGCGCCTTGTTGATCAACCGCGCCAACCTCTCGAACATCACCTTTTGGCCTCCCGCCCAGTCTCCAGGTCCTTTTCCAGCTTTCCGTACCAATCCGCACACCACTCGTGGAGCGCAATGCCGAACTTCATCACCTCGTACTTCATGCGATACGGCTGCGCCGCGGCCATGGGTTCGTGCTCTCGCAGTCCGGCCACAACCTCCTGGTGGCGCCGGCGCATCGCGCCCAGGTGCGTCACCGTCTCCTTGCGCGACATCGCGTCGGCGAAGAAGAGCTTGAGCAGCATCTCGTCTCGGATCTCCAGGTTCAGGATCTCCGGGTCGGCCACCCACGTGTGCAGCGTCTTCTTGCCCTTCGCAGTGAGGTGGTAGAGGGTGCGCTGCCGGGTACCCTTCGATGCGTCCTCGGCCTTGATCAGCCCCGACTCCCTGAGGCGCTTAAGCTCGGGATAGATCTGCCCGTAGCTCGTAGCCCAGAAGTGGCGGGTGGACAGGTCCGCGAGCTGCTTGATGTCGTAGCCCGAGTGCGGGCCCAGCCCCAGAATGCCGAGGATGACGTAGGCGGTCGGGCCGAGCTCCATATCGCTTACAGATATATCATAAAGATCTATCTGCCGTCAATATCGGGGCTGCAACAGGGTGTCCCCCACCCGGCCGTGCCCGCTTCGCGGGCAGCACCGACCTCCCCACATGGTGGGGAGGTGAAAAGCTGGGCCGACCTACCCTTCCGGTGGGGACGTGAATGGGGCGTGACTATCGGCTAATCCAGTGATAACCTCGCGATAACGGGGAGCGATTACGGTCGGCGCTGTGGGCCTGGAGGCCCACGAGTTCCATCGGCGGTTTACTGCAAGGGGGAACGGTAATGAAACGGCTGATCAGGCTCGTTGTCGTGGCGGCGGTCGCCATGGGGTGGCAGGTGGCGGTCCCGGCTGCGACTCTCGCGAATACGGCACCAACCCAATCCGCAGCGTCGAGCTGCAACCTCGGGAACGGCGTCCAGCACGTCGTCAACCTCGTTTTCGACAACACGCACTTCACACGTGACAACCCGAACGTCCCGTCCGACCTGGAGCAGATGCCGGCCCTGCTCAACTTCATGGAAGGCCAGGGCACTCTGCTCACCAACGAGCACACGCCGCTCATCGCCCACACGGCGACCGACATCCTGACGGCGCTCACAGGCGTGTACGGCGACAACATGGGCGTGCCGATCAGCAACTCGTTCCGCTACTACCTGCCGAACGGCAACAGCAGCACCGGCGTGTCGTTCGCCTACTGGACGGCGCCGCTGTTCGACCCAACCCCGGCGACAGGCACGGACTTGACGACCAACATGCTCACGGCTCAGGGCATGAACGCGCCGGCGCCCTGGGTTCCGTTCACACGCGCCGGCTGCAACGTTGGCGGCGTTGGCACGGCCAACATCGAGCTGGAGAACACCGCGATCGACATCCCGACCGTCTTCGGCGCCGGCTCGCCGCAAGCGGCCGAGGTCGCCTCGAACCCCAATCAGGCATTCAGCGATTTCGTCGGCATCGCGGTCCACTGCGCCAACGGCAGCGCACTCTGTTCGACGGCCAATGGCGGCCAGCCCGACCTGCTGCCCCAGGAGCCCGGCGGTTACACCGGCTACCAGGGCCTGTTCGGGCACAAATACGTCGTGCCGCAAATTCACCCGGGCGGACCGCTCACCGACCTCGCGGGCAACTTGATCACGGACACGAGCGGTCGCGTCGGCTTCCCCGGGTTTGACGGGATGACCGCGAGCGTCTCGCTGTCCTATGTCGCAGCAATGCAAGAGCACGGCGTGCCCGTGACCTACGTTTATGTCTCGGATGGGCATCAGCAGCACCCCGGCACGGTCCCATACGGGCCCGGCGAGGCCGGCTACGTGGCCCAGCTGAAGTCTTACGACCAGGCGTTCGCGACCTTCTTCGCGAGACTGGCGCACGACGGCATCAACCGAAGCAACACCGTGTTCACCTTCACCTCCGATGAGGGCGACCACCTCATCGCCGGTCCGCCGACCCCGGCGAACTGCGACGGAGTCAACGTCCCATGCACCTACGCCAAGATCGGCGAGGTCGCGGCCAACATCCAGGCGCTGATCAAGAACCAGACGGGGATCACGACTCCGTTCACCGTTCACTCCGACTCCGCGCCGAACTTTTACATCACCGGCAACCCGTCGCAGACCGACCCGATCACTCGCAATCTGGAACGCGCGGCCGGCACCGTCACCGCCCTCAACCCGTACAGCGGCGCCACGGAGGTGGTCGACAATACCCTGGCCGACCAGGCCGAGATGAACCTTCTGCACATGATCACCGCCGATCCGAAGCGGGATCCGACCTTCACGATGTTCGCCAAGCCCGACTACTTCCTGAGCACGTTCCCGCCGACGACCGCAATCAACCCAGCGTTCAACTGGAACCACGGTGACATCGCGCCCGAGATCAACACCACGTGGCTCGGCCTCGTTGGTCCGGACGTGAAGCATCTCGGCGTCACCGGCCAACTGTGGACCGACCATTCGGACATCCGCCCAACGCTCATGGCGCTGACCGGCCTCCACGACGACTACATCCACCAGGGCCGGCCGATCAGCCAGGTGATGACCGAGACCCGGCAGGACCTCAACCGGCTGGGCGACGTCTACAAGCAGATCAACGCGCCGGTCGGTCAGCTCTCGCTCGACAGCATCGCGTTTGCGACCAGGGCGACGCTCAGCAGCAGCACCGGCGACCAAACCTATATCGCCGCCGACGCGCAGATCGCGGCCTGGACCTCTCAGCGCAACGCGCTGGCGGCCCAGATGATCGCGCTGCTCGACACGACCGCTCCGGGCTACACCAACCACAACGACCGCAACGTGAACAACCTGATCGCGCAGGGCCAGCAGCTGCTGGCGGAGGTTCACGCGGCGGCGGCGTAATTCCCTTTCCCAGTCCACTACCCTCTCCACGCTTGGGCCCTCCCCGCAAGGGGAGGGCTCTTAGATATGAGCGGAAACCTGGCGGTTTCCGCTGCGCGCAGAGCGGCGAGCAGGATCGGACTTACTGATTGCATCGGCGGGTTGGCTTCGCCAACGCGCCTGCTCACCTTCCCCGGGATCGGATTTATCTAATTAGCCACTCCAAGCGACGCTGAAGCCAGAAAGATTGTCAGGGACGGCCGGAATGAATCCGGCCTACACGCGACGCCTGTGAGCAAGGATCTCTGCCCCCGGGCGTAGATTGGGGCCGTGCGTTGGTTGTTTCTTGTGGGCGCGGTGGCGGCTTTCTTGGTGCCCGACCCATCTGGAACGCCCACGGCTGCAGCACCCGCGTCCGCTGCACGCGTTGTGGTGCCGGCGTCCGATTACTTCCAGTACCCGCTGCCCACTTGGGAACCGCACTGCCTCGGTTTCGGCAGCGAGTGGCGGCTGTGCAACGGGACGGTGCTGCGCGCCTGCGCATCGGGGGCGGTGTGGCTGCACACCGGCGTCGACATCAAGACCGGCATCCAGCCCGTGATGGCGGCGGCGGATGGGGTGATCGCCGGCTACATCGTCGACCCCGTGTTCCGCGGCGGTGTGCTGATCCGCCATTCGACCAGCCAGGGGATCGTGCTCACGCAGTACTGGCACGTGTGGCCGCGACCGGGATTCAAGGTGGGCACGCCGGTGAAGCGAGGCGAGGTGTTCGCCGACGTAGCGGACATGGGCGCGCAGACCCACCTGCACTTTGCCGTCTTCATGGGCGACTACGAGTCGCACGCCTGGAACGGCGCCCTGCCCCCCACCGCGTGTTCGGGCTTCCCCGCCTTCCCCTATCGGTTTGTCGACCCGAACGCTTTCATCCAGGCGCATCTGCCGTTCGTGGCGATACACAGCCGGCGGGGCACATTGGCGCTGGATACATAAGGGTTCGCCCCCACCCGGCGGTGCCCTTCGGGCAGCGCCGACCTCCCCACAGGGTGGGGAGGTGAAAGGCCGACCCACAGGGTGGGGAGGTGAAAGGCCGACCTCCCGACGCGGTGGGGAGGTGAATAAAGCAGGTACTCGTTTTCAGGTACCGCTTCGCGGTTTTTCAGGTGTTTTCCGCCTTATGGCGCATACCCCTTTATTCCTAGCCTGGACTCAACGGTTCAGCCCACAGCGAGCCGAATGAAACCGGAGAGGGAACAGAAATGGAAGCCAGGACAGAGTTTCGCGGAGCAGGGATCTCAAGGAGCCTCGTCGCCGTGGTGGCGGTAAGCATCACGCTGGCCCTTGGGGTCACAGCGGGCGTCGCCGCCAAGAACCTCAGCGCACCGGCCGCGCCTCAGACCCACATCTCGCAGGGCCTGGGCGGAGCGGCGCAGGCAAACCCGGCGTACCGCGGCGGCAACCAGTTGGTCGGCGGCAGCGCCGCCCCCGCATCCACCGCCCCCGCATCGACTGCCGTCGGACCCGACGACCGGCCAAGCACCAGCCAGCAGGCCGCCCCGGTGCGGGTCCGCGGGACTCAGATCGACCCGCACATCTAAGCCGTGCGCCGCGTCACCCGATATCCCCTTCGGGTGCAACCGTCGAGAGAGGGATCTCCCCGATCCCTCTCTCTTTTTCGTGCTTGTGGGCCAAGATACGGCGATGGACAGGGGGGCTGTCCGGGCCCGGCACACCACCGCGGCCAGCAGCAATCTGCCGTACCACCTCACGAGCTTCGTCGGGCGCGAAGCGGAGCTTCGCTCGCTCAAGGGACTGCTGGGTACCTCCCGCATGGTCACGCTCACCGGGACGGGAGGCGCGGGCAAGAGCCGGCTCGCGGCCAAAGTCGCTCAGGCCAATGCGAGCCTATGGCCCGATGGCGTGTGGTGGATCGAGCTGGCCGCGACCGACGACGTGTCCGGCGCAGTGGTCGCCACCCTGGAGCTGCCCGGCCGGGGATCTGCCCAGGACGTCGTTGCTTCATGGCTGGCCGCGAGAAAGGCGCTGCTCGTCCTCGACAACTGCGAACACCTGGTCTCCGAATGCGCGACGTTCTGCCAGAGGGTGCTCGAACGCTGCACGCAGCTCAACATCATCGCCACGAGCCGAGAGGCGCTCGGTGTGCCCGGCGAAGCTCGCTGGCCGGTGGCGTCGCTTCGCGATCCCGACGCGCTCCTTCTCTTCGAAGCCCGCGCTCGGCTCGTTTCGCCGGACTTCAAGATGGCCTCGCGCAACCTCGACGCTGTGACTCGGATCTGCGAGCGGCTCGACCGGCTGCCCCTTGCCATCGAGATGGCGGCCGCGCGGATCGACGTGATGTCGGAACAGGAGCTGTTGAGCAATCTCAACGATCGGTTCCGGTTCCTTACCTCGGGCACGAGGACGGCGCCACAGCGTCAGCAGACGATGGCCGCCGCGATCGACTGGAGCTATCGCTTGCTGACTGACCACGAAGCTCGTCTGTTCCGGCGCCTCGCCGTGTTCCAGGGAGGCTTCACGACGGAGAGCGCCGAGGCCGTGTGCTCAGACGGAATCGAGACGAACCTCATTGACGTGCTCGCCCGGCTGGTGCAGAAGTCGATGGTGGTCGCCGACAGGCTCGACAGCGGCACGCGCTTCCGGCTGCTCGAATCTCACCATGAGTTCGCCAGTGGGCGATTGCGCGAATCAGGAGAGCTGGACGCGATGCAGAAGAGTCACTACCTCTACTTCGGCTCGCGGCATTGGGAGCCCGTGGAGTCGGCCAACTTCTGGCGCGCCGTCAGCTGGGGCCGGGACAACGTCCAGGACGGTGGGTTGGGGCTGGCGCTCGAGATAGCAGATTCCGATTTCGGCGATCAGACGCGTGCCGGGAACCTGATTCTGGACTTGCTCGAACACTCAAAGCCAAGCGAGACCCTGCGTGTCAAAGCCACGATGATGGCCGCACGCCTTGCGTGGCGGCAGGCCGATCACATCGCCAGCAGAAAGCTTGTGGAATCGGCTGTTTCCATGGCGCGAAAATTGGGTGATCCCGAGCTCATCGCGCGGGCCCTCAACGGCGCCGGGCTTATGTACGAAACGGCCGGTGAGCTTGCGCTTGCGGGCCAAATGTACGACGAGGCCCTTTCGATTCTGAGCGACTCAACGAACCAGGTGCTCGTGGACGACGTGCGCAACGGGCGGGGCCTGCTTGCGATCACGCAAGACGACCCTGCAAGCGCAATCGAAATCCTGAGCCCGTGCGTTGCCTCAGCGAGGTCACAAAATGATCCGCCCCGCATGGCCCGATACCTCGAAAGTCTCGCGAACGCGCAGCTGGACCTGGGCCAGGTCGATGAGGCCGCCGAATCGTGGAAGGAGTCGCTGACGGTCTTCCGTGTCGTCAACGACTGGTTCGGAATCATCTGGAGCCTGCTCGGTCTGTCGCTTGTCGCGGCAGCAGTCCGCCAGGACGATCGCGCGCTGCGGCTTGCCGGCGCCGCGGATCGGCTCGCGCGCGAGTATTCGTTGACCACCTGGTCGTTCAGAGGCCAACAGCTGGAGGACGCCCGCAAGCAGGCGCTCCATCGGCTTGGGACGAAGGGCCGCGGGGAAGCCGCATTGAAAGAGGGCCGGACCATGACCACGGACGAAGTACTCGAGTACGCGCTCGGTGGAGAGAGACCTGCTGAAGAGGTGCTGACCGACCAAGGAATGCTGAGCCGCCGTGAACGCGAGGTGGTGACGATGGTCGCATCGGGCATGACCAACAAGGAGATCGCCCAGCGTCTTTTCATCGCGGAGCGAACCGCTGAGGGCCATGTGGAACGGATCCGCAATAAGCTTGGTGTTCGGTCTCGCACCGAGGTGGCCACCTGGGCCGTCGCGCACGGGCTTGGGCCAACAAAAGCTTGACAACCCGCCAGCGCGGAGTACTGTCTGGGCGGCGGGGTCAGCTAACGCCGTCAAGCTAGCGCTTTAAGGGAGGGGGGTCCAGATGAGCTCGAATTGGCGTCCGGACGACTCGTTGAGCGAGCGTGATCAGAAGGGTGTGCTGAGAGGCGCGCGGAGGATCAAGGCTGCCCTTACGAAAAACAAGGTTCGTCTCGGAAAGGGCGTAATTACGTCACGCGACACGGGTATGGCCGCCGTCAGGCGCGACCTCAAGCGGACCGGATTGCCGCCGGGCGTGTCGCAGTCGCAAATACCGATCGTGCTTGGTCATGGCGGGGATTTTGTTTGTTTCCTAAGCATCCTGAAGCCGGGGACGATTGTTCCAGAGCATGCGCATAAGCAGGCCGTATTTCGTGTCGTGATCTCGGGCGAGCTGATATTTGGCCGCAAGACTCTGAAGGCAGGAGACTGGATGTTCGTCCCGCCCGGCGTGGCCTACTCGATTGAGGCTGGCACTAAAGCCCCGCTTCACATCTTCTATGGGCACGGCTAGGCGGCCGAAGCTTGGCCTTTACGGGGCAGGTCATAGTTTCAGTTAGGCGAGTGCTGCTCCAGTAGCTCGGCGATCGAGCCTTCGAACTTCGCCAGGCGCTTGTGGACCTCGATCACCTCGTCTGAGCTGACCGGCTCGGCGGGGTCGACGTCGGTACGGTGCTCGGTCCATTCGGTGCCGCACTCACACCGGTGGAACAGGTACCGATCCTGGTAGGAACGGTAGGTGTAGACGGACGCATCTTTCTTGCGCCGTCCGCAGGCACATTTGCCCCTGTCTGGTTCCAACTTCGACTTTTGCAATGACGTAATCCTTGATCCCTATAACGAACCAGAAGCCGGTTTCGTGTCATGGTACAGCCGCGGCCTTCAGTTTGGAACCGTCAAAAGAACGTAAATACCGCCCCTGACTTTGTATGGGGCAACCGTGGTCAGGCGGCTGAGTTGAGCTCCTGAAGCAATCCGTCGAGGTTCCTCAACCGCTCTGTGCGGGCGGCGTGCTCGAGCGTCTGGTACTGGGAAAGGACATCGACGAAACCCTCGCCGAGGTCGTAGCCGTGCTTTTTGAGCAGATCGCGGCCCGTTTCGCCGAGTGCGGCGACCACCTCACGGACCTTGGTTTGGGGTCCAAACGCGTGGACCGCCGCGTCAGGCACTGGGCGGCGGCTCCAGCTTGCGCAGGATCACGCGGTGGCCGTGCCATTGGTCCGGAACGCCCACCGGCCCGTCGCCCAGGTAGCTGAGCTCGAGGCACCAGACGCCGCCGGCCTGCACGGGTGCGACGGAGAGCTTGGTTTTGGGGTTCTTTCGCTGAAGGGTTTGGATCAGGGCGACGCCGTAGAGGACGATGGCGCCGGGCAGGTTGATCGTGTTGATCCGGCCGCCCTCGCTGGAGCCGTCGACGCCGGACGTGCGGGAACCGAGCGCGTGGGTCACGCGGTTAAGCCTAAGGGTTCGCCCCCACCCGGGCGCCGCAAGCGGCGCCCGACCTCCCCACAAGGTGGGGAGGTGAATTGCGCGCCGACATCCCCACAAGATGGGGAGGTGAAAGTCCGACCTCCCCACACGGTGGGGAGGTGAATACGCGCCGACCTCCCCACACGGTGGGTAGGTGAATAACTACCGGCTCTTCAGGGCGGCCAGGATGGCGTCGACTGTTCCGCGGTAGCCCAGGCGGCCAGTGTCCAGCACCATGTCGTAGTGCCCGGCCAGGTTGCGATCGTGTCCGTACACCTGGTTGATGTAGGCGGTCCAGTTCTCATCGGTCCGCGTCATCACGCGGCGGGCCTCGTCCTCGGAAGCAATATTGAAGCGCTCCATGATCGTCTTGACCCGCACCGACCTGGACGCCCCGAGGAAAACGTGCAGCGCGCCGGGAAAATCGCGCAGGAGATACGCGCCGCCGCGACCCACGATGACGACCTTGCCGGCGCGTGCCGCCTCCTGGATCACGTGCTGCGTGATCTTCAGCACCGCCTTGCGCGTGTCGAAGGTGGGATCCGTGTTGGGCGGGTTCCAGGCGGTCGCCTCGGGCGGGATCAGCGGTTCGGAGCTGGCGGAGCCAAGCGCGACGAGAAGTCGGGAGAGTAGGGAGCCGGGCTGCTCGTCCTCGGCCTCGACCTCCTCCTTAGGAAGCTGAAGCCGGTGAGCGACCTCGTCGATGATCCGCGACTCGAGCAGGTCGGCATGCAGCTCGCGCGCGAGCATCGCGCCGACGGTCGAGCCCCCCGCCCCCAGCTGACGGCCAATCGTGATGACCGGCATTTGGTGCCTATTTTCCCCCTCTTCGGGCAAGGCGCGTTTGGTTTCAGCAAGCCCAGCCCCCCACCCGGCCGGGCTCGCTTCGCGAGGCCGGGCCGACCTCCCCACATGGTGGGGAGGTGAAATATCCTGCGCGTGTGGGCACACCGGGCCGGCCGGAGTTGGTGGTTCGCTGCGAATGCGGCTTTGAGGTGCGCGGGACGGAAGATGAGATCGTCCCCGCTCTCCAGAAGCACGCGGGCGAGTCGCACAACATGAAGGTCACGCGCGACCAGGTCCTCGCCAGGGCTCACCCGATCTGAGCCAGCACCCGCCGCCGCAGGTCCAGCCCTGGATGGTGGAAGGGCCGGTCCAGGTGGAGGTCTTCGTGCTGCGCATGAGGGCGGGGCGACCGGAGCTGGCCGGGCCCTGCGGCCCGGATCCCTGGTACATCGAGGTCGCGGCCGAGGACGATCCTGTCGAGGTCGTGAGCCGCCTCTCGCGCAACCTGATGGGCGAGCCGGTCCTTGTCCACTCCACTTCCTGGCGTCGTGCTCGAGGCGCCGTCGTGCTCAGCTTCGTCGTGGTCAACTCGGAGGCCCAGGCGCCGCACCTCGCCGGAATCCCGATCTCGAGGGTCGAGCTGGCCCGGTCGGAAGCCACCAGCGCGGCGAAAACCATCGCCGCCGCACAGGTCCTGGAGCACGGCCTCCGGCACCTGGCATGGCTGGCCAGGGAGGACCCGATCGTGATCGGCGTGTTGAACGAGGACTGGAAGAAGGCGCTTGCCGGCTACAGGCCGGAGCCGTTTCGCAACATCGCTTGAGGCCTCGCCCTAGTCCGCCTTTTTGGCTGCTCCAGCGTGTGCGCCACGCTCGACTGAGGTGAGGAAGGTGAAGAAGACCTCGCTCCAGCGCTCGGCGGCGTCGAAAAGCGGGCCGTGTCCAGAGCCTTCGAACATCTCGAACTGCACGTGGCCGCCGCGATCGCGATAGCGCTCGAGGACGTTGCGAATCTGCGTCACCATCGGCTGGGGCGGAAACACTTCCTCACCCGGCCAGCCTGGAACGACCCCCATCTTGCCCAGGGTGCCCATCTCCCAGGCGGACCCGTCCGCGACGACGATGTCGGCCGTCCCATGGGTCCAGAGGACTGGAGGCTTGGGCTCGAGGTCGACGATCTCAGACCAGCTGCAGTACTTGCCGGACAGCGCATTGAGGATGCCGCGAGTGCCTGGGGCGATCCCGGGCCAGTTC
>Ga0208849_1001907_pt1 | contig 12745 bp, 11 predicted proteins | sample NGESurdeep072012_10_FD_184470 | JGI IMG/M metagenome (GOLD analysis project Ga0208849, IMG submission 184470) | Arctic peat soil microbial communities from Barrow, Alaska - NGEE Surface sample 53-3 deep-072012 (SPAdes) | ecosystem: Environmental > Terrestrial > Soil > Wetlands > Peat ...
CAGCTCGTTCCAATCGAGCGCCGCCCATTCCAACCGCGCGCCGCCGCGTTCGCGCACGCGCGCGGCGACCGCCGCCAGCAGCGCCCTGCCGACGCCCTCGCCACGATTGGCGGGGCGCACGAAGAGATCCTCCAGCCACACCCCGGTGCTGGCGAGAAAGCTCGAGAAGGTCGGAAAGAACAGGGCGTAGCCGAGCGCCTGCGAATCCCGTTCGGCGATCAGCGCCTCGGCGGCGGGGTGCGATCCGAACAGCGCCGCGGCCAGCTGCTGCTCGGTGGCACGCAGCTCGTGCTCCAGATGCTCGTACTCGGCCAGCTCGCCAAACAGCTCCAACAAAAGGGCAACGTCCTCCGCCAGCGCCGGGCGGATCGTCGGCGGCTTGGGCACGTCGGCAGCCATAACCGTCAGCTGACCGGGCCGACGAGACGCGCGGGGTAATCCATCGCGGTCAGCGACCCGGTCGGTCCGGGCGTTCGGGATAGATCTCGTCGATCGTGGTCAGCGCGCGATAGGGAGCGCCCGCCGCCCGCTCGATCGCCGCAGCCCCGCCGGCGAGCCGGTCGAGCACGCTGATCACCCCACAGATCTCCTGCCCCGCCTCGTGCAGCGCCTCGATCGCCGCAAGCGTGGAGCCGCCTGTCGTGACGACATCCTCCACCACCACACAACGGTCCTCCGGCGCGAGCAGCGGTCCCTCGACACGCCGTTGCAGCCCGTGCGTCTTGGCGTCCTTACGCACGAAGAACGCCTTTGCGCTGCTCCCGCCGGCCAGCGCGGCACAGGCGACCGGGTCGGCGCCCATCGTCATCCCCCCCACCGCCGTCCCCTCCCACGCGGACACCTGCGCAGCCAGGAGGCTGCCGAGGGCAGCGAAACCGGCCGGGCGCAGGATCGCGCGCTTGGCGTCGACGTAGTACTCGGCGCGCGCTCCACTCGTGAGCGTCACCTCACCGATCACCAGCGCATGCTCACGCAGCTCCTCGATGAGACGCGCACGCGCACGCTCCAGAGCGTCAGTAGATTCGACCAGGGCATCCACCAAGAGGTCTAATCTAGCTGCGTGACCCCCACCGGCGTATCTTCCTCGATCGCCGGACTGCTGCGCTTGGCCTCCTGGGTCATCTGCCTGATCGTCCTCGCTTCCTTCCTGGTCTTCGTGGTCGACCAGACAAGCGCCGCCTCCACTCACCAGCAGGAAGCCTTGACTCGCGGGGGCGCCTCCACCACGTCCGGCACATCGAAACACGAGAGCGATCTGCACAAGACGATCGACGAAGCGTCCAACACGTTCACCTCGCCCTTCGCCGGCATCTTCTCGGGGTCGACCAGCCAGTGGCTGATCCATGGCGGCAAGACGGCGCTGGCGCTGCTCATCTACGGCTTCGCCCTCGGCTACCTCGCGCGCGCGTTGCGCGTGCGCGTGTGACGCGTGGACGCTGCGCTGGCCGATCTTCGATCGGTCTGCGTCCTCACCGATCATCGATCAGATGCAATCGACTGATCGGCCAGCACGCGTGCATAGCACGCCACGCTCACTGCTGGCCGATCTTTGATCGGCGGCCCTCCGGCACCCGTCACCGTGCGCCACACGCGGGCGTCGTTGCAAATATCGCCGTTTACGGACCGGCGTGACCGCTGATGTTGTGGTTTCCGCCGCCGCCCTCGTTGTAAACGTCCACCGGCGTCCCCGTCTGGACCCATCCGTAGATCGCCGCCGCGTTGGGAATCGGTACACGCAGGCAGCCATGGCTGGCGGCGTAGGTGGGCACTTCGGCGTAGCCGTGGATCGCGTAGCCGCGGATGAAGTAGTTGGAGTCGACCATGCCCTCGGAGTTGGTTCCGGGCGTCTTCGAGTACACCTGGAAACGGCCGATCACGGTGGGCGTCGAGGGCTTGCCCGAGCTCATCGTGTAGATCGCCCGCACGCGCCCGCCGGGTTCGATCTCGGCGAGCACCTGCCTCGTCAAGTCGGCCTCGACGTGCCGGCCGTCGCTCGGGTAGCGAACGTGGAAGGCGCCGGCGCCACGCTGCAGCAGCTCAAAGACCTGCGCGTCGGTGTTGGGCACGCGCGCGCGAGCAGTCATCTTGCGATAGGCGATCACGGCGCGTGCGGTGGCTTCGTCGAAGACCCCGTTCAGCGGCACAACGTAGTGGAGGGCGTTCAGCTCGGACTGCAGTAGGCGCACCGACGGACCGCGCGCGCCGGCTCCGAGGTTGGCGGAGACGAAGCGCACGCCCCGCGAGCGGCCGGTGAACGCCCCCTGTTGCGCCGTCGCATAATGGGCAGCACGGGCTTCCACGACTCCCGGCGAGCCGCTCGCATAGTTGATATGAAACTGCCCCGCGCCGTTGCCGACCGGGAGCACGCTCACCGCCTTCACTCCCACCTTGCGACCGTCGCGGTAGAAGCTCACCTTCACATGCTGGCCGGCCACGTACGGCAGCACGATGCCCCGCACCACCATCCGCCCGCCGACGATCTCAAAGGGCGGATTGCCAAACGCACGCTGCACAACCAGCTTGATATGCCCTGCTGGGGGAGGCGCAGCGGGCGGAGGAGGAGGCGAGGGAACGAGCACTGGCACAAATCCTATGCGCCGGCAATGACGGCAGCGGCCGGGGATGACAGCGGCGGGGCGGCGATCACGCCCACGCGCTTGGCCACCAGCACGAGCGCGCCGATCACCGCGAGGGAGGCGCCGAGCAGCAGGATCACCTGCCCGAAGGACCAGCTCTCGAGGCTGCCATAGGCGATCGAGTTGTTCAGCGAGTGTGCGGCGATGCACGGGTAGAGCGAACCGGTGATGCGATACAGCAGACACAGTCCGAATCCGAGGAAGGCGAGCGGCACGAGGTCGACCACTGGAGCCGAGCCGATGTGCACGCCACCAAACAGCAGCCCGGTGATGATCGCCGCCGGCCAGGTTCCCTTCCAGTTGCGCAGCGCCGTGAAGATGAAGCCACGGAAGAGAAACTCCTCGCAGATCGGCGCCACCACGCACGTGAGCGCCGCACTGAGCAGCAGCAGCGTCGCGCTTTCGTTGGCGCCCAGCTGTTCCAGCAGTTTCTCTTTGGTGCTCTCGTGCAGCACGGCCGCCCAGATCACGCTGAAGATGACGAACAGGAGCAACAGAGCAATCGGCAGCAATATCGTCCAAAGCCGCCGCAGTCGGGGAGGTCGAAGACCGAACTGCCATGAGCGAACCGCGCGTCCGCCCATCCGCGCGAAGAAGATCGCCACGAGCACGAACCCGATGTCCTGGACGATCGTGTCCGCGATCTCCAGGCCGGCGGGAACATGCGCGGAGGTGATGCTGACCCCGAACGCAGCGGCGGGAAGATCGACGATCAGGCTTCCAACCGCCGACAGGACCAGCCCGCCGAACAGTGCCGCCGGGGCCATCCAGGCAGGCCAGTCGGGCGTGCGGTCCTCTCTGGACCGCCGCTCTGCGGCGAGCGCCTGCTCGAACGAAGCGGCCGGCGCCGGGGAGGGCTCGTCGGGAGCCGGGGGAGACTGAAGGCTCGACATCTGACTCCGCTCAGCTTACGCGGCCGCGCTCAGCTTACGCGCAGCCGGGCTCACGACTCACCGCGGCCGTACTCTCGGCTCACGCCACCCAATGCCAGGTCGCGAACTGGGCGACGAACAACGCCATCAACAGCGCAGATACGACCAGCGTGGGCGCCCGCGCGCGTGGGTGGGCGGCCAGCCAGGCGGCCAGCCAGATGCTCAGCGGAAACAGCACCACGAGAAAACGCGGCAGCGACATCAGCGGCTGGGACGTCACGGGGTAGGAGAGCGGGAGCGCGAGCGCGAGGAGCACGTAGACGCCATAGGCGAGCGGCAGCATGCGCAAGACGCCCACGAGGCAGGGAATGGCGAGGATCAAGAAGGCGAACAGCATCAGGTTGTGTCCGGCGCTCACAAACGGGCTGCCGCCGGCCGCCGGGAAGTAGACGTGCTGGCGCTGGAGGGAAAGCAGCTGACGGGCGCCCGCGAAGGCGGCCTTCGCCCCGTCCCACACCCCCAGATAGGGCCCCGCGAAGTGCCTGCCCCAGATGTCCTCGGCGTGAAAGGGCATCAGCTCCTCGCCGCCGGAGAGCCCCAGGTAGGCCATATACAGCCCTAGACCGGCGGGGACCAGGCCCAGCCATAGGAAATCCCTACGCATTCGATAGCTCGGCCGCCAGCGCGCGAGCGCGAGGACGTCCGGGGCTCGGTCCTCACGCGGTCCGTACAGGTAGAGCATCACCGCCGGCAGCATCAGCACCACCCCCGTGCTGCGCGTGGCGGCGGCCAGCGCCCCCAGCACCCCCACCCACGCCCAGCGCCCCTGGCGCGCACACCAGAAGACCCCGACCGACAGCGCCAGATAGAGCGACTCGGAGTAGGCCGCCGAGAAGTAGAACGCCATCGGCGCAAACGCCGTGACCATCACCGCCAGGCGGGCCACCTCCTCGCCCCTCGGGCGAGCGATCGCGGATCGGCCGGCGCGCGGGAGGGCGCGGCCGGCGCGCGCGAGCTCGAGCGTGGTCAGTCGGTGGATGCCGTACAGGGCAAGCGCGAAGGCGAGCAGCGAAAGCAGCACGGCGGCGAGCACCGGCTGCACGCCGAGGTGCGAGATCGCGCTCAGGCCCAGGGGATAGAGCGGAAAGAACGCGGTCCGCGAAGACGTGTATGCCTCCAGGTCGGGGCGGTATCCGTAGTGGGCGATCACCAGATACCACGCCGCGTCCCAGCGCGCCGCCGGGGCTGCCAGCAGGTTGCCCAGCCAACTGAATCCTCTGGTCACGCCAGGGGGGTCAAACGCCTTGCGTGCCGGACCGAACCCAACCGCCAGCACCGTTCCCATCGCGGCAACCCATACCAGCAGCCGCGAGCTCCACAGCGCTCGCCAGCAGTCTCTAGCGGCGAGGGTCCGGGCGGGATCGAGCGATCGCAGCTCATCCAGCAGGCGCGCGCTCAAGCGCGGCAGCGGACCGGCCGGCGTGGGCTCAAACGGGGCGACGAGCTCGCTCGCTGGGTCCACGATGACCATCTCGACGGTGTCTGGGCTCATAGCGTTTGGCGCTGTGTGCGCGGGGCCTACCGGCGCCAGGCGGGGGACACGTGCATTGCAGATGGCAGGAAATCACAATCCGAGCGGTAATCTCGGTGAGCCAAAGAGATGTCCCGACAAGCTCGACAGCGCCGGCGCCGGCACAACCGCGCCGGACCTACCCGCATATTGTTCGTCAGCGGCGGCGTGCTGACGCTTGCGCTGGTCCTCGGCGTGATCGCGGCGGTCGGGTATGTGGTGTCGGTGTCACAGTCGGCCCCCGCGATCAGCTCGCTGCGTCCGCTCCTCGGCGGCGGCTCCTCGCAGGTGTTCGCCGCCGACGGCACGCGTCTGGGTTTCATCCAGTCAGACCAGCTGCGCACCCCGGTCTCCTGGAGTCAGATCCCCGCAAATCTGAAGAACGCGACCGTGGCGATCGAGGATCAGCGCTTCTACAAGAACAACGGCGTCGATCTCACCGGGATCTTCCGTGCGGCCATCAAGGACGTCACCCACGGCGCTGCCCTGCAGGGCGGCTCGACGATCACGATGCAGCTCATCCGCAACCTCTATCTCGGCGGCGACCAGCACACGCTGCGGCAGAAGATCATCGAGGCCAAGCTGGCGATCGACTATTCCAAGCATCACAGCAAGCATTCGATCCTCACCACCTATCTCAACAGCGTCCCCTACGGGACCGTCGGCGGGCAGACGGCGATCGGCGTGCAGGCGGCCGCGCGCATCTTCTTCGACAAGCCCGCCTCTCAACTGAACCTCGAGCAGGCCGCGCTGCTCGCCGGCCTGCCGCAGGCGCCCTCGCAGTACAACCCCTTCCTCGACTCCTCCGCCGCCAGGCTCAGGCGCAACGAGGTGCTCACGAAGATGGCCGAACTGCACTACATCTCAGGCGTGCAAGCGAGCGCCGCCAAGTCCGCGCCGCTGGAGGTCAGACATGGGAACTACTACTCCCAACGAAGCGAACCCTTCTTCTTCGAATACGTGCGCGAGCAGCTGATCCACCGCTATGGCAGGAGCACCGTCGAACAGGGCGGGCTGAAGGTCGACACGACGATCAACCTGAACATGCAGCGCCAGGCGCGCAAGGCGATCACGGACGTCCTCAACGAGCCCGAAGACCCCGCCTCGGCGATCGTCACGCTCAACCCGCACAACGGCGAGATCGAAGCGATGGCGGAGTCAGAGAGCTACGAGCAGTCCCAGTACAACCTTGCGGCCGACGGACACCGTCAGCCAGGATCGACCTTCAAGGCGATCGACCTCGCCGACGCGCTCTCGCGTGGGATCGACCCGAACAGCACCTACTACCTGTCCCACACGCTCGAGCCGGGGTGGCTGGCGGCCGAACCGAATTACAAAGTAGAGACCTTCGAGGGCACCTCGCTGAACAAGTCGCTCAACCTCGTCAACGCGACGCTCGCGTCCGACAACACCATCTACGCCCAGCTCGCCGCCGACCTCGGCGAGTCGACGGTCACCCAGATGGCCTACAAGATGGGCGTCACCACCCACCTAAGCAGCTATCCGGCCGAGGCGCTCGGCGGGCTGACGCTCGGCGTCACGCCGCTTGAAATGGCCGTCGTCTACGCGACCCTCGCCGATGGCGGCTGGCGCAACACGCCGATCGCGATCACCAAGGTCGTATTCCCCAACGGGCGCGTCGATTCGAGCTGGGGCAAGCCCCACCGCGTGAAGGTCCTCTCCGACGGCGTCACCGCCGAGGAGACGAGCATCCTCCACGACAACGTCCTCAGCGGCACCGCGACACGCTCGGCGATCGGTTGCCCGACGGCCGCCAAGACGGGGACCACTAGCGAACTGGTCGACGCCTGGCTCGACGGCTACACACCGAACTACTCGACCGTCGTCTGGATGGGCTACCCGAACAAGCGCGTCTCGATGACCGACGTCCACGGCGAGCCACAACAGGGCGGCTATCTGCCGGCTGAAATCTGGCACGCGTACATGACCGCGGTCACAGAAGGCCAGAAATGCACCGAATTCCCGGCTGCCACCGAACCGATCTCCTACCAGCCGTTCTTCGGCAAATTCGCGTCCACCGGACAGTCATCCCAGGCGAGCGAAAACGGCGAAGCCAACGAAGAAAACCGGGGCAAGAAGGAAAAGAAGAACCGCGCCGAAAACCTCCACCGAGCCGTCCATCCCGGTCAGAATGGAGGCAGTACCCCTGGCCCGGGCGGCGGGGCGGGTGGCGGGGCGGGCGGGAATCCCCATCCAGAAGCAGGCGCCGGAGGCCCGACGGGGACGGCGACACCCACGCCGAACACACCCACGCCGCGCGGCCCGCCCGCGCCGACGCCCGGTGGCGGCGGCGGACCAACGGTCAAAGAAACCGGCGGCGCATCCCCCGGCTAGACCTCGGTTAGAGCTTCGCGGCGCGTGCGCTGGTAGTTTGAGTCAAGGAAATCAGCGACAAAGGGACCGTGCGCACTCAGGTGCGGCCGGCCCAGATGGGATGCAGACTCGTGGCAAAGGAAGACAAGGTCGAATTCGAGGGCGAGGTGATCGAGGCGCTGCCGAACGCGATGTTCCGCGTCAAGCTCGACAACGACCACGTCGTACTGGGGCATGTTGCCGGCAAGATGCGACGCTTCCGAATCCGCATCCTCCCCGGCGATCGCGTCCGTTGTGAGCTCTCCCCCTACGATCTGGACCGCGCGCGGATCGTCTACCGGCATCGCTGAGCGAGGGACCTCACCGGCCGCCAGCACGGTCCGGGAACGAATATGGAGCGCTCCCTGATTCAGGCCATCGCGGCCGCGCTGCCGGCGGGCGGGACGCGGATCGTGCGCGGGGTGGGCGACGACGCCGCGGTTGTGCGCGCGGGGGGACCGCTGTGCGTGACCTCCGTCGACGCGATTGTCGAGGGCGTGCACTTTCGCCTGGACGACGGCTCGAGCAGCCCCGCCGACGTCGGCTGGCGAGCGCTGGCGGGCGCGCTTTCGGACCTCGCGGCGATGGGCGCAAAGCCGGGCGAGGCGTATATCGCGCTCGGCGTCTCGCACGATGTCGGCGAGGAGCAGGCTCTGGAGCTGATGCACGGCGCCCTGGAGCTCGCCGGCGTAACAGGGACCGTGCTCGCGGGCGGGGACGTGGTCAAGGCGCCGGTCCTGACGGCCTGCGTGACCGTCGTCGGCTGGGCGGACAGCGAGGGCGAGCTGGTCGGGCGCGACGGCGCGCAGGTCGGGGACCTCGTCGGCGTGACGGGGCGCCTCGGTGGCAGACCAAGCCGCCCGATCCCACGCCTGAACGAGGGCAGGGCGCTGGCGCGGGCCGGCGCGCACGCGATGATCGACCTCTCCGACGGGCTCGCCACCGACGCGCGGCACATCGGCGAGAGCAGCCAGGTGTGCCTCCAGGTCGAGCTGGAGAAGCTGCCGCTCGACGCGGGAGTCCCGAGCTCCGAGCAAGCGGCGACGGTCGGCGAAGACTACGAGCTGTGCTTCTGTATCGCGCCGGCCGAGCGCACGCGCGTGGAGGACGCCCTGCGCACGATCAACGCCCCCACGGTCAGTGCCCCCCCTACCGCGGAGGTGACGTGGATCGGCCGGGTCCTCGCGGGAGCGCCGGGGGTGTCGCTCTTGGACGCGAGCGGTAACGAGCAGCGGCTCGAGGGGTTCGAGCACCGCTGGTAAGGGTCACGGGCACGCCGCCGCCTGGGAGCCGCCGCGCCGCTCCCTCCGGCACGGTACGGGTCAGGCGCGCGAACACGAGCAGTCGTTTGGCGGCGCTGAACAAAGGCGTGCAGGCGGAGAGCACCAGCCGCGTGTAGCCGACCTCGCCGACGGCGGCGCGCACATCCGTGGGCGCGACCACCCGCTGGCCGATCACGGTGTAGGTGAAGTGGGCGTAGGGCATGTTCACCAGGATCCGGCTGCCCTGCCGGAGCGCGTCGATATGACGGAACGGCGCCAGATAGGTGGTCCGGTGCCCAGCGATCGCGGTGGTTCCCGCCACCCCGGGGAAGCTTGTTTCGGAGTAGATCCCCGGGCCGCTCTCCAGGGCGGAGGTGTCGGTGCCCTTCACCACCACATAGCTCGCGCCGATGCGCGGGATCACAATTCGCCCGACCGCGTCACCCTCGCCCGCATGGCGCTCCAGCTCGTGCGCGAGGAAGGCGATCCTGCGGCGCTCGTCTGGCAGGCTCGCCAACGCCCGCTGCTCGACCGGCGTGGGGGGGGCCCGTTCAGCCGCACGCAAGACCCCGCTCAGGTGATCCTGGCGAAGCTTTGCGTACAGCGCCGAGATCGGCTCCTGCCAGACCAACGTCACGCCGGCGTCGATCAACACCAGGGCGCCGGCGAGGATCAACACCACCGACAGCAGGCTCCAGCCACGACGCGACCGACGCGAGCCGGTAGGACGCGAGTCGGTGGTGAGCAAGATCTCAGACATGACCTGACTATCGTCGCAGAGCCGACTTGGTCCCACCAAGGGATCCCGGGCCGGCGTAGGACAGGGGGCCGCGAATCGTGACCGGGGGGGCGCCGTCATCGACCCCGGCGCCGGCCGCGGGCGCCGCGGTCGTGAGCGCCACCAGGGTGGCCGCCACCACGCAGCCGCAGGCAACGCTCCACAGCGCGGCCGCCGCGAGACCCACGTGTCCACCCGCCAGCGCCAGCACCGCGGCCCAGGCGATCCCGCCGGGGCCCACGCCGAGCTCGCGGGCGTAAAAGACGAGGAGCAGCGCCAGCGGCACCAGCGCGAGCGCGACCAACCCGAGCGCCACGGACGGACGCGGGCGTTGGCCGATTGCCAATCGGTCAGGATCGGCGAGCAGCAGCCAGAGGTGCAGCGCCGGTAGCACCAGCAGAGCCGCGTATGGATTGAGCGCCCACGCCACCACGCCCACGCCGAGCAGCACCACCAGCATCGCCATCCCGGCAGCTTCGGCTTCGGGGCGCACGCTCAACCCCAGCCGCCTGATCGCCACGGGCCACGCCAGCCAGCAGAGCCCAAGCACGAGCGCCACCGCCAGCACCGTTCTCACGGCCGCGGCGTCGAGCGGCAACGCGCTCGCGGGCACCGGCAGCGCCGGTGCGGCGTGCAGGACGTCCAGCCATCCCAGCACCCTGGCAAACACGGCCGCGAGGAAGAACGGCAGCGCGCAGGTAACCGTCCACAGCAGCCCCCGCCTGATCGACCGATCGCCGCTCGCCCCGCGACGGCGGCGCAGGCGCGCATACCCGTCGGCCGTGACGAGCAGCGGCGGAATCAACAGCGCCGCGAGCAACAGTCGCAGCGCCCACTCCGGGATCATCTGCGGCGCGATCACCACGCCCGTCTGCGCCGCGGCGGCGATGTCGGGCGCCGTGTCGAGCGCATCGACGGCGCTCAACACCGCGCGGCCAAAGCCTTCCAGCCGCGCGGCGCTCACGCCTTCGCGCGGGGAGGGACCACGTTCGCCTGAGACTTGGACGAGCACGCTGGGGACCCCGCCGGCGTTCAGCGCTCCTTGTTCGCCCACGGCGAAGGGAAAGGCCAGGTGGGCGACCTGCGCGATCGCGCTGGGGGCGCCCGCATCGGTGCCCACCTCCTGCGCGATCGCCCCCGCAACCGTGCGCTGCAACAGCAGCGAGGAGCTGCCGAAACCGTCCGAATAGGGCACGACGAAGGGCCTGCGAGCGCTCACGCCGGCGAGATCGCCCAACACGATCGCAGCGTCGAACCGGGCGGACGGGCCCGCATCGTGCGCGAGGAAGTCCGCGGCTCCCCCAGCGCCGCCGCTGCCACCGCTGGTCGAGACGAGCACGATCGTGCGTTGTGTCTCGCGTGCGGCAAACACGCGCGCGAGCTCCAGCAGCGCCGCCGTCCCTGATAATTCGGCCGGCGCTCCCCGCGCGCTCGCGTCCCTGTGCGCGAGGATCACGATCGGCGTTCCGCCGCTCGCCCCCGCCCGCTGCGCGATCACTGTCTCGAGCGTTCGTTCGCCGTCGATCGTCTGCGCTGTAAAGCGATCGGTGCGCACCTGAAAGCCCCCGTGTCCGGCGGCGCCGAGCCCTTCCAACGTATGCGCCACATGTGCGGCGAGCCGATCGTCACCGGCGCTGCCTGGGCGCCGGTCGGGAATCTCAGCCGCCAAGCTCTGCAGTTCGGCGAAGGCGCCGGCGCCTTCGAACGCGTCGGGGGCCAGCGTCGAGCTCAGCGGCTGCGGGCGGGCGCCCAGCGAGAACGCGGCGACGGCCAGCGCGAGCAGGAACGGCACGAAAGCCGCACGGTAGAGGCGTCCGTTGAGCACCTCCCAGACCTTAGCCCCGCCCTCGGTCCTTCGCCCGCTGTATCGTCCGCGCGTGCTCCAACCCGTCGCCGTCGGCCACAAGACCCTCTCCGACTACACCCACATCTGCGGCAAGGAGTTGATCGCTGAAATTCGCGAGCTGGCCGAGCCGCTCCAGGGTCAGCGGGTTGTGCACATCTCCGCGACCGCCTTCGGCGGGGGCGTCTCGGAGATCCTGTACACGCTCGTCGGCCTGATGCGCGACGTCGGCCTCGACTGCGAGTGGCATGTCATCTACGGGCGCGAGGAGTTCTTCAACGCCACCAAGCTGATGCACAACGCGCTCCAGGGCGCCCCCCAGGATCTCGACGAGGAGCAATGGGAGACCTGGCGGCGCTACAACGAGATGAACGCCCGCGAGCTCTCCGATGGCTGGGATGTCTGCCTCGTCCACGACCCCCAGCCCGCGGCGCTGTTCGGGATGGTTCCCGAGAAGGCCAAGGGCTGGGTCTGGCGCTGCCACATCGACCTCTCCACCCCCAACCCCCAGACGATCGCCCAGCTGCTCCCCTACATCGCCGACTACCCACAGTCGCTCTTCCACATGTCCAGCTATGTGCCCGCCGGCATGCGCGGCAACGTCAATATCGTGCCCCCCGCGATCGATCCTTTGACGCCCAAGAACATGGCGCTCCTGCCCGAGGACGCCTCGTTCGTCTGCGGACAGTTCGGGATCGACATCGATCGGCCCCTGATGTGCCAGGTCTCGCGCTTTGACCCCTGGAAGGACCCGCTCGGCGTGATCGACGCCTACCGCACGGTCAAGGCCGCACTCCCCGACATGCAGCTCGCGCTGGTCGGCTCGATGGCCTCAGACGACCCCGAGGGTTGGGACTTCTTCAACGCCACGATCGCCCACGCCGACGGCGACGGCGACATTCACATCCTCAACAACTTCAACAACGTTGGCGCGATCGAGGTCAACGCCTTCCAATCCCACGCCGATGTCCTGATCCAGAAGTCCACACGCGAGGGCTTCGGCCTGACCGTCTCGGAGGCGATCTGGAAGGCCCGTCCGTTCATCGGCGGCGATGTCGGCGGCATCCCCCTGCAGATCGAGGACGGCGTCACCGGCTATCTCGTCTCCAGCGCCGAGCAGTGCGCGCAGCGAACTCTTGAGATCCTCGAAGACCCCGCCCTCGGCAAGTTCCTCGGCCGGCGCGGCAAGGAGCACGTGCGCGCCCACTTCCTGATGCCGCGCTACCTGCGCGATTATCTGAAGATCTTCAACGAGCTGCGAGAATCATGAACACGTGTCCCGACCAGCGCTGTCCACAGCTGGAGGGACCGCGCGCATGAGACGTCCTGTGTCAACCCTTTTGTGCGAGGAGTGTGTTGAGGGCGTTGTGTTGGGTGGGGTTGTAGGGCGTGTGGTCTTGCCAGCAGCGCC
>Ga0208849_1001908_pt1 | contig 12737 bp, 12 predicted proteins | sample NGESurdeep072012_10_FD_184470 | JGI IMG/M metagenome (GOLD analysis project Ga0208849, IMG submission 184470) | Arctic peat soil microbial communities from Barrow, Alaska - NGEE Surface sample 53-3 deep-072012 (SPAdes) | ecosystem: Environmental > Terrestrial > Soil > Wetlands > Peat ...
AAGAGGAGCGCATCCTGCGTGCACTCGGGGCCGGTCCCGCCATGACCATGGGAGACGGCCTCGTCGGTCTGGTCATCGCCGTGCTCATCGGGTCCGTGCTGGCGGCGGCGGTCGCCGTCGGTCTCTCCCCTTTAGCCCCCATCGGGGTCGTGCGCCCCGTGTATCCCGCCCGTGGGGTGGCATTCGACTGGACGGTGCTCGGTCTCGGTGTCGCCGTCCTCGTGGTGGTCCTGGGCGCAGTCGGCGCCGTGATCGCCTTTCGACACGCACCCCATCGCGTCGGGGTGGAACGCGACCGTGACACCGGGCGCGGATCGAATCTGTTGCGCCTCGTCGCTGGTTCGGGGCTGCCGGCTCCGGCGGTGGAGGGAATCCGCTTTGCCGTGCACCCCGGGTCCGGCGACCACGCGGTGCCGGTGCGCTCGGCCATCGTCGGCACGGCGTTGGCCATCGTGGTGGTCATCGCCACGGTCACCTTCGGAGCCAGCCTCGACACCCTCGTCTCGCATCCCCCCCTGTACGGGTGGAATTGGAGCTACGAGCTGACCGGGGGTGGTGGCATCGCCCCCGTCCCGGGGCGCCAAGGTGCAGAGCTCCTCGACCACGACCGGTCCGTGGCGGCATGGTCGGGCGTGGTCTTCGGCGGCAGCGCGTCGGTTGACGGCGACGAGGTGCCGGTTCTGGGCCAGCGGGTGGGCGCGTCGGTGAGCCCGCCCGTCCTTTCCGGGCACGGCCTCGAGGGGCCCGACCAGATCCTGCTGGGGGGCGTCACGTTGTCGTCACTGCACGAACGACTGGGGGAGACCGTCACCGTGACCATCCCCGGATCGAAGCCGAGGCCGCTGGAGATCGTGGGGACGGCGACGATGCCCACCATCGGGGTGCAGATCGGCGGGCAGCATCCCACCATGGGGACCGGTGCGCTCGTCGCCTCGAGCCTGATCCCCGCGTCGGTGTCCAACCCCAACGACGTGATGCCCACGGGCCCGAGTGCGGTCCTGGTGCGCCTGAAACGCGATGCGGAACCGGCCGCGTCGCTGGGCGCGTTGCAGCGGATCGCCCAGAAGTTGACCCTGCCCTTGAACTACGGCGTGACGGTGTTGGCCGTGCAGCGGCCGGCCGAGATCATCAACTACCGCTCCATGGGGACCACCCCGGCGTATCTCGGTGCGGGCCTCGGCGCCGGAGCGGTGGTCGCCCTGGGGCTCACGCTCGTGGCGTCGGTCCGCCGTCGACGACGCAGCCTGGCGCTGTTGAAGACCTTTGGCTTCACCCGTCGGCAATTGGCGGCCACCGTGGCCTGGCAGTCGAGTGTCGCCGTGGGCATCGGAGCCGTCGTGGGCGTGCCTCTCGGGATCGTCGTGGGACGCTTCTTGTGGGACCTCTTCGCCCACGAGATCGACGCCGTGCCCGCACCGAGCGTCCCCGGGCTGACGATCGCGTTGATCGCCGTGGGAGCGTTGGTCCTCGCCAACGTGGTCGCCGCCCTGCCAGGACGAATTGCGGCCAATACACCTACGGCGGTGTTGCTCCGAGCCGAGTGACGGGGCGGTAGCGTGAGCACGTGACCCGGAACCGGTATCGCTGTGCGGCGTGTGGCAACCTCACCCGCTTCGACGTCGTCACCGACCGGCGCGCCAAGGCGTTCCATCACTACAGCGTGGGCGGCCAGCTCTCGGTGGAAGACTTGGAGGTGATCTCGGAGTCCGTCGTCGAGATCAGCTGCCGGTGGTGCGGGCACGGCCGGTCGATCGAGGTGCTCGACGAGCACGAGGCCACCACCACCGCCGACGCCAGCCCTCCCCCCTGACCCTCCGTTACACCCCGGTGCGACGCTGTGGTCGATGACACCAACGGGCGGGCCGGACCGAAAGGGCCTCACGTGACCGACGCCAGCACCATCTCCATCAGCTGCGACGACTGCGAGCTTCAGGGCTCCAGCGCCTGTAAGGACTGCCTGATGAGTTTCGTGCTCGGACGCGAGCCCGACGACGCCGTCGTGGTCGACGTGGAGGAGGCGCGGGCCATGCGGATGCTGTCGCGTGCCGGGCTCGTGCCCCGACTCCGGCATTCGGGCGTCGACCGGGACTGGGCCACCGCCTGACACTTTCCTTCCCGGTGCCCGGCGGCAGGCGGGAAGCCCAAGGCATGCCAGCATGGGCCCGTGGACAGGCCGAAGACGGGACGCGGGAGATGACCCACCTTCTCGTCACCAACGACTTCCCTCCCAAGGTCGGGGGCATCCAGGCCTATGTGTGGGAGCTGTGGCGTCGGATGGACCCTTCGACCTTCGCGGTGCTGACGGCATCGTCCCACCCGGGCGCGGCCGCCTTCGACGCCGAGCAGAAGGGACTCGGGTTCCGCATCGAGCGGGTGCCCGGCCGGGTGTTGGTGCCCACCCCGGCGACGGTGCGACGCATCCGGGACATGGCCGACGAGGTCGGGGCGTCGCTCGTCGTTCTCGACCCCGCCCTTCCTCTGGGACTCGCCGGGCCGTCGCTCGGCGATCTTCCCTACGCGGTGGTGCTCCATGGCGCCGAGGTGACGGTGCCGGGCCGGCTCCCGGGGTCGCGCCAAGCCCTGGCTCACGTGCTGGCGCGCTCCGCCCTGGCGGTGTGCGCCGGCGGCTACCCCGCCACCGAGGCGAGACGGGTGGCCGGAAGCCGCATGCCGCCGGTGGTGGAGGTCCCGCCCGGCGTGGATGTCGAGCGACTGCGACCACTCACGGCCGCGGGCCGTCGCAAGGCGCGTACCGAGCTGGGCTTGGGGCTCGACGGACCGGTGGTGGTGAGTGTCAGCCGTCTCGTGCCGCGCAAGGGAATGGACGTGCTCATCGACGCCGCCGCCGCGCTGGTGCCGTCGTTTCCGGAACTGACGGTGGCCATCGCGGGGTCCGGGCGCGACCGGGCCCGGCTCGACGCCCGGGTGAGGGCCACCGGGGCGCCGGTGCAGATGCTCGGGTCGGTTCCCGACGACGAGCTGCCCCGCCTCTACGGCGTGGCGGATGTCTTCGTGATGGCGTGTCGCGACCGGTGGGCGGGACTTGAACAGGAGGGATTCGGCATCGTCTTCCTGGAGGCGGCCGCGTGCGGAGTGCCCCAGGTGGCCGGGCGCAGCGGTGGCGCCGACGAAGCCGTCGTCCACGGCAAGACGGGCCTGGTGGTCGACGACCCGGGCAACCCCGGTCAGGTGGCCGCAGCCCTGCGCCGGCTCCTCACCGACGACGGGCTGCGCCGGGCCATGGGACGGGCCGCCCGGCGCCGGGCCCGGACAGGCTTCGCGTGGGACCTTCTCGCACATAGGCTGGCCGCGGCATTGCAGGACGTGGAAGGCTGAACGCCGCCCACGCGCCCGAGGCCTGGTCGAGGCACCGAAGACGGTGTCGCACCGGAGTGACGATGAACAAAAGGAGTGTTTGTGGCGGAACTGGCCACCGAGCGAATGGTCGTCACCGCCACGCCGGAGCAGTGCTTCGCCGTGGTGAGCGACATCGAGCGGTACCCGGAGTGGGCGGCCGACATCAAGCAGGTCGTGATCGAGCGGCGTGACGACGAGGGGCGGCCCGGCGAGGCCACCTTCCGGGCCGGGGCCTTCGGCCGTTCCACCAGCTACACCCTCTCCTACGACTACTCGGGCGCTCCGCAGACCCTGGCGTGGAAGCAAACCGCCGGGGACCTCACGTCCAAGCTCGACGGGAGCTACCGCTTCGACACTGCCGGGGACGGGTCCACCGAGGTCACCTACACCCTCGAGGTGGAGTTGCGGGTCCCGCTACCGGGGTTCATCAAGCGCAGGGCGCAGAGCCGCATCATGCATACCGCTCTCGAGGAGCTCAAGGCACGCGTCGAGTCCTCGCTCACGACGTGAGCGAGAAACCTCCGCCGACCACCGGGCAACCACGCGGGAGGTCGGCATGGCGGGGCAGGTGACGATCGGGATCGACATGGGCGGCACCAAGGTGCTCGGCCTGGCCGTCGACGACGAGGGCGTCGTGTTGTCCGAAGTTCGGGTGCCCACGCCCGGTCGCCGCGGTGCCGGTGCGACCGACACCGTCTCTCCAAGTCACATCCCCTCTGCAGGTGACACCGCCCTCCAAGGTGACGCCACATCCCAGGGCGATGCCGACGCCGAGGGGTTCGAGCTCGTGATCGAGACGCTGGCATCGGTGACCGAGCAGTTGCAGGGGACCGTCGACGCCGAGGTGGCGTCGGTCGGGGTGGGTGCTCCCGGTCTGGTCGACAACACCGGGGTGCTGCGGTACGCACCCAACCTGCCCCGGGGAACGGGGCTCGACATCGTGGGCCGCCTGTCGGCCCGCCTGGGGGGCATGCGGACCGTCGTCGACAACGACGCCACCTGCGCCACCGTGGCGGAGTGGGCCTTCGGTGCCGCCACGGGGGTGACCGACGCCGTGATGGTGACGCTCGGCACCGGGATCGGAGGTGGGGTCATCGCCGGTGGGCACGTGGTGCGGGGGGCGTCGGGATTCGGTGGTGAGATCGGCCACATGGTGGTCGACCCCACGGGGCCGCCGTGCCCGTGCGGCAAACGGGGCTGCTGGGAGCGCTTCGCCTCGGGCAGCGGCCTGGGGCGCCTGGCCCGCGAAGCGGCCCACGCCGGTCGGCTCGACGAGGTGGTGAGCCTCGCCGGCGGGGATCCGGAATCAGTGCGGGGCGAGCACGTGACGATGGCGGCCCAGGCGGGCGACCCCGCCGCCCTGGTGGTGCTCGGTGAGCTGGGGTGGTGGCTGGCGCTCGGGCTCTCCAACCTCGCCCAGGTCCTCGACCCCGCCGTCATGGTCTACGGCGGTGGGCTGGTGGAGACCGTCAGCCTCGTCCTCGACCAGGTGCGGGCCGCTTTCGACGGGCTGCTCGAGGGGCATGCCTATCGACCCGAGGTGAGGATCGTGCCGGCGTTGCTGGGAGAGCGCGCCGGGGCCATGGGGGCCGCCCTGGTGGCCCGCGCCGGGGACCGCTACCGGGTCGACGTGGCCTGAGGCCGGGGCGGAGCGGATCCTGAGCACGGTGGGTGGGGCGTAGTGCGGGTCGGGGTCACGCTTCCCACCTTTCGCGACGACACCCTCGCTCTCGACGCCGCCCGGCGCGCCGAGGACCTCGGCCTCGACGGCGTGTTCGTGTTCGACCATCTGTGGCCACTGGGCTCCCCCGGGCGCCCCGCGCTGTCGGCCTTCCCCATGCTCGGCGCCATCGCCGCGGTCACCCGGCGCGTCAGTTTCGGCCCGCTCGTGGCCCGTGTCGGGCTCGTGCCCGACGAGATCCTGGTGGCGGAGCTCCTGTCGTTGGACCGGATGGCGCCGGGACGGCTCATCGCCGGGCTCGGCACGGGCGACAGCAAGAGCGCGGCCGAGAACCTGGCCTTCGGGATCCCCTTCGATCCTCCCGACCAGCGCCGGCTGGCGTTGCGCGCCTGTGCCCGCCACGTCCTGCGCGCCGGCATCCCGGTGTGGGTGGGGGGAGGCTCTCTGTCCACCGTCGAGCTCGCCGTGGAGCTCGACGCCGCGGTCAACCTGTGGGAGGGCCAGCCCGCGGCGCTGGCGGGGTTGCTGGCACGCTGCGAGGTGACGTGGGCCGGTCCGGTGGCGGGAGAGGTCCCGGAGATCGCGCAGTGGCTGCAAGAGGTGGCCGGCGCGGGCGCCACGTGGGCGGTGTGCGCGTGGCCCGAGTCGATCGAGGCCGTGGCCGAGGCGGCCGCCTTCGTGCGCGGGTCCGGTGGATCACAGGGCGGGGACTAACCTCGGGCGATGGAGTTCCGACGGATCAACGGCCTGCCCCCGTACGTCTTCGCGCACATCGAGGCGCTGAAGTTGGCGGCCCGTCGAGCCGGTCGCGACGTCGTGGACCTCGGGTTCGGGAACCCGGATCTGCCCTCGCCCGATGCGGCGGTCGAGAAGCTGGCCGAGGCCGTGCACAATCCGAAGAACCACCGGTACTCGTCGAGCAAGGGGATCCCCAAGCTCCGCCAGGCCATCTCGTCGCTGTACCTGCGCCGGTTCGGGGTGGAGCTCGACCCCGAAACCGAGGTGGTGACGACGATCGGTGCCAAAGAAGGGCTCTCACATCTCATGTGGGTATTGCTCGGCCCCGGCGACAGCGCCCTGGTGCCGTCGCCCTCGTACCCCATCCACATCTACGCGCCGCTCTTCGCCGGTGCCGAGGTGCGCCTGGTGCGCATGGAACAGGCCACCGACACCGAGGGCCCGCCCGCGTCCGAGGCGTTCTTCGACAACCTCATGGAGTCGTGGGAGTCGGCGTGGCCCAAGCCCCGGGTCATCGTGCTGTCGTTCCCCCACAACCCCACCACCGCCTGTGTCGACCTGGCATGGATGCAGCGCATGGTGGACTTCGCCCGCGAGCACGACATCGTGCTCGTGCATGACTTCGCCTACGCCGACATCTCCTTCGACGGGTACCAGCCACCCTCGATCCTGCAGGTGCCGGGGGCCAAGGACGTGGCGGTGGAGCTGTACTCGCTCACCAAGTCGTTCTCGATGGCCGGGTGGCGCGTGGCGTTCCTGGTGGGCAACGCCGAGATCGTGGCCGCCCTCACCAAGCTCAAGAGCTACCTGGACTACGGCACCTTCCAACCCATCCAGATCGCGGCGATCGTGGCCATGAACGAGGTGCCCGACTACCCCAAATGGGTCAACGAGACCTACCTGGCGAGGCGCGACGCCCTGTGCGACGGGCTCAACCGCATCGGGTGGAACCTCACGCCCCCCAAGGGGACGATGTTCGTGTGGGCGCCCATCCCCGAGCCCTACCGCGAGATGGGATCGCTCGAGTTCTCGTCGTACTTGGTGTCCGAAGCCGAGGTGGCCACCTCACCGGGGGTCGGGTTCGGTCCCGGGGGCGACGGCCACGTGCGGTTCGCCCTCATCGAGAACGAGCAGCGCATCGGCCAGGCCGTGCGCAACCTGCGCAGGGCCCTCACCAAGCTGCACTGACCTGCTTCTGAAACCGGGGCGCGCCCGGAGGGTGGCGCCCTGGTCCTCGGCTCAGCGGCCGAGGGCCACCGAGAAGGCGTCGGGGTCCTCGAGGCTGAGGGTGAGCTCGTGCAGCCGGACGGGGATGCCCGTCGCCCATGCCCGCACGCCGGTGTCGATGCTGATCACTACGAGCCCGGTGGTGGCGCCGTTCACGAGCCAGCGACCTCGCCAGCCGTGCACCCCGATGCCACCCACGAGCCCGGTGCGCGGCGTGATCCCGGTGATCTGGTGCACTGGGATCTTGGCGCGAAACGCCCACCCCATGTCCACCCGCAGCGTGTCCCCCTCGAGCTCGACGCGACTCGACCCCGGTCCCATGCCGAGCACGGTGAGCAGGGGACGCAGCGCGCCGTAGCGGAATGCGAAGGACCCGGTCGGGCTCATGGCGCTGTCAGTGTGTCACCGCTGTGCCAGGCGACGCTGGGCGGCAGCGGGGGAGAGGATGCCCTCGAGGCAGAAGGCCACCGCGGCGTCGCCGGCTTCGTCGGCGGGGCGGCCCTGCTCCAACACGAGCACCCGGGCCAGCCGGTCGGTGACGCCCAGGATGGCGTGCGCGAGCACCAAGGGGTCGTCCCGCCGGATCATGCTGGCCGCGATGCCGGCCTTCACATGGGGGAGGGCGTCGGCCACGGCCTGCTCCTCGCCCTGGCGGATGAGGGGGGCGAAGCGTTCCTCGGTGCGGGCGAATTCCAACAGGACGAAGAGATGGCGGTTGGCGTCGAGCCACCTCACCGAGGCCCGGATGCCGGCCTCGATGCGGCGCACCGGATCGGGCTCGTCGGCGATGGCCTGGCGTTGCGTCCGGCGCAGGTCCCGTTGCGCGTCGGTCAGGATCTGGCGCAGGAGCTCCTCTTTGGAGGCGAAGTACCAGTAGAAGACGCCCTTGCCGACGCCGAGGCCGTCGACGATGTCGGTGACCGACGTGGGGTGGTACCCCTGCGAGGCGAAGCGCCGGGCCGAATAGTCGAGCAGCTCCGTGCGACGCCGCTGTCCCCGGGCGGTCAACCGGCGTGCCATCGGCCAGAACGCTACATGTGGTGTCGGGAGGGGATACGGGTACAGATGTTGTGCATTCCAACGCGTCACCCGGCGCATTACTGTGTGGTCGTGGCCTACTGGGTGCTGAAGGTCCTGCTCAGCCCCATCTTCTACCTGACGTGGCGCATCAAGGTCGAGGGTCGGGAACACATCCCCGCCACGGGGCCCGTGATCCTCGCGCCCAACCACGTCACGTTCCTGGACTCGATGTTCCTCCCCCTGGTGTTGCGCCGGCGCGTGACCTTCGTGGCCAAGGCCGAATATTTCGACTCGTGGAAGACATCGTGGTTCTTCCGTGCCGCGGGCCAGATCCCCATGCGCCGCGAGGGGGGGAGTGCCTCGGAGCGGGCCTTGGCCGCGGCCCGCGACGTGCTCACGTCGGGCAAGGTCCTCGGGATCTACCCCGAGGGGACACGCTCGCCCGACGGCCGGCTGTACCGGGGACACACCGGCGCGGCGCGCCTGGCCCTCGGGTGCGGCGCACCCATCGTCCCCGTGGGGCTGGTGGGCACGACACACGTCCAACCGCCGGGCTCGAACCGGCCGCGTCCGTTCAAGAAAGTGACCGTGCGCTTCGGCGTCCCGCTGGACCTGTCGCGCTTCGAGGGTGAGGCGGTGGGTGACCCGCTGACGCTGCGGGCGGCCACCGACGAGCTCATGTTCGAGATCCGGAACCTGTCGGGACAGGACTACGTCGACCGGTACGCCAAGCGCCACAACGTCGTGGGCGGTGCCGACGTGGCGCACGTGCGGACGTCGACCAACGGCGACGGGTACGGATCGGACCCCGCACCGGTCCGCACCCCCCAGCACGCCGGGGCGACCTCGGAGCCCGCGGCCTAAGCGACACCGGGCGGTGCAAGGTCCGGGCACCGGACAAACTCCCTGGTGGGCGGCTCGAAACTGCCGCGAACCGTCAATTCTGCCGATGCCACCGGCGACCAGGATTGCCTAGGTTGGAGGACAGCGCATCCGCCAATTCGGGCGGGGCAGTTCGAGACGATCCGGATCGATGTTTCCGCACAGGAGCGACCCCAGGGGAAACCCGGCAGCAGGCGGGGCTTGTCGCCGCCCTGTCCCGGGCTCCGGGGGTGGCGCGGTGCGGCGTGTGCGCCGCCCCGTCCAGATCATGGTGGCGCTCTCGGTGATCGCCGCCTTGACCCTGGGCGTCGCCGCCGCGGGCGGCGCCAAGACGAAACGACACGCCAGGCAGTCCGGGACGTTGATCACCTCCACGACGGTCTCGGCGCCGGGTGTCGACGGCACCGCCCATGCCCTCAAGTACTGGTCGACGTCGGTTCGCAACCGGCCGCAGTCGGTGACCGGGCTCGTCTTCGTCCCGTCCGGGACCCCTCCGACGGGAGGCTGGCCCGTGGTGAGCTACGCCCATGAAACCGACGGCATGGCGAACCAGTGCGCCCCCTCGCTGGACCCGTCGAGCGATGTCCCGGCCATCAACGACTTCCTCGACAACGGCTGGGAAGTGACCGCCACCGACTACCAGGGCGAAGGCAATCAGTACCTGGCACCCACGTCGCGGGGGCTGCAACCGCACGGGGTGGACCTGGCCGAGGGCCGCAACGTCATCGACATCGTGCGGGCCGCATCTTCGATTCCCGGAGCCCACCCGAGCTCGAACTACGTCGTGTGGGGACACTCCCAAGGTGGCGGGGCGGCGATATTCGCCATGGAGATCGCGGCCTCCTACGCACCCGGGTTGCATCTGCTGGGGGCGGTGGCCAGTGCGCCATCGACAGCCCTGGCCGACGGCTTCTTCGGCGCACCCACGGACTCCGCCTCGGCCTTCACGCTCATGTACGTGGCCGGATACCACGCCGCCTATGGCAACAGGGTGCCTTTCTCCTTGTTGACCGCCACCGGGAAGAGGCTGGAATCCCAGCTCAAGTCGGAGTGCTACGCCGGACTGGCCCAGGCCATCAGCCCCTATCAGGTCGACCAGGTCTTCACGACCACCACGCTGTCCGCGAAGTTCCGAGGGCTCCTCGATGCCAACGACCCGCTGCACCTGAGTTCTCGCAGTGCGGCACCGCTGCTGGTGGTGCAGGGCCTCGACGACACGACCAATCTGCCGAGCGACACCCAGGCCATGACCGACCATTTGTGTGGTCTGGGGCAAGACGTCGTGCAGTGGATGTACCCCGGCCTCGACCACAACTCCATCGCCGGGGGCTCGGACTCCGATATCGCCCATTGGATCGCTGATCGATTCGCCGGGCATTCCAACCCCGACACCTACTCGCCCAACGGGGCCCAGACCTCCCGCTGCAACTGAACCGAGCCCGCGCCGGCCGGTCGACTACCAGCCCACGTGGCCGTCGACGAGCTCCCGGATGAGATCGGCGTGCCCGTTGTGGCGGGCGTACTCCTCGATCATGTGGACGTAGATCCACCGCAGCGAACACGGCTCGCCCTGGCGGAGCCCGGTGTCGTCGAGGGAGAGCCCGGCCGCCGCCACCCGGCTGCGTTCGCACTCTTCGAGCCACGTGCCCAGATCGCTGTCCCAGTCGGCGTCGTCGAGGGGGACGAGCTCGCTGTCCTCGATGGCCGGGTCGTACCAGATCGGCGGCGCATCGGGCTCACGCAGGAGGGTGCGTCGGAACCAACTCCGTTCCACCTCCCCCATGTGCCGCACCAGGCCGTGGAGCGACAACTTCGACGTCGCCACCGGCGTGGCCTTGCGGCCGGCGTCGGAGACGCCCTCGCACTTGAGCATGAGCGTGGCGCGGTGGAACTCGAGCCACCCGTCGAGCATGGCCCGCTCCGTCGCCACATACGGCGGCTCGCTGCGACGCGGATCGACCAGGTCCTGCACCATGGTGACAACCTAGACCGGCGCGCCGCCGCCGCCGCTGCCGCCGCCGGCGTCAGCCGAAGGTGAAGTCGTAGGCGTCCACACCGGGCGAGACGTCGAGCACCAGCGTGGCCGACTCGACGTCGGGAGCGGCCACGAGGGTGTAGAGCCGGGGGATGCCCGACACCGCCAGGGACTGGCTGTGTGTCCCCACGGTGGCCGTGACCGTTCCCGTGCCTCCGAGGACGAGGTACACGTGGTCGGCGGTGAAGGAGAGCTCGATCCGAGCGTCGGCACCCGCCGCGATCTTCTCGGCGCCCACGGTCCAGGTGCCGGAGAACGCCAGAGCGTCGGGGGGGAGGAAGCCGGGGAATTTGTACGTGGCGGGCTGGTTCTCCGAGATCGAGGTGCCGTCGAAGTTGGGCAGCCCGTACTGGTAGCCGAGGTAGGACTCCGGGGTGAGGGCGGTAGTCGGCGTCTTGTCGGGGACGTCGGTGCGCGGCGGCAGCTGCGCCTTGGGGCGCGCCGCGGTCAGGAGGGTGCGGATCAGGGACTCGGTGCCGCCGTAGTCACCCTCACCGACGCCGGCGTGGCGCACCTGGCCCGTGGCGTCGATGAGGTACTCGGCCGGCCACGACTCGTTCTGATACGCGTCCCAGGTCTTGTACCCGTTGTCCACGGCGATGGGGTAGGCCACTCCCAGTTGCCTGGCCGCCTGGGCCACGTTCGACACGACGTGCTCGAAGGCGAACTCCGGCGTGTGCACCCCCACCACCACGAACCCGTCGCGTTGGTAGCGCGAGTACCACGACTCGACATGGGGCAGTGAGCGCTGGCAGTTGATGCACGAGTACGTCCAGAAGTCGACCAGGACGACCTTGCCCTTCAACGATGCCAGGGACAGAGGGCGATCGCCGGGGGTGTTGAGCCACGTCGTGATGCCCGTGAAGTTGGGAGCCGCCCCGCAGTCCTCGAGCTGGGGCAGGCCCGGCGCACAGCTGCCCAGCTTCCCCGACTTTTTTTCGCCCGTGAGCGACGCCAGTTGCTGCTTGGCATAGGCGCCGCCCTCGATGTGGCTCTGCAGGGCGTGGGTGTAGCCCGGCACGATGCGTTGCAGGCCGTCGGTGACGTTGAACGCGATGAGAAGGGTCATGGCGAGGAGGATGACACCACCGATCCGCCGGGCCAGCGCGGCCCGGGACCTGAAGGCGGCCACGCGCTCGGCCACGCGCTGGCCCGCCAGGGCGAAGATGAGCAAGGGCACCGACGCGCCCAGGGCGAAGTCGATGGTGAGGACCACCGAGCCCAGCCCCACGTGGTGGTTGGCGCTCACCACGGAGATGGCTGTCAGCACCGGGCCGGCACAGGGGACGAAGAGCGCGCCCAGCCCCAGCCCGAGGACGAAGCCCCCGGTGTTGCCGTTGGGCTGGCGCTGCGCGATGCGGGCGAAGGGTCGTTCGAGGAGGTGCCCCAGCGAGGGGATGATGAGCCCGGCCGCCACCACGCCGAGGACCACCAGGCCCGCGTCGCGCAGGAAGTCCTGGGGCAGGCCGATGGCGCTCAGCAGAGAAGACCCCGCCAGGGTGACGATGCTGAAGCTCACCACCAGCCCCAACACCACGGTGTAGGCCCGGTAACTGCGCGTCCGGGGGCGTGGTGACGGCGCCCGCGACTTGACGACCGTCGGCGGCCTCGTGCCGCGCACCGCCACCCGCAGGCTGTCGCCCGAGCCCCGGGTCCCCGCCGGCGTGCGCGTCGAGCCGGCTGTCTCGTCGGGCTCAGCGGTCTCGTCGGGCGCAGCGGTCTCGTCGGGCTCAGCGGTGGGGACGGTGTCGGCAGTCGGGACGGTGGCACCGGCCACGAGGACGACGGGCAGCACCG
>Ga0208849_1001909_pt1 | contig 12712 bp, 14 predicted proteins | sample NGESurdeep072012_10_FD_184470 | JGI IMG/M metagenome (GOLD analysis project Ga0208849, IMG submission 184470) | Arctic peat soil microbial communities from Barrow, Alaska - NGEE Surface sample 53-3 deep-072012 (SPAdes) | ecosystem: Environmental > Terrestrial > Soil > Wetlands > Peat ...
ATTCGCCCTCCTGGGCACGAAAACGCCGTGCCGCGGTATAATTGCCCTCGCCGGGGACGTCGCCGGACTCCTTGCCGGTCTCGCTCTTCCCCGGAGTTTGGGAAGGAACGGGGGTGAGGTTGTCTTTCGAAGGCTTGTTCATAATCGTCTCCCTGTAGCCGCCGGACCCAAGCGTGGCCGGAGTTCCACCCGCAATAACGCCGGGAGGCCTCTTTTTGACCATTGCCGGCCCCGGGCGCGCCAAAATGTGTCGCACCTCGCGGGAGGCTTCCGGGCGCCAAATATTGGGATGCGGCGCACGAATGATGCTATATACGTGCCCATAGGCCGTCGCCGGATATGCGTGACGGCATGAATGGCCGGCCGTTTGCGGCCCGGCTCCCACGAAAGTAGAGACAATGTCCAATTCCACCGATCAGCAGTCCGCGGCGCGGCAACGCGCCCAGAATTATTTTACCCAGACCGAAAAGCGCGATGCGCTCGTGCGCGAAGAAGTCGAGAAGGAGCGGGCGGCGAGCGCGGCCAAAACCGCGAAGCTTCGCGCCTTGCGCCTCGCAAAAGAAGCCGGGGAGCGCGAGGAAGCCGCGAGGGTGGCCGCGACCGAAGGCCCGAAGAAAAAGGCGGCGCCAAAGCGCAAACGCGCGGTCAAGGCCTGAATCGCGTTTTCGGCCCTGGAACCGGTTGGAAATTCCTGCCGGATGGGGTATATGTCGGCTGCGATTGGGCGTCACGTCAGATGAAGCGCACCTGTTTTTGAATCCACCCCGCGGGAACCTGCGCCTGGACGAGACAGCCAACTTCCTTCCGATGATCGTCTGCCGCAAACCGGTTGAGCACTTCGCTCTATCGGAATTCGATGCTTAAGGAACTGAAATGACGATCGGAACGGTAAAATTCTTCAATACCACCAAGGGCTTCGGCTTCATCTCGCCGGAAGGCGGCGGCAAGGACGTGTTTGTGCATGTCTCGGCCGTGGAAGCCGCTGGAATGCGGAGCCTGCAGGAAGGCCAACGCGTGTCGTTCGACGTTCAGCCGGACGCGCGCGGAGCCAAGGCGGCCAATCTCAAGGCCGTCTGATCTATCCCGCCAAGAAGTAGCTTCGGCCGGCGATGTCACCATCGCCGGCCGTTTCTTTTTGGCCGGTCGGCCTCCCCGCGAACTCTTATTTCCCCTGCCCGTTTTCCGTGGCGCGGATGAAAGCCGCGGCGCGATCGTGGAGCTGTTTCAGCGAATCCTCCTGGGCATAGACCATGTGGCCCGACTGATAATACTGATACTGGATGTTCGCCTGCATCCTGGCCGGAATCTGCAGGTGGTGCATCTCGTAGATGCCTTCGAAATAGGGCGTCGCCAGATCGAAATAGCCGCCGTTCAGCAGCACCTTGAGATTGGGATTGTATTTCATGGCCGTCGCAAGATCGGGCATGACATTGGTGGATTGCTGGAGCGCGAAGTCGACGCCGGGCGGCTTGTGCTTGAAGTCCCAATATTTGAACACGTCGATCTCGGGCTTGTACTCCTCGTTCTGGCCGTAATCGAGCTGTTTGCGGACATAGTCGTTGAAAGCGCTGACATAGGCGGAGCTGATGGCGGCGGACTGCGGATCGTAATCGGATTCCTTGCTGAGCGGATCCATGGTGGGACCGGAGAACCGCGAGTCGAGGCGACCGGTGGTCATGTCGGACGAGTCCTGCAGCGTTTTTTCGAATTCTCCGCCATTGATGCGCAGATCCGCCTTCTTGATGTACCAGTCGGGAAGTCCGGTAAATTGGTGCAGTTTCGCGGCAATGGCGTCGCGCTGCGCGGGCGCAAGCGACGAGCCCTGCGCCAGCGCCAGCGCATAGTCCGTCATCGCGAAGTGCTCCACCTGTGTCAGCAGAGGCTGCAGATCCTTCGGATTGCCCGGAAGCCTGTGGTGATACCATGCCGTTGCCGCGTAGGTCGGAAGCGCGAGCTGATAGGCGAGATCGACGCCCGGATTGGTTTCCGGCCCGTCGGCACTCATGTCGAAACTGAGGATCTGGGACAGCAACATGACGCCGTTGAAGTCGATGTCGCGTTCCGTCTCCAGCATGTTGATGAGAACGGCCGAGCGCGGCGTGCCGTAGCTTTCGCCAAAGAGGTATTTGGGAGAGTTCCATCGCCCGTATTTGGCCAGGAACCCGCTGATGAATTCCGCGAATGCATGCGCGTCTTCGTCGACGCCGTAGAACGCTTTCTCCTTGTCCTTGCCGGCGATACGCGAAAACCCGGTGCCCGGTGCATCCACGAACACGAGATCGCTGGCGTCGAGCAGGCTGTAGTCGTTGTTGATCAGATTGTAGGGCGCGGCCGGCGTGTGGGTATCGTCTGCCGTGACGACACGCTTGGGCCCGAAGGCGCCCATGTGCAGCCACACCGTCGAAGAACCGGGGCCGCCATTGTAAAGAAACGTCACGGGGCGATCTTTCGGATCGGCGCCGCGCTTTGAGTAATAGACAAAGAACATCGAAGCTTCCGCCGCCGGTTCCTTGCCGTTCTTGGCGGTTTTGTCGTCGCTCTTATCGTCGGTCTTGTCGTCCGTGGTCTGATCCACATCGTCCCAGTCCTTGGGATGTACCACGATGGTCCCGGCAACGGCTTGATAGTTCACCATGGAAGACTCCACGGTCACGTTTCCTTGCGTAATCTTTTCTTCTGGATGGAAGAACTTCGATTTGACGGCGGGTGCCGGGATGTCGGTGTTTGAACCGGGATGGGGCTGATCGGCGGCTACCGCCGCCACCGCGGCAACCACAAGCACGACCGCCATGGCGGCAAGATAGACTGGTTTCATCGAAGTCCCCTGGAAAACGAGACCGGTCCGCGGCCCGACGGGCGACGGCGGCGCGAATTCGGATAAAAGCGCGAACTGTCACAGAACCGCAAGGCTGAAGTCCGACAGAATACTCCACGCTGCACGAGCCTCGCGAAAGCGTGAACCGGCGCGGGACCCGCCAACTTCGCTCAGGGCCTTGCGTCGTTTGCCGCCCGTGCGATTTCGTTCGCGGGCTGCGCGTTGAAACCGGACTGGGTGATGACCACGCGATAGACCGCGCCGTCCGCCAGCGGCATGTAGTTGGCGTCGCCGAAACGGCGATCGAGCGTGAACGCCCTGGTCGAAAGCCAGCCGAGCCAGCCCGGCGGAAGGTATCTATCGACCTCTGGCGGCGGCCCGTTGAGATCGCAGGCGGTGATCGTCTTGCCGCTGCCCCGCTCGGCGGTGAAATATTTGTTCGAGAGTTGATCCAGCGAATAGGTTGCGTCGAGCCCCAGAACGTTGGCCCACGGCTTCCATTTCTGTACCCGTCCCTCGATCATCCACTCGTCGCCCTGCAGATCGCAGGTGGTCGTGCTGTTCGGCTCGTCAAGACGATGGACGGTAACCGCATAGCGCTGCGACGGAGCGTCGACAAGCTTCACACCGACATCGGCAACCGGACCCTCGTGGGTGAGCCGAGCGTAAGTCTGGATATTGAATCCCACCAGGCCCGCCGCAAGGCCGATGATGGCAAGCGGAGCGCCGACGAGAACATGGCCGCTGGCTCGCACCGGCCTGCCGCGAAACAGGTGTCCCGCCCCGGCGAGCAGCAACGCCGCGCCGGATATCGCAATCACAAGGGGTGCGGCCCACCAGATCCAGTTCAAACATCCCTCCTCCAGTGTGCCTCGAAACCGAACCTCTACAACGAACGGGCATGCATTGAGGACCCGCGTCTTCCTCGATCGCGGTGGACACGCCGAGGATCACGCCTGCGCAGTCGCGGGGACTTCCGGCCGCCGTCGATCTGGGATAGTGTTCCCGCCTGCGCCGTTCGATACGAGGGAATCATCCACATGTCGCTACGATTTTCGCTTGCCGCCGCGGCGGCCCTGTTCGGCCTGGCCGCATTGGCGACGCCGGCATCTGCCATGCAGATCATCCAGATACCCGACCCGAACGCACCCGCGGCGGACGCAACGCCGGATGGCGTGTTCGACAAATCCTTCCCGGACAGCTGGCAGAAGAAACCGGCCGACGGGCAACAGGGGGCGAGCAGCTTTCATTTTACCATGAGCGGCGCCAGCGGCGGCTTCGGCACGCAAAGCCCGTCCGCTTACGGGGATGCGAAACAGGCCGGCTCCGAATTCTATCAGCCCATGCTCGGGTATCAGGTTCCTTTATTCGGTCGTTGAACGGGCGGCGAAGCAACTTTTTTCGCTCCTCGGCGATCTCAGTTTCGTTTGCACCAAAAATGTCGGCACGATCCCGAATCCCTTGACGAATAACAGGACTGCAAGCCAACGAAGCCGCATGTCAGAGATGCAGTAAGCGGACGGTGTGTGAGCGCTGGAATGGCGCAAAACGCTTTCCGCATGGCGGTTATCGCCCGCGATGAACAGGCACGATACGTGGTAAGGTGCCTGATGCCCGCAACTGAACGCTCCCGATGTTGAAACAGCCGGCGGATGTTTCGCATTCAGGGGTGCAGACGGGCTCGGAAACGGCGCGCCGGTTACCTCGGAAATTTTTGTTAGCACATGTGCATCGCGATGCGCTCCTTTTTATCGGTGCATTGACGATACTGCGTTTTGTCACGGCGGCCTTTCTGCCGCTGTCGTTTGACGAATGCTATTTCTGGCTGTGGTCGAAGAATCTGGCGATCAGCTATTACGATCATCCGCCCTTGATTGCCCTGGCCATCAAATTCGGCACGCTTCTGTTCGGCGACACACAATTTGGTGTCAGATTTGTGTCATGCGGACTTTCCGTCGCTGCCAGTTGGGCAGTGTGGCGCGCGGCTGCGATCCTGCTGGCATCGGAATTAAAGGGCGCCTGGGCGTGCTGTCTGTTCAACGCGACCTTGATGGTGGCTTCGCAGTCCATGACAGCGATTCCGGATGCTCTGGTGCTTCCTGCGTCGGCGTTCCTGTTGTTGGTGGTCGCGAAGCTGGAGGCGTCCGGCGATCGCCGGTGGTGGCTCGGAGTGGGATGCGCGCTCGGTTTTGCGTTTCTTGCCAAATACACGGCCATATTTCTTGCCGCCGGGGTTGTCGTTTGGCTGGTGTTCGCAGAACAGGGACGGGCATGGCTCAAATCCCCATGGCCGCTCGCGGCCCTGATCATCGTGCTGATCTGCTTCGCGCCGAATCTCGTCTGGAACGCAAATCACGATTGGATTTCGTTCAAGTTTCAATTCGGCAGGGTTGTCGTCGGTCGACCCACATTTCAATTCCTGATCGAATTTGTGGGCGCCCAAATCGCTCTTGCGTCACCCTTCGTGCTGTTCCTTGCGGTTGTCACCCTGCTGGGCGAAACCGCGCGATGGCCGAAGACGGCTCCGGCGGCGATTTCCGCGTGCCTGGTGTGGCCTGCTTTTTTGTACTTCGCGTTCCACGCCATTCACAGCCGGGTGCAGGGCAACTGGCCCTCGTTCGTTTATCCGGCTCTGGTCATTCTCGCGGCATCGGGGCGTTCGTCTGCGGTGCCATCGAAGAGGAGCGCGGCGGTCGCATTTTCGCGGCTGCTCGCGCTGCCGGCCGCAAGTCTCATATTGCTGGTGGTGTATGCCCAGGCAGCAACCGGATTTCTGCCGCTGGGGTATCGCGATCCGCTGGCGCGGATGACGGCCATCGGCATCGCTCCGGTTGCCAAGGGAATTTCGTCGCTCGCGATGCGCGACCACGCTTACGCCATCATGACAAGCAATTATGTTCTGACGTGTTGGCTCGCCTTCTACATCAACCCCAGGCGGCCGGTGATCGATATTACGGAGGACTACCGGTGGCTGGCGGCACCACGAGCCGATAAGAGCGTGCTGAGCGGCCCGCTGCTTTACGTGACGCAGCATCCCGCAACCGAATCGTCGGCCGTTAAGGGGCATTTCTCATCGATCAAGTTCGAAACCGTGTTGACCCGCTATCGCAACGGAATCTCATTAGATAAATTCTATGTGTACGTGCTTTCCGGTTTTCACGGAGGTCCCGTCGGCCGGATCCCGACGGCAAGCGCCTCGTGAATTAGCGGCAGGCGTCTGCATGGACAGTTACGCCAATACAAACCCGTCCTGATCTGGCAGGGACGAGCGGAGTCCTTGCAACTCCAACTTCGAAAGCGTAACGTGTCTGTTCGCCAGCAGCTGGGGCTTCCATGACAATGATCCGCGGATTGTTATTTGCGTTGTGCGTTGGGGTGTTTATGCCGGGCCACGCCTGGGCGCAGACGGATGATTGTCCGCGGCCTGTAGCGGGAAGTGTGGTGAGCCCGCCGCCGGATCTGTACAGCAAGCATGGCGTGCTGCAGGTGACGATGAACTATTTTACCACCGTGGACCAATACAACCGCACGCTGTTCTGTTTTGTGACCGCGAAGGGCCGGGAAGGCCCGACCTTGCATGTCAAGCCGGGCGACGAGATCAAGATCGCGCTTACGAACATGGTTGCCAATCCGCCGGGAGTGGGAGAAGAGGTTTTTTCCGGTGGAACCACCACCGCGTGTCTGGCCAACGTCATGACGCCGGCATCGGTGAACATGCATTTTCATGGCGTCAACACCTCGCCCCGCTGTCACAGCGACGAAGTGATCCATACCATCGTCAATTCGGGCCAGACTTTTCAGTACGACATCCAGATTCCCGCCAACGAGCCGCCCGGGCTCTACTGGTATCACCCCCATGTGCATGGAATAGCTTCTCCGGCGGTGCAGGGCGGCGCCACGGGCGTCATTGAAGTCGAAGGCATCGCCAACCTCCAGCCCATCGTGGCGGGATTGCCCGAACGCTTTCTCGTGGTTCGCGACGGGCCGCTGCAAAATCCGCCTGCGAAAACGGCGCTCAATGGCTATCTGGCGCCCTATTGGGATTTGAGCCTGAATTATATTCCGGTGTCCTTTCCCAGCTATCCGCCGGCGGTGATTCAGATGAATCCGCACGCGAAGGAATTCTGGCGCGTGGCGAACACGTCGGCGGACACGATCGTGGATTTGCAGCTGATCTATGATGGTGTCGCGCAGCCGGTGACGGTCGTGGGCCTGGACGGGGTGCCCGTGGGATCGCAGGACGGCAAGCGGCAGGGCACGACATTCACGGAGAAGCATGTCTTCATTCCGCCGGCGGGGCGGGCCGAATTCGTCATGAACGGACCATCTTCGAATGTGAAGAGCGCCGTCTTCATGACTCGCAGGATCGATACCGGACCGGCCGGCGACGTCGATCCAGTGCGGCCGCTGGCGACGATTCAACTGACACAGAAGGATCTCCACCTGGCGCGGACCGAAGAGCGTACCGGACCGCCGAACCCGCAACGCTTCGAAGACCTCGCCGACGCAAAGATCACCGCCCACCGCAAGCTCTATTTTTCCGAATTGAACATTCGCCCCCGGGCCCAATCGGAGGTCAAGGGTCCGCCCCCTTGGGGCGGCGGCCACTTGGAATTTTTCATAACGGTCAGTGGACAGTTGGAGAAACTTTTCAGCCCGAACAATCCGCCCGCGATTACAACGAAACAGGGCGCGGTGGAAGACTGGACGATCGAAAACCGCACGGCGGAAGTGCATGAGTTTCACATCCACCAGATCCACTTCCTGGTGCTGGCGGTGAATGGTGTTCCGGTGCCCAAGTCGCAACAACAATTTCGCGATACCTACCAGGTTCCCTACTACAATGGCAGTGGTCCATTTCCCAACATCAAAGTGCGCATGGATTTCCGCGGCGCGGTCACCGGCGACTTCGTCTATCATTGCCACATCCTCGATCACGAGGACGGCGGGATGATGGCGATCATCCGTGTTTTGCCGAAGACGTGAACCGCAAGCGCGCCCATTCACCCGAACCCCATGTGCGGCGCCGCATATTCGCCGGCATCGTCATGGTGCTCGCGATCTTCGCATCCGCGGCGCCGGGCGCGGCAGATTCGGTCGGTTTGATCGATACGCATTTCGCGCTCACCCGGCTCGACGGCCATCCGGTGACGGATGCGGATTATCGCGGCAAATGGCTGCTCGTCTATTTCGGCTACACCGCTTGTCCCGACGTCTGCCCCGCCACGCTGAGCGAGATGAGCGCCGCGCTCGATGCGCTTGGTCCGCGCGCGGGCAGGTTCCAGCCGATCTTCGTCACCCTCGATCCGGCGCGCGATTCGGCGAAGGTGATGACGCAGTACCTCAAGGCGTTCGGGAATCGCTTCATAGGGCTGCGCGGGCATCCACAGGAGATCGCCGATACCGCGCAGCGCTTTCACGCCTATTACCGCCTGCGCGGCCTCGGCAGCGGACAATACACGGTGGATCACAGCTCCTACATTTACGTGATCGATCCGCAGGGCAAATTCGTGGAATTGCTCACCGCCGATGTGCCCGGGCATTCGCTGGCGGATTCGCTGCGCAAGCTGGCCGGCTGAGAAGAAGCGCATGGTGTTGCGAGCTCTGACAGTCTATTGCGCGGCGGTTGCCGGCATTCTGCTCGCGTCGCTGGGCGCGACGCGTCCCGGCTTCGGCGCACAGGCGCACGCGTCCCCGCCCTTTTCGCACTATGCAGACGCCGGCAATGCGACGCTGGCGGAAGAGGGTGGGCAGATCTATGCCTATGCGTGCTCTTCCTGTCATGGCCGCAGACTCCAGGGTCAGGCGCTGTGGCAGCTGAAGGACCGCTTCGCCGGCCGCCGCGCGCCGGCGCACGATGCGACGGGTCACACTTGGCAGCATTCCGACGAAGAGCTTTTTCGCATGACGAAATTCGGGCGGTTCGCGGCCATGCCGGCGAATCTGGTCTCCTATATGCCGGCGTTCGCAGGCAAACTGAGCGATCGTGAGATTCTGGCGACAATTGCCTTCATCAAATCGAACTGGCCCATGGGTCTGCGCGCCTCCCAGGCGATGTTGAACCCGGGTTTTGCCGGCATGCCCGCGAACGCCGGCAAGCTGAACTGGACTTTGCCGCCCAATTGCACCGAATCCATCCGGACCTGGAGCGAAGGCTCGAAGTAAACGGTAGGCGGCCACCCACCCGCGGCGGCGGAAAAATCAGGTATCGGGGCCGCGATTGCGGGTTATCAGCAATTGTTTATATTGTCCTTCCGGTGAATGTTCGTCAGGCCAATGAGTCAACCCGCTTTCGATTCGAAATCGCTTCTTGCCCGCGTCGGCGAGGGACGCAGCATTGCCAAATTCGCCAAAAACCAGGTTGTGTTTTCGCAGGGCGACTTCGCGGACGCGATCTTTTATCTCCAGAAGGGCAAGGCAAAAGTCACCGTCGTCTCCGAGCAGGGAAAGGAAGCCGTCGTCTCCATGCTGGGAGCCGACGAGTTCTTCGGCGAAGGTTGCCTCGCCGGCCAGTCCCAGCGCATCGCCACGGTAACGACCATGACGGACTCCTCAATCATGCGGCTCGATAAAGCCGCCATGATCCGGCTGCTTCACGAAGATTCCGTTTTTGCCGAGATGTTCATGGCCCATGTCAGTCAGGAAATGCTGGCGGAGATGATTGGAACGACGCGCTCGCGCGTCAGCTTCTTCATGAACAAGTTTCGCGACCTCGGTTTCATCGATTACAACGGCGGCATCAAGGTCCACAGCTCGCTGTTGAATATCGTCCTGCACGATCAAGCGAAAGACGAAGCCTGAACCGGCAGTGCCGGTTCGCGCCGGTCAGCCGATGCGGATTCGCGCGGCCGCTATTTCTTCAACGCCAAGACGGCGCCGCGGCCCTGATTTTCGAAGCAGGCCGTTGCCGGACCGGCGGATTCCCGGGGGCAGCCGGCCATTTGATATGCGGATTGCCGGTCTGCTAGCCTGCAATCAAGGCGTGCATCGTGCGCGCCCAAATGGGGGGCGTCTTCGAAGGTCTTTCGGGGAACGCTCGAAGGGAGAAACGTCATGAGACTCTTTGGAGCCATTGCATTCGCAGCCGTTGCATCGGCATCCGTCGCCTATGCGGCAGACGACCCGTTCGCCAATCTTTTTTCCAACACGCTCGTTTACACGTCGCCCAAACATGTGGTGATGAAAGTGCTGGTTCAGAAGGACGGCACCTGGACCTCGACCGCCTCCGACAACAAGACCGATAACGGCGCATGGGCGACGCTCGGCAACTACGTTTGCATTTCCGACGCGGCGATGCCCAAAGCCAAACCCGACTGCGACAAGATCAAACCCCGCAACATCGGAGACAAGTGGACCCAGAAAATGCGCAACGGCACCGTCGACAAGGTGACATTGGTGTCCGGACGCTAAAGACTTCGAGCACCCGGACCGGGGACCGCCTTCGCGGCGGTCCTTTTTCCCCCGCTGGCCTTAGGGCCATCATCGCGGGTTTTTGACCGGGCTTTTGCTATTGCAAGGGTTGCGGCGGATCATTCCCGGCGCCGGGTCGTTACCTTCCCATGAATTTTGCCAATCCCCGCACAGCCTTGATTGTGGACGACGAGTGGCTTCTGCGGTGGCGCGCGCGCGAGCTGCTCGAAGGTGCTGGCTACCAGGTCGTCGAAGCGGCGAACGCCGACGAAGCGTTGAAGATTCTCGGCCGCCGGGCGGATATTGCGCTGCTGTTCACCGACATCAACATGCCGGGTTCGCTTGACGGTCTGCAACTGGCACACGAAGTCCACAAACGATACCCATTTGTTAAGCTGTTGATCACTTCGGGCAAAGTCGCTCCCGCGCGAGAGTCGATTCCGGAAGAAGGCGTCTTCATTTCCAAACCGTATTCGGCGGAATCCGTGGTGCGGCATCTTTAAAATTTCCGCCCGGCACAAAATGCGCACGGCGTTTCAGCGGTGCACTTTTCGTTTCGGAAGGGCGGTGACGGTTGCGGATTTCCTGGCAGCTTCCGGCTTGCCGCGCAGGCTGCGGCGCAGCGCGTTCATCAGATCGACCACGTTGCCGCTGTCCTTCGGTTCTTCCACCCGTGTGAGCTCGTGACCGTGTTTCTTTTCCTCGACCAAAGCGCGTAACGCTTCCTCGTAGCGGTCGGTGAATTCGTCGGGCTCGAACGCGGCTGCCTGTTGCTCGATGATGCGCAGCGCAATGTCGATCATCCGTTTATCGGGCTTGTCGTGCGGCAAAGCCTCAAGCGCGCCGGCGAGATTGACCACTTCGTCGCGCATGCGCAGCGTGGTGGCGATCAAACCATTGTCCCGCGGCTCGATGGCCATCAGACGTTCGCGCGCGTGCATGGTGACGCGTCCCAGCGCCACCCGGTTGGCCTGCGTCATCGCCTGCTGGATCACTTCATAGGCTTCCGCTGAACTCTCCTCCGTCGGAATCAAAACGTAAGGCGTATCCCAATAGAGACGGTCGATGGTGTCGGCATCGACGAAACGCTCGATGTCGAGCGTGCGGGTGGTTTCCAGCTTCACCGAATCCAGATCTTCGTCGGTGAACAGCACATACTTGTTTTTCTCCACCGCGTAGCCCTTGACCAGGCTCGAGCGCTCCACCGGCCCGGTGTCGGGATCGGTGGTGACCATGCGGATGCGGTTGCCAGTCGCCGGATTGATGAGATTGAAGGAGACGTCGTTGGCGGTCGTGGTCGCCTTGTAGAGGCCGACGGCACAGCTCACGAGCGAAAGCCGCAAATGCCCCTGCCAGGCAGGACGGGAGGAAAGACCGGGAATGTTTGCCGCCGGCCGCGCACCGCGGCCGGGCGCAGCCTTGCGCCGCGAAACTGCCATTGACCACCACCATTCTGTCGTTGTTTTCCGACTCAACAGCGTTCGGTGGGCTGGCGTTCCGCCGCCTTCGCGCGTTGGGGTTATGCCTCCCCGTCCTTGTGGTCGCTGGCGCCTCGACCGCAAAATCTGGCAGAGCGGGAACAGCGTCCTCGCCACGTGGTTCTCTGTTGGAGTTTCCCGGGAGAGATGGGTGCCAAGTCCGCTGAAAGTGTTTCGCGCCCATTTCGGCTTCTACGATTGCGTCGTCGCTGCGCCGTCGCAGAAAGCGGCGCTGGCGGCGTGGGGCGCCGCGCCCAGCGAATTCGCCAAAGGCTTCGCCATCGTAACGAACGATCCCGACGCCGTGGCGGCGGCCCTCGCCGAACCCGGCATGGTGCTGAAACGACCAGCCGGCTGCGCCGCGGCATTCAAGGCCGATCCCGGGGTGCCGCCGGTTCCCAAAGCGAACGCCGGACAAAAGGCCGCCGCACAACAGGTGAAGCGCGAACGGCAGCGCAAAGCCAAGTTCGAAGCGCAGCGGTTGCGCGAAGCGCAAAAACGCGAGGCCGAGGCCGCGAAACGGGAACTCGCCGAGATCGAGCGCGAAGAGCACCGGTTGCGTGCTAGGCGTCAGGCGCTTCGCAAGAAATTCGAGCCCCACAGAGTGTAGCGTTTCGCGTTCGGCACGCGGCTCAATTTTTAGCCGCGCCGGCAGAGCGCGGAACGCAAAACCCGGTCTCGCGTTAAGTGGCGGTGAGTTTCCTATAGGCCAGCGGGACCCCGGCGTGTCTGGACAACCCCTCGGGACTCCCCATCCCGCTGGCCTGTCTTTTTTCTTTTGGCACTGCGCGTCCGCTTCGCCGCTCAAAAACACGTCCTTGTCATGGCCCGGCGAATTGCGGGCCACCCCGGTTCGTTCATTTCCAATACGAAAATGTGTTGTCCGACGCTTTTCAAACAACTTGGGCGCGGCGTAGCTGCATAACCTGGGTGGCCCGCGAAGGCGAGGGCTTTGCATAAGTCTGGCGTTTGTGATTCTTTTTGGGGGGAGTGAATCGCGGAGTTTTGT
>Ga0208849_1001910_pt1 | contig 12709 bp, 13 predicted proteins | sample NGESurdeep072012_10_FD_184470 | JGI IMG/M metagenome (GOLD analysis project Ga0208849, IMG submission 184470) | Arctic peat soil microbial communities from Barrow, Alaska - NGEE Surface sample 53-3 deep-072012 (SPAdes) | ecosystem: Environmental > Terrestrial > Soil > Wetlands > Peat ...
ACAAAGCGAAACGCGAGCAGCGTGATGCGGAACTCAAGGCGGAAATTGCCGCGATTGAATCACGATTGGAAACGGGCGGACTGAAAGCAAAATTGGTGGAAGTTGGGCCGGTGGCGGCGGCGAGCGTGCTGGATTATTTTGCGTCGTCCGCTGGAAAGAAAATTCTCGCCCGCATTCGCGAACTGGGTATCAAACCGGCGAGCGAGAACGCCGCCATTGCCGCGACGGCGAAAGGCACCTTTGCCGGAAAAACATTTGTGCTGACCGGCACGCTGCCGACAATGACGCGCGAGGAAGCCACGGCGAAGATTGAAGCGCTCGGCGGCAAAGTATCCGGCAGCATCAGCAAGAAAACGAATTTTGTGCTGGCCGGCGCCGAAGCTGGTTCAAAACTTGACAAGGCGCAGGAACTCGGCGTGAAGATTATTGATGAACCGGAATTTTTGAAACTGTGCGCTGTTTGATCCAAAACGCGCGGGAATGATGCCGGTGAATGCGATTTCGGTGATCATAAAATTTAATTTTCTCTCCAACCGGACAAAGGTTGAATTGCTTTTTTCAATTCGAGAACTTCAAGCGGGCAATCTTTCCAATCATGTTCCCAACAAACAATCAAATCGCAGCCATTCACTGGATGTTTGTGAGCCTTGAAATCACTGCTTCGTAATTCAAACTCAATCAGACATTCTTTATACCTTTTGCGAGCAGAACCTTCAATCTTGCGATTTGCTTTGCAATCGGGGAACTCACTTCGATTTGAAATAATTTCGAATCCGATTTCATGTGCGATTGCGCCAAAAATTGCAACGACCTCATTTTCGTAAGTTGGAGCGTGAGCGAATGCTCGGAATCCAAGCATACTTCCATGTTCGTGAGGACGAACTGCTTTTTCTTGCGGAACAGAAACGCTTTTGCTTTCAAGTCGTTTCAATTCATTTTGCAACAATTCTAAAATTTTTGAGTCTTTGACTGATTCAACGGCGAACAGATGTTTTATAGCCTTGCGTTTGAAATTGTCGTAGCCGCCAGTTTTTTTGCTGAACACATGCTCGCCACGTTTTGCCAACCGAATAAGCCGATGGAGGCTTGGTATTTCACCGTCAGCCGAAACAACAGACAGAAAATTATTTGCCAAAGTTTCCATTGAAACAGTGTCTTGAACAGTTCCACTTTTTAAGCCATTTGCCTTACACGCTTCTGACCAATTGTCGTAATACTTGCGAATGGTTCTCGCAGAAATTTTTGTATGTTTGTTAAATGTATCAAATCCCAATTCTTCTACTTGCAAAGATTTGAAAGCTTCGTGAATCTTTTCATCCAAGCTTTCTTTAGTCATAACGCTGCAAGTGAAAAGTTAAATTTTGACGGCCTTCACAATTTTCTGCGCCGCATCAGACATGGAATCACCGTTGATGATGGCGACGCCGGATTCAGCCAGAGTTTTTTTGCCGGCCAGAACATTATTGCCTTCGAGCCGGACGACGAGCGGAATGGTCAGATGCGTTTCCTTCACCGCCGCGACGATGCCGGTGGCGATGACGTTGCAATCCATGATGCCGCCGAAAATGTTCACGAGGATGCCTTTCACGTTCGGGTCGCTCAAAATGATCTTGAACGCCGCCGTGACCTGGTCCTTGCTCGCGCCGCCGCCGACGTCGAGGAAGTTCGCCGGACTGCCGCCGAAATGCTGGATGATGTCCATCGTCGCCATCGCGAGGCCCGCGCCGTTGACGAGGCACGCGATGCTGCCGTCGAGTTTGATGTAGTTCAGCGCAAACTTGGACGCCTCGATTTCCAGCGGTGCCTCCTCGTTCAAGTCGCGCATCTCCTGGATGTTCTTGTGGCGATAGAGCGCGTTGTCGTCCAAAGAAATTTTTGCGTCGAGCGCGACAACCGTTTCTTTTCCGTCGGCCAATTCAACGACGGCCAAAGGATTTAATTCCACCATCGCCGCGTCACATTCCCACCAGGTGTTATAGACGCCGGTGATCAGCTTCACGCCCGCGTTGAACAAATCCCCCTTGAGACCAAGCGCGGCGGAAATTTTGCGCGCCTGAAACGGCATGATGCCGACGGCGGGATCAATGGATTCCTTGAAAATCTTTTCGGGATGCTTCCCGGCGACTTCCTCGATGTCCATGCCACCCTCGGTGCTGGCCATGATGAGCGGGCGGGACGTTTCGCGGTTGAGCAGCACGGCGAGATAAAATTCTTTTTTGATCTTCGCGCCCGCCGCGAGCAAGAGCGTCTGCACCTTGCGCCCGTCCGCGCCGGTTTGCTTGGTGACCAAAGTCTGGCCGAGCATTTTTTCGGCGAAGCCAACCGCTTCGTCCACGGAAGCCGCGACTTTGACGCCGCCTTGAAAACCGGATTTGAAAGTGCCCTTGCCGCGTCCGCCGGCATGGATCTGCGATTTGACGACGACGCGCGAACTGCCGCCGGCGGCGATTTTATCCGCCGCCGGCCGCACCTCGGCGAGAGATTTGGCGGGAATTTCAAACGGGACGGCAACGCCGTATTGCGCAAGCAACTGTTTGGCCTGGTATTCGTGGATGTTCATGTCAAAAATTCAATCCTTGCATTAAAAACGATTGCCGCCAGAAATCAAGAAGTAGCGCGAAATTTCATCTGCGCCGATTTTTTAATGGCGCGTTGACTCAAAATAAAAGGACACCGGGGGAGCTTAAGACGACCGGCGCATCTCGTTGCTGCCCGCGTTGTCAACGGCCATTCGCTGAAACAGGTCCAGTCCGTGCCGAAAAAACTTCAAGTCGGTGTGCGGATTTGTTTATCCTGACCAAACATGAAGTGGACACAAACCCTGATTCCGACTCTCCGCGAAGCCCCGGCTGACGCAGAAATCGTCTCCCATAAACTGCTGTTGCGCGCCGGCCTCATCCGCAAGCTCGCGGGCGGCGTCTATACTTTTCTGCCGCTCGGATTGCGCGCGCTTCGGAAAGTCGAACAGATCATCCGCGAGGAAATGGACCGCGCGGGCGCGATTGAAGTCCTCATGCCCGCGCTTCAGCCGCCGGAAATCTGGCAGCAGAGCGGACGTTACAAATCCGCGAGCAATGTGCTGTTCAAGTTGAAGGACAGCGGCAGCCGCGAATGGGTTTTGAGTGCGACGGCGGAAGAAGTCATCACGACGCTCGCAGCGAACGAAATAAATTCCTACCGCCAGTTGCCGAAGAATTTTTACCAGATCAGCGTGAAGTTCCGCGACGAAATCCGCCCGCGCTTCGGGCTGATGCGCGCCAAGGAATTCATCATGAAAGACGCCTATTCGTTTGACTCGACAGATGAGAACGCCTTGGCCAGCTACAAAAAAATGTATGACGCCTACACGCGCATCTTCGCGCGCTGCGGGCTGAAGACATTTCCGGTTGAGGCCGACACCGGCGTCATCGGCGGCAGCCACTCGCACGAATTCATGGTGCCCGCTGAAACCGGTGAAAATGAAGTGGCCTACTGCGAAGCGTGCGGCTACGCGGCGAACATCGAGAAGGCGACCAGCGGAATTCCAAAAACCGCCACGCGCGAAATCGGTGCGGCGATTGAAAAATTTGCGACGCCCGGCATCGTGACGATTGAAGCGTTGAGCAAAGAACCTCACAAAGTTCCGGCCAACCGCCAGATCAAGACGCTGGTTTATATCGCAGACTCTAAACCCATCATCATTTTGATTCGTGGTGATGACCAGTTGAACGAAACAAAATTTTTGGCGAAGACTGGTGCGGTGGCCGTGCGTCCGGCTACGCCGGATGAAATCGTGCTGTTGCTCGGTGCCAAGCCGGGAAGTCTGGGGGCGGTTGCGTCGACTATGAAATCAATAGAACTTTTGAGAACGGCCGCAGACACTGGCAATTTTGGCTATAGGGAATTGGATTGTGAAATACCGGCAGAGGGGATTCGTGTTTACGCCGACGAGCGTTTGCAGGGCGCAAACGATATGACTACCGGCGCGAACGAGGACGGTTTCCACTTGAAGAATGTCTCCATCGAATGCGACATCAAGGTGACGGCGTGGTTTGATCTGCGCACCGTCAGCGTTGGCGAACCGTGCGCCAAGTGCGCCAAGCCGTTGAAAATCCGCCGCGCGATTGAAGTCGGCCACGTCTTCAAGCTCGGCACGAAATACAGCGAGAAGCTGAACGCGACGTTTCTTGACGCGGACGGTTCGCGCAAGCCGTCGGTGATGGGCTGCTATGGCATCGGCGTGACGCGCACATTGCAGGCGATCATCGAGCAGGGAAACGACAAGGATGGCGTCATCTGGCCGTTGAGCGTCGCGCCGTATCAGGTGTGCATCACACCGCTGGCCGTCGCGCCGGAAAGCCAGGCCATGCAGCTCGCGGAAAAATTCTACGCGGAGCTGACCGCGAAGGGCGTGGACGTGATTCTCGACGACCGCGACGAGCGGCCCGGCGTGAAGTTCAAGGATTCCGAGCTGGTCGGATTTCCCATCCGCATCGGCCTCGGCGAAAAATCGCTGGCAAAAGGCGAGGTGGAAATCAAGCCGCGCAACGGCGCGTTGCAGTCGGTGAAGATTGATGATGCGATGACCGCTGTTTTGAAGCTGGTCCAGTCCTAGCCCGAAACAGTGGCGACGTTTTTCTTGTCGAGCGATTCGCGCACAAGCCGGGTCAGGTCAGCGTAGGAATAGGGCTTGGGCAAAAACTTGGCGTTGTTGCGTTCGAGAATTTCGGGGCTGAAGATGTCGTCGGAATAACCGCTGGTGAAAATGACGCGCAACCCGGGCTGCTCGGCCAGCATTTTCTCGGCGAGTTCCATGCCGGAAACGCCTTCAGGCATTTTCATGTCGGTGAGGAGCAAATCTATTTCCGACCGGTGCTGCCACCAGACCTGTAGGGCTTCGCGGCCGGAACCGGCTTCCAAAATTTTGTAGCCACAACTGGCGAGAAATTCGCGCGCCATTTCGCGCAGCACCATTTCATCTTCGACGACGAGGACGGTTTCCGAGCCGCCAGAAGCAGCGGGAACGGCAGTGTCCGGCTGGCTGGCTCCGGCGTCGGGCATTTTGTCGCTGGCCGGGAAAAAAACGGTGAACGTCGTGCCGCGTCCGATTTCACTGGCGACTTCGATCCAGCCCGCGTGCTGCTTGACGATGCCAAAAACGGTGGCGAGTCCGAGGCCGGTGCCTTTGCCGACGCCTTTGGTGGTGAAGAACGGTTCAAAAATTCGCGCGCGGACTTTGGCGGACATGCCGCAGCCGGTGTCGGTCATCTGCAGGCGGACGAAGTGGCCGATGCGCGCTTCGGGATGGAATTCGAGATAATCGGGACCGATCCAGCATTCATCCACGCTCACGGTCAGGGTGCCGCCGTTGGGCATGGCATCGTGGGCGTTCACGGCGAGATTCATCAAGACCTGGTCAATCATTCCCGCGTCACCATAGACCGGCGGCGGTTCCTTCGGACATTCAAACCGCAGCTCAATGGTTTCGCCGAGCAGCCGGCCAAGCATCTTGTTCAAATTGGCCACGGTCTCGCGCAGATTGAGCGGTCGCGGCTGCATGATGTTTTTCCGGCTGAACATGAGCAGTTGGCGCGTCAGGCCGGCGGCGCGTTCCGCCGCGCCATAAACCGCGAGCGTGGCATCCTGAACTTGCGGCGACAGGCTGGGTTCCATCAGCAATTTGCTCGTGTGGCCCTGGATGATGGTGAGCATGTTGTTGAAATCATGCGCCACGCCCGCCGCGAGCTGTCCGATGGATTCCATTTTTTGCGACTGCAAAAGTTGTTCCTCCAGATTCAGACGTTTGGTGATGTCCTCGCCGTAGCAATGCACCACGTTGCTCGAAAGCACGGGATTGAACGACCAGGAAATCGTGTGGTCGCCGATCTTGGTTTCCAGATTGGCGCGGCTCGCGCCGGATTGCAGACAGCCGGCGGCGATCTCACCGGCGTCGGCGGGCAGGATTTCACCGGGTTGCGAACGACCGACCGCCTGGGTGAGTTTTTCCACCGCCGCGTTGAAATAACTGATCATGCCGTCGTCGGTCATTTCCAGCGCGGGATTCGGATTTTCCTTCACGAACGCGGCGAGTTTCTGCATGGACGATTCCGCCTGCCGCCGTTCCGCTGCCATGCCGATGGTGTTGGCCGCCGAAAGCAGAAATTGCACCTCGTCCGACGTGAACACGCGCTTGTGCGTCGAAAAAACCGCCAGCACGCCGAACGGCAGGCCGCGCGTGGGAATCGCCGCCGTCACGCCGCTGACCACGCCGTGTTCCGCCAGCAGCGGCGACAGCTTGAATTGTGTTTGCGCCGCGACGTCATTCACCGCCACCACTTCCCCGGTGACGGATGTGAAACCCAGTTGCGAATCCTGCTTGTCGAACGTCGTCATCTCGCCGACCACGCCATTCTTCCAGCCGGTGCCGGCCAGCATCAGCAATCGGCCGTCGGGCAGGCGCTGAAACACCGCCGCATATTGGGTCGCCAGCATCTGACCGGTCATCATGGCGCCCTGCGAGAACAGCGTTTCGAGATCGTTGATGACCAGCGCGCACTGGCCGAGCGCGGCGACGATGGTTTGCTGGTGGGCGTGGTCGCGCAATTTCCGGTCCGCCTCGTCGCGTTCCCTGGCGCGCTGCTGCAACGCCGCCGCCAGCTCGTCAAATTTCTGCGCGAGCTGGCCGAGTTCGCCTTCGACCTGTTGAAGTCCCGTCCGCGCCTGCAAATCGCCCGCCGCCAGCCGCCGCACCGCCTGCGACAACAACCGCACCTGCCGCAAAATAAAATGTTCCCCGCCATACCACGCGGCGATCAGCGCCAGCAGGCCGACGATGAAACTCGCCCACGGCACGTCGAGGGCGTAATCCTTCATCCACGCCGGGGCGAATTGCCAGAACCATCGCTGATTGATGATATAGGTCAGAACCAGCGCCGGCGAAATGAACAGAAAAACGCTGGCCACCAGTTGCATTCGCAGACTGGAAAATCGTTTGAAGAATTTGGGTCTCATCCTGACTGGCGAAAGTATAGACCAATGTTTCCGCCGTAAAAGCTTTTCAATGCCCGTCCGCCAGCGCCGCCGCGCGTCCGCGCGGCAGCTTGCCGAGGTGAAAAATCAGGAAGCCGTGCAGAAACTGGCGCAGTTCGCCGGCTTGCGCGTCCGACAATTTCAGCCGCGCGCCATTGGTCCAGTCGCTTTCCAAAAGCGTCTGGACAATTTTTTTTGCGCCGGCTGTCAGCCGCTTTTCCTCAAGGTTGGGTTCCAGCCCAAGCTCCCGCAGCAGTTTGAGTTCGAGGGCAAAGACATTTTGCGGTTGCGGTTTTTGTCCGCAGAGATGTTTGAGAAATCCGCGTGCCAGTTCAAAAATTTCCGGCAGCGGCGTGTCCGTCTCGGTCGCCTGTTCGATGAACGCGGCGGCGTAGGCGGCCTGCTGCAATCTCACGATGTCCTCGCGGATCGCGCCGTGCGTTTCCTGCAATTTCACTTCGCGCAATTGATGCAGCTCGGATCGGCGGCTGCGGCTGAAGGAAAAATCGGCGGCGTAGAACAAATCCAGTTTTCCGGCGAACGGGGACTTGGGACGGCGCGCCCCTTTGGCCACCGTCGCGAGCCGCCCGAATTTTGGCGTGAGCCAGTGGACGATGAGGCTCGTCTCAGTGAGCGGGCGCGTCCGTAAAATGATGCCGCTCGCGGATTCGGTCATTTGATTTTGGGCGGCCCATATTCAGGCGAGAGTGAGCCAAGGCTGACGATGTATTTGATGCCGTCGGCCACGGACATGTCGAGCTTCGTGATCTTGTCTTCAGGCACCAGCAGCAGAAATCCCGAAGTTGGGTTCGGGGTGGTTGGCACAAAAACGCAAACGACTTTTTCCCGGGTTTTCTGCTGCACTTCGGCGTGCTGCTCGCTGGTGAGAAAGCCGACGGAATGCATTCCCTCGCGCGGAAATTCCACCAGCACGACGGTTTTGAAGGAGTTTTTGTTGCCAGCAAACGCCTCGTTAACCTGCTTGATGGCGCCGTAAAATTTGTTCAACAGCGGCACCTGCATCAGCGCGCGGTCCGTCCAGTCTATGATTTTTTTTCCGATGTAATAACGCGCCAGCACGCCGACGACCGAGACCAGCGCGACCGCCAGCAAAAACGCCGCCGCGCTCCAATACCAGCGCACCGGACCCTGCCCGTCGTTATTGTGCGTGATGCTGTGCGGCAGAAAAAAAAGCAGCCAGTCCGTGACGTTGGAGACCGTGCTGAACAACCACACCACGGCGGCAACCGAAACAATGGCCGGAAACGTGACCGCGAGTCCGGTCAGGAAACAGGAACGCCAGCGCACGAAAAGCGATTTCTTCACATGGATATTTTAGAACGGGTTCCGATTTGCGCGAGCGAAAACTTTTGGGCCACGCTCCGCAGCCGGCGGTTCTCCGCGCGTTTCATTTTACGGCGCGACGGCGGCTTGCCGTCGTCGTGGCCAAGCAGGTGCAGCACGCCGTGAACGAGGTAGCGGACGACTTCCGACTGCCAGGTGGTTTTGAAATGTTTCGCCTGCGAAATGGCGTCGTCCACGCAGATGAACAATTCGCCGTGCAACTGCTGTCCGGCGTCCGGCGTCCGCTGTCCGAGGATGGAATGATCAAACGTGATGACGTCCGTCGAGCCGGTGTGCTGGAGAAAAGTCTCGTTGATCAAGGTCATTTCACACGCGCCGACCAGGTTGATGCCGAGTTCCGCCTCCGTGATTTTTAATTCCGCCAGCAGCGCGCCCGTGATCTGCTTGAGCAACGGTGCGTTGATTTTCTTCTTTCGCTGGCGGCTGGCGATGACGATGTTCATTCCGCTTCCGTTAATTTTGCCCGGCCACGATGCTCTTCGTAGGCCGAGATGATCCGCTGCACCAGCGGATGCCGCACCACGTCGCGCTTGGAAAATTCCATGATGGCGATGCCCTCCGTGTGCTTGAGCGCGCGATGCGCCTCGGCCAGGCCGGAATGTTTGTGCGGCGGCAGGTCAATCTGCGTCTCGTCGCCGGTGATGACGGCCTTCGAGCCGTGGCCCAGCCGCGTGAGAAACATCAGCATCTGCTCGGTCGTGGAATTCTGCGCCTCGTCCAGGATGATGAACGCGTTGTTCAGCGTGCGTCCGCGCATATAGGCCAACGGCGCAATCTCAATCGTGCCGCGCTCCATGAACCGCTGGATTTCCTCGTCGGGCAGCATGTCCTGCAACGCGTCGTGCAGCGGTCGCAGATACGGCGTGATTTTTTCGTAAAGGTCGCCCGGCAAAAACCCCAGCGCTTCACCGGCCTCGACGGCGGGACGCGTCAAAATGATCCGGGAAGTTTTTCCTTCGCGCAAAGCCGACAACGCCATCGCCACGGCCAGATAAGTCTTGCCGGTGCCCGCCGGGCCGATGCCAAACGTGATGTCATATTTGCGGATGGCGTCGAGATATTTTTTCTGGCCGACGGTCTTGGCCATGACGCCCGGCTTGCGTTCGTGCGTCAGCACGCGGTCGCTCACCAGGTCTTTCAGCGTGGAAGCGCCTTCATGTTTCACAACATTCAGCGCGTGGGTGAACTCGCGGTTTTTTACCGGCGAGCCGGCCTGCAACAAATTTTGCAACGCTGCAAAAAGCTGTTTCGCCCGTTCCACGGCTTCGACCGGGCCGTCCAGTTTGATCCACCCATCGCGCGCCGTGGCCTTGACGCCCAGCTCGGTTTCCAGCGCCAGCAGGTTGCGCGGCTCGTGGTTGAAAAGCTGCTGCGCGAACCGCGCGTTTTCAAAATGTAGGGTTTCGGTGGCCACAATCAAAAATGTCCGGTCACAGATTTTCACAGTTGAAACGCGAAGGCAATGCTTGTTGGCGCAGACAAAAAAAGCGAGGCCAGAGCCTCGCTTTGAAATTTATCTGGCGAAATTACTTCGCCGGCGCCGGGGCGGCCTTGGCCTTCTTTTCATTCACCAGCGTCGCGCCTTTGCCGAGGCGTTTGCGCAGGTAGGTGAGCTTGGCGCGGCGCACCGAGCCGTGGCGCTCGACTTCAATCTTGTCCACGCGCGGGGAATGCAGCGGGAACACGCGTTCGACGCCTTCGCCGTAGCTGATGCGGCGCACCATGAAGGTCTCGTTGAGACCCGTGCCGCGCTTGCCCATCACGACGCCCGCGAAGATCTGGATGCGTTCCTTGTCACCCTCGACGACCTTGGTGTGGACTTTCACCGAGTCGCCGACGCCGAACTTCGCGTCGTCTTTGCGAAACTGTTCCGATTCAATCTTTTTTTGCAATGCCTGGTTCATAATTTTATAAATTTTATTTCAACAAATCCGGCCGGTCTTTTACCGTCCGCGATTTCGCCTGTTCGCGCCGCCATTTTTCAATCTCGGCATGGTTGCCGGAAACCAAAACGTCCGGCACCTTCATCCCGCGAAACTCCGCCGGCCGCGTGTATTGCGGATATTCCAGCAATCCGTGGCTGAACGATTCATCGTGCGAACTTTCGTCGTCGCCCAAAACTCCGGGCAGCAGCCGCGTCACCGCGTCAATCACCACCATCGCTGGCAGCGCGCCGTTCGTCAGCACAAAATCGCCGATGGACAATTCATCATCCGCCAGCGCTTCCCGCACCCGCTCGTCAAAGCCTTCGTAATGGCCGGTCACGAGCAGCAAATCTTTTTGTTCCGCCAGTTCCCGCGCTATGGACTGATCAAATTTCCGGCCCGACGGCGAAAGCAGAATCACTTTCGTCCCTTCGCGCTTCAAACTTTCCACTGCTTCAAAAATCGGTTCAGGCTTCAGCAACATTCCAGGTCCGCCGCCGAACGGACGGTCGTCCACGGTCTTGTGCCGGTCGTGCGTCCAGTCGCGCAGGTTGTGGATTTGCAAATCCAGCAGACCCGACTTGCGCGCCCGCATGATGATGCTCTCATCCAGCGGCCCGGCGAACATCGCCGGAAACAAGGTCAGCACGTCAATTTTCAAGTGATGAGTTATAGGTGACGAGTGATGAGTCTGACCTTTCTTGTCACTCATCACTTTCCACTCGTCACTTTTTGCCGGCCTCAACAATCTCCACCGAGCAACGCAGGCCTTTTTTCGCGCTGCCGGCCAGCAGCAGGGAACGTATCGCGTTGATCGTCGCGCCCTGTCGTCCGATGATTTTGCCGACATCCGCCGTGTCGAGGCGCAGTTCATAAACGGTCGCGCCCGCGCGTTCCACCGGCGTGACCGTCACCGCGCCGGGGTTTTGCACGAGTCCTTTGACGACGTATTCGAGGAACTCCTGCATGGCTTAAAAAATCAGGCTGCCGCTGGAACCGCCTTGCCCAGCTTTTTGATGAAGCTGGCGACCGTGTCGCTCGGCTGCGCGCCTTTGCTGATCCAGTATTGGGCGCGATCCAGCTTGAGGGTGAAATTATCGCCCGGCTTGAGCGGCTGATAGGTGCCGATTTCCTCGATGAACTTGCCATCGCGCGGGCTGCGGCCATCGGCCACGACGATGCGGAACACCGGGGTGTTTTTCGTGCCGACCCGTTTCATGCGAATTTTTACTGACATAAATGTTTCAAAAGAGCGCGGAGACTATCATGCACACGTTGTTTTGCAAGCCTTGTTTTGGGCAAAAAACATCGCCCGCCGCGCGTATCGGCGAAGCGCCCGTCGCCTGTGATTCGGGGCGGATTAAAATTACACCAACAGCACGGTTCAAAGCTGCTGAAACTGAAAAGACACACGCAGATTATCGCGCTGGTCGGCCAAAGCCTCTGGAGATGCAATCCCCGGCCGGGACGGGATTCTGCGCGTGGCTCGCGTCACCGGCAAGTTTAGGATGGATTTGCGCCGGGTTTTTGCGACACTGCCCGTCCAATGAAGCCGATTGTCAAACTATTGCTCGAAGGCGGCAGCCTGAACACCGCACAGATGGCGCAGGTGCTGAACCTGTCCGAAGCCGAATTGAACGGCCAGCTCGACATCCTCAAAAAAGAAGGCGTGCTGCTGGGCTTCCGGCCCGTGCTTAACCTCGCCGAAGAAGATTCCGGCACGGTCCGCGCCGTCATCGAGGTGCGCATCACGCCCGAGCGCGGCGGCGGCTTCAACCGCCTGGCCGAGCGCATCAGCAAGTTCGACGAGGTGGAATCCTGCTACCTCATGTCCGGCGGCTACGACCTGCTGGTGTTCGTCAACGGCGCGAGCCTGCAAAAGGTCGCGGCGTTCGTCTCGGAAAAACTCTCCACCCTCGAGGGCGTGCTCTCCACGGCCACGCATTTCATGCTGCGCTCCTACAAGGAACACGGCTTCCTGCTTGGCGGCAAAGTCGAGGAAACGGAACGGCTCAAGGTCGCGCCGTGAAATAATCTTGGGAACCCAGCTTGCGAATTCATCTTGAGATGTAAGGCGAGAAAGGCGAGATTGGCGGTAGTGAAACTATGGCAAACAAACTTACAGAGCTTGAGTTTTCGCTCAACGATGCAATCGGCGGGCAACCGTTGACGCCGGACAATGTGGATTTGCCCACGTTGCGCGGTTTTCTTGAAGAGGTGGAAACCCTGATCAAAGGCGACGTGCCAGGAGCGAGCCTCGCAGATTCGCGTGTTCAAATCAAAAAAGGCTCGGTCAAAATTGTCGCGCTGGTAGCTCACTTGCTGGCGAGCGATGCTCGGGCGGATTTGGCAAAGTTGGATAGAACCGGTGATTTAGATGCAATTCAACCAAGTCGTGCAAAAATTATCGA
>Ga0208849_1001911_pt1 | contig 12673 bp, 10 predicted proteins | sample NGESurdeep072012_10_FD_184470 | JGI IMG/M metagenome (GOLD analysis project Ga0208849, IMG submission 184470) | Arctic peat soil microbial communities from Barrow, Alaska - NGEE Surface sample 53-3 deep-072012 (SPAdes) | ecosystem: Environmental > Terrestrial > Soil > Wetlands > Peat ...
AGGGATCAACTCGATGCACCCTAAAACCCGGAGGCCGAGCTCAAGGTGTTCAGGACTGTTTAGATGCGTGGCTCCGACGGTGGAGGGCTTCCTGCCAGAAGTCGACCGGTACCGGCACGTATGCGCAAGGTGCTGGCGATGTCTCGGGACAGCTGCTCGCGATCGCGAGCGCCCGCGCGTGAGGCAGAACGCCGAATCTGGCGCTGCCCAAGATGGAGCCTCTCGTCCAAACCCGCTCGATGAGATGTCTTGATCTGTAGCCTCCGATCAATATGTTGTTTGGGCGCTCCCCCAAGGTCGGCGACACCCTCTAGGTCACTGGCCGCCTTGGAGAGCGGTTGGAGAAGGACACATGTGATGAGAATGAGACGCGCGGTGCTATCCGGGAAAACACGTGCGCGAAGAGGGGAAGGATGATGGCCGCGCGTCGCCGAATGATGGCTGGATGCGTCGGGATGATTGTCCTCGCTATGACGCTTCTGGGAGGCTGCACTTCGGGCACCACGAGCAGGACCTCACTGGCTCGGCTCGTGACCATCATCATTCCGTCCGCGAACGGTGAGATCGCCTCGAAATGGTTGAGCTATTCGGGTCCCCCGCGGGCCGACGTGCTGTTGCCGGCCGGCTACAACAGCCACGAGTACTATCCCCTGGTCGTCTTCCTCAACGGGCTCGACTTCAACTACGACTCGTATGCCAAATATGGATTGACCAAGCCGTTCAACCGTCTGGGTGCGATCGTGGTCATGCCCGAGGGGGGCAACGGCTGGTTCACGGATTGGTGGAACGACGGTGAGCGGGGCGGCCCCTCGTGGGAGAGCTACGAGCTCGAGGCCGTGATCCCAACCATCCTGGCCCGCTACCCGATCCTGCCTCAGCGTCGCTATCACGCCCTCGTTGGCATATCGATGGGCGGACTCGGCGCCACGTACCTGGGCGGGCGCCTGCCCGGCTTCTTCGGGTCTGTGGCCACGCTCTCGGGCTTCGTAGATCCCCAGTACGAAGCGACACTCATCCAGCCTGCGATGGCGTACTTCTCGAACGTTGCGTCGAACGGCGACAACGACCCCGATCCCATTTACGGCCCGCCGGACGGCTTCTACGCCGGCGGGCACAACCCAGCACTCCTCACGAAGAACCTGGAGCACACGCGGGTGTTCGAGAGCACGGGCACGGGTGTCCCTAGCAAGGCCGACCCCGATCCCAGCCAGTTCGACAAATTTGAGGAAGGCACAGTCATCTACCCGATGAACGAGCGCTACCACGAGGCCATGGTGGCCGCCGGTATCGACGTCACCTTTCAGGTCCACCCGGGCAACCACGACATTCCCGACTTCCTAAACGAGATCAAGGCCATGCTCAGGTGGGGCCTCTTCAAGCCGGTTGTCACAGAGCCCGCGTCCTGGGACAACCAGACGGTCGCAGCAAGAGGGCAGCTGTGGGACTTCAACTACAGGTTCGCGAGTCCGCCGACGCGAATCGTGACGTTCCGGCAGTCCGGGACCACGCTGTCGATCAGTGCCGCGGGATCGGCCGTCACGATCACCACGGGCACAGGTTGCGCCTTTTACACTCCCACGCCGGCGACCGTGCACCTGTCGAACCGCAATGTGGTCTCAGCCCGCGGGCCCAACAAAGTCGGTCATACGGCGTGTCGGTGATCGCGAGGCAATCGCCGCGCCTAACCGGGTCAGCTTATGACACGGCGAACGTCAGCCCGTCCGGTGAGGGGATGACCGAATAACGACGGATCTGGTAGCGGCAGCTGTCCCATATCGTGCGCCGTCGACCATGCTGAGGGTGCCTCCGACAGTGGATTGTTGGTCATGATTTGCCGTCTGAGGGACGTTCGGTGCTGCCTATCGCGAGCGATGCTGAGGCGACGACATAACAGCTCGGCTCTGCAAGGGGAGGGTCGGGCAGGGACAGGAATGAGGCCGGTATCACCCGGTTGCGTGCGCCAGGTTCGCCATCTTTGGACCGGTCACGATTGCCGGTCGTCAGTCAATGAGCGACGCCACGCGGTATCGCTCGGCAGTGGTGATCCCGGACGGGTCACCCCGTGGCCGGGCCACCCGAATCCGGTGCAACCTGTCGGACGCGAGGAAGACACTGGGTGCGCATAGCCCCGAGTATGCGCCATCTGGGCGGCCCCTCACCGTTGAGCGCGATCACGGTCTGGACCGGCACTTCCCGATGAGGGGATTTGGCCGTTGCAGCCGGCCCAAAGCAGCCGATCCAGCGCGTTCGGTGGACCAGAAACGTCGGTCTGCGGGTGCTACCACGTACCCGGTAGACCGGCTGCCCACCTTGGTCGCCGAGCCCCAAAAGGTAACACTGAGGCCAGGAGGTCACCTTGGGCGCTGTCTGGCTGGTGATCGGCGCGGAGTTCCGTCGCCGATGGCGATCGTGGCTGATCCTGGTCGTGTTGATCGCCTTTGTAGGTGGATTGGTGCTGGCCGCCGCCGCCGCTGGACGACGGACGGCTACTGCGTTCCCCCGCTTCGTTGCCGCCCACGGCTACGACTTTGCGATTCTCGACCTCCAACCGCTTCCGGGGCTGGCCAAGCTTCCGGAGGTCGCCTCAGTGACCACAGCCGGCGAACCCCTCAACGACAATGTCACGTGCTCGTGTGGCCCGGGCATCAACTCGACATATCTCTCGATCGTTGACCTTCCCCCTATCGATCTGCCTCGTGTAGTCAAGCTGGTCGCGGGCCGGATGCCCGTCCAGACATCACCCGACGAGGTTCTCGCCTCTTTCAACCTCGAACAGGCTTACGGCGTTCACATCGGAACGGTGATCCACACGCCGTTGTACTCGCCGTCGCAGGTACAAGCGCTTCTCGGCGGTGCCAACCCGTCTCCAGCGGGACCGACGATCGCGCTGCACGTCGTGGGGATCGAGGCGGCCGAGTCCGAGTTCCCCTCGGGGCAGCCATCCCAATCCGACCTTTACACCACGCAGGCATTCGCCCGCACGGTTGGTCGACGGGCGGCGGTCTTACCGGAATACCTCGTTCGCTTGCGCCACGGTGCAAGCGACCTCCCCCGATTCAGCACCGAAATCAAGGCCATGCATATCTTTCAGGTTCAGCCCTTGGACCCAACCGCCACGGCGGTGGCGGCGTCGATTCACCCCCAAGCTGTGGGGTGGTGGGTGCTGGCCGTGTTGGCCGGGCTGGCCGGCCTGGCCGTGATCGGTCAGGCGCTCGGTCGCCAAAGCGTCGTCGAAGGCGAGGACTACCCCACACTGGTGGCCTTGGGATTGCCACAGCGTCAGCTGGTGGTGCTCGGCACGGTGCGCAACCTGGCCGTAGCGCTCGTCGGTGCCGCCGGGGCGGTCGTCGTTGCCTTCGCCCTATCACCGCTCACGCCGGTCGGCGAGGCTCGCCTGGCCGAGCCCTCCACTGGTCTTGCCTTCGATCCGCTCCTCCTCGTGCTCGGGGCGCTGGCCACGATGGTCGTGGTATTGGTCCTGGGCATATGGCCATCGGTACGCGCCTCGCGGGTACGCATCGGTGACGAACGGACACCAGAGACCCATCAGTCGGTGATCGTGGATCACCTGGCGGCCGCCGGCGCCCCCCCGAGCTCAGTCATCGGGGTCCGTCATGCGCTTGAACGGGGACACGGCGCCGCTTCTGTCCCGGTCGGCACCGCGCTCTTTGGCACCGTGTTCGCGGTACTGGCCCTTTGCGCAACGGCGGTCTTCGGCGCCAGCCTGTCGCACTTGACGGCCACCCCCGCTCTTTACGGGGACCACTACCAGTTGATTTTCGTAAACAATGGACAGCAAGGCATTCCGGCTACCGAGCTGACCGGCCTGGAGCATGACCACCTCATTACCGGGATCATGCTTGGCACCCGGAATGAGGTCTCGATCAACGGGGTTAACGTCTTCACCGTAGCCACCAAAGCTGTCCGCGGTCCGCTTCTGCTATCGGCGGTAACCGGCCACCTGCCGGCAGGCAGCGGTGAAATCGCACTCGGCTCTACGACGCTGCGCCAGGTCGGCGCACACATGGGTTCTATCGTCCACGTCACCGCGCAGGTCCCAACCGGTGGTTCTCGCACGGCTACGCTCCGCGTGGTGGGGACGGCATCATTCCCCGGCCAGTTCGGGCTGGGCGGGCTGGGAACCGGGGCTGCGTTCACGTTGGCCGACTACTTGAACGTCGTATGCCCGGCTGGACCGACACAGAATGACTGCAGGACCGCATACACCTCGAATCAGGGCTTCGCCCTCTTTGCGACCGTGGCTTCAGGCCCGAAAGGACAGGCCGACATCAACCGTTACGTCGATACCAGCTCCCAGACCTACGCGGCGCGACCGACCATCCCTAACTCCTTGGTCAACTTCGGCGAGGCGGTGAACTTCCCGCTCATTCTGGGATGCATGCTGGCTCTATTCGGTGCGGCAACGCTCATGCACCTGCTCGTTGTCAGTGTGGTCCGCCGGCGGCGCGAGATCGGCCTCTTGAAGGCACTCGGGTTTGTTAACGGCCAAGTCGGAGCTGCCGTGTGCTGGCAGGCAACGACCGTCGCCCTGGTCGGAATTGTCATCGGCATCCCGTTGGGCGTTGCCGTCGGTCAGGCGCTGTGGCGTGCCTTTGCCACCAACCTGGGCGCGGTACCCGTCGCCACGGTGCCTGTTTGGCTGATCGTGGCGTTGGGTCTGGGCGTCCTCGGCGTGGCCAACCTGTTGGCCGTCGCTCCGGCACTAGCAGCGGCACGATCGAAGACTGCTTTACAGCTACTGCGCGCGGAATAAAGTCTGGTCGATTGGACGAACCTGCTCTCACTACCTTGTTGGCATAGCGCATCTAATGCCGGGTGGTTCTGTGCGACCCGGTTGGGTGGCTAAGCAATATTTTGGGAGTGGCGCAGCCAAACCGGACGAACGCTGCGATTGATGATTGGGGCGACCCCGAGCCCCGGACCAGGCGAGAATGCCGGAATCCGGTCGCCCCGAAAGGGCCCGGTGTGCCCATCGCCGGACCCGGTCGGGATCACCCGGTTGCGTGCGCCAGGTTCGCCATCTGTGGACCGGGCACGATTGCCGGTGATGCGCTACTTGCCTTCGTCAGTCGATCAGCGACGCCACGCGGTATCGCTCGGCAGTGGTGATCCCGGACGGGTCACCTCGTGGCCGGGCCACCCGAATCCGGTGCAACCTGTCGGACGCGAGGAAGACACCGGGGGGGCATAGCCCCGAATACCGGGCCGCTACCTGCGTCGACCGTCTGCCCCCAACGCCGACCCTGAGCTACTTCGGTCCGTCGAGGGAGGCAATGACGAATGCCTGTGGTGTCGTCTCGTGCGCTAGGGACGGGGCCCGGACGACGCGAGCGTGTACCCGGAAGCCGGCTTCGACAAGCGCCTGCTCGACGTGCGTGGGGGCGTGACGGTAACTGGTGAGCGACGCTGGCCGGCCGAATATCTCGTTCCGGTGCAGCGCCTCGCCTTCCCCGGCTTGGAACGCGATCAGTAAGTGACCGGTCTGCGCCACCACCCGGCCAAGTTCAGCCCACACGCGATCAAGCAGTTCAGGCGGCGTGTGGATAATCGAGTACCACGACACCGCTGCCCTGAGTGATCCGTCGCGGAACGGGAGCGCAGCGAGTGTCGCCTGCGCCAACGGGAGACCGGGGTGAGCTGTCGACGCGGCAGTGAGCATCTCTCTGGACACATCGATCCCGACCACCTCGATGCCTCCGGAGGCCAAGAAGGCAGCGACCCGCCCAGGACCGCAACCCAAGTCCGCGACCGTCCCACCCGGGTGGTCGTGGACCATCTCCACGAACGCCGCCAGGAGCGCCCGGTCGATCGGATCCTCCATTGCCGCGTTGATTTCCGTTCCCACCCATCCCGCGTATCGCTCGGCCCCAGCGTCGTAGGCGACACGGGTAGTGCGCACGTGGTTGGTGTCTGTCACCGGTCGAGTCGCGGGACGTCTGCCACGCCTCAGATCATGGCGCAAGCCGCACCACAGTGCGGGACAGGGTCGCTCCAAGGGGTAGGGAGGGCGAACCCTGGACTGCCCGGGATCACCCGGTCCAGGGTGGGCGCCGCTCCGTCTACAAGTGGCGAGTCGGTCCGAAGGTGAACGCACTCGCCTTCGACCTGACCCATCCGCTATCGCTCAGCGACGCGAATACTGCGCGGGTCGCCAATCGGCGCGGTTACCCGAATCCGGTGGAACCTGTCGGACACAGAGGAAGACACCGGGAGCGAATAGCCCCGAATACCGTTTGACCTAGCGTGGCCGATCGCCACCCAGGCCGGTCGGGAACGACACATTCATGGTTCAGCGTTGCCTTGTAGTGGGCAACTCTCCTATGGGCGGTCTGGTCGGCGCCTGGCTTGCGCCACCATGGTCGTCGATCGCCCCCGGCGGCGCCAGCGCCACCTCCGTCTCTTTGGCGGTGGATCTCGCCAGGGCTGATCGGTTGGTTCGGGGTTTACATAGTCGCCCAAATCGGACGGGGCGACTTCGTACACCTCTAGGCCGGACTCGCCCAGCAGGCGATCGACGCACTGCCGACTGCCGCCGACATAGGTGGTGTTTAGGTCGATCTCCGTAGCGACGCACCAGCTTCGGTCGTCCGGCCACCAAAGGTTCGCCGACTGGTCGAATGGGGGATCCTCGACGCTCTCAAAGATGGTCTCGATCGGACCAACGAGCAGGTGATAGCGACGATGGGGAAGGTCAAATGTCGGAGCGCCTTCCACCCACGAGCTGAGGGCACCGAAGCCCTCCCACACGGCGAACCAGCATCTTTCGGGCGTGCCGGTCTCTTCGCGCAGCGCCTCCACCAAGGGTCTGCTCACTTCGATCGGCAGTGCCCCCGAAGTCGGTTCGACCCCCGGGTGGTTTGGTGCCCCCGGAATGGAACCTGCCTGCCGGTAGGTGCCGATCATGGACGGCCAGTCCATTGCGGCATGGGCGGTGGTCCCCATAGAGGCAGCGACCTCGGCCCATGTCAGCGGACGCTCGCCGGGTCGGAGATTGCGATGCGACCCGTGGGGAACGGCCGGATGGAACACCCGAGCGTAGGCATCGAATCCTCCCGGCACGAAGCTCAGGACACTGTCGACGAACCCTTGGATGCCCTCGATCACCCAAGAGGCCGCGTCGTTCGAATCGGGTATGACCGCAACGTCGTGGATCATCTCTCCATCATGCTCTGGTCAGCCTGCGTCGAGCTTGCAGCGCCCCGTATTGCCGGGCGAAGGGCGCCCGATGGGATCAGCATGTAGACGACGAATCGATCGGGATCACTAGATATGCCGCCCGTCCTTAATGCTTTTCATGGCCTGTCATCGGGACAGGTCGAGGAGCTGAGAGGAAGGGATCCAGGCACAAGCCAAATCATCAATCGGCGCGCGCACAAGGGGTGGTCCGTCTGGGCGTTCCCCGTGCTTGACCGGTACTTGGAGTTCGTCGAGTCGCGCGCCTGAGACCGATCGTCGGGCTCGCAGCGCCTTCTCCGCGGTTCTCTTTGTAGGGCTTTACCTCACCTTGGTGGCGAAGTCGGCCCGGGCTGAGCTCCGGAGGTGAAGGGCATCACCGAGGTCAACGGCCCTCGAAGCGCGGCTCTCGGCCCTCGAGCATCGCACTCACCCCTTCGACGGCATCCGCCGTGCCCGCCAGGGTGACCTGCTCGGCGAGCTCGTGGCGCATGGCCTGGCGCGCCTCGTCGGCCAGGCCACGGCGCAGCGTCGCCCTCGTCGACGCCACCGCCAGGGGTGCGGCCGCCGCCACCAGGGTGGCGATCTCGAGCGCCACGGACAGCTCGTCACCCTCGGGGACGACCCGCTGTGCGATGCCCACCCTCCCCGCTTCGGCCGCCACCACCCGCCGTCCCGTGAGCAGCAGCTCCGCGGCCCGTCCGGGCCCCACCACCCGGGGCAAGGTGGTGCTCAGGGCGAACCCGGGATGGATGCCGAGACGGACGAAGTTGGCCTGGAACCAGCCGAGCTCGCCCACCACGCACAGGTCACAGGCCAGCGCCAGCCCGAACCCGGCCCCGATGGCCGCGCCCTGCACGGCCGCCACCAGCGGCACAGGAGACTCGAAGATGCGCACCGCCTGCTTGTAGAACGCACCGGTTTGCGCCTCGAAGCCGCCCTGCTCGGTGGGATCGGGGGCATCTGCAGAACGGAAGTCGGCGCCGGCACAGAAAGACCGGCCTTCGGAGCACACCACCGCCGCCCGGGCCACGCCGTGCAGTGCTTCGACGGCGTCGGCCACGGCACGCAGGACCGGCTCGGTGAGCAGGTTGTGCGGCGGCCGTCGCAGAGTCACGACGGCGACGTCACCGTCGTGGCGTACCGAGACGTCGCCGGCTCCGGGACCGGTGTCGGCTCCGGCCTCTGACTGGAGCCTGGCCCGCGATCGTCGCGACGGCAAGGGGACCGGTTATCCGCGCCCGCGCCGCCGGGCGCGGCGGCCCTTGAGCATGACGGTTTCCGCCGCGGCGATGAGGTCGTCGAGTGTGTCGTGTGCATGGAGGTCGGCGAATCCCACACTGGCGGTTGATCCCGGTGCCTCTTCGGAGAGGATGACGGCGAACTCCTTGAAGCGAAGCTCCGCCGTGGCCATGTCCGAGCCGGGCAGCGAGAAGAGGAACTCGTCCCCCCCGAGGCGCGAGATCACGTCATAGGAACGCAGGGTGGCCCGCAACGCCGCGGTGACCTTGCGCAGGATCTCGTCGCCGGCGCGCGACCCCCGGGTGTCGTTCACCACTTTCATCCGGTCCACGTTGAGGTACCCGAGGACGAAGCGCTCGCCGCTGCGCCGGCACCGATCGATCTCTCGCCCCAGGGCGGCGAAGCCGGCTTGTCGATTGAGGACGCCGGTGAGCTCGTCGCGCGTGAGCCGGTCCGAGTCGCGCCCGGACTCCGGGGGCACGTGGCGCAGGATCGGAGTCGACGACGGCTCCGGCGAGGGGTGGACGGGCTCGGGAACGGCCTTAGGCGCTGTCGCCGGTGCTGTCGCCGGTGCCGGCGCCGGGGCGCCGACGCGGACGCCATCGGGGGAAGACACCCGGGCGGGATGATCCCCGGTACCGGGACGATGTCGTTGCGCCGCAAAAGGCGACGGGGCCGGACCCGAGCCCTCGGTGGGCGCGGCCTCGTCGGTCGACACCATGCCGCGCACGAGGTCGGCCCACAAGGTGACGATCTCGGTGACCTGGTCGGCCACGAGGTCGAGGATGGCGTCGCGCTCGGCGGGCTCGAGATGCCGGAGTTGCGCGTGGAGCTTGGTGGCGCCGTCCGACAGTGCGGTGGCCACGTTGAGGAGTCGCTGGGCAGAAACCACGGATGCGTCCTGAGTGGTCACGTTGGGAGTGCCTCGCTCACCCTGGATGGCGGACAGTCGCCTGCGACCGACGCTTGGATCGTCACCCAGGTCCTGCATGTCAATTCCCCCGTTTAGTCGTCACCGGCAGTGAATGCAAAACTACATTACTGTGACTTTGGGGGCCCGGATCCCGGACGTCAGCAGGCCCGCGCCCGTTCGATGCAGGGGTCGAGCGCCTCGAACGCCGCCGGGACTTCGTCGGCGGACATGGCGAAGAACAGCGCCGAGACGGCATCGGCGCCGGCCTCGCCGTACTGCTCGGTGATCGACGCGTCGAGGGGCTTGAAATACGGGCACACCGTGACCGTCACGTCCGCCCGGGTCCGTCCGTGCTCGACCAGCACGGCCTCGAGGTGCGCGACGGCGTCGGGGAGATCGTCCGGGGCGCGGTTGAAGGTGTGCCAGCCCTGCCCAGCGCGCGCCACGCGCCCCATGGCCGCCTCGCTCTCGCCCCCGATGTGGATCGGAGGATGCGGGTCCTGGACGGGTTTGGGATGGAGGTTGCACACCGGGAGCGTGTAGTGGTCTCCGGTGAACGAGGAGGGGTCCTCGCACCACAGCGTGTGCAAGACCTCGAGGTACTCGTCGGTGCGCTTCCCCCGTTGCCCCCAGGGCACGTCGACCGCCTCGAACTCTTCTCGCAGCCAGCCCACGCCCACGCCGAGGTCGACCCGTCCCCCCGACAACCAGTCGACGGTGGCGACCTCCTTGGCGGTATACACCGGGTTGCGTTGCGGCAAGAGGCACATGGCCGTACCCAGTCGCACCGAGGTCGTGACCGCGGCCAGGAAGGCCAGGGTGGTGAACGGCTCGAGGAGGCCCGACCCGGGAGGGATGGGCGCCCGGCCGTCGTCGGCGTAGGGGTACCTCGAGGTGTAGTGCTCGAAGGTGACCACGTGCTCTCCCACCCAGATGCCGTGGACGGCGCGCGCCTCGGCCTCGCGGGCCACCGCCGCCAGGTATTCCGGGGTGGCGAACGGATTGGCGGTCGGCAACCAGATGTCGAAGTCCATGGCCGCTACCGTGCCGACGCCGAGGTGATCCGGAACACCGGATGCTCGGGCGCGATGCGCCGCAGGTCGTCGTCAGAGGAATCGGCCGAGACGCCGGCGAAGAACCTCCCCACCTCGAACTTCCAGCGGCGCAGATAGGCCCGCAGGACCTCGACCTTGTCGTCGTCGCCGAGCTCCTCGGCGGTGAAGGGCTCCACCCGTCGGCCCACCACGAGCTCACCCTCTCCGGCCGCTCTGAAGTTGCGCACCCATTCCGTCTCCCCCCGAGGTGCCACCAGGTAGCGCCGGTCGGCCAGGGTGAGGACGTTCACGGGGTTGGATCGCCACAGTCCCGACTTGCGGCCCCGGACCCGCAGGACCCGCGAGCCCCACACACTGACCCCCAGGCGCGTCATGCCGGCCACGGCGGAGTTGAAGAGCTTGTCGACCGAGGTCGGTTCTTGATAGTGGGGCACCCCGCCATCATGGCAAGGGGGAAGGCCGGGAGCCACCGACGCCGACGCCCGGGCTGCTCAGCGCAGATGGAGCCCGCCGTCGACCATCACGATCTCGCCGGTCACATAGCTGGCTCCCACCAAGCCGAGGATCACATGGGCGATGTCCTCGGGCGTGCCCGAGCGTTGCATCGGTGCCATGGCCCGCACGAACTCGCGCACCACGTCCCAGTCCGCCGTCCACGGCGTGTCCACGAGCCCCGGGGCCACGGCGTTGACGCGGATCTCGGGCCCGAGCACGTTGGCGAGGAGCTCGGTCATGTGGCTCACCGCCGCCTTGGACGTGGCGTAGGGGATCGAGCTGCCCCGGGTGGTGTGTCCCGCCACCGACGACACGTTCACGACCACGCCGTCGCCGCTGGCGCGCAGGTGGGGAACCGCCGCCACCGTCACCTGCCAGGTGCCGATGACGTTGACGTCGAGGATGCGCCGCCACACCGCGGGCGACGCCGCCTCGAGGTCGGGGTGCGCGATGACCTGGGTGGTCCCGGCGTTGTTCACCAGGATGTCGAGGCGCCCGTGGTCGGCCACGGCCTGGGCCACCAGCGCGCTGGCCTGGGCCTCGTCGGCGATGTCGGCCTGGACGTAGCTGGCCCCGGGCAGCTCGGCGGCGAGCGCCCGTCCCGCTTCGACCGACGAGGCCGAGTTCACCACGACGGCGGCTCCCTCCTCGGCCAGGGCGCGGGCCGTGGCGGCGCCGATTCCGCTCGACGACCCCGTCACGAGGGCGACCTTGCCTTGGAGGCTTCCCGGCATCTGCATCTCCCTCTCGGTGGGTTGAACCTGATCTCTTAGCAGGTTGTCGGTACGGTGGCGTCATGCGGCTCGTGAGCTTCGTGGAACCCCTTGAACCCTCTGTCGTGCGCACCGGGGTGGTCCTCGACGGCGAGGTGGTGGACCTCACCGATCCCTCGGTGGGCCTCCCCGGGGACATGACCGATTTCCTCGAGGCTGGGCCCGCGGCCATGGAGCGGGCCGCCGCGGCGGCGGCGACCGGTGCCCGGCGACTGGCCCTCGACGCGCTTCGCCTGCGCCCGCCGGTACCGCATCCGGTGAAGGTGCTCGGCATCGGGCTCAACTACGCCGAGCACGTGGCCGAGACCGGGGCGTCGCGCCCGGAGCACCAGGTGTGGTTCAACAAGCAGCGGACCTGTGTGATCGGCCCCGGCGAGGCCATCGAGATCCCGAGGGTCTCGCCCCAGGTCGACTACGAGGGCGAGCTGGCCCTGGTCATCGGGCGTCGCTGTCGACACGTGCGAGCCGAGGACGCCGCATCGGTGGTGGCCGGCTTCACTGTCCTCAACGACGTGACCGTGCGCGATTGGCAGTGGCGGACCCCGACGTGGACACTGGGGAAGTCCTTCGACACCCACGGGCCCACCGGGCCGTGGATCGTGACCGGGGACGAAGTCGGCGATCCCCATCGTCTTCGGCTGCGGACCTGGGTCAACGGCGACCTGCGTCAGGACGCGTCGACCGACGACATGATCTTCTCGTGTTGGGAACAGGTGGAATACCTGTCCACGGTGTTCACCCTCGAGCCCGGTGACATCCTCTCCACGGGGACCCCGGCCGGGGTCGGGATCGGCTTCGACCCACCCCGGTGGCTCGTCGACGGCGACGTCGTCCGCATCGACATCGAGCGGATCGGGACACTCGAGAACCCCGTTGCCGTCGAGCCCGACTCCTGACCCACCCCCGGCCCACGTCGGCGCCCTCCGGGTGACGCGCACCCTCGTCATCCCCGCCGACGAGCTCCAATGGCGGTTCACCACGAGCGGGGGCCCCGGGGGTCA
>Ga0208849_1001914_pt1 | contig 12651 bp, 11 predicted proteins | sample NGESurdeep072012_10_FD_184470 | JGI IMG/M metagenome (GOLD analysis project Ga0208849, IMG submission 184470) | Arctic peat soil microbial communities from Barrow, Alaska - NGEE Surface sample 53-3 deep-072012 (SPAdes) | ecosystem: Environmental > Terrestrial > Soil > Wetlands > Peat ...
CCAGCCGCTTAAAACGGCGATGCTGCCAGTCGCGCCAGTCGGCGGATGCGCGCCGCCGGTGGAAACGGTCGTGGAGATGACATAACCATGCTTGCCGCCCGCGAGTTGTTCGTAAGAATTCAAAACATTCAACACGCCTGCGCCATAACGGGTGTCGAGCGGTGACGGAGAGATGTTCGTCCAGTCGGTGGGCTTGACTGCACCGTTGAGCAGGAGCGCTTTGATGGTGCGGATGTCAAAGGCGGAATTGGTGTCGCCGCCGCCGTCGCCGCGCAGGCTGGCCTGCATGAGCAACGCCGCCGCCCCGGAGACTTGGGGCGTGGAAAAACTGGTTTCGCCCGCCGGCGCCGTGATGTCCGGTTTGGCGCGTCCGTTGTCCAGCGTCGGCCCGTAGCTCGAAGCGCCGTCATAGGCGCCGACACTGACGCAGTTGTAACTGGTTCCGGGCGGACTCACCGGGCCGCCGTTGTTGGCGGCGGAAACGAACAGCGTGTGATATTGCGCGGCGTAATTGTCATAGGCGGTGTCAAACGACTGTTGTCCATTGGCAGGCACGTTGACGAACCCAAAACTTTGGTTCACCACCGGGTCATTGATGTTGGCAGCCGGGAGGTTGACAACATAATTGCCGGCAACCGTATAACCTTGGACAAAATAATTCGCGTCATAATTGTCCACATGAGCCACATTCGTTGCCACGCCAGACGCAGGTCCGAAGAAATAATCGGCCACGTCTTCCGCGTGCCATGAATTCGTTCCCAGGCTGTTCGGATAGGTGGTGGCCGAACCGGCGCTGGAGATGTAGGTGAACAGCGACACCGGCTGTCCGACATTCGCGGGATTCACTTCAAACGTCGGGGGATTATTGGTCAATTCGCCCTCCGGCATCGCCACGCGAATGCCCGTGCCGTCCAGGTGGGTGGTCACCGCGCGCAAGGCGGTCACGCCAATCTGATCCAGCAACTGTGAATACGACGCCAACTGGCAGGAAAAAAGGACGCCGACCGAAGTAAAAACAACCTTAACTATTGGCAAGCTTCTCATATATGGCTGGCAGGAAAATAATCCAGCATTTCCAAAATGCAAATTGCCGCAGGAAACTGCCGACGGTTTCGTTGAGCCAAGCGCCGCGAACAAACAAAACTTTTGCCAACCTTACTGATCCAATTGCACCCGATAAAAACCCGCGTTGCCCGTCATGGTCAGGGGCCACTGGATGACTGAATTTGTTGCGGGAATTGTCGCTACGGTTTGAAACGGGACAGCCAAATTCGTGGTGGTTTGCAAATCGTATTGGCGGCCGGGAATCGCCGGCCACGAAAGAACCGGTGGTGTGCCGGCCAGCGTGAGCGTGAAGGCAGGAAGAATCCGATACCAGACTGTCTGGGTTTGATAGCGGTTTCCGGCCTGGTCGGTGATGAGCGCGTAAAATGGATGCAAGCCCAAACCCAAGTAAGCGGCGGACACAGCAAAGACGGCGGCGGCTTGATTCGTGGCCACGCCAACGCTGCCGCCCGTGCTGAACAACTCAATGCACGCGATGTTGTTGTTATTGGCCGTCACCGTGAATTGCAGTTGCTGGTCCAGCGCGGCGTTGGTGCCGGCGGGCAGCGCGGTCAATGTCGCGTTCAGACTTGTGTTTTGAATCTCCACGTTGCGCACCACGCGGGTTTGAGTTTCCACGCTGGTGCCTTCGTAGGCAACCGCCGTCAATTGATGCCACCCGTCGGGCAGTTGCGTGGTGTCGCACGCAAAATTCACCGCCAGCGAATCCGCGCCCGAACTCACATAGAGATGATTGCGCGGCCGGAGATCGCTGACGTTGTCCGCCAGCGGATTCGTGCCAATGGGCGTCGCCTGCAGATTGGTGGAGGTTTTCAGCATGGTCTGAATCTGGGCGGCCAGCCAGCCCGGCGCGCGGGCATACAGCAAAAATTGCGCAGCGGAATCGTCATAATATAAATCCGACGCGAACAGGCCGTCCGCAGATTGCAGTGCGTTCGTGCCGTTAATCAGGTTCATCAAATTCTGCGCGAAGTTGCCGATGCCGGTGTTTGCCGGAGTGTTGGTTAAATCGAGCGTCACCTTGTCGCCGTTGGTTTTGATGACGGTGAACTGCAGCCAGTCTCCAACAACGGGCGCATTGGAAATTGTCACGACCTGATAACCCGTGGCGACAGTGTCCAGAAATGCCGGACGCGCTGCGGTCAACCGTGTGGTCAAAGCGGAGGCGGAGCCGATGGCGGAACTGGCGCTCACGGTGACGTTGCTGCCGGGAACATTGACCGCCAGCGATTGCAGTTCAATCCGGTCGCCGGCGGAGAAGGCCAGCACCTGCGTCAAATTTGTTTGCAGATTCAATGCGTCCGCCAGTCTCGCCGCAACGACGGCCAGCGTGGCATTGGCTGGCACGGTATAGTTGATGGCGTTGCCGTTCAGCGTAGCCGTCAGAACATTTCCGGCGGCGGGCGGCAGATTGGTCATTGTCTGAAAGAAAGTGCCGTCCACAAACAAATCCACTTGTGCCAGCGGCAGGTTGTTGGCGGCGGCGGTGAAGGTGAGGCTCAAATTAGTTTGCCCGCTCAACACAGTGCCATTGGTCAGCGAACTCCAGCCGGCACCGCCGGGCCGGGCGAACGGCGCGGCGAGCGGTTCGCCCACAAACAATCCTTCAAACGGGTTCAGCAGACTTTGGTAATAAGCCTCGGCCAGCGAAAATCCGCGCGTCTGATAAAAATAATCCACCGGGTCTGGAAATTTCTGCGTGTAGTTGCATGGTTCCACCACCGTGCCATAACTTCCCGACGCGCCCGCTTCCAAAAACGCCAGCGCCGGCGTCTGCCCGCTGTTCTCCAAAATGTCGCCGGCAACGGACGTCAGCGTGTCGGCCAGACCGCCGGAAACAAACGCATTCGTTTCCAATGAATAGACCGCCAGCCCCGTCAGCAGGCCGAAAAGATTCGTGAAGGCAGTGGAATCGCTGTCAATGCGGGTCACTCCGTAGTTGCCCGCCACCTGGTTATCAAAAACTGAATTATCGAATTCCAAAAAGCGGACGTTGCGGGCCGGGTCGCCGGTTTTGGCGAGATAAATGGTTTGTGTCGGATAAGAATGGTCCGCCGCCACGCTGCGTTTGAGAATGTTTTCAACCCCGGCCAGAGTCGTGTCCGTGAGCATCATGGCGAGAAAAGAATTGGTGGTGGCGGTGTCTGGCTTCGCCATGCTGAAGGGCAGTTCGGAGTAGGCGTAGCTGTTGGAGGAATCATCCGGCAGCGAACAGGAGGGAATGCCGATCACCGGTGCGCCGTAGGTCTTGAATCCGTAAAACAGCGCCGCAGTGGTGCTGTTCACGTTTGAACCATCCGTCACCCGGTAGGGAATGTCCATGGAAAGCAGCACATACTCCGCCTGATTGGTCAGCCCGCGACTGCCGATAATGGCCAGCAGAGGGTTGAGCAGATAAGTTTGAAAATCAGCCGGACTCCAATTGATGGAACCGCCTGTCCAGCCGGTCATGCGCAGCACATTTTGGGGCGGCACGCCGCGCAACTCGCAATAGTCATTGCCCAGTTGCACCGAATTGGTGCTGTTCTGATTGACCACCACGATCACGTTCAAACCGCTGCCGCCCGCCCAAACCGTTTGGCACGTCAGCAGCATGGCCAGCCCGGCCAGGTGGCGAATCAATCGTTTCATCAAAGCTTCCGAAGGTTGCGCTGGAAAATAATCCGCGCCGGGTGAAAAGTCCAACGCATCGCGCAAAGCGCACTGTCCTAATTTGAAATTCGGAGCGCGAGTTGTCCCAACTCGCAGCGCGGGCCGACCGGCCAACGGTGGAAAAACAGGACGCGCCTTTTTCAATCCAACGCGCGGCGGCTTGAGCCAAGCCCCGCTTCGTCAAATTCGGACACTGCCGCGCAAAGCGCATTTCATTTTTTCCGCCCGCAGGCTAAACTGCCGCCGTGTCCGAAACGCTCGTCGTCAACGAAATCTATTTGAGCCTGCAAGGGGAAAGCACCTTCGCCGGCCTGCCGTGCATTTTCATCCGGCTCACCGCCTGCGACCTGCGCTGCTCCTACTGCGACACGGCCTACGCCTTCACCGAGGGAAAAAAGAAATCACTCGTGGAAATTCTGGCGGAAGTGAAGCGTTTCGCCGCGCCGTTTTCCGTCCATCAACCATCAACTAAAAACCATCAACTCCCTCTGGTCGAACTGACCGGTGGCGAGCCGCTCCTCCAGAAAAATTCACTGCCCCTGATGAAATTGCTCTGCGACGACGGCTTCACCGTTTTGATTGAAACCAGCGGCGCGCATGACATTTCAAAAATTGATCCGCGCGTCCACCGCATCATGGATTTGAAATGTCCTTCCAGCGGCGAGGCGGAGCGGAATCTCTTTGCGAACATTGCGCATCTCAAAGCGAGCGACGAAATCAAGTTCGTCATCGGCACGGTTGAAGATTACGAGTGGGCCAAACAACAAATCGCCGCGCACCGGCTGGACGCCGTCTGCCCGCTGCTGTTTTCCTGGGTGCATCCGCTCGCGCCGGAGCAGCAGAGCAAGGTGTTGAAACCGGTTCCCGCCGGTCAGACGCCGGTTTCGCGCCGTGACCTCGCGGAAAAAATCATCGCCGACGCGCTGCCCGTGCGGTTCCAAATCCAGCAGCACAAAATCATCTGGCCGCCGGAACAACGCAGTGTTTAGAAATTTACGATTTACGATTTACGATTTACGATGGGAAAGTTGCCGGTGCGCAAATCAAAAATCTGAAATCGTAAATTTGTGGCGGACACCAAAAAAATTCTCCAGCAGTTGCGTGACTTTGAATCGCGCAACGTCACTTTCCTTGAACCCGACGGTTCCTGGCCGGTTGTCTGGGAACGCGCCAAAGGCGTTCACGTCTGGGACGCGGACGGGGGAAAATATCTGGATCTGACCGCCGCGTTCGGCGTCGCCGCCGCCGGCCACGCCAATCCCAGTGTTGTCAAAGCCGGGCAAAACCAGATGGCCAGACTGCTGCACGCGATGGGCGACGTTCATCCGCACGCGTTCAAGGCACAGCTCGCGCGGGAGTTGAGCCGCATCACTTTTGAACGCTGGGGCAAAAAAACCGGCAAAGTCATCTTCTCCAATTCCGGTTTTGAAGCCGTCGAATCCGCGCTCAAGACGGCGGTGCTGGCCACCATGCGAAACGGCATCGTCGCCTTTGAAGGCGCGTATCATGGACTCGGCTACGGCGCGCTCAACGCCACGCACCGGAATTTTTTCCGCGGCCCGTTCCGGGCGCAGTTGCGCGAGTTCGGACACTTCGCGCCGTTTCCAAAAAAATCCAGCGACCTCGCCGCCGTTGAATTTCAAGTCCGCCATTTTTTCCGCCGTGAACGCATCGGCGCGGTTCTCATCGAGCCCGTGCAGGCGCGCGGTGGCATCCAGGTGCCGCCGCCGGGATTTCTGCCGCTGCTCCGAAAACTCTGCAACGAGCACGACGTGCTGCTCATTCTCGACGAAATTTACACCGGCTTTGGCCGCACCGGAAAATGGTTCGCCAGCGAACACAGCGGCGTGATTCCCGATTTGATCTGTCTCGGCAAGGCGCTCACCGGCGGTTTTCCGTTGTCCGCCTGCATTGGTCGCGCGGATTTGATGGACGCCGCCTGGCCAGCCTCGACGGGTGAAGCGATTCACACCAGCACTTTCCTCGGCCATCCCGTCGGCTGCGCCATGGCGCTGGCGCAAATCGCGGAAATTGAAAAATTGAAACTGCCCGAACGCAGCGCGGAACTGGGGAAATTTTTGCTCGAAGAACTTGCCATCCTCCATCCTCCGTCCTTGATCCGTGTCTCGGCCCGTGGACTTGGTTTGATGGCTGGCGTGGAACTGAATCTTCCCGACGGCAAGCCCGCCACCGAAGCGGCGCTGGCCGCAATCAAAACGCTGCTGCAGCGCGGCTTCATTTTCCTGCCCGAAGGCGAACACGCGAACGTCATCAGCTTCACGCCGCCGCTGACCATCACCAAGGCGCAACTTGGCAAAGCCGTCGCCGCGCTCGCTGAAGTTTTAGCCACACATTGACACAAATGAAATACGGATTTGAAGAATCGCGCGAAGCCCGCAAAGGCCACAAAGAAAAATTCCTTCGCCAACTTCGCGCCCTTCGCGCGAAATATTTTTCCCGATGAAACTTTCCGAGATGCGCGAACTGCTGGAACGGCGCGGGATTCAACTCACGAAATCCCTCGGCCAGAATTTCCTGCACGACGGCAACCAGCTCCGCCGCATCGTTGACTCGGCGGAACTGACACCGGCGGACAAGGTGCTGGAGATCGGCCCCGGTCTTGGCCCGCTGACGGAACTGCTGCTGGCAAAAGCGGGCGAGGTGCTGGCGATTGAGCTGGATGGACGACTCGTGGAGGTTTTGCAGGAAAGATTCAAACCCCTCACCCCGTCCCTCTCTCCATCGGATGGGGAGAGGGTGTCCGGCAGGACGGGTGAGGGGAAATTTGAACTGCTCCACGCCGACGCGCTCGCCTTTCTCAAGCGCGAGCCGCGCGACTGGAGCGGTTGGAAACTCGTGGCCAATTTGCCGTATTCCGTCGCCTCGCCGATTTTGGTGGAGCTTGCCGCCGGTGTTCGCGCGCCGAAAATGATCGTGGCCACGCTCCAATTGGAAGTGGCGAAGCGGTTGATGGCGCAGGCGGACGACGACGATTACGGCGTGCTGACGCTGCTGGTGCAGCTCGATTTTGCGCCGCGCGACTGGTTCAAGATTCCACCGGAATGTTTTTTTCCGTCGCCGGACGTGGATTCCGCCTGCGTGATTCTGGAACGTCGCGCACAGCCGCTGCTGCCGGAACACCTGCGCGCGGGTTTTGTGAAAATTGTGAAACGCTCGTTCTCGCAACGACGCAAGATGATGCTCAAACTGTTGAAAGCAGACTGGCCGAAGGAAAAGCTGGAAGCTGTGTTCACCGGGCTGAACATTTCGCCGCAGGAACGCGCGGAGAAATTGAGCCTGGAACAATTCGTGGCGTTGACGGAAAAACTTTTTTAGCCGCGGATGTTTTTGCCCGGCCACCGTGTCAGGTCTGTTCGTTTTCCGTGCTGACCGGCTGGACGTCGCCTTTCAGTGCGCCCATTAGCGCGTGCCACGAAAGAATCGCGCACTTCACGCGCGCCGGATATTTGTGGACGCCCGCGAACACCGCGAGTTTGCCGACATCGCCGTTCACCTTGCCGGTCGTGACCATTTCGCGCACCTGCTCGAACGTTTTTTCCGCCTCGGCCTTGGTTTTGCCTTTGACGTTGTCGGTCAGCAGCGACGCCGAGGCTTTCGAAATGCAGCAGCCCGAACCGACGAAGCTCGCGTCCTTGATCACGTCGCCGTCCAATGCGAGAAACAGTTTCAATTGATCGCCGCAGAGCGGGTTGTGACCCTGCGCCGAACAGGTCGCCGCCGGCATTTCGTGGAAATTGCGCGGCTGCTTGCAGTGGTCAAGGATGACCTGCTGATAAAGGTCGTTCAGGTCGTCGAACATTTTTCACCTTCCGAGCAAATGCGGATTCGCCTCAAGCCGATCCCAAACCAGCTTGTCAATCACCTCGCGCGCCGGTTCGCACTTGATGCGATCAATGATTTCGCCGGCAAACGCGTGGATCAGCATCTGCCTCGCCATGTCCGTGCCGATGCCGCGCGACCGCAGATAAAAAATGCTTTCATCGTTCAACTGGCCGATGGTCGCGCCGTGCGTGCATTTCACGTCGTCGGCGTAAATTTCGAGCTGCGGTTTCGTGTCGGCGGTCGCATCGTCGGAGAGCAGCAGGTTTTTGTTCGTCTGCTTCGCGTCGGTCTTTTGCGCGACGGGATGGACGTAAATCCGCCCGTGGAAAACGCCTTTCGATTTGTCGTCAAGAATGCCGTTGAAATACTCGTGGCTTGCGCAATGCGGCTGCGCGTGTTCGACAATCATGTGATGGTCGGCGAGCTGTTCATCTTTTGTGAGGTAAAGGCCGTTCAAAATACATTCGAGACCTTCGCCCGCGAGTTTGGTGCGGATGTTCGTGCGTGACAGTTTTGCGCCGAGCGCGAACGAATGGACAGTCACATTGCTCGCACGACCAAATTCGCCCGCAATCGTCGCGATGTGATACGCGTCCGCCGCTTCATCCTGCAGTTTGACGTGTTCAACTTTGGCGTTGTCGCCTGCGAGAATTTCCGTCACGGCATTCGTGAAGTAAGCGACGTTGCCGGTGCTGATGTAACTTTCCACGACGGTCAACTTGCTGTTTGCCTCGGCGATGACCAGATTGCGCGGTAAAATTGTTTCGCCATTTTGTTTCGCGGATGAAATGTAAATCAACTGAACTGGCTCGGCGACGGAAGCGCCAGCGGGAACAAAAATGAAAGCACCATCGGTGAAAAACGCCTGATTCAACGCGGCGAAAGTATTGCTCGCCGTGTGCGCGTATTTGCCGAGATGTTTTTCGATGAGCGCGGAATCCTTCGCGAGCGCGGCGGAAAGATTTTCAATCCGCACGCCACCGGAAACTGGTTTGATGCTGGAAAGTTTCGCACAAAAAAATCCATTCACAAACACGAGCCGATGGCCGGTGAGTTTGGCAAAAGCGGATTCATCAATCAGTTTGCTCTCCGCGCCGTTCACGGAAACATCCTGCGCCAATTGGAAATTTAATTTTGTAATCGGCGCGACATTCGTGAAGCGCCAATCTTCGTCGCTCAACTTGGGAAAACCGAGTTCGGCAAAGCTCGCGATGCCTGCTTTGCGCAGCGGCAAAAGCCATTTCGGCTGCGACGATGTGGATTCAAGCTGCGAAAATTTTCCAACCAGCAATTCCGTCCCGTTGTTTGTTTTTTGCGTCATAGTTAACTTTCTATCGAACGAACAGTTTTCCATGCAAACGCGCTGCGTGCAAATTAAAAACTCGACGCAAAAGGGGTCGCACGAAGGGCGCGAAGCTGGCGAAGAGGATTAAATTCTTATCCGAACCTTCGCGACTTCGCGTCCTTCGCGCGAAATAAATTTTACGTTTGCTCACTCGGCTGGCAACCTGTCCGCCATGTTGTCACAGGAAGAAATCCAGAACGCGCTCAAATCCGTCAAATACCCCGGCTATTCGCGCGACATCGTTTCGTTCGGCCTCGTCAAAGAAATTTCCGCCGCCAACGGCGCGGTCAGCGTCACGATGCAATTGACCTCGCCCAATCCCGAAGCCGCGCAACAAATAAAAATTGAAAGCGAGCGTGTCCTAAAAAATCTTCCCGGCGTGAATCACGTTCACGTCGAAGTGCGCCAGCCCGCTGCCGGACAATCTGCGCCGACAAATCCATTTGCGAATCAAAATAAAGTTTCCGGCGTGAAACGCATCATCGCCATCGCCAGCGGCAAAGGCGGCGTCGGCAAATCCACTTGTTCCGTGAATCTCGCGTGTGCGCTCACGCATCTCGGCGCGAAAGTCGGTTTGCTGGATTGCGACATCTACGGGCCGAGCATTCCGCTGATGATGGGCGTTCACGAAAAGCCGACGGTCAACGAAGCCGAGCGCCTCGTGCCGCCGTCCAACCACGGCGTGAAAGTGATGAGCATCGGCCTGCTCGTCACGGACGACCAGCCGGTGATCTGGCGCGGGCCGATGATCACGAAAACCATCCAGCAATTTCTCCTCGCCGTCGAATGGGGCGAACTGGATTTTCTGCTCGTGGATCTGCCGCCGGGCACGGGCGACGCGCAGTTGTCGCTGTGCCAGACCGTGCCGCTCGACGGCGGCGTCATCATCAGCACGCCGCAGGAAGCGTCGCTCGGCGTCGTGCGCAAAGGCATCGCGATGTTCCGCAAGGTGAACGTGCCGATCCTCGGCATCGTGGAAAACATGAGCTACTTCACCACGCCGAACGGCGAGCGCGTGGAAATTTTCGGTCACGGCGGCGGCCAGGAGGAAGCCGCGCGGCAAAATGTTCCGTTCCTCGGCGAAGTCCCGATCTTCACCGAAATCCGCGAAGGCGGCGACCGTGGAATGCCGATTGTGGTTTCCACGCCGAATCACGCGGCGGGCAACGCGTTCATTCAAATCGCGGAAACGCTGCGGGAAAAATTTGATGATCTAAAGGCAATTGAAAAGCGACGCAGCGAAGGAACCAGCCCCAAATACGAACGAATTGCCATCTCCGAATCAGTTCGCAATGAAGTATGGAGACGCGACCAAGGAAAGTGCGTTGAATGTGGTTCCGTGTATCATTTGGAATATGACCATTTAATACCCGTTTCTAAAGGTGGAAGCCACACTGCCAGAAATTTGCGATTGTTGTGCGAGAGTTGTAATAGAAAAAAGAGCAATAAGATTTAAGAGTCCGTTCGGCAAAGCCAACGTGGTCTTTTGCGACGGCCACGTCGAATCGCCGACGCTGCAATTTCTTTTTGCCGACACCAGCGACGCCGCCTTGTCCCGCTGGAACCGCGACCATCTGCCGCACCGCGAAAAACTTTCGCCATAGTTTCATTCGCGTCATTGCGAGCTTTTCAAATCTTGCCGTCTGTGCTAGTTTCAAACGTGGTTATGGATTATCGCAAGTTCATCACGATTGAACCTGGCAAGCGCGGCGGCAAGCCGTGTGTGCGCGGGTTGCGCATCACGGTGGGCGACGTGCTTGGCTGGATCGCCGCCGGGATGAGCTGGGCGGAAATCGTGGACGATTATCCCGACCTGACGGAACAGGACATCCGCGCGTGCCTGGCCTACGCCGCCGACCGCGAGCAGCACACGATGATTGCGCTCACGCCGCATGAAGCTGCTGTTCGACCATAACTTGAGCCCGAAACTTGTCCGGCGGCTCGCGGATATTTTTCCCGATTCCACGCAGACGCGCCCGCTGAATTTCAGCACCGCCGATGATTCGACCATCTGGCAGCACGCAAAAGAAAATGGCTTCGTGGTCGTGACGCTGGACAAGGATTTTGCGGACTTGGCTTTGCAGCGCGGCACGCCGCCGAAAATCGTCTGGCTGCGTTGCGGAAATTCAACTGTTGGCGAAGTGGAGCGATTGCTTCGCGTGAATTTCAAGGAAACTGAAAAATTTGAATCGAATCCGACGGCGGAAGTTTTAGAGATTTGGCCGTAATTCCGTTCAGCCGCCCGCCATCGCGCCGACGATGAGGAACGGTTCCGCGCCGCTGACCACGTCGTCGGGCAACGGCGTCTCCGGCGGTTCGAGCGACAAATCTTCCTTGCACGCAAAAAAACGGACAAATGGACGGCGCTTCAAAGTTCCGTGATCGCGGATCGTGCCTTGCAAAACCGGATGACGCGCCTCCAGCGCATCCATCACGGCGCGGATTGTGACCGGCGCGGCGACTTCCAACTCCACCTCGCCGTCCACGCGGACGAGGTTGCGGAGATGAAAGGGCAGCACGACACGAATCATTTTCGTTGTCATGTTACGGTTTCCAAGTTCCGTCCGCAGTTCCATCGGGACTCGCGAGCACGACCGTGTATCCATCGGGATCGCGGAGCCAGATTTCCCAATGGTTCGGGCCGCCGTCATGATCGGGCGGATTCCGGTGGCGCGGCAGGACAATCTGAAGTTTCAAACCGGCAACCCGGCTCATCGCGGCGTCGAAGTCATCAAGCTCGAACCACAGCAGCACGCCGTTGCCGTGCGCCAGATTCGGATCGCCGATGCGACCGTGGTGATGCGCGTCTTCCCAGCTGTGCAATTGAAGCACCAGCCGGCCGTCGCGAATGAGCCGCTCATAGTGCGGACCGCCGTGGGCGCTTTGACACCCAAGGAGGTGCTGATACCAGCGGCTGCTGGCCTCAACATCGCGGACGCAAATAAGCGGCTGGGGGCGCATGGGAATTTGATTTAGCTTTTCAGCGTCTGCACTTCGACGGAATAAACCGCCGGCAGGTCGCGCACGATGGTGTTCCACGAATTGCCGCCGTCCGCCGAACCATAAACCTGGCCGCCGGTCGTGCCGAAATAAATGCCGCACTTGTCCAGCGAATCCACGGCCATCGCGTCGCGCAGCACATTGACGTAGCAATCCTTCTGCGGCAGGCCTTTCGTGAGCGGTTCCCATTCATTGCCGCCGGTCTTGCTGCGATAGACGCGCAGCTTTCCTTCCGGCGGATAATGCAGCGAGTCGCTCGTGATGGGCACGACGTAAACCGTTTCGGGCTCATTAAAATTGACATCAATCGGAAAACCGAAATCCGTCGGCAGATTTCCGCTGACCTCGTTCCACTGATCGCCCGCGTTGTCGGAACGCAAAACGTCCCAATGTTTTTGCATGAACAACACGTCCGGCTTCGACGGATGCAGCGCAATGCGATGAACGCAATGCCCGACTTCCGCGTCGGGATCGGGCAGTTCGTAAGGCGATTTCAGTCCGCGCGTGATGGGCTTCCATGTCTTGCCGCCATCATCAGTGCGGAAACATCCGCCGGCTGAAATGGCGACGTAAATTCGCTTTTCATTTTTTGGATCGAGCAAGATTGTGTGAACGGCCATGCCGCCTGCGCCCGGTTGCCAGAGCTGGCTCTTGGCCTTGCGCAATCCGGGCAGTTCCTTCCAGGTTTTGCCGCCGTCCGTGGTCTTGAAAATCGTCGCGTCTTCCGCGCCGGCATAAGCGGTGTC
>Ga0208849_1001915_pt1 | contig 12650 bp, 12 predicted proteins | sample NGESurdeep072012_10_FD_184470 | JGI IMG/M metagenome (GOLD analysis project Ga0208849, IMG submission 184470) | Arctic peat soil microbial communities from Barrow, Alaska - NGEE Surface sample 53-3 deep-072012 (SPAdes) | ecosystem: Environmental > Terrestrial > Soil > Wetlands > Peat ...
TTCACTCCCCCCAAAAAGAATCACAAACGCCAGACTTATGCAAAGCCCTCGCGACTGCGGGCCACCCAGGTTATGCAACGCCGGCGCGCGGGGGTTTTACGAAAAAAAAACAGGACAACGACTCAAGCAACGCGAGGTACGAACTGGGTGGCCCGCAGCCGCGGGCCATGACAAAATTTGTGGTGGTGGAATTGCGCCCGGCGGATCGCTTTCGACATGTTCTTCGCCCGATCGGGACTTGTGACGGGCGCCGCAAACCGTTTATGAAAAAGCAGGCAACCCGCGTGGAACATCTGCGTCCAGCCGACACGAAAAGCGCGGGCTGGAGTAGATGCTGACCATGCCCCTTGGACTCATCGAAGGCTTTTACGGCAAGCCCTGGAGCTTTGAAGAGCGCGCGGAAGTCATCGCGCGCCTCGCGCCGCGTGGCTATGCATTCTATCTTTACGCCCCCAAAAGCGACGCCTTCCTGCGCCGCGGCTGGCAGGAGGGCCATCCGGAAGAGACCGCCGGACAATTGCGGCAGCTCTCGGAGGCCTGCCGCGCGATGGGGGTACGGTTCGGCATCGGCCTGAGCCCGTTCGAACTCTACTGGAATTTCGATCGCCAGGGCGGCGAAGCGCTCCGCCACAAGATCGAACTGCTCGACGACATCGGCATCGACGACCTTGCCATCCTGTTCGACGACATGCGCGGCGACTTGCCGGCGCTTGCGCGCGCGCAGGTGGACATCGTCGAATTCGTCGCCGCCCATACGAGCGCAACCCGGCTCATCGTGGCGCCGACCTATTACACCGACGATCCGGTTCTCGACCGGCTATACGGCCAGAGGCCGGAGAGATACTTCGAAGAGCTGGGCCGCATGCTCGATCCCGCCGTGGATGTGTTCTGGACCGGCCCGGAAGTGTGTTCGCGCGAATTCACCACGGGCCATCTGAGGCGCGTCGGCGAACAACTGAACCGCAAGCCGTTTTTGTGGGACAATTATCCGGTCAATGACGGGCCGCGCATGTCGCAGCATCTGCATCTGCGGGCGTTCACCGGACGCCCCGCCGCGATCGGCGCTTATATCGCAGGACACGCGATAAATCCTGCGTCGCAGCCGACGCTGTCGCTGATCCCCGCGCTGACGCTGGCGGAAAGCTACGCGGCAACGGACGCCTATGACTACGCGCGCGCCTTCGTGCAGGCTGCCGATGAAATCCTGGGCGAAGAGCTTGCGCAATGCGTCCGCGACGATCTGCATCTGCTGCAGGACGCGGGCCTCGACAATCTGGGCGAATCGGCGGCCGCGCTGCGGGCGCGCTTTTGCGACTTCGATCATCCCGCCGCGCGCGAAATCTGCGCCTGGCTCGACGGAGCCTGGCGCATCGCGCCTTCCACGATGCAGGAACAGTGATTTTCAGACGATGAGGACGATTTATTCGCGCGCCCATCTCGGCCATGCACCACAAGAGGAATTCGAGGCCGGCAGATTATCGCCGGCGGTCGAAATTCCCGCCCGCGCCGAACGCGTCGCGGCGCGCATCGCCGACCGAAACATCGGGCCGGTTCTGGAACCGCAGCATTTCGGCGACGGCCCCATCCTGCGCGTGCACGATCCCGAGATGGTCGGGTTCCTCGGCAATGCCCATGACGAATGGATCAAGCGCTACGGCCCGGCAGCGCCGGACGCAATTCCCTCGGCATGGCCGGTGCGCGGCATGCGCTTGCGCGGCGCGAAGGACGTGGAATCCCGGCTCGGCAGCTTCACCTTCGACACGGCCACGCCCATCGCCAGGGGAACCTGGTCGGCCGCCCGCGCGGCGGTCGATGTCGCGCTGACCGCCGCCGATTGCATGCGCGAAGGCGATGCGGCCGCGTTCGCGCTCACCCGCCCGCCCGGCCATCACGCCGGCGCCGATTACTTCGGCGGGTATTGCTATCTGAACAACGTCGCGATTGCGGCGCAATGGTTCGCGGATCATGGCCTGCGACCCGCGATTCTCGATGTCGATTACCACCACGGCAACGGGACACAGGCGATCTTTTATGCCCGCGACGACGTGTTCTACGCCTCGTTGCACGCCGATCCTTCCTTTGCCTATCCGCATTTTGTGGGCTTTGCCGACGAGCGTGGTCGGGGCGCCGGCGAAAACGCCAATCTCAATCTGCCGCTGCCGTCGGGAACCGAATGGATTTCCTATGCGCCGGCTCTGGCGCAGGCGCAGGCGGCGGTGAACGCGTTTGGTCCCGATATGCTGCTCGTCTCGCTGGGGCTCGACACCTTCGAGCGCGATCCGATCTCCGATTTCCGGCTTACGAGCGAGAATTATCTTCGCCTGGGCGAAGCGATCGCAAAGTCCGCAAAGCCAACGCTTTTCGTCTTCGAAGGCGGCTACGACCTGGAAACACTGGCCGAAAACACGGTGAATGTGCTGGAAGGTTTTCTGCAAACCGCAGTGAAAACATAAATGTCATTCCCGCGAATGCGTGGGCTGCCCGCCGAATTTCCTCAGTCATTGCGAAAGCCTCTTCATCAAGAAGGGTTTGTACGCGGGATGGTTTCCCGACTTAGGCTTTCAATTGTTCCGGCAAATGATTTCACGCGGATAGCAGGAGCCGCGGAGAGCCGAGGACGACCGACGATCCGCGGGAGTCCCTATTCCTGTTCGGCGCGCACTTTATTCAGCGCGCAGACGCGCGCAGGCTGGGTTCTCGCTTGCGCGAGAATGACATGCGTAGTTAGCGGGAAGGTCTATGCGCAAATAAATTTCCTTGTCATCCCCGACAAGCCGCTCTTGGCGCTCATGTAGCGAAGCGATAGCGCTTCGCAAAGGGCGCGGCGCAGATCGGGGACCCAGTCGCCGCGCGGGAACGCTCATGTAGCGAAGCGGTAGCGCTTCGCAAAGTGCGGCGAATAACGCCCTCGGTAAGAGAGACATGTCGCAGCCACGATCTCGCCGGAAATCTCGTCTGGCGCTTTGTGCGCCCCAGCACCTGCTCCGCGTTCTCATTGTCTCCGCATGGGAACCCTACTTCGCCAGGCAATCCGGTGTGTGAATGTGCTCCGGCCTCACGCCGATGCCGACGAAGCGGGCGGGAAACTGGCGCAGCCAGCTCCAGCGATTGAGCAGTCGAAGAGCCAAAGGCGGTGCCGGAACGGTGCGGCTCTCGAGCCCCTGTGCCAGGATACGATTCTGCACCACCAGCTGAAATTCCTGCGTCACTTTGGTCGGCCATTCGCGGCGGCGCTGAACCAGATCCAGATCGTGAAGCGAAGGCAGATTGCCGTTGAGAAAAACGGGCGATAAAATATTCACCGCCGCGACCGCATCCTGAATCGCAAGATTGATTCCAACGCCGCCGACCGGCGACATCGCATGGGCCGCATCGCCGATGCACAGCAGCCCGCGTTTCGCCCATCGCTGAAGGCGATCGACCGTAACCGTCAGCAGCGACACATCGTCGAAGCTCTTGACGGTCCGGACCCTGTCGCCTGCAAACCCGGCAATCTCCTTCAGCCGCGATTGAAACGCCTCGATCCCTTCGGCTTTCAGTCGTTCGAAGCCGCCTTTCGGAATGACAAGCGCACATTGCCAGTAGTCGCCGCGATAAAGCATGACCAGTATCTGTCCCGCTCCAAAACGGCCCACCGGCTCCGTGGGGTCGCTTTCCGCCACGGGCAACCGCAGCCAAAGAATATCGATGGGCGCCCCGCGATCCAGGACTTCGAGTCCCGCTGCTTCGCGCAGGCGCGAGTGCCGGCCCTCGGCGGCAATGACCAGCCTGGCGCGGATTTCGCATTCGCCATTGGTCGTCCTGACGCGAAGGCCCTCATAACGGTTTCGCTCGCTGAGCAAATCGATCGCCTCGGCCTGCATCATCAGGTGAAATGCCGGATATCGCTTGGCTTCCGAAGAGAGAAAATTCAGGAAATCCCATTGCGGCATGAGCGCGGTGAAGTTGCGATGGATGGGAAGCCGGGTGAAGTCGACAGCGCGAAACTTTCTGTTGCCGATTTCGACCGATATTTCCTTCACCTCCTGGTGCGGGCGCGTCAGAAATCTGTCGAGCAGTCCAAGCTCCCACAGGAGTTCCAGGGTGGACGGGTGGACCGTGTCGCCGCGAAAATCCCGCAGGAAATCCTTGTGCTTCTCCAGCACGATGACTTCGATACCCGCGCGGGCAAGCAGAAAACCCGCCATCATGCCGGCCGGCCCTCCGCCGGCGATCACGCAGGTCGTAGCGAGTTTGTCCATTTCAGAGCCGCGTCCCGCACCCGATAGCGAGTGGGGAACAGGTATGTTCCGGGCTCAATTTGTCCCCTTCGAATCGAAGAGCGCCTTGAGCGGGAAGTCGCCGCTTTTGGCGGATTGCTGCGAGGTGATCTTGAAAATACCGTTGGCGCGAAGAACCGGTTCGCCGTCCGCCGTGGCAATGCCCTGAGCGAAAAGCAGGTTTCGCGTCATCCTGATCGGGTCGGCGCGGCCTTCCACCCAGGCGCCCAGCGGCGCCGGTGCGAGGAAGTCACAGGCAAGATTGATCGTGGGGAGGAACCCCATGTCGGTCTTGCTCTGAAAGCGGCTGGCAATCGGCAGCAACATGTCCGCAAAGGTGGCCAGCATTCCGCCATGCGAAACGCGCCCGGGATTGCAATGGCGCAACTCGACGCGAAATCCCAGCAGCAAATGTTCGTCGATCCATTTGCCGTAGAGCGGACCGATGGCATCGAGAAAGCCCATGGACAACATTAAGGGCGCGAAACCCTCCGGAAGATCGCCGGACATCAATCCCCCCTGATGCGGTTCGCCAAGGCTCTAGCGGCGCACGCTCCCTGGCACAAGTCAGTCCGGGGAAGACCGCGGATCGCCCGCGACCTGCCTGCCATCCTCCAGCCAGCGCGCAAGCCCCGGCGACAATTCGCGCTTCACGCGCGCCGCATAGCGGGCTGCGTCGGCCGGCGTCAATGCCTCGCGCCAGCGGCCATTTGTGCCTTCGTTGAGAAACCGCTCATGGCCCTTGTCCCAGGCCATGGCGGCGCGCGGCATCAGAGTTGCGCCGTGCTCGCGCATGAATTGGAAACCTGCGGCTTCCACCAACTCGGGCCACAGAGGCGGCGCTATTTCGATGTCCAGAAACGCGGCGATCCTGTGCATTTCGCCGGCGAGATCGGACTTCAAATCATTGTAGTGCACCAACAGCAGATTCGGGCGGGCGCGCTCGCGCCACCAGCTCCTCTCGAGTTCGAAATAACGCGACGCCGGAAATTCGTCCGCGAAGCGCGCCTCGGGACCTTCCGTCATCCAGACCTCGAAAAAATCATGCGGCGATTCCATCGGCCGCGGGAGAGGCCGCCCGATCGTCTCGTCGGACATCCCGGCCGCGCTTTGCATGGCGGCGGCGGCCGGCTGGTAATAAAATGCGTGATTGTGCCAGGACATGAAGGCGTCGCGACCGTCGCGCGCGACATGAATGTAGCGGACCGTGTCGTAAATCGGCAGCGCGTCGAACGGAAGATGGGACTTGAGAAAGCGCCGATGGCTTTGCGCTTCGATCGTCGTCAGCATGGCCTGGAGGGGAGGGATTCGCATGTCGATCCATGGCGACGTGTCCTGCAACTGGCGCGGAGTGCCCGATTGAAAGACGAGCAGCGACACAATCTGCTGCATCCAGGTGGTGCCGCATTTCGCCGCTGTCGCAATGATGACGTCATCGTGCCGGAGCTGCACCTGCGACCACCGCCGGCTGTCGGTGGTCCAGGTTCGAACTTCGCGTGTGGGCGCCGTGACCAATTCCATGCTGCGATCTCCCCTTTGCCGACAAACTACCGGATACCGAACACTCTGACAGCACGCCCCTTGACGTTCGACGGGCGCAGCCGTATATCCCCCCTAGCAGCTGGCACTCTCTTTATGTGAGTGCTGCCATCCGGCGATTCTATCGCCGCTCGATGAACCCAAGCACTTGTTTTCATTGACAATTCAAGGAGGTAATCCCATGAAATTCCGTCCGCTTGGCGACCGCGTCGTCGTTCGCCGCGTCGCTGAGGATCAGAAGACTCCCGGCGGCATCATTATCCCGGATACGGCCCAGGAAAAGCCGCAAGAAGGCGAAGTCATCGCCGTCGGCCCCGGCGCCCTCGACGAGCACGGCAAACGCGTTGTGCCCGAAGTAAAGTCGGGCGATTTCGTGCTGTTCGGCAAATGGTCGGGCACCGAGGTCAAGGTCGATGGTCAGGAACTCCTGATCATGAAGGAGTCCGACATCATGGGCATTCTCGAGGGCCGTTCGTCAAAGCCCATGAAGAAAGCCGCGTGATTCCCGTCCTCCCCGATCAGCATTCCCTCATTCGTTAGGAGAAATCAGTTATGGCAGCCAAAGACGTAAGATTCGGTGCCGAAGCACGCGAGAAGATGCTTCGCGGCGTCGATATCCTCGCCGATGCCGTTCGCATTACCCTGGGTCCAAAGGGCCGCAACGTCGTCATCGAGAAGAGCTTCGGCGCACCCCGTTCCACCAAGGACGGCGTGACCGTTGCGAAGGAAATCGAGCTTCACGACAAATTCGAGAACATGGGCGCACAGATGGTGCGCGAAGTGGCATCGAAGACCAATGACGCCGCCGGCGACGGCACCACGACGGCCACCATTCTGGCGCACGCGATCGTTCGCGAAGGCGCCAAGTCGGTAGCCGCCGGCATGAACCCGATGGATCTCAAGCGTGGCGTCGAGAAGGCGGTGGAAGCCGTTGTCGCCGACCTCAAAAAGCGCTCCAAGAAGGTCAAGTCGAACGAAGAGATCGGCCAGGTCGGCACGATTTCGGCGAATGGCGACAAGACCGTCGGCAACATGATCGCCGAAGCGATGGCGAAAGTCGGCAACGAAGGCGTGATCACGGTGGAAGAGGCCAAGAGCCTGGACACCGAGCTCGAAGTGGTCGAAGGCATGCAGTTCGACCGCGGCTACATCTCCCCCTACTTCGTCACCAACGCCGACAAGATGGTGGCGGAGCTCGAAGAGCCCTACATCCTGATTCACGAGAAAAAGCTTTCGTCGCTGCAGCCGATGCTGCCGCTGCTCGAAGCCGTGGTCCAGAGCGGACGTCCGCTCGTGATCATTGCCGAAGAAGTCGAAGGCGAGGCTCTGGCGACCCTGGTCGTCAACAAGCTGCGCGGCGGCCTCAAGGTCGCGGCCGTGAAGGCGCCGGGCTTCGGCGATCGCCGCAAGGCCATGCTCGAAGACATCGCCATCATCACCGGCGGCCAGGTCATCAGCGAAGACCTCGGCATCAAGCTCGAGAACGTGAAGCTCGCCATGCTGGGCACCGCCAAGAAGGTGCGCATCACGAAGGACGACACGACCGTCATCGACGGCTCGGGCAAGAAGGCCGACATTCAGGCGCGGGTCGGTCAGATCAAGCAGCAGATCGAAGAGACCACTTCCGATTACGACAAGGAGAAGCTGCAGGAACGTCTGGCGAAGCTCGCGGGCGGAGTTGCGGTGATCCGCGTCGGCGGCGCGACCGAAGTGGAAGTGAAAGAGAAGAAGGATCGCGTCGATGACGCGCTCAATGCGACGAAAGCGGCAGTCGAGGAAGGCATTCTTCCCGGCGGCGGCGCCGCACTTCTCTATGCCACCAAAGTACTCAACGGCCTGACCGGCGAGAACGAAGACCAGAACGCCGGCATCGCGATCGTGCGCAAGGCGATCCAGTCGCCGATCCGCCAGATCGTCGAGAACTCGGGCGTCGAGGCCTCCATCGTCGTCGGCAAGCTGCTCGAGCAGAAGTCGAACACGTTCGGCTTCGATGCGCAGAACGAGAAATATGTCGACCTCGTCGAGGCCGGCATCGTCGACCCCACCAAGGTGGTGCGCATCGCATTGCAGGATGCAGCCAGTGTGGCAGCGCTTCTGATCACCACGGAAGCGATGGTCGCAGACCGTCCGAAGAAGGAATCGGGCGGCATGCCGGGCGGCGGAATGCCGGGCGGCGGCATGGGCGACATGGATTTCTAAGATCGCCTGTCAGTCAGTCTACGAAAGGGCCGGAGAAAACTCCGGCCCTTTTTGCGTCTGGTGCTTCAGGGCGAAGGTTCCAATATAGTATTTCCAATTCCTTGGCGCTTGCCTACAATTCCGGTGACAAGCCTTGCGCAGATGGAATGTCGCCATGAACGCCCTGCTTCAGAAAGCAATCGAAGAGATGGCCCGCTTGCCGGAGCGGGATCAGGAAGCGTTGGCCGGCCTGATCCTCGCGGAACTCGACGCGGACGAGAACTGGAACGCACGCTTTGCCCAGACGCAGCATCAGCTTGGAGAGCTTGTGCGCCGCGCATGTGAGGAGGCACAGACGGAGGGCACATTGCCTTACGATCCCTCGAACCGTCCGCAAAAGTGATTTCCCGTACCACGAAGAGCTTCTGGAAACGCTACGATACACTTCCAGCCGACGTGCAGCGTCAAGCTGTACGCGCCTGGAATTTATGGCGTGATCGTCCTTTTCACTCAGGCCTGCAGTTCAAATGCGTGAGCGACGAACATGCGGTGTGGTCAATCCGCATCGGAGTTCGTTGGCGTGCGCTATCCTATCGCGCCACGGCAAACGGCAATGACATCGTGACATGGTTCTGGATAGGATCGCACGCACAATACGATCAGTTGGTCAAAGAACTTTAAGCTGCTTCGGCGACCTGACTGCCGAAAATATGCCGGCGCACGGCCGCCTTGTGAATCCTGGCGGCACACTTATGTGATACAAACATCCCCTTCAACAGGAGAAATCACGTGGCCTTTTCAATCTACGACGCCTCGATTCCACCGATGATCCGCTCGTTCGAAAATCTTTCGAAAATCCTCGACAAGGCCGTTGCGCAGTCGAAGGGCGAAGACAAAGACGCCAACGCCCTGCTCGACGCGCGGCTGGCGCCGGACATGCATCCCCTGACCCGGCAAATCCAGATCGCCAGCGATTCGGCGAAGGGCTGCGCCGCGCGGCTTGCCGGCGTGGAACCGCCGAGCTTTCCGGATACCGAGCAGACGTTTGCGGACCTGCAGGCGCGCATCGCCAAGACCATCGACTACCTCAAGAGCATCAAGCCCGGGCAACTGACGGATGCGGAATCGCGAACCGTGACCATCAAATCGCCGCAGCGGACCTTTGAATTTTCGGGGCGCGATTTTCTCACCGGCTTCGCGCTGCCAAACTTCTATTTCCACGTGACAACCGCCTACGCCCTGTTGCGCCACAAGGGCATCGCGATCGGCAAGATGGATTTTCTCGGCGACGTTTGAACTGCTGGTTCCCCTTAGCGGCAAGAGGCCTGGACGCGTTCGGGCTTTTTGCTGCGGCCGGCGAAGCCGGAGGGGCGATGAACCGGACTCTGGAATGCGGAAAATCCGCAAGTTCATCCCCCTTGGCGGGAGGTTCCTGCCGGCGTGTAAGGCGCCAGCGGCCCGATCTTGCAAACCGCTCCCGTCCGGACGACGCGGATCATTTGAAGATTGCCGCAGAGATCTTCCGGCGGCGTCGCCACATACGCGAAGCCGTTGAACCGGAGCTGCGGACAAAGCCCCGCCAGATGGGTTATCCAGGCCGTATTGTCCTTCATGTAGAACACAATGGTCCTGTCGTCGGGCGCGCTGGTACGATCGATCCAGTTGATCTTGATGCAGACATTTCCGCCGGCAGTGGTGTATGACGGCTGGGCTTCGGCCGCCGTCGCGGCGAACGCCGCGACCAGCAAACCTGCAGCGACGCGTTTCATCGCCTTCTCCTTTGGCTATGCGGCGTCGGAAGCACCCGGATTTTAGCGGCCGAATGCCGATGTCTCCGGGGGCGCCATAGAACGCCTAACCCTATCAACAAGAACGCCCGAATCGCTCAGGGAGCAACCGGCGGCGCCGGCGTGTAAGGCGTGAAATTTCCCAACTCGCACGTCTCGCCGGTCTCGACCACCCGAATCGCCTGGGCGTTCGAGCAAATTTCGTCCTGGCGGGTCACATATTCGAAGCCGTGAAACATCAGGCCCGGGCAGCGTCCCTTTAACGTGTTTTTCCAGACTTTTCCGTTGGGCATGTAAAAGAGAATGGTGCCGGGATCGACCACATGGGTGTGGATGTCTCCGCCCGGGCCCGGGGTGTCAAAGGGGCGCAGGCAGACCCGGGCGTCCCCTGACGGCTGTGGGCCCGGTTGTGCCTGGGCCGATACGGCCGCAAGAGCGGCAAGAAATACGGTGGCGGCAAGCGTTCTCATTTCGGCTCTCCCAGAATGGACCCTCCGGCTGCCATTGTGGGCCACGAGTCCCTGCCCTCGTCAATGCACGTCGGCGTGTATGCCGTCTTCGGCGCTTTCCCGCGTCGTGCCCTTTTCCGGCGTTTTCGCAGGCGGCGCGCAGGTTTGTTCCCGCGACCGAGGTCTTGCCTCGACGCCCCTTCTCCCCTTAACGATTGGTTCTGTCTCTCGAACCGGAGAAAGCCGGGTGTCCGCGCCGAATTCCGCGCCTTCCGACGCCTCTTGCGTCAATGTCACCCTGCCCGACGGCAGGTCGATGGCATTTGCGCGGGGAACGACGGGCGCCGAGGTGGCGGCGGCCATAGGGCCGGGTCTCGCCAAAGCGGCGCTTGCCGTCGAGGTGGACGGGCGCCAGATGGACCTTTTCCGGCCGATCGAGACCGACGGCCGCCTGCGCATCCTCACCCGCAAGGACGCCGAGGCGCTCGAGCTGATTTGCCACGATGCCGCTCACATCCTCGCCATGGCCGTGCAGGAACTCTACCCGGGCACGCAGGTGACGATAGGCCCGGCGATCGAGAACGGGTTCTACTACGACTTCGCGCGCGAGATTCCTTTCACGCCCGACGATTTGCCCAAAATCGAAGCGAAGATGCATGCAATCGTCGATGCGGATTTGCCGACGCGGCGCGAGGTCTGGCCGCGCGACGCGGCAATCGCCCATTTCGAGAATCTCGGCGAACACTATAAGGCCGAACTGATCGCGGGCATTCCGGCGGACGAGGACGTGTCGATCTATTTCCACGGGAGCTGGCACGACCTGTGCCGCGGACCGCATTTCGCCTCGACTGCGCGAATCGGCCATGCCTTCAAACTGACGAGTATTGCAGGCGCCTATTGGCGCGGCGATTCGCGCAATGCCCAGCTGCAACGCATCTATGGAACCGCGTGGCGCGACGAGAAAGAGCTCGCCGCCTATCTGACCCGCCTGGAGGAAGCGGAGAAGCGCGACCATCGCAGAATCGGCAAGGAGCTGGAGCTTTTCACCTTCTCGCCCGATGTCGGCGCCGGCCTGCCGCTCTGGATGCCCAACGGCATGGTGATCCGCCAGGAACTCGAATTCCTCGCGTTGCAGGAAGAACGCAAGGACGGCTATCGCCGCGTGGCGACGCCCCACATCGCCAAGGAAGCGCTCTATCGACGGTCGCGCCACATTCCTTACTACATGGAAGACATGTACGCGCCGCTCGATATCGACGGCGAGAATTATTTCCTGCGGCCGATGAACTGCCCGCACCACCATCTGATCTATGGCGCGACACGACATTCCTACCGCGAGCTGCCGGTGCGAATTGCGGAATATGCCCAGGATTACCGCTACGAGGCATCCGGCGGACTGTCGGGGCTGATGCGCGTGCGCGGCTTCTGTCAGAACGACGCGCACATCTATTGCCGCTACGACCAGGCGAAAGAAGAATTTATCCGCGTCATGAGGCTGCATGCGCGCTACTACGATCTGATGGACATCAAGGAATACCATATGCGGCTGTCGCTGCCGGACACCGCGAACCTCGAGAAGTATGTGGACCAGCCGGAGAAATGGCTCGCAGCCGCGGACATCATCCGTGCGGCGATGAAGGAATCCGGATACCACTATGTCGAAGCGAAAGGAGAGGCGGCGTTCTACGGTCCCAAGGTCGATTTCATGATCAAGAGCGTGATCGGCACCGAATATGCGATCTCGACCAACCAGCTCGACTTCCTCGCCACCGAGACCTTTGGGCTCGGTTACATCGGCGAGGATGGAAAAGAGCACCCCCTCTACGTCATTCATCGCGCCCCGCTGGGGAGCCACGAACGATTCACCGCCTTCCTCATTGAACACTATGCGGGAGCCTTTCCGGTCTGGCTGGCGCCGGTCCAGGCCCGCATCATCCCGATCACCGACCGCGTTGCCGACTATGCGCTGAGCGTGCAGGAGCAATTGATGGCGCTTCCCGTCACCAACGGCACGGCGGGATTGCGCGTCGACATCGATCTGACGGCGGAACGCATGCAGCGGAAAATCCGCGACGCCCAGACAATGAAAATCCCCTACATGCTCGTCATCGGCGACAAGGAAGCGGAAGCCAAAACCGTCGCCGTGCGCCTGCGATCGGGCAAGGATCTGGGTGCAATGCCGCTGGAGCGCTTTCTGGGGCGTATCAAGCAGGAGGCGGAAACCCGCCGCGATGTGGCGGATTAGCTCTTGCGAAAGACACGCGGTAACCTATTCTCAGGCTTGGACGGACTCCTTCGGGGCTGTCTAGTGTTGCGCGAAGCATGAGTTGAACTTATGCCGCGTGCCGCCGACCAAAGGGGAACTTGCCGCGCCGGTGATCGAGATCACGTTTGCGAGGGCCAGTCGAACCCTTCGGAACGTCGGCTCGCGGCTTGCC
>Ga0208849_1001917_pt1 | contig 12638 bp, 10 predicted proteins | sample NGESurdeep072012_10_FD_184470 | JGI IMG/M metagenome (GOLD analysis project Ga0208849, IMG submission 184470) | Arctic peat soil microbial communities from Barrow, Alaska - NGEE Surface sample 53-3 deep-072012 (SPAdes) | ecosystem: Environmental > Terrestrial > Soil > Wetlands > Peat ...
AAGCTGGTTGTGCACCACTTCGTGGTCATAGCTTCCGCCGACGATCGACACGATCCCAAGCACGATCATGCCAGCCGCGGCCCCGGCGGCGATCGGGGTCAAACTCGTGATCCTGTTCAGAAATACGCGCATGCTTCCTCCCGTATAGAAAATCATTCTTGTCACCGACAGCTTCTTCGCTGCAACGCCACGAGTCATCCGCGCCGGACCGGCGTGATGATCAGAACTACGCCGAACGCAGACCGCGGATATCTACCTATGGCGCGGTGTCTGACAGGACTGCTCGCACCTGTCGCGCGATCTCCAAATCCTCACGCGCTTCGATCACCAGCGTGTGAACCTGTGATCCGTCAGCTGAGAGATCGCAGTCTCCTGTCGCGGCGTCGTTGCGGGCGGTGTCCAAGTCGACCCCGAGAAAGCCGAGCCGCTCGGCGGCGCGCGCCCGTACCACGGCCGAGCGCTCGCCGACGCCGCCGGTGAAAACGAGCGCATCGAGGCCGCCGAGCGCGGCCGTCATCGCCCCGATCTCGCCTTGCAGCCTGTGCACGTATACCTCCAACGCGAGCCGCGCTGTGCGGTCTTCCCCGGCGGCGCGCTCGACGACCTCGCGCATGTCGGCGCTGCCCGCCAGCCCCAGCAGTCCCGAGCGGTGCTCGAGCGCGTCGGCGAGCTCTGCGGCCGACAGCTGTTCGTGCTCGAGCAGCCACATCAGCATCCCGGGATCGACGCTGCCCGAGCGAGTCGCCATCACGAGCCCCTCCAACGGGGTGAAGCCCATCGTGGTATCGAGCGAGCGACCGTCGCCGATCGCACACAGCGACGCACCTGCGCCGAGGTGGCAGCTCACGATTCGCAGCCCCGCCGGATCGAGCTGCAACAGCTCGGGCGCGCGCCGCGCGACCCACGCGTGTGAGAGCCCGTGAAAGCCGTAGCGGCGCAGCCCCCAGCGCTCGCGCCACCGTGCCGGCAGCGCGTAGGTGAATGCGCCCGGCGGCAGCGTCGCGTGAAACGCCGTGTCGAAGCACGCGACCGCGGGCCTGTCAGGCAGCAGGGCAGTCACGGCATCGAGCGCGGCGAGCGACTTGGGCTGATGTAGCGGTGCGAGCTCCACGAGCTCCCGCAGCGCCTGCTCGACTGTCGCGTCGATGACCACCGCCTCGCGAAAGCGCTCGCCCCCGTGCACGATCCGGTGCCCGACCGCATCTGCCTCGCCGAGCTGCGAGTCGAGCGCGGAGCGCAGCTCCTCGGGGTCGACCTGCGCGCGCGGTGCATGCAGCTCGCGTGCGGCGATCGTGGCGTCATCGCCGTCGAGCAGCGCCAGCTTCAGGCTGCTCGAGCCGGCGTTGACGACCAGGACGCGCAAGCGCTCAAGAACCGCGCGAGCGCAGGTTCGCAGGCGCCTCGTCGCCCACGGGCCAGCGCCAGTCGTTGACGTCGTCCGGATCCTCGCCGTACTCGCGGGTGTAGGCGCGGTGGCGCAGGCGCTCGTCTTCCATGTCCTGGCGCACATGCGCGGCGCGCTCCGCCAGTCCCGGGACCCGATCGATCACATCCATCACGAGGTGGAAGCGGTCGAGGTCGTTGAGCATCACCATGTCGAACGGGGTCGTCGTCGTGCCCTCCTCCTTGTAGCCGCGCACATGGATGTTGTGGTGGTTGGTGCGGCGGTAGGTGAGGCGATGGATCAGATAGGGGTAGCCGTGGTAGGCGAAGATCACCGGCTGCTCGGTTGTGAACAGCGCGTCGAACTCCGGCTCGGAGAGGCCATGCGGATGCTCGCTCTCCGGCTCCAGGCGCATCAGGTCGACGACGTTCACCACGCGCACCCTCAGCTCGGGCAGCCGCTCGCGCAAGATCGCAGCGGCGGCAACCGTCTCGAGCGTCGGCACATCGCCGGCGCAGCCGAGCACGACATCCGGCTCCTGACCACGCCCTCCGGGCGCGGTGCCCCCGTCGCTGGAGAATGAGTCCCAGATGCCGATCCCGCGGGTGCAGTGCGCGATCGCCTCGTCGATCGTGAGGTAGTTCAGCGACGGCTGCTTGCCGGCGACGACCACGTTGACGTAGTCGCGGCTGCGCAGGCAGTGGTCGGCCACGGACAGCAGGCAGTTGGCATCCGGCGGCAGGTACACGCGCACGATCTCAGCCTTCTTGTTGACCACGTGGTCGATGAAGCCCGGATCCTGGTGGGTGAAGCCGTTGTGGTCCTGGCGCCAGACATGCGAGGAGAGCAGGTAGTTGAGAGAGGCGATCGGCCTTCGCCACGGGATCCCGCGAGTCACCTTGAGCCATTTGGCGTGCTGGTTGAACATCGAGTCGACGATGTGGATGAACGCCTCGTAGCTGTTGAACAGACCATGCCGCCCCGTCAGCAGGTAGCCCTCGAGCCATCCCTGACACAGGTGCTCGCTCAACACCTCCATCACCCGACCATCGGGCGCGAGGTGGTCGTCGCCGGGCAGCAGCTCGGCGTCCCAGACGCGGTCGGTCACCTCGAACACGGCCCCCAGCCGGTTGGAGGCCGTCTCGTCCGGTCCCACCAGGCGGAAGCGGTCCGGATTCAGCCGGATCACATCGCGCAGGAATGCGCCGAGCACGCGTGTCGGCTCGCTGACGCTCGCCGTCGGCGCCGGTACCTCGACGGCGTAGGAGCGAAAGTCCGGCAGCTCGAGATCGCGCAGCAGGAGGCCACCGTTGGCGTGCGGGTTCGCGCCCATCCGGCGCTCCCCCTCGGGCGCCAGCGCGGCGAGCTCCGAGCGCAGCGCCCCGCTCTCGTCGAACAGCTCCTCGGGACGGTAGGAGCGCATCCACCGCTCGAGCTGTGCCAGGTGCTCGGGGTTGCCCGCGAGGTCCGCGATCGGCACCTGATGGGCACGGAACGTTCCCTCGACGGGGAGACCGTCGACGACCTTCGGGCCGGTCCAGCCCTTGGGTGTGCGCAGCACGATCATCGGCCAGCGCGGTCGCTCACACAGCTCTGTGGCGTTCTCATCTCGGGCCTGTCGCTGGATCTCACCGATCTCGGCCACGACCTCGTCGAGTGTCGCGGCCATCAGCTGGTGCATCGCCGCCGGCTCCTCGCCCGCCACGAACCTCGGCGCGTAGCCGTAGCCCTCCAGCAGCGCGCGCAGCTCCGCCTCGGGGATCCGCGCGAGCACCGTCGGGTTGGCGATCTTGTAGCCGTTGAGATGCAGGATCGGGAGCACCGCGCCGTCGCGCGCCGGGTCGAGAAACTTGTTGGAGTGCCAGCTGGTGGCCAGAGGTCCCGTCTCCGCCTCGCCGTCGCCGACGACGCAGCACACGAGCAGGTCCGGGTTGTCGAAGGCGGCGCCGAAGGCGTGGGCGAGGGAGTACCCGAGCTCGCCCCCCTCGTGGATCGAGCCCGGCGTCTCTGGGGCCGCGTGGCTTGGTATGCCGCCGGGGAACGAGAACTGCCGGAACAGCCGGCGCAGCCCCTCCTCGTCGTGCCCGATGCGCGAATAGATCTCCGTGTAGGTGCCCTCGAGGTAGACATTGGCGACGACTCCCGGCCCACCGTGGCCAGGGCCCGCGATGAAGATCGAGTTGACGTCGCGCTCGCGGATCACGCGATTCATGTGCGCGTAGACGAAGTTCAGACCCGGCGTGGTGCCCCAGTGGCCGAGCAGGCGAGGCTTGGTGTGCTCGATCTCCAGCGGAGCTCGCAGAAGCGGGTTCGCCAGCAGGTAGATCTGGCCGACCGACAGGTAGTTGGCCGCGCGCCAATACGCGTCGATCCGCTCGAGCTCGAGGTTCGACAGGGGACCGGCTTGATCGAGGGCGGCGCCATCGGGCATCAAAGGACTCGACACTTAGGGTACGGATAGATCGATGCCGATCTGCGTATAAGTCCGCAGCAGATGGGGTGCCTGACCCGGACGAAACGCCGAAGCTCCACGCCTAGCCTCCTCAGCACGACGATCAAAGGAGACGCAGCGATGTTTGAGAACGTGCTCGTAGGAGTGGATGGAAAGCCGAACGCGCGTGACGCCGTGGCGCTTGCGCGACGGCTGGCCGACCGCGGCGGTCAGCTGACGCTCGGCCACGTGCACCGAGGCGAGATGCCCTCCATCGAGCTGCTCGATCCGGCACTTGCCGCCGCCGGTGTGGAGGTGGAGCTGAAGAGCATCGTCGCATCGCACCCGGGCGCGGGCCTTCACCAGCAAGCGGAACGCCAGCACGCCGACCTGCTCGTCGTCGGTTCCTGCAGCCGCGGCCTCTTCGGCCGCGCGACGCTCGGCGACGACACACGTGACGCGCTCAACGGCGCCCCGTGCGCGGTTGCGGTCGCGGCGCGCGGCTACGCGGAGACCTCGACGCCGATCGAGACGATCGGCGTCGCGTACGACGGATCGCCCGAGAGCGCAGCGGCGCTCGAGTTGGCGCGCGAGCTGGCAGCGTCGAGTGGGGCGAACGTAAAGGCGCTGGAGGTCGTCTCGATACCGAGCCTCGCGTTCACCGGAATCGTCCCCGCCGCCATCGGCGACAGCATCGAGGCGATGGTGGAGTCGGCGAAGGCGCGCATGAACGCGCTGGCTGACGTGGATGGAAAAGCGATCTACGGACTGCCAGGGGAGGAGCTCGCGGCGTTCAGCGAGCAGGTCGACCTGCTCGTGGTCGGCTCGCGCGGCTATGGGCCGGTGAAGCGCCTCGTGCTCGGCAGCACCTCCAACTATCTCGCCAGCCACGCGCGCTCGTCGTTGCTCGTGCTGCCGCGGCTCGCCGCGAGCCAGGCCGACGGCCCCGAGGCGCGATCCGGCGTCGGGGTGGGCGCGGAGATCTGACCATGACGATGTTCGAGAACGTGCTCGTTGGAGTCGACGGCAGCCCCGGCGGCCGTGACGCGGTGGCGCTCGCCGCGCGGCTCGTCGCCCCGCACGGACACATGACCTTGGCGCACGTACGCGAGGGGGAGCTGAACCCCCTCCACGCGATCACGCCGAAGCTCGTAGGAGTCGAGCGCGCCAGCTCGCAGCAGCTGCTCGAGGTCGAACGCGCCGCGGCCGGCGTCGAGGCAGAGCTGATGAGCGTCGTCGCGCTGAGCCCCGGGCGAGCGCTGCACGAGCAGGCCGAGCGCCAGCGCGCCGATCTCTTGGTAGTCGGCTCTTGCCGCCGCGGGGCGTTCGGCCGGACGATGCTCGGCGACGACACCCGCAGCGCCCTCAACGGGGCGCCGTGCGCAGTGGCGATCGCCGCCCGCGGCTTCGCCGAGTCCAGCGCCGCCATCGCCAGGATCGGCGTCGCCTACAACGGCTCGCGCGAGAGCGAGGCCGCGCTCGTGGCAGCACGCGCGCTCGCGAGCACCGAGGACGCTTCGACTCGGGCGCTGGAGGTCGTCTCGCTACCGATCTACGGCGTGGGACCCTTCGCGATGCCGATCGTTGGCTCGATCAGCGAGGTGCTCGAACGGGCCAACCGCCGCCTCTCCGAGCTGCAAGGCGTGCAGGGGACCGCGGTCTACGGGCTGGTGGCAGGCGAGGAGCTCGCAGCGTTCGGCGACGAACTCGACCTCCTGATCGTCGGCTCGCGCAGCTACGGCCCGGTCAAGCGTCTGATGCTCGGCAGCACCTCCGACTACCTCGAGCGTCACGCGCGCTGCTCGCTGCTGGTGCTGCCACGGCCGCCCGCCGGCGACACCGCAGCTCAGGACGGGCGCACTGCCGCGACACAGCTCGCCGGCGTCTGAGCAGCGAGCGGCGGGGCTCACTCCGCTGCGCTCTCGATGCTCAGGCCGATGGGTGTTCCAGCAGGCGCGCGTAGGCCTCGGGGCGCCGCGTCGCCAGGAACGGGAACAGCTCGAGCCAGTCGTGGCGCTGGTCGAGGTCGAGGTCGGCCACCAGCACCGCCGGCTCCTCGCGTGGGGCCTGCACGAGCTTGCGCCCGTACGGGTCGCAGATGAACGAAGAGCCGTAGAAGCGCAGCGGCGGCTCCTCGCCGACACGGTTGACCGCGACCATGAACACGCCGTTGGCGATCGCGTTGCCGAGGATCACCTGCTCCCACAGGGGCTGCGTGTCGAAGTCCGGGTGCTCGGGCTCCGAGCCAATCGCCGTCGGGTACACGAGCAGGTCCGCCCCCTCGAGGCTGTAGGCGCGGGCGACCTCAGGGAACCACTGGTCCCAGCACGTCGGCAGCCCGAGGTGCGCCTGCTCTAGCGTGATCAGCGGGAACGGATCCTGATCCCCTGGCCCGGGACGGAAGTAGCGATCCTCGTGGTATCCCGCGGTGACCGGGATGTGCAGCTTGCGCGTTCGCGCGAGGAGCTCGCCGCCCGGGCTCACCAGGATCGCGGTGTTGTAGCCGAGCCCGTCACTGCCCTCGGCGCGCTCGTACAGCGACGCGTGCACGTAGATGCCCGTCTCCCCCGCCATGCGTGCGGCGAAGCGGTGGGTAGCTCCGCCCGGAAGCTCCTCGGGCTCCACCCCGGCTGCTTCCGGCCCGCCTGGATCGACGCCGAAGTAGCGACTGAGCGTCAGCTCCTGCAGGCACGCCAGCCGAGCGCCCTCCTCGGCGGCGAGCCTGATGCCGGCCGCGAGAGCCGCCGCGTGCTCGTCCGCGTCCGCATGCCAGCGCTCCTGGACCGCGGCGATCCGCAGGGGCGCTCGACTGGGCGGACGCTTGCGGGCCGGCGAGGGATGAAGCGACGGCGCGACGATCAGGCGGATGTCGTCCATCACGAGGACTCTAGGCTGTCACGCGCACAGCTACCAGACGACCCTGGCCGTCGGCTACGCCACTATTAGGAGCCGTGAGCGCGACCCTCACCTCCACGCCCGCCGCCGACGGCTACAGGATGCCGGGCGAGTTCGAGGCGCACTCGGGCTGCTGGGTCGCTTGGCCCGAACGACCGGACAACTGGCGCTTGGGCGCCAAGCCGGCACAGCAGGCCTACGCGGCGGTCGCCGAGGCGATCAACGTCTCCGAGCCGGTGACCGTCGCGGTCTCAGACGCCCAGTTCGAGCACTGTCGCTCGGTCCTCTCCCCCTCGATCCGCGTCGTCGAGGTCTCGACCGACGACGCGTGGATACGCGACATGGGCCCGACGTTCCTCCTCGACGGCAAGGGCGGCCGGCGCGGTGTTGACTGGCGCTTCAACGCCTGGGGTGGCCTCGAGGGCGGCCTCTACTTCCCGTGGGACCGGGACGAGCGTGTCGCCGAGAAGGTCCTGGAGATCGAAGGCGCCGATCGCTACCGCGCGCCGATCGTGCTCGAGGGCGGCTCGATTCACGTGGACGGCGAGGGCACCGTGATTGCCACCGAAGAGTGCCTGCTCAACCACAACCGCAACCCCGAGCTGACCCGCGAGCAGATCGAGCGCGTCGTGTTCGACTACCTCGGAGTCGAGAAGATGATCTGGCTCGGCCGCGGCGTCTTGGGCGACGAGACCGACGGTCACGTTGACAACCTCGCATGCTTCGCGCGACCCGGGGTCGTGCTGCTCACCTGGAGCGAGGACGAGTCCGACCCCCAGCACGCGATCTCACGCGACGCGCTGCAGCGGCTGCAAGCCGCAACCGACGCGCAGGGGCGCCCGATCGAGGTGGTGCGCCTGCCCTCGCCTGGCCCGATCACGATCACCGAGCAGGAGGCGCAGGGCGTCGGCGGGCGACCCGGCAGCCTCCAACGCCGCGCGGGCGATCGCCTGCCCGCTTCTTACGCAAACTTCTACACAGCCACCACGCGGATCGTCTACCCGCTGCTCGACGAGCGTTACGACGAGGCGGCGGGCGAGATCCTCAGCGACTGCTTTCCCGATCGCGAGGTCGTGGGCGTGAAAGCGCGGGAGATCCTGCTGGGCGGTGGCAACATCCACTGCATCACCCAGCAGGTTCCCGCCGTCGCCTGAGCCGCGTGCATCAGACGAGGGCCGCGACCCGCTCGGACTCAACGGCGACGGAGCTGCCGTTCGCACCCTGCAGCACGACCTTCAGCGCGCCCGAGTTGGCCGCATCGGCGAACGTGTCGTAGGCGCTCATCGTGTCACCGAGCGCGAAGCGGTGCGTGGCGAACAGCGACGGGTCGAGGCGACCGCTCGCGATCAGCCGCATCAGCTGCGGGATGCTGAACGTGTCGACCAGCCCGGTCGTGATCGTGACATCGCGGATCCACAGCTTCTCCAGATGCAACGTGGCGGGCTTGCCGTGAACGCCGATGTTCGCGACACGCCCTCCGGCACGGATCAGCTCGGCCGCGAGCTCGAAGGTGTCAGGCACGCCGACAGCCTCGAAGGCGACGTCCGCGCCGAGGCCGTCGGTGAGCTCCATCACCTGCTCGAGCGCGTCCTGGTTGCCGTTGTTGATCGTCGTGTCGGCGCCGAAGCGGAGTGCGCTCTCCAGGCGGCTGTCCGCGAGGTCGATTGCGACGATCCGCCCGGGCGTGTACAGCCGCGCCGTCAGGATCGCCGCCAGGCCGATCGGCCCGGCGCCGACGATCGCCACCACGTCGCCCGGCCCGACCATGCCGTTGAGCACGCCGACCTCGAAGGACGTTGGCAGGATGTCGGCGAGGAACAGCACCTGCTCGTCGGTGAGCTGCGCGGGCACCTTGTAGACGGAGTTGTCGGCGAACGGCACGCGTGCGTACTCCGCCTGCAGCCCGTTGATCAGGTGACCGAAGATCCAGCCGCCGCCACCCAGGCACTGCCCGTAGTGGCCTTCCTTGCAGTAGCGGCAGCGCCCGCAGGAGCTCACGCACGACATCAGCACGCGGTCGCCGGGGGCGACGGTGCTGACCGCCGCGCCGACCTCCTGCACCGTGCCGACAGCCTCGTGGCCGAGCACCGTACCCGGCGTGGTCTCGGGCACGTCTCCTTTGAGGATGTGCAGATCGGTGCCGCAGATGGTGGAGGTGTCGATGCGCACGATCGCGTCGGTCGCGTCGAGGATCGCCGGGTCAGCGACGGTGTCCCAGCCCCGTTCTCCAGGGCCGTGGTAAACGAGAGCCTTCATCTCTTGTGCCTGCCTTTGGTCGAAGCGACTAGTGGACACCGAATCTAGGTCGCGTTCGCGGCGCGCACATCGGGGTGTAACCCGGCTGGGAGCGTGTTTTCTACGGACCCTGCAGGCAAGCTCAGACCAGGGGTTTCCCGCGCCCGCCGACGGGAAGCTGCGGATACCACGGCGATAGCGACGCCTTAGCGTGCGCCACATGACCAACACCCAGACATCTCAACCGCAGAGACACAGGAGCGCATCGCACCCTGGCTCAGCTGAGCCAACGACACCCAGCGTCTTTCCGACCATCCTCTGTGCCGTCGACGGCACCCGGACGAGCACGGCGGCCGTCCGCATGGCTGCCAACCTGGCCGGCCCCAACGGTCACCTGACGCTGCTGGCAGTGACCGCGGAGTCAGGAACGGGCGCACACGCCACGGCTGACATCAGTCCAAAGCGCGCTGAACTCGTGCTGAGCAACGCCAGGCGCATCGCCCACGATCGCGGCGTGCCATGCAACACGGTCGTGGATCCAGGCAGCCCTCCGGTCGACGTCATTCTCGCGCGCGCCCGCGATCACGACCTGTTTGCGATCGGGGCGCCCGCCACCTCCTGGCTGGGTGGCATGCTGCTCGGTGGCGTGGCCACGGTCGCGCTGAGCGAGTTCACCACCCCGATGCTCGTCGTTCGCCGGTCGTTCACGTCGCTGCGAGGCCACCGGATCCTGGTCGCAAGCGACGGAGAGGACGGCTCGGATCGGCTCGTGGATCTCGCCGGGCGCCTCGCACAGAACCAGGGTGCGGACGTCACCCTCGTGCACGCGCCCGGGGTCGAGTCCAAGACGAACACGCGCGCGATCGAGGCGCAGGCGCGCGCGCTTCAGCTCGCAGCGCCCGACGCCGGTGAGCCGCTGGTCGAACCCGGCAAACCCTGGGACGTGATCCTGGAGGCCGCGGAGCACAGGAAGGCCGCGCTCCTCGTGATCGGCAGCCGACGGCTGAGCGGACTGGGCGCCTTCGGAAGCGTCAGCCGGCGGGTCGTCCACGACGCACCCTGCTCGGTGCTGGTCGTGCCGCCCAACGGGTAGCAAAGCGGCGATGTTCACGAATATCCTCGTCGGAGTCGATGGCAGGCCGAGCGGACGCGACGCGATCGCGCTCGCCGGCAGCCTCGGCGATGCCGACGTGAGACTGACGCTCGCGTACGTACACGGCAGCGAGGTCGCGGAGGACGTGAGCGACTCCGACAAACTGCTCGAGCAGGAGCGCGTCGCCTGCGGCGTCGAGGCGGATGTCCTCAGCGTCGTGTCGGCGAGTCCCGGGCGTGGCCTGCATGAACAGGCCGAGCACCAGGGCGCGGATCTACTCGTGGTCGGCTCGTGCAGCCGCGGCGCGTTCGGTCGGGCGATGCTCGGCGACGACGCCCGCGCCGCCCTCAACGGCGCGCCGTGTGCGGTCGCAATCGCAGCGCGCGGCTACGCCGAACAGCACACGCAGCTCAAGAGGATCGGCGTGGCATACAACGGATCGCCCGAGAGCGCGCTCGCCCTTGCTGGCGCCCGGGAGCTCGCTGCGGGGACGGGAGCAGGCGTGTATGCCCTGGAAGTCGTATCGCTACCGCCCGCCGCATACGGCGGCTTGGTCGCACCCGCGATCGGGGACTATGCCAAGGAACTGGTCGAGGAAGCGAGTGACCGTATAGCGCAACTGCCGGACCTCGACGGTCGTGCCGTCTACGGCCTCGCGGGCGAGGAGCTCGCGGCGTTTGGTGACCAGCTCGACATCCTCGTGGTCGGCTCGCGTGGCTACGGAGCGGTGCGGCGACTCGTCGCCGGCAGTACCGCCGACTACCTGGAGCGCCACGCCCGCTGCTCGCTGCTCGTTCTGCCGCGCTCCGCCGCCCCGCGCACGTAATCCGCCCGCCCAATCGATACCTTCTGCGCATGAGCGGCAGACAGGCGACGCCGGACGACGCGGCCAAGAGCGGCGAGAGCGATTCGGTCGAGCCGATCCGCATCGTCCTCGCCGATGACCACGCCGTCGTGCGCAGCGGTCTGCGGATGTTGCTCGACAACGAAAGCGACTTCGAAGTCGTCGCCGAGGCCAGCGACGTCGACAGCGCCCGTCGCTACGTGCTCGGCCACCACCCCAGGGTGCTCGTGCTGGATCTGAACATGCCGGGCGGCTCGAGCCTCGAGGCGATCCCTGTGATTCGCGAGCAGTCACCCGAAACGCAGATCGTCGTGCTGACCATGCAGCAAGAGCCCGCGTTCGCCCGCGAGGCTCTGAGCGCGGGCGCGCTCGCCTATGTGCTCAAGGAGGCCGCCGACGACGAGTTGGTCGAAGCGGTGCGGCGCGCCGCCGCGGGAGAGAGCTATCTCAACCCCAGGCTGGGCGCCCGGATCGCCTCCGAGCCGCCGCCGGGGCCACCGGATGATCTGTCAGAGCGGGAGGTCGATGTGCTGCGGCTGATCGCCCTCGGGCACACCAACGCCGAGATCGCCGAGCAGCTGTACCTGTCGGTGCGAACGGTCGAGACGCATCGCTCGCACATCCAGCAGAAGCTCAGGCTCTCGACGCGTGCCGAGCTCGTCGGCTACGCCCTGGAGCGCGGACTGATCAACACCGGCGGCGAGGGCGCCCACCGCAGCTGACCGGTCGCTACTCGCTCGACTGCGAGCGGTAGTGCTCTCGCCAGATCAGCTTGTAGATCGGGATCTTGCGGGGAAGGATGTTGACGCCGGGAATGAAGGGTATGCAGATGAACGCGAGGCTGAGCACACCCATCACGAGCATCACAAGGATGTCTGCGTTTTCTGATGCCTTGAACGGTTCGACCTGGTACCACAGGGCGTACAGCCACAGCCAGGGCTGACCCGGGTAGCTGCCCGTCTCGTTCATCATGCCCCACTGCTCGCCGAGCAGGTGTTGGGCCTCCGCGCGTTCTTCGAGCAGGCCGCCGTCGGCCATGAACAGCAGCGGCTTGGTGTAATCGGTCTGGAAGAACTGGCTGCTGGTCAGCAGGCCGCCTTCCAGGCCGCCGCTCTTGGCGAGGCTCAGCAGGCTGGTCATCATCGTCGGCACGGGACCGGCGCCGCTTGCCTGCACCGTCACGGTGCCCGTGCTCGAGTCAACCGACACGGTGCTTGGCGGCGTCTTCTTTTCTTCCACCGCCGTCGCATAGTCTTCGAGCGGCTTGGCGTAGGCTTCTGCCCATTCCTTTTTCTGCTTTTCGGGCGCGGCCTTGTATTCGGAGAGCGCTCTCTGCAGTGCCGGGTCGTTGGGGACCGTTTCCAGCGGTTTGATCACGAAGTCCTCGGCCGTGTTGATCGGGTGGCTGACGCCGAGCCATTTCTGCGGACGCAGGATCCAGGCCTGGGTGCCTTCGCTGTTGTGGTTGTAAGGGGGCCCGTATTCGGCGGTTCCGCTGGTTCCGCCGAGCTCCGTCGTGGCGGCGGTGACGAAGTTGGCCGGCAGTTCGTGTGACCACTGACCGATCGTGCTCGGCTTGTCATCGGGCGAGGAGAACAGGATCGTCAACGCGATCGACAGAAGCGTGATGACACCAATGGCGATGCACGCCTCTTTGACCAGGTCATACGGCTGGTAGCGGCCCGTCCAGGGCCGGGTGTCGTCCTTGGGGCGCAGGAAGCTCATGACCGAACCCCCGTTGGGGTCTGCGAGGAGC
>Ga0208849_1001918_pt1 | contig 12637 bp, 12 predicted proteins | sample NGESurdeep072012_10_FD_184470 | JGI IMG/M metagenome (GOLD analysis project Ga0208849, IMG submission 184470) | Arctic peat soil microbial communities from Barrow, Alaska - NGEE Surface sample 53-3 deep-072012 (SPAdes) | ecosystem: Environmental > Terrestrial > Soil > Wetlands > Peat ...
GGCGCGCTGCAAAGACGTGATCTTGTCGCCCACGTGGTCGCACGCAGACTGCACGATGGTTCGCGATGGCTGGCGGGTTTGCACCGGGAATCGAGGGATTTTCGCTGATCAGTGTCCGAGCGCGCTGCGCAATGCAGCCAGTTCCTCGGCTGACTCGGCCATCAGGGCCTCGCAGATCTCGACGTTGAGTTCCAGGCGAGCGACCGACTTGAGCGCGCCGACACGCTCGGCCAGCACTTGCGGCAACTGCTTGCACATCGCCAGCGTGACGGCGACTTCCAGCACGTCGGCCAGCATGGCGCTGACGCCGCGGGTCGGGCGCGCATCGTCCGCGTAGCTGTCCACCGCGGCGATGATTTCATCGGCCATGTGCCAGTTCTCGAGCAATACCTTGGCGATCGAGCTGTGCCAGTCGTTGACGATGTGCTGGTACATGTCCTGATCGGCAAACAGTGCCGGATGGCGCGTCGAGCGCGTCAGGATGTAGAGCTTACCGACCCCGTGCACCAGACCGGTCAGCATGGCGGTATCGGCATTGACCCGGCCGACGCGGCGCGCCACCACGAAGCATAACGAGGCCACCAGCACGCTCTGCTGCCAAAGGGCATCCAGGTAGCGCTGCACGCCCTTGTATCCGGCCGCCGAGCGCAGCTGCGCCATGGCAAAGCTGACGGTGGCGGCGCGCAGGGCATCGAAACCCAGGCGGGTGACGGCAGTACGCAGCTCGGAGATCGGCTTACCGCCCGGGTTAAGTGCCGCCGAGTTCGCCATCGACAGCACCCGCGTGGCCAGCATCGGCTCGGCGCCGATGACACGCACCACGCGATCGCTGCTGCAGTTCTCCTCCGACAGCGCCTTCTGCACCCGCGCAGCCACTTCCGGAAAGCTCGGCAGTTCGATGCTGCTAGCAGACAGTTCAGCGGACAATTCCCGTACGAATTCAAATGCCGCCGTGCTGGCATCGCGCTGCACGGGGCTCTTCGATTCCGATTGTTGCTGTTGCTCGTGCAAGCCCATAGTTAATCTGCCTTAGTCAAACGTCGCATCAGGCGACGCGGCCATCACGCCGCTATCGGCCAAAGCCACGCAAACTTGAACGCTGTTCATGATAGTCAGAACAGCTCGATTTCATTGCCCACAGGCTCGTTATCGAGCACCTGGAGGTAATGGCGCTCGCGCTCGAACAAGGTGTCGTTGCGCACCGTCATGAGCCTCTTGACCCGCAGCTTGCCGCTGTCGGGCGCGTAGTGAACCTTGCGCGGAAAGATGCCTCCCAGATCCTCGCCCGCGACGCCGAACCCCTCGTCAGCCACGTACTTGCGCACAAACTCGATATTGCGGGCGCCAATATCGATGTCCATGCCATCGAGTACCTTGCCGCCGCCCACCAGCTTCACTTCCAGGCTCTCCCGGCGGCCGCCCAGCTTGAGAATGTCGTTGATCAATCGCTCCATCGCCACGTTGCCGTAGCGCGTGGCGGCGCTGGCCACAGCGCCCCAGGCGCTGGTGCCCTGCGAGGCATCCAACGGCAACATGAAATGGTTCATGCCGCCGATCCCTAAGCGACGATCGCGCACGCACGCCGAGACGCACGAGCCCAGCACGGTGGCGATGCGCTCGCCGGCCGTGGTGACATAGTATTCGCCAGGCAGCAGCTTGGCCGCAAAGCCGTGATGTTCGCGATCCCAGTAGCGATTGATGTGAGCGAACTGCGGCTGGGTCGATGGTGGATTTTCAGGAGCGTTGGCATGTTTGCCCTTTTCGGCGGCGGCATGTCGCTTATGGGACGTCATCATGCATCCCGTGGGTCACAATACGCGCGCCATAGTTGCCAGCAGCTGCTCGGGATTGAAGGGCTTGACGATCCAGCCGGTGGCGCCGGCGCGCTTGCCCTCGAGTTTTCTCTCCTGACTGGACTCGGTGGTCAGCAGCAGTAACGGCGTCAAGCGGTAATGCGGCAGCCCCCGCAGTTCACTGACCAGGGTGATGCCATCCATGCGCGGCATGTTCACATCGGTAATCACCAGGTCGCAGGCATTGTCGCGCGCGTAATCCAGCGCCTCCTGCCCGTCGACCGCCTCCACCACTTCATAGCCTGCGGACTGCAATGTCGCGCGCACCATCTCGCGCATGGAGGCCGAGTCATCTACGGTCATGATCAATCTTGCCATGATGCTACTCCAGCATGGATTTCTATCGCGATGCGCTCAATTTGTGCTCGGCGGGGCGCTCGCCTGCGCTCGCCGTCCACGGGCGGCCAGCGGCCCGCCGCTCGCTGGAGCCGGCGCCGGCAGACTCCTCGGCTCCGACCCGATAATCCGCGATCATATGGTTCAGCGAATGCGCCTGCTCAACGATGGCCTGACTGGCGGCCGCGGCCTGTTCCACCAGCGCGGCATTCTGCTGCGTCGACTGATCCATCTGCATGACGGATTTATTGACCTGCTCGATGCCGGTCGACTGCTCACGGCTGGCGGCGGCTATTTCGGCCACAATGTCGGTGACCTTCTTTACCGCGGCTTGAATTTCCTCGAGCGTCCTGCCGGACTCATCGACCAGCTTGCTGCCTTCATCGACCCGCGTCACGCTGTCGCGAATCAATGCCTTGATCTCCTTGGCAGCAGTGGCACTGCGGCCCGCGAGATTGCGCACTTCCGTGGCCACCACTGCGAAGCCGCGGCCCTGTTCACCGGCGCGAGCGGCCTCGACCGCGGCATTGAGCGCCAGCAGATTGGTCTGGAAGGCGATCTCATCGATGACGCCGATGATATCGGCGATCTTCTTGGAGGCGGCATTGATGCCCGCCATTGAATTGATCGCGGCCCCGACCACCGTGCCGCCCTTCTCGGCTTGTTTGCGTGCCGCCAGTGCCAGTTGATTGGCTTGCCCGGCGTTGTCGGCAGTCTGCCTGACGGTCGCGGTCATCTGCTCCATCGAGGAGGCGGTTTCCTCAAGGCTGGCGGCCTGCTCTTCGGTGCGCTGCGAGAGATTCAGATTGCCCTTTGAAATCTCCTCGGCCCCGGTTTTGACTTCGGCGGCCGAAGTCTTGATCTGCTGCACCAGGGTCATCATGTTGCCGATCAGGGCGTTGATGCCCGAGGCCAGCTGGCCAAAGGCGCCGGATTTACCGACGGTATCGACCCGGGCGCTCAAATCGCGTTGCTTGGCGCACTCGACCACTACGTTGACGTCATGGATGACGGCGCCCATGGTATCGAACAGTTCGTTGACGCCGCGGCTCAGCGCCTCGACGTGCCCGCTCTTGCCTTCGAGATCGACACGCTGGGTCAGATCGCCCTGCAGGGCCGCCTTGACCGCTGCCTGAGTCTGCAGCACGGTGGCTTGCAACTGCTGCGACATGCGCACCTGCGCGGTCACGTCGGTGTTGTAGCTCACCACCGCCGCCGGCTTGCCGTTGGCGTCCATGGTCGGGCTGAAATAGCCCTGCAACCAGACTTCCCTGCCGTGCTTGCCCACATAGACGAACTCGCCGGCCTGATACTCGCCCTTTCCGAGTCTCTGCCATAGATCGCGGAATTCGGGCTTGTCACGCTGGGCCGCACTGAGCAGCATCGAGTGATGCTTGCCGGCGATTTCCTCGAGCGTGTAGTCGAACATTTTCAGGAAGTTCTGATTCGCCATGCGGATGGTGCCGTCGAGCTCGAACTCGATCATGGCGCGTACCCTGCGGATCGCGACGATCTCACTCTCGTACAGGGCGATGCGCGTCTGCTGCTCGCTGATGTCGGTGGCGAAATTCACGATCTTGACCACCACTCCCTGCGCATTGCGGATCGGCTGGTAAGCGGCCTGAACCCACACTTCCCGGCCGTCCTTGCGTACCCGCCGGGACACGACCGTACAGGCTTCGCCGCGCGCCAGCCCGGCCCATAGCGCGCGGTAGTCCGCGCTCTCGCGATCGGAGGCTCCGACATACATGCTCTGATGCTTGCCTTTGATCTCATCGAGCGTGTAGCCGAGCAGGTTCAGGCCCCGCTCATTGGCGGAGCGGATGCTGCCGTCCGGCTGGTACTCGATGACCGCCTGGGCGTTGTTGATCGCAGCCACCGTGCCGCGCAGCTCATCGAGCTCGCGCGCATCAATCGTGACCTTGGGTTGCGCCTTCTGGCGGACGGTCTTACTACGTGTGCGTTTCATGATTGCCTGCTCTGAATTGAACTGTTCGAAACTTCCGTAAGGGCGCTCATCCTGCGGCCCCCATTCTTGCCGTGGTATCCGGCGTCTCCGCGACATTGACCGCCAGGCGCAACACCATCTCGGCTATGCGCTCCAGCGCCACCACATCCCTGACGCCGCCGTGCTTCACCGCCGCCCCGGGCATGCCCCAGACGACGCTCGTGACTTCGTCCTGCGCGAGCGTCGGCGCGCCGGCGTCGCACATCTCGCGCATGCCCCGGGCACCGTCATCACCCATGCCCGTGAGGATGGCGCCGACGGCGTTGCGGCCCACGTTCTGCGCGACCGAGCGAAACAGTACATCGACACTGGGCCGGTGCCGGTTGACCGGCGGCCCGTCGCTGAGCCGGCACAGGTAGCGCGCGCCATCGCGCTCGACCATCAGATGCCGGTCGCCCGGAGCGATATAGACGTGCCCGGGCACGATCTGCTGACCGTCGCGCGGCTCACACACCGACATCGCCGAGATGCTGTCCATGCGCTGGGTAAAGGCGCCGCTGAAGGCCGCCGGTATGTGCTGCGCGATCACCACCGCCGGACTATCGGCCGGCAGAGACTGCAACACCGCGCGTATCGCCTCGGTGCCGCCGGTGGATGCACCGATGGCGATGATCCGTTCGGTGGTGCGCAATTTTCGCTGCGAGGTCAGTGCCGGCAGCACCGCATCGGCGGAATATTTCGGCGTCACCTGCACGGCCGGCGTGTCGATGCGTGCGCGCACGCGTGCGCGCGCTGCGACCCGCACCTTGGCGCAGATCTCATCAGAGAAATCCCGCAAAGTGCCGGCAATGTCGACCTTGGGCTTGGACACGAAGTCCACGGCGCCGAGTTCCAGCGCCCGCAACGTGGTCTGTGCGCCGCGCTCGGTGAGCGAGGAGACCATGATGACCGGCATGGGCCGCAGGCGCATCAGGTTGGACAGAAAAGTGAGCCCGTCCATGCGCGGCATTTCGACATCCAGCGTCAGCACGTCGGGATTCAGCGCCTTGATCCGGTCGCGCGCGATCAGCGGGTCGTTGGCGACCCCCACCACCTCGATATCGCCACACTCATTGAGAATATCGGTGAGCATCTGGCGCACCAGCGAGGAGTCATCGACGATCAATACGCGAATCTTTTTGTGCATCCTATGCTCCGATACGCCGGTAGATCGTGCGCCCGATGAGCTCATAGTGTTCGCTGATGCGATACAGGCTTTCCGAGTGGCCCAGGAACAAAAGGGCGCCCGGAGGTTGCAGTTGCGCCATGCGTTCGAACAGTGCGCGCTTGCTCTCCAGGTCGAAATAGATCACCACGTTGCGGCAGAAGATGGCGTCAAAGCGGCCGCGCATGGGCCAGTCCTGCATCAGATTGAGCCGCTTGAACGTGATCAGTTGACGCAGGGACGCCGCCACTTTGACGCTGCCCTGGTGCTGGCCCGAGCCTTCCTTGAAGAATTCCGCCGCCCTGGCCGGCGACACGCTGCGCAACCGGTCGGCCGGATAGACCCCTGCCGCGCCGGTCGCCAGCACATTTGAATCCAGGTCGGTGGCGAGGATCCTGGCATCGATTCCGCTCAGCCGTGCGCGCTGCTCACGCAGCACCATGGCTATGCTGTAAGGCTCCTCGCCGGTCGAACACGCGCACGACCAGATGCGCAGCCGGCCGGTGCCGCCGGTGCGCGCGGCGATCCCCGGCAGCACGTGCTCGGCGAGGTAGTCGAAATGATGTGCCTCGCGAAAGAACGAGGTCAGGTTGGTGGTGATCGCGTTGGTGAATTCCTGCAGCTCAAGCGGGTCAGCCCGTTCGAGCAGTTGCACATAGTCAGCGAAGTTCGCCAGCTTCAGCGCGCGCAGGCGGCGCGCGAGCCGCCCATAAACCATTTGCCGCTTGGCATCCGACAGGGCAATGCCGGTATGCACGCGTACCAGCTCGCACAGGCGCTCGAAGTCCGCGTCGGTGAGCGCAAAATCGCCGCTGCCGCCGGGGTTCGCCATCACGCTTGCTGCCTGGTTCATGTGGCCCGGCTCGGGGCGTCGGTCTCGACACACGCGGCCACCAGTTCGTCGATGTCGAGCAGCATCACCATTTTGCCGTCGACGTTGGCAATGCCTTTGACGCAGGCGCCGTCGGCGGCCGTGCCCAGCTCGGGTATGGGCTTGATGGCGTCGGCCACGACGCTGTAGACCTCCGAGACGCCGTCGACCACGATGCCCACCGTCTTCTCGCCGCGCGAGCTGCGCACGCGCACCACGATCACCACCGTGGAGGCATCGAAATTGCGCTGCTCGAGATTCAGGCGCCGGCGCAGGTCGACTACCGGCACGATCATGCCGCGCAGATTCATCACGCCCAGCACGTACGCCGGCGCATACGGCACGCGCGTGACGCGATCCCAGCCTTTGATCTCCTGCACCCGCAGAATCTCGACGCCGTATTCCTCGCCGCCGCACACGAAAGTCAGGTATTGCGCGCCATTGGGCGTTGCCGTGTTGGCGGATTCAGTGGCGGTCATCATCAGAATTCCTGCCATTCACTGTCGCTGGCCGCGGCGGCGGCCTGCGCGACCTTGCGCGCTGGAGTGCTGGCCGCACTGCTGGCCGGCGGCGCGGCCGGCTTGCGCTGCGCTGCCGCGACCGGCGCGGCCGTCTTGGGCGCAGCGCCGCCCCATGGACGGCTGGTGGTGCGCCGCTCGTGCACCGCGGCAGCGGGCACCTCACCCACCTGGTATCGGGAGATCATTGAATTGAGTGCCTGCGCATGCTCCACGATGGCGAGACTGGCGGCGGATGCCTGTTCGACCAGTGCCGCGTTCTGCTGCGTGGTGGCATCCATTTGCATGACGGCTTTATTCACCTGCTCGATGCCCGAGGACTGTTCGCGGCTGGCAGCGGCAATCTCGGCGACAATGTCGGTGACCTTCTTGACGGCCTGAACGATCTCCGCCAGCGTCCGGCCCGACTCATCGACCAGCTTGCTGCCTTCGTCGACCTTGGAAACGCTGTCCTGGATCAGCGCCTTGATCTCTTTGGCCGCAGTGGCACTGCGTCCGGCGAGATTGCGTACTTCCGTGGCGACGACCGCGAAGCCGCGCCCCTGCTCGCCGGCGCGGGCCGCTTCCACCGCCGCGTTCAAGGCCAGCAGATTGGTCTGAAAGGCGATCTCATCGATCACGCCGATGATGTCGGCAATCTTCTTCGAGGCGCCATTGATGGCACTCATTGCCTGGACTGCGGAGCCGACGACGGCACCGCCCTTCTCGGCCTGCTGCCTCGCGGCCATTGCCAGTTGATTGGCCTGGCCGGCATTGTCGGCGGTCTGCTTGACGGTCGCGGTCATCTGCTCCATGGACGAGGCGGTCTCCTCCAGGCTGGCAGCGGTCTGCTCGGTGCGCTGCGACAGATTGCTGTTGCCCTTGGAGATCTCCTCGGCTCCATCCTGAACCGCGGCGGCGGCGCCTTTGATCTGTCTGACCACCTGCATCATGTTATCGAGCAGGCCGTTGATTCCGTCGGCCAGCCTCTCGAAAAAAGCGTCCTTGTCATCCCTGCCGATGCGCTTGAGCAGATCGCCGGCGCGCGCCGCCGTCACTATGTCTGCGATTTCCTCCTCGACCTTGACTTCCTGTGTGCGATCGATCCATTCGACCACCGTGCCCAGGCGCGCGCCTTGCGCATCGAGCACCGGATTGGAGATGGTGGACAGCGTCAATGCGCCGATCCTGAGCTGCGCCTTGAGCGCTCCGCGCTGCTCGGCCGGCAGCCGCTGTTGCTCGGCGCTGTTGTTGTGGAACGCATCGATGTTCGAGCCCATGAGCTTTTCGGGATCGAAGTTCGGCAGAGCGCGCCGCAGCTGCGCCGCAATGCCCTGAAACATCTTCTGCACCGAGCGATTCAGGTAGATGACGCGATTTTCGGCGTCAGCCATCAAGACGTTCGCGGAAACGTTGTCGAGCGCGGTTTTTATGCGCAGGCTGCTGACGGCGAGCAGTTTTTGCTCGGTGATATCGGTGGCGAACGCGACCACTTTGAACGGCTTGCCGTTGGCATCCATGATCGGGTTGTATGAGGCCTGCAGCCAGACCTCCCGGCCGCCCTTGCCGAGTCGCCGGTACTGGCCGGCGTCGTATTCGCCGCGCGCAAGTTTGGCCCAGAAGGCACGGTATTCGCCGCTGTCGCGCTGTGCCGGTTCGGCGAACACACTGTGATGCCTGCCTTTGATCTCATCGAGGACGTAGCCCATGGTGCGCAGGAAGATCTCATTGGCCGTGCGAATCGTGCCGTCCAGCTCGAATTCAATCACCGCCTGCGCCTTGTTGATCGCCGCCAGCTGTCCCTTGTAGTCCGCCGCGCGAGCTTTTTGCGCAGTGATGTCGGCCGCATACTCGACAATCTTGCAGGGCCTGCCGTTGGCACCAATGATCGGGTTGTACGAGGCCTGTAACCAGATCTCCCGGCCACCCTTGCCGAGACGCCGGTACTGACCGGCATCGAATTCTCCGCGTCCGAGCTTGGCCCAGAACTCGCGGTAGTCGCTGGTATCGCGGACAGCGGGCTCGACGAACAGGCTGTGATGCTTGCCTTTGATCTCATCGAGCGTATAGCCGACGGTCAGCAACAGGTTATCGTTGGCCGTGCGGATGGTGCCGTCCAGGTCGAATTCGATCACGGCCTGTGCCTTGCTGATGGCGGCGATCTGGGCGCGCCAATCATCCAGCTGCGCCGCAATCGTGGCTTTGCCGCTCTTGCCGCGGCGCTTCGCCTTCCGGTTCACTTGTCGTGCCATGAATATCGTCCTTGGAATTCGAATCAGGATCGCGCGGTCGCCGCCCATCGGGGCGTATGCGCTGTCAATGCATCGCGCTCGCCGCCAATTGTTGCGCATCGAGCAAAATGAGCGTCTTGCCGTCCGCCTGCGCCAGCCCCTGCACGAGCGCGCTCGAGGCGGCACTGCCGAGTTCGGGCAATGCGCGGCAGGTGGAGGCATCGATGTCGTAGACTTCGGAGACCGCATCGACTACCAGGCCGACTGTGCGCTGCTCGCCGCCGCCCGGCACACAGATCACGATCACCACGGTCGCCGGTCCGAATTCAGCCGGCTCGAGCTGGAAGCGTTGGCGCAGATCGATCACCGGAACCACCACGCCGCGCAGATCGATGACTCCCAGAACCCATACCGGTGCGTGCGGAATAGCTGTGACCGCAGACCAGCCGCGAATCTCCTGGACCGCGAGTATGCCGAGGCCGTATTCCTCGCCGGCGAGCCGGAAGGTCAGTACCTGCCGTGTGTGAGCTGCTTGCGGGCTCATGCGGCCACCTGGGCCCGATCGCTGCGCTCCGGCTTCTCCAGGAATCGTGCGATCACGCCCGGAATATCGAGGATCAGGGCCACGCGGCCATCACCCAGCATGGTGGCGCCCGCCAACGCGGCTACCTGCTTAAAATTGGTTTCAAGACTCTTGATCACCACCTGTTGCTGCGACAGCAGCTCATCGACGAACAGTCCCACGCGTTTGCCGTCGGCCTCGACGATCATGAGCAGTCCGTTGAGCAGATCAGTGTTGTCGGCTTGAATCCCGAACAACTCATACATGCGTACGATTGGAATGTATTCATCGCGCAGACGCAGCAGTTCGGCCTTCTGCGCCAGCGAACTGATCTGATCGCGCTTGATCTGGATGGTCTCGACGATCGAGACGATCGGCACGATGTAGATTTCCTGGCCGACGCGCGCCAGCTGGCCGTCGAGTATGGCCAGCGTCAGCGGCAGGCGAATCCGTACCGTGCTGCCCTTACCGGGGGTCGAATACAGTTGCACATGACCGCCGATCTCATTGATGTTGCGCCGAACCACGTCCATGCCGACACCGCGGCCGGAGACGTCGCTGACCACCTCGGCGGTGGAGAAACCCGGAGCGAAGATCAGGTTCAGGATTTTGTCGTCCGACAATTCTTCATCGGCGCCGACCAGGCCGCGCTCGCGCGCCTTGCCCAGGATTTTGTCGCGCTGCAGCCCGGCACCGTCGTCCGACACTTCGACGATCACGTTGCCACCCTTGTGGTAGGCGTGCAGTGAGATCGTGCCCTGCTCGTTCTTGCCGGCGGCGCGGCGTTTGTCCGGCATCTCGATGCCGTGATCGACGGCGTTACGCACCAGGTGTACCAGCGGATCGCCGATCTTCTCGAGCACCGTCTTGTCAAGCTCGGTCTGATCGCCGCTCATCTTGAGTTCCAGCTTCTTGCCGAGCCGCTGACCGAGGTCGCGGATCATGCGTGGAAAGCGGTTGAATATCGATGCCAGCGGCAGCATGCGCACGCGCATGACATTTTCCTGCAGCGAGCGCATATGGCGCTCGAACTGCACCAGGGCATTGCGCAGCTCATCGGCCTGGCGACCTTCGAGCACGGCCGCCAACTGGCTGCACACCGACTGCGTGATGACCAGCTCACCCACCGAGTTCAGCAGTTCATCGATCTTCTCAATGCTGACGCGTATCGAGCCGCCTTCGCCGGAACCGGAACGCGCCACTTCCGGAGGTGGCGCGGTCTTTGCGGTGCCGGCAGCCGCAACCGCCGCCGGGGGCGCGGCCGTCGCGGTGTTCGAGGCGCTGGTCTGCGCTAGCGCGGCTGGCGACAGCGACTCTATGGTTAGCGTGCATTCGCCCTCCGCCCATTCGAATATCTGCTCGATCGCCGGGCGCTCAGCATCGGTATGCAACTCCATCTGCCACGAGAGCAGACACACTTCCGGATCGAGTGCGGCAAGCGTCGGCACCTTGCCGGCGTCCGCGCGCGTGACCAACGTACCGAGCGCCGCCAGCTCGCGGATCATGCGCAGCGGATCGTTGCCGTGTTCCATCATCAACGCGCCCGGCACGAGGCCGATACGCCAGCCGGACGCGCGCGTGGCAGCGGCTGCTGCGGCACCGGCCGGACGGCCGGGCTCGCTCCCGTGCGCGGGCGCCACGGCAGCTGCAACCGGGACACTGCCGCCGCTCTGCATGATTGCCTGCAACTCGGCGTTCAGTGCGGCGGTCAGGTTCGGATCCGGCGGCTGCTTGCGCTGGGTCGCTGTCAGCATCTCGCGCAGCACGTCCACGGAGCGCAGCAATACATCGACGATGTTGGGTTGCACCTGGCGCTGGCCGCTGCGCAACTGGTCGAGCAGCGTCTCCAGGGTGTGGGTGAAGGCGGCAACGTCGGCAAAGCCAAATGTAGCGCTGCCGCCCTTGATGGAGTGGGCCACCCTGAATATGGTGTTGATCAGCTCAGCGTCGGCTTCGCCGGCGCTGAGCTTGAGCAGTGCGCCCTCCATCGAGCCGAGGGCCTCGAAGCTCTCCTCGAAGAAGGTCTCATGAAATTGTGCCAGATCCAGGGTCATTGACTGGCGCCCGGACTCTCGAGCAATGCGCCGACGCTCATGAGTTCGATGGCCTGCTCGAGCGCCGCCGACCGGCCTTTCCAGGCGTATGACAGACTTCGCTCCAGGCAGTCCAGCGCGAATGCGACCATCAGCTGCACGCCGGCGGCATCGATGCGTTCCACCGCGCTGCCGTCAATTTCGTAGGGGCCGGGCCGCGCCAGTTGCTCGAGCATGTGGGCCTTGAGCGCGGCCGCCTCATGGATGGTGCAGCTGCCGCCCAATACCACCCGGCCGCGCGGCTCGGTCAGCGCATCAGTGACGGTCGTTTGTGCATCCATTGGCCATACCTGGGGTCCGCTGCCGTTCGCTGGGCAGATTCCATAAGGCTGTTACGGCTGTCCGGTGCCAATACTTGATGGGACTTCGTTCACATTCTGGAGACCGCCCCCGGAGACACCGGCTGCGGCCACAGCACAATTTTCGCCGCGGCGCCATGCCGGCACGCGTGGCTGCGCCATTGTGTGATCCTGCTAACAACCGCAGAAGTTGCATCTGGCGCCTTCGGCGCTCAAGCAACACACTTCCAGGGCCGATAGCTGTACGCATGTGGAGGCGAGAGTGAGCGCACAACCTGGAATGAATATTCTGGTCGTGGATGATTTTTCCACCATGCGGCGGATCATCAAGGGGCTGTTGCAGGACCTGGGCTATTCCAACATCACGGAAGCCGACGACGGCCTGACCGCCCTGCCGCTGCTGAAAGCCGGCAATTTTGATCTGCTGATCACCGATTGGAACATGCCGGGTATGCAGGGCGTGGAGCTGCTGCGCCAGGTGCGCGCCGACGAGCGGCTGAAGAAGCTGCCGGTACTCATGCTCACCGCCGAGGCCAAGCGCGAGCAGATCGTGGAGGCCGCCCAGGCGGGCGTCAGCGGCTACGTGATCAAGCCGTTTACGGCCGTCACGCTCAAAGAGAAGATCGACAAAATATTCGCCGTCAAGCCCTCGGCAGCGGCCTGACGTGGGCAACGTGAAGGATTGCGTACACGACGCGGCTGAATACCGCGTGTGGGTCAACGCCATGCACGCGGCGCTGGGG
>Ga0208849_1001919_pt1 | contig 12626 bp, 6 predicted proteins | sample NGESurdeep072012_10_FD_184470 | JGI IMG/M metagenome (GOLD analysis project Ga0208849, IMG submission 184470) | Arctic peat soil microbial communities from Barrow, Alaska - NGEE Surface sample 53-3 deep-072012 (SPAdes) | ecosystem: Environmental > Terrestrial > Soil > Wetlands > Peat ...
GAAGCCATTGCCGCCGCAAGCCGGGCAGCGGCCGGTTCCGGAATTAAAACTGAATGTGCCGGCGGTGTAGCGGCGCAGCTTCGACTCCGGATCGGCGGCAAAGCGCGCACGGATTTCGTCGAAGGCGCCGACGTAGCTGGCTGGATTCGAGCGCGTGGTGCGGCCGATCGACGTCTGGTCGATGAGCACCGCCGCATCGATGCGCTCGGCGCCCACCAGGCGCGCGAACGCACCCGGGGCATCGCTGGGCTTGCCGTGCGCCTTCTGCAGTGCCGGAAAGAGAATGTTCTGTACCAGCGTGGATTTGCCGGAACCGGAAACACCGGTGAGGCACACCAGACGCTGCAGAGGAATCTCGACGTCGATGTGCTTGAGGTTGTGCTCGGCCGCACCAAACAACGCAATATGCTCGCCGGCATTGCCGTTGCCTGCCCCGAGCGCGGCGCTGGCGCGCAACGGCGGCAGACTGCGCCGTCCCGCGAGCCATGCGCCGGTGGCCGATTGCGGGTGCGCCATGACCTGTGCCGGCGTGCCGTAGCAGACGATGCGGCCGCCATGCTCACCTGCGCCGGGACCTAAATCGAGGATGCGATCGGCCTCGAGCATGATCTGCGGATCATGCTCGACCACCAGCAGGGTATTGCCTGCATCGCGCAGGCGCTTCATGACCGTGATCACGCGCTGCATATCGCGCGCGTGCAGACCGATCGAGGGCTCATCCAGTACGAACAGTGTGTTGACCAGTGAGGTTCCAAGGGCCGTGGTCAGGTTGATGCGCTGGACCTCGCCGCCTGAGAGCGTGCGCGACTGGCGATCGAGCGTGAGATAACCCAGGCCGACCTCACACAGAAACTTCAGCCGTGTGCGCAGCTCCCCAAGCAACAGATCGGCGGCCTGGTCGAGCGGCGGCGGCAGCAGCAGCTGCTCGAAGAAGACGCGGCAGCGATCGATGGGCAGCTGCATGACTGCGTCAATGGCCAGGCCCGGAGGCGCAAGCGAGGGCAGTTCCATCTGCTCGGTCACTGCGCTCGGACCCAGTCGCCACAGCAGCGCATCGGGCTTGAGGCGCGCACCGTGACAGCTCGGGCATAGGGTGTAGCTGCGGTACTTGGACAGCAGTACGCGGATATGCATTTTGTAGGCGCGGGTTTCGAGCCAGTCGAAGAAGCGCTTTGCGCCGTACCAGACTTTCTTGGTCCAGGGACCTTCGCCGTCGATGACCCACTGCCGGTAGGACTGCGACAGTTCGCGCCACGGCACATCGACCGGGATGCCGCGCTTTTTCGCGAAGCGCAGCAGATCATCCTGGCATTCCTTGTAAGACGGGGTCTGCCAGGGCCGCACAGCGCCGCCGGCCAGGCTCTTGCCGGTATCGGGAACCACGAGGCCGTAATCGATGCCAATCACGCGACCGAAGCCACGGCAGGTATCGCACGCTCCAAGCGGTGAGTTGAACGAGAACAGTCCCTGCGTTGCATCCTGGTAGTGCAGATCGCATTCGGCGCAGTGCAGATCACTCGAGTAGCGCAGCAGCAGCTGCTCGCGGCCTTCCGGATCGAGCGCGTGCACGCTCACGCGGCCGTGGCCCGCGCGCAGCGCCGCCTCCAGTGCTTCGATCAGGCGGCTGCGATCGCTGGCATCGAGGCGCAGCCGGTCCTGGATCACGGTGAGCAGTTGCGGCTCCTGGCGATGGAAGCGGACATAACCCAGCTTCTCCAGTTCGCCGCGCAGTTCGGGGAGCTTCATCCTGGGCGGCACCGGCACCGGAAAGCAGATCAGCAGCAGTGCCTGCGGCAGAGCGGTCAGCGCCGCGGGCAGCGCGTCGGCGATGCTCTGGGCATTGTCACGACGCACCGGGTGGGCGCATCCGCGGCAGTACAGCCGTGCCGCGCGCGCGTACAGTAATTTCAGATGGTCATTGAGTTCGGTCATCGTGCCCACGGTGGAGCGCGAGGTCCGAACAGGATTGACCTGATCGATCGCTATGGCCGGAGGAATGTGCTCGATGCGATCGACCTGCGGCTTGTCCATGCGGTCGAGAAACTGGCGCGCGTAGGGCGAGAAGGTCTCGACGTACCGGCGCTGGCCTTCCGCGTACAACGTGTCGAACACCAACGAGGACTTGCCCGAACCGGACACGCCCGTGACCACCACCAGCTCATTGAGCGGCAGGTCGAGGTCGAGGTTGCGAAGATTATTCTGACGCGCGCCCCGCACGACGATCGCGTCATGCGCATTGCGGCTCATGATCGGCTCCATTTTACCGGCAAGGCTCCTGTATGGGCTTTAGCTTTGGGGCGCGAGGGCGGATTAAAAGACAGGCCCTTGCCACCGGCGCCTATAATGGAGGGCCATGCTCACGGCCCCCGATTTACGCCCCGGCTTGACCCCGCAGACCCCAGAAGGTGCTGCCACGGGTAGTTTGCGTCCCGTGTCGGCCAATCCAGTCGCCGCCGCGCCATTTTTGCCCACCTCGCGCGCCGAAATGCAGGCGCTCGGCTGGGAGCAATGCGATGTCATCATCGTCACCGGCGATGCCTACGTGGACCACCCCAGCTTCGGCATGGCCATCGTCGGCCGCGTACTCGAGGCGCACGGCCTGCGCGTGGGCATCATCGCGCAACCCGACTGGCACAGTGCCGAGCCGTTCCGCGCCCTGGGGGCGCCGCGACTGTTCTTCGGCATCACCGCCGGCAACATGGACTCGATGGTCAATCGCTACACCGCCGACAAGCGCGTGCGCAGCGATGATGCCTACACTGCCGGCGGCCTGGGCGGCCAGCGTCCGGATCGTTCGGTGATCGTGTACGCCCAGCGCGCACGCGAAGCCTACCGTTCGGTGCCCATCGTCATCGGCGGCATCGAAGCCTCGCTGCGCCGTATCGCACATTTTGACTACTGGTCGGAGAAAGTACGGCGCTCGATCCTGCTGGATGCCAAGGCCGACCTGCTGGTCTATGGCAACGGCGAGCGGCAGATCTGCGAGATTGCGCAGCGGCTCAAGGCCGGCGAGCCGATCGAATCATTGCGCGATATACGCGGCACCGCCTTTGTGCACGGCGAGCCAGACGGCGAGTGGATCGAGATCGATTCGACGCACCTCGATGCGCCGGGCCCACTGAACCCGGCACTGGATCCGTACGCCATGACTGCTGGGTCCGCGCCCGCGACGGGCGGCGCGGCAGTCGTGCGCTTCGTGCGGCGCGTGCGCAATGTTGATCGCGAACGCAGCGTGATTCGCCTGCCGGCCTACGATCAGGTCGCGGCCGATCCCGTGCTCTATGCCCACGCCTCGCGCATCCTGCACCTGGAGTCCAATCCCGGCAATGCTCGCGCGCTGGTGCAGCGTCACGGAGCTCAGCAGGTCTGGCTCAATCCGCCGCCGATCCCGCTGAGCAGCGATGAAATGGACTGGATCTACGATCTGCCGTATCAGCGCCGTCCGCATCCGCTGTACGGCGAAGCCAATATTCCCGCCTACAAGATGATCCGCTTCTCGGTGTCGATCCAGCGCGGCTGCTTCGGCGGCTGCACGTTCTGCTCCATTACCGAACACGAGGGCCGCATCATCCAGAGCCGCTCGGAGCAGTCGGTGCTCGCGGAGATCGAGAAGATCCGTGATCGCGTCCCGGGTTTCACCGGCGTGATCTCCGATCTGGGTGGCCCTACCGCGAACATGTACCGGCTGGCGTGCAAGAGCCGCGAGGTCGAAAGCGCCTGCCGCCGCCCGTCGTGCGTCTATCCGGGCATATGCCCGAATCTCAACACCGATCATGCGCCGCTGATCCAGCTGTATCGGAAGGCCCGGGCGCTGCCCGGCATCAAGAAGATTCTGATCGCCTCCGGTGTGCGCTACGACCTGGCGGTCGAATCGCCAGAGTACGTGCGCGAACTCGCGCAGCACCATGTCGGCGGCTATTTGAAGATCGCGCCCGAGCATTCGCGCGAGGGGCCGCTATCGAAGATGATGAAGCCCGGCATGGGAGCCTACTACCGCTTCAAGGAATTGTTCGACCTCTACTCCACGCAGGCCGGCAAGAAGCAGTATCTGATTCCGTATTTCATCGCCGCGCACCCCGGCACCAGCGATGAGGACATGCTCGAACTGGCGCTGTGGCTCAAGCACAATGGTTTTCGCGCCGATCAGGTGCAGGCGTTCCTGCCCTCGCCGATGGCCAGCGCCACCGCGATGTACCACAGCGGCAAGAATCCGCTCAAGCGCGTCACGCGCTCGAGCGAGCAGGTAGCCATTCCCAAGGGGCTGCGGGTGCGGCGGTTGCACAAGGCGTTCCTGCGCTATCACGATCCCAACAACTGGCCATTGCTGCGTGAGGCGCTGCGGCGTATGGGGCGCAGCGATCTGATCGGCAATGCCCGCCACCAGCTGTTGCCCGCGCACCAACCGGCCGGCACCGGGGCGCAGGGCGAGGGCCGGCGCAATATGTTTCGCACGCAACACACCGGGCTGCCGCGCGTGCCATCCGTTCGCGCCAAGTCCTCGCGCGATCAGCACTGAAGCGATGCAGGCTGCGGCGCGACGCTTCTGTATGCTCGCAGCGCTGCTGCTCGCCCTCGCCACCCTCATGGGCGCGCTGGGCGCACATGCATTCAGGTCACGCCTGAGCGCCGAGCGCTACCAGGTGCTGCAGACCGCCGTGCACTATCAGTTTTTTCATGCCCTGGGACTGATGGCTATGGGCGTACTGTCCGATCGCGTGCCCTCACGCCTGCTGCCTGTGGCGGCCTGGCTGGTGTTCTTCGGCGTGCTGGCTTTTTCCGGCAGCCTTTATCTGCTGGTGGCCGGAGCGCCCAGGGCGGTGGGCATTCTGACGCCGCTCGGAGGCCTGGCACTGATTGCCGGCTGGTGCACCTGCGCGCTGGCGCTACGCCCTGCAAGCCATGGATAGGGCGCAAGCCGGACAGGATCTGCGAGAGCTGTGGCGGCGCTGGCTGCTGCCGGCGGTCACGCTGCTGATCTTTGCGCTCGTGGCCATCGGGCTGCACCGCCAGCTGGCGCAATTTCGTTTTGCCAATGTACTGGCGGCGCTGCGCAGCATTCCTCGAGCCGCGCTCGGCGGCGCGATAGCGTGCACGGCCGTGAGCTACTACCTGCTCGGCTTCTATGACGTGCTGGCGTTGCGCTACCTGGGCAAATCCGTGCCGTACTGGCGCACCTTGTTCACCTCCTTCATTGCCTACGCCTTCGGGCATAACTTCGGCATCGCCGCCTTCACCGGCGGCGCGGTGCGTTACCGGTTGTATTCCACCGCCGGCCTGAGCGCCGCGGATGTCGCCACGGTGGCGGCTTTCTGCGGCGTAACTACCGCCATCGGCCTGGGTGTGCTCGCCGGTGTCTCGTTCATCGTTGCGCCCATTCATGGCGTGCACGCCTTGCACCTGAATCACGCGATCGTGTTCGGCATCGGCGTGCTGTTGCTGGCGCTGGTCGGTCTGTACGCGATGTGGTCGCTGCTGGGTCCGCACGAATTCGAATTCAACGGCTGGGCGCTGCGCGCGCCCGCGCCGTCAGTGGCGCTGCCGCAGATCGTATTGGCGGTGGTGGATCTGGCAATTTCGGCGCTGGTGCTGTGGCTGTTGTTGCCGGCAGGCAGCTCGGTGACTCTGCTGGCCTTCGCGGGCGCCTATGCCACGGCGATGACCGCGGCGGTGGTCAGCCATGTTCCCGGCGGTATCGGTGTGTTCGAATCTCTGCTGGTGCTGGCGTTGCCCGATGTGCCGGCCGACCAGCTGATCGGATCCCTGCTCGCCTGGCGCGCCGTGTACTACCTGCTGCCGTTGCTGGTGGCGACGGTGCTGTTCGGCGGCCAGGAAATGCGCGCGCAGCACACCACATTCGCGCGCATCGAGAAACTGGCGGCCGCCTACATCTCACCGATCGTGCCGCAGATCAGCGGTGCGCTGGTATTCGTCGCCGGTTTCTCATTGCTAGTCACGGGAGCGACGCCGTCGATTGACCGGCGCCTGTCGTTGCTGCGCCATGCACTGCCATTGGTGGTGCTCGAGGCCTCGCACCTGGCATCGAGCGTGATTGGCCTGGCATTGCTGATTCTGGCGCGGGCATTGTTCCGGCGGCTGGCCGCCGCCTACCAGGTCACGAAATGGCTGCTGGTGGCCGGCATGATTGCCGCATTGCTGCGCGGACTGGAGTTCGAGCAGGCGCTGGTATTGGGGCTGGTACTGATGGTGCTGTGGCTGGGGCGGCGCGCGTTTTACCGCCCGGCGCAGATCATGGCGCAGCGCTTCACTCCGGCCTGGATCGTGAGTCTTGCGATCGTGATCGCCACGGCGGTGTGGATCGGTTTTTTCGCCTACAGGCATATCGATTACTCGCATTCGCTGTGGTGGACGTTCGCTTTTGAAGCCGATGCGCCGCGCATGCTGCGCGCCTCGCTGGTGGTGATCGTGCTGGCGGCCACGTTCCTGGCCACCAATCTGCTGCGTCCGGCGCGGCCGGAGCCCGGAGTGGCTTCGGGCGATGATCTGGCACGCGCCCGTACCCTGATCGACGGCTGCTCGCAGGCGCTGGCAAATGCGGCCCTCAGCGGCGACAAGCGCCTGCTGTTCAGCAATGCCGCGGATGCATTCCTGATGTACCAGATCAACGGCCGCAGCTGGGTGGCGCTCGGCGATCCCATCGGTACGCCATCGGGCCAGGAGGAACTGGTCTGGCGCTTTCGCGAGCTCTCGGATCGCCACGGCGGCTGGACCGTGTTCTATCAGGTCAGCGCTGAGGAACTGCCGCTCTACATCGATCTGGGGCTCGCGGTCATGAAACTGGGCGAGGAAGCGCGCGTGCAGCTCACGGACTTCTCGCTCGAAGGCAGCGCACGGGCCGAACTGCGCACGCAGCGGCGGCGCGCCGAGCGCGACGGAGCGACCTTCAAGGTGCTGCAGCCGGCGGAGTTGCCACCATTGCTGCCCAAGCTGCGCGCCATCTCGGATACCTGGCTGCAGGAAAAGGCCGTGGCCGAGAAGGGTTTTTCGGTGGGCGCCTTTGATGAAAGCTACATCAGCCATTTTCCGGTGGCGGTGGTGAGCTGCGCCGATGAGCCGGTGGCATTTGCCAGCCTGTGGGTTTCCGGTGACGGCGCGGAGATCGCGGTCGACCTGATGCGCTTTGGCGCCGACGCGCCGCGCGGCGCCATGGATTTCCTGTTCGTCGAGCTCATGTTGTGGGGACGCTCGCAGGGCCATAGCTGGCTGAATCTCGGCATGGCGCCGCTGGCCGGCCTGGAACGTCACCCGCTCGCGCCGGCCTGGCATCGTGTCGGTAATTTCGTCTTTCGCTATGGCGAGCACTTCTACAATTTTGATGGCCTGCGCCGGTACAAGGCAAAATTCAATCCGGTGTGGGAGTCCAAATATCTCGCCTCGCCCGGAGGGCTTGCCCTGCCGCGGGTCCTGCTCGACATCTCGGTACTGATCTCCGGCGGCATGAAGGAGCTGTTTGCCAAGTGAAGTGCCGTTGAATGCGAACGCGGCATCGCCGCGCGAGCATCCGCTGGCCATCGCGCTGCGCGAGGGGCTCGCACGGCATCGCGATGTGGTGTTGCAGGCCCCCACCGGCGCGGGCAAGAGCACCATCGTGCCGCTGGCGCTGCTGGATGAGCCGTTTCTCGCCGGCCGCAAAATCCTGATGCTCGAGCCCCGGCGGCTCGCGACCCGGGCAGTGGCCGCGCGCATGGCGGCACTGCGCGGCGAGAGCATCGGCCAGACCATCGGTTATCGCATGCGGCTCGACACGCGCGTATCGCGCGCCACCCGCCTCGAAGTAGTCACCGAGGGAGTACTCACGCGGCTGCTGCAGGAGGACCCGGCGCTCGAGGGCGTAGGCTGCGTGATCTTCGATGAGTTCCACGAACGCAGCGTGCAGGCGGATCTGGGACTGGCGTTGTGCCTGGATGCCCGGCGCCAGCTCGGCGGCACCTTCCGCCTGCTGGTCATGTCGGCGACGCTCGAGGGCGAGCGGGTGGCGCAATTGCTCGGCGATGCCGCCATGCTCCAGGTGCCGGGGCGCGCATTCCCGGTGAGCGTGCAATACCTCGGACGCGGCCTGCCAGTGCTGCCCGGCGGCATCGAGGCAGGACGCGATGTGCAGCGGCTTGCGCAGGCCATGGCGCGCGCAGCGCTGCATGCGCTCGATGAAACTGCCGGCGACGTGCTGGCATTCCTGCCGGGCTTAGCTGAGATCCGGCGAGTGGAAGCCGCGCTCGCGGCGGCCGCGCTGCCGGCCGGCGTGCGTGTACTGTCGTTGTACGGGCAGATGAATGCCGCGGCGCAGGATGCGGTGCTGGCGCCGAGCCCGGCGGGCACGCGCAAACTGGTACTCGCGACCAATATTGCCGAGACCAGCCTGACTATTCCAGGCATCACCGCGGTGATCGACTGCGGACTGGCGCGCCGCTCGCGCTTTGATCCGGTCACGGGCATGAGCCGGCTGGATCTGGAACGCATCTCGCGCGCGGCCAGCGACCAGCGCTGTGGCCGCGCCGGGCGGGTTGCGCCGGGAGTGTGTTACCGGTTGTGGGGCGAGGGGGCGCAACTGTCATTGGCGGCCGTGACCACGCCCGAGATTCTCGAGGCCGATCTGGCGCCCGTGGCGCTGGAACTGGCGCGTTGGGGAATCAGCGATGCGGCCTCGCTCGATTGGCTGGATGCGCCGCCCGCCGCGATGCTGCAGCAGGGGCAGGCGTTACTGGCGCGGCTGGGCGCGCTTGACGAGCGCCGCCGGCTCACTGCGCTGGGCAGGGACATGTCGCGACTGCCAGTGCATCCGCGCCTGGGCGCCATGCTGCTGGCCGCGCGCACTCTGGACGCGGTGCCGCTGGCGGCGCAGCTCGCGGCAGTGCTTTCCGAGCGTGATCTGTTGCGATACGGCGCAGCCTCCAGCGATCCGGACCTGCGCTCGCGGCTGGAGCTGTTGCGCGCTGCGCGCGGCCAGGACGGCGCCGACCGCGGTGCGCTCGAGCGCGTGCAACGCAGCGCCAGTGCGCTTGCAGCGGCACTGCCGCGACTACCCGCTGCCGCTGCCAATGCCACACACACCTCCGAGCCGGTCGGCGCGTTGCTTGCCATCGCTTTTCCCGATCGCATCGGCCAGCGGCGCGAGGGTACCCAGGGTCGCTATCTGCTCGCCAACGGCCGTGGCGCGGTGTTTTCTCAGGCCGCCTCGCTGGCGCGCGCGCCCTACATCGTCGCCGCGGCGCTCGATGATCGCGATCGCGAAGCACGCATCGATCTGGCCGCGCCATTGGCGCGCGAGGCGCTCGAGCAACTTTTTGCCGGCCACATCACGACCCAGGAAAGTTTTGGTTGGGACGCGCGCGAAGGCGCAGTGCTGTGGCGGCGCACGCGGCGGTTCGAAGCCCTGGTGCTCGAGGATCAGACACGAGCGGCGCCCGATGGCGCAGAGACGCTCAGCGCCATGCTCGCGGGCGTGCGCGAGCTCGGAATAGCGGCTCTGCCGTGGGACCGCGAGGCGCGAACATTGCAGGCGCGCATGGAGTTCGTGCGTGTTCTGGCTCGCAGCGATTTACCCGGCTGGCCCGCCAGCGATGACTCAGCGCTGGGCGTGACTCTCGATCAGTGGCTGCAGCCGTGGCTCGCCGGCATCACCCGCCGCGAACATCTGCAGCGGCTGCCATTGCTTGATGCGCTGCGCGCGCGTCTTGACCCGGGGCAGCGCCGTGCGCTCGAGTCCCTGGCCCCGCGCGAACTCAAGGTGCCGAGCGGCTCGCAGATCCGCATCGACTATCTCGACGACAACGCGCCGTGCGTGGCGGTACGTTTGCAGGAGGTGTTCGGCCTGGAAACCACGCCGCGCATTGGCGGCGGTACGGTGCCGGTGACTTTCAAGCTGCTGTCCCCGGCACAGCGGCCGGTGCAGATCACCCGTGATCTCGCCGGCTTCTGGCGCAGCAGCTACGCCGAGGTGCGCAAGGACATGCGCGGCCGCTATCCCAAGCATGCCTGGCCGGAGAATCCTCTCGCGGCATCGCCCACGCGCGGCGCTGCGCGCGCGCGTAGCAAGGGCGAGCGGCGCTAGACCGGCGCCGCCTCGGTCTTGAGTACGTTCTGTACCGCCGGCCGGGCCTTGATACGCTCGTAATAAGCCTTGAGATGCGGAAACTCGCCCAGCTCGACCTGCAGGTGCCCGGACCAGCTCAATATCGTGAACAGATACGAATCGGCGACCGTGAAATGGTCGCCCACGAGGAACTGGCGGTCGGCGAGTGCGCCATCGACATAGCGCAGGCGGCCCTTGAAGGCCTCGAGACTCATGGCGCGCGCAGCTTCAGGAGTCTTCGGGTTGAACAGCGGGCCTACGGTCTTGTGCAGCTCGGTACCGATGAACGCCAGCCACTCGCGCACGCGGTAGTTTTCCAGCGTGCCGGAGGCGGCGATTAGCTGCCGCGTCGGCTGCAATTCGCCGATATAGGCCAGCAGTACCGATCCTTCCGTGAGTATTTCGCCGTTGTCGAGTTTGAGTGCCGGCACGTAGCCCTTGGGATTGACGGTGTTGAAGTCCTTGCCGTCGCTGGTCTTCTTATCGCGCAGATTCACGCGCACCGTCTGGTAGGGCAGGCCGGATTCCTGCAGGGCGATGTGCGAGGCGAGGGAACAGGCGCCGGGAGCGTAGTACAGCTGCATGGGAACTCCGTGTGGTCAGCCGCGATGGCTGGTGAGCGTCAGGGTCATTGTCAGGGTCATTTTATCCTTTTCCTTGACGCGCACCCGGTGGTTATGGAGGCTTCGGGGCATGTATCGACCACTGCTGTGCCTGGGGCTGCTGCTGACACTGGCGGGCTGTCACAAATCGGCGCCGGCACACGCCAATCACGCTTCCCACGCCAACGGCCCCGCTGGCATAGCCTGGTTCGACGGCAGCCTCGATGGGGCGTTCATCGTCGCCAAGCGCGAGAGCCGTCCGGTGCTGATCTATTGGGGCGCCGAGTGGTGCCCGTTCTGCCATACCCTCAAATCCACGGTGTTCTCGCGGCCGGATTTCATCGCCAAGAGCAAATTGTTCCTGCCCGTCTACCTCGACGGCGATGATGAGGGTGCGCAGAAATGGGGCGAGAGCTTCCATATCCAGGGCTATCCGACCTTGATCGTGTTCGACCCGGATCGCCACGAAATCATCCGCCTCGGCGCCGGGCGGGATGTGGCGCAATACGCCGCGGTGCTCGACCTGGCGCTGGAGAATATTCAGCCGGCCGATGCCCTGCTGCAGGCCGCCGCCGCTGGCAGGAACCTCAGCATCGATGAATGCCGGCGGCTGGCCTATACCGGCTGGGAACTCGACACCCTTGGGCCGGCTGGCTACGCCGGCCGGGCCAATGCGCTGATGGCCGCTGCCGCCGGCTGCCCACACGATGCGGCGCTGGAACGCGCCGACCTCACCCTCTACGCCGCCTTCTACGCTGCCAATGCCGAACCGCTGCCCCCGGCTACGCTGGCTGCTCTTGAGGATCAGGTGGACGAGGTCCTGGCGCAGCCGGCGTTGGCGGTCAGTGCCGCCGGTGCATTGGGCATTCTGGATGACAATTTCTTCAAGGCGGTGAGCGTGCGCGGTGGCGCGCTGCCGGCACAACTGCGCCAACGCTATGTCACGGTCATGGACAGCGCCGCCACCGATCCGCGCTACGTGCTGGCCGATCAGCTGGGCTTTATCGATGCCAAGCTGCGCGCGCTCAAGGATCTCGGCACAGCAAACACACCATTGCCACGCAATGCCGTGGCCGATGCGCAGCAACGTATCAATGCCGCGCTGGCCGCCGAGCAGAATCCGTTCGTGCGATCGGGTCTGGTCAATGCCGCGCTCAATATTCTCGAGGATGCCGGCGATTATCCCGGCGCCTACAAAATCGCGCACGACGAGATCGCGCGCGCCAGCGCGCCTTACTACTACAAGGCCGACCTGGCGGAGATCGCCGAGAAGATGGGGCGCAAGGACGAGGCGCTCACGTTGCTCGATGAGGCGTATCGCGAATCACAGGGGCCGGCGACGCGTTTTCAATGGGGAGCGATCTACGTCAGCGGCCTGCTGCGCATGGCGCCCAAGGATAACCAGCGGATAGAGGAAGCTGGCAGCGCCGTGCTCGGTGAGCTTGACGGGCCGGATCGTATCTACCGTCGCGCGCGCGTGCGGCTGGAGCGGCTCGACAGCGAACTGCGAGCCTGGAACGAGGCCGCCAAGGGAACGCACGGCGATGTACTGCAGGGGCTGCGCGGTCGCATGCAGCAGATCTGCGTCAAGATTCCGGACACCGACGCCGCTCGCACCAGCTGCGACCAATTCCTGAAATCGGTCTGACGCGTCTACCGGGGGAGAATCCATTGCGCAAACTGGCACTGATCACGGGCGCCAACAAAGGCATCGGCCTCGAGACCGCACGGCAGTTGGGCAAATTCGGCATGCAGGTATTGATCGGCGCGCGCGCTGCCAAGGCGGGCGAGTGCGCAGCCGCGCAATTGCGCAGTGAGGGCTTGGATGCGGACGTGCTGGTCATCGACGTGACCTCGCTGCCGAGCATTGCCAGGGCGGCCGCTGAAGTCGCCGGCAAGCACCAGGGGCTCGATGTTCTGATCAACAATGCCGGCGT
>Ga0208849_1001920_pt1 | contig 12613 bp, 6 predicted proteins | sample NGESurdeep072012_10_FD_184470 | JGI IMG/M metagenome (GOLD analysis project Ga0208849, IMG submission 184470) | Arctic peat soil microbial communities from Barrow, Alaska - NGEE Surface sample 53-3 deep-072012 (SPAdes) | ecosystem: Environmental > Terrestrial > Soil > Wetlands > Peat ...
TGACGATCGCGGAAACCGAGCCGCTGATGCCGCAGGAGATGATCAACGCCAAGCCGGTGGCGGCCGCGGTCAAGGAATTCTTTGGCTCCTCGCAGCTGTCGCAGTTCATGGACCAGAACAATCCGCTGTCGGAAGTCACGCACAAGCGGCGCGTCTCGGCACTGGGCCCGGGCGGCCTCACACGTGAGCGCGCCGGCTTCGAGGTTCGCGACGTGCATCCGACGCACTACGGCCGGGTGTGCCCGATCGAGACGCCGGAAGGACCGAATATCGGCCTGATCAATTCGCTGTCGGTGTATGCGCGCACCAATAACTACGGCTTTCTCGAGACCCCGTACCGGCGCGTGGAGAACGGCCACGTCACCGATCGCATCGACTACCTGTCGGCGATCGAGGAAGGCGAGTTCGCGATCGCGCAGGCCAATGCGCGCACCGACTCCAAGGGCGAGCTGGGCGAGGAGCTGGTCTCGTGCCGGTTCCAGAGCGAGTTCACCCTGATGCCGCGCGAGCGCATCAACTACATGGACGTCTCTCCGAAGCAGATCGTGTCGGTGGCGGCCTCGCTGATTCCGTTCCTCGAGCACGACGATGCCAATCGCGCGCTCATGGGTTCGAACATGCAGCGCCAGGCGGTACCGACCCTGCGCTCGCAGACCCCATTGGTGGGCACGGGCATGGAACGGCCGGTGGCGATCGATTCGGGCGTGGCGGTGATCGCGCGCCGCGGCGGCACCATCGACTCGGTCGATGCCTCGCGCATCGTGGTGCGGGTGCATGACGATGAGACCCTGGCGGGCGAGCCGGGCGTGGACATCTACAACCTGACCAAGTACACGCGTTCCAACCAGAACACGTGCATCAATCAGCGGCCGCTGGTCAATGCCTCGGACACCATCGCGCGTGGCGACGTGGTGGCCGATGGTCCGTCGACCGACCTGGGCGAGCTGGCCCTGGGCCAGAACATGCTGGTCGCGTTCATGCCGTGGAACGGCTACAACTTCGAGGATTCGATCCTGATCTCCGAGCGCGTGGTGCAGGAGGATCGCTTCACCACCATTCACATCGAGGAACTCACCTGCGTCGCCCGCGACACCAAGCTCGGGCCGGAGGAGATTTCGGCCGACATACCCAATGTCGGCGATGCGGCTCTGGCCAAGCTCGATGAGGCGGGTATCGCCTTCATCGGCGCCGAGGTGCGCGCCGGCGACATCCTGGTCGGCAAGGTCACGCCCAAGGGCGAGACGCAACTGACGCCGGAAGAGAAACTGCTGCGGGCCATCTTCGGCGAGAAGGCCTCGGACGTGAAGGACACGTCGCTGCGCGTACCGCCCGGCATGGACGGCACCGTGATCGACGTGCGCGTGTTCACGCGCGATGGCATCGAGAAGGATTCGCGCGCGCAGGCGATCGAGAAGTCGGAGATCGAGCGGGTGCGCAAGGACCTGCAGGATCAGCGCCGCATTCTCGAAGAGGATCTGTTCCAGCGCGTGCGCGGCATGCTGCTGAATCACACGGCCGCGGGCGGACCCAAGAAGCTCAAGGGCGGCACCAAGATCAGCGCCGAGTACCTGGATTCGCTGCCGCGCGAGGAGTGGTTCCAGATCCGCGTCGAAGACGAGGAGTCGATTGCTGCGCTGGAGGCCGCGGCCGAGCGCATCCAGACTCAGCAGAAGGCGTTCGACAAGCGCCTGGAAGAGAAGCGCGCCAAGATCACCGCCGGCGATGATCTCGCCCCCGGTGTGCTCAAGATGGTCAAGGTATACCTGGCGGTGAAACGCCGCGTGCAGCCGGGCGACAAGATGGCCGGACGTCACGGCAACAAGGGCGTGATCTCCACCATCGTGCCGGTGGAAGACATGCCGTACCTGGAAGACGGTACGCCGGTGGACATCGTGCTCAATCCGCTGGGTGTGCCCTCGCGCATGAACGTCGGCCAGGTGCTGGAGACGCATCTGGGCTGGGCGGCCAAGGGACTGGGACTGAAGATCGGCCGCATGCTCGAGGCGCAGGCGAAAGCCTCGGAATTGCGCGCCTTCCTCGAGAAGATCTACAACGAGACCGCGGGCCAGAAGGAGCGCTTCGGCGAGTTCAATGACAAGGAAGTGTTCGAGCTGGCGCGCAACCTCAAGGAAGGCGTGCCGATGGCCACGCCGGTGTTCGATGGCGCGGGCGAGGCGGACATCAAGGGTCTGCTGGCACTGGCCGAGGTGCCGTTGTCGGGCCAGACCTGGCTCTATGACGGACGCACCGGCGAGCGCTTCGACCGGCAGGTGACCGTGGGCTACATGTACATGCTCAAGCTCAACCATCTGGTGGACGACAAGATGCATGCCCGTTCGACCGGACCGTACAGCCTGGTCACGCAGCAGCCATTGGGCGGCAAGGCGCAGTTCGGTGGCCAGCGCTTCGGCGAGATGGAAGTCTGGGCACTGGAGGCCTACGGCGCGGCGTACACGTTGCAGGAAATGCTCACGGTCAAGTCGGATGACACGATCGGGCGCACTGCCATGTACAAGAGCATCGTCGATGGCAACCACGAGATGAAGGCGGGCATGCCCGAATCCTTCAACGTGCTGGTCAAGGAAATACGTTCGCTCTGCATCAACATCGAACTCGAGCAGGACTAGAGGCGCAAGCCTCGGGGTAACGCAATGAAAGATCTACTTAAGCTCTTCAAGCAGCAGGCACCGGTCGAGCATTTTGACTCGATCAAGATCGGCCTGGCCTCACCCGAGATGGTGCGGGCCTGGTCGTACGGTGAGGTGCGCAAGCCCGAGACGATCAACTACCGCACCTTCAAGCCGGAGCGGGATGGCCTGTTCTGCGCCAAGATCTTCGGTCCGGTGAAGGACTACGAGTGCCTATGCGGCAAGTACAAGCGCCTCAAGCACCGCGGCGTGGTGTGCGAGAAGTGCGGCGTCGAGGTCACGCAATCCAAGGTGCGCCGTGAGCGCATGGGACACATCGAGCTCGCAAGCCCGGTGGCGCATATCTGGTTCCTCAAGTCGCTGCCCTCGCGCATCGGCCTGATGCTGGACATGACCCTGCGCGAGATCGAGCGCGTGCTGTACTTCGAGGCCTTCGTCGTGATCGACCCAGGCATGACGCCCATGCAGCGCGGCCAGCTGCTGACCGATGAGATGTACCTCGAGGCGATCGAGGAGCACGGCGATGAGTTCGACGCCCGCATGGGCGCCGAGGCCGTGTTCGAGCTGCTGCGCACCATGGAGCTCAAGGCCGAAGTCATCAAGGTGCGTGAGGACATGGCCGCCACCGCCTCCGAGACCAAGCTCAAGCGCCTGTCCAAGCGCCTGAAGCTGTGCGAGTCATTCATCGATTCGGGCAACAAGCCGGAATGGATGGTCATGACCGTGCTGCCGGTGCTGCCGCCGGATCTGCGGCCGCTGGTGCCGCTGGATGGCGGCCGCTTCGCGACCTCGGATCTGAACGATCTGTACCGGCGCGTGATCAACCGCAACAACCGCCTGCGCCGCCTGCTCGAGCTGTCGGCTCCCGACATCATCGTGCGCAACGAGAAGCGCATGCTGCAGGAAGCGGTCGATGCATTGCTCGACAACGGCCGTCGCGGACGCGCGATCACCGGCACCAACCGGCGACCGCTCAAGTCCCTGGCCGACATGATCAAGGGCAAGCAGGGCCGGTTCCGCCAGAACCTGCTCGGCAAGCGCGTCGACTACTCCGGCCGTTCGGTGATCGTGGTCGGCCCGACGTTGCGCCTGCACCAGTGCGGCCTGCCGAAGAAGATGGCGCTGGAACTGTTCAAGCCATTCATATTCCACAAGCTGCAACTGCGCGGCGAAGCCTCGACCATCAAGGCCGCCAAGCGGCTGGTGGAGCGCGAGGGCCCGGAGGTCTGGGACATCCTCGAAGAGGTGATCCGCGAACATCCGGTACTGCTCAACCGTGCCCCGACCCTGCATCGGCTCGGCATCCAGGCGTTCGAGCCGGTGCTGATCGAGGGCAAGGCGATCCAGCTGCATCCGCTGGTGTGCACGGCCTTCAACGCCGACTTCGACGGCGACCAGATGGCGGTACACGTGCCGTTGTCGCTGGAAGCGCAGCTGGAAGCGCGCGCGCTGATGATGTCGTCGAACAACATCCTCTCACCCGCGAACGGCGATCCCATCATCGTGCCCTCGCAGGACGTGGTGCTGGGTCTGTACTACCTGACGCGCGAGAAAGTGGGAGCGATCGGTGAAGGCATGTTCTTCACCGACGTGCAGGAAGCACACCGCGCCTACGAGAGCCGCACGGTGGATCTGCAGGCCAAGGTCAAGGTGCGCCTGCGCGAGTACGTGCAGGTGGACGGCGAGCTCAAGGGCCGCCGCCGGCTGATCGCGACCACGGTTGGACGGGCATTGCTGTCCGAGATCCTGCCGCGCGGCCTGTCGTTCGACATCATCAACCAGGACATGACCAAGAAGGCCATCTCTGCCTGCATCAATGCCTGCTATCGCGTGCTCGGCCTGAAGGAGACCGTGGTATTCGCCGACCAGCTCATGTACATGGGCTTCCACTACGCCACCCGTTCGGCGGTGTCGTTCGGCATCGACGACATCGTGATTCCGGAGCAGAAGACCAAGCTGGTCGCGGCTGCCGATCGCGAGGTCAAGGAAATCCAGGACCAATACTCCTCGGGTCTGGTGACCAACGGCGAGCGCTACAACAAGGTGGTGGATATCTGGTCGCGTGCCAACGATCAGGTGGCCAAGGCCATGATGGAAAAGCTCGGCACCGAAGAGGCGGTGGATAGCCGCGGCGTCAAGCAGCGGCAGAAGTCGTTCAACTCGATCTTCATGATGGCCGACTCCGGCGCGCGCGGCTCGGCGGCGCAGATCCGGCAGCTCGCCGGCATGCGCGGCCTCATGGCCAAGCCCGACGGCTCGATCATCGAGACCCCGATCACGGCGAACTTCCGTGAAGGTCTCAACGTGCTGCAGTACTTCATCTCCACGCACGGCGCCCGCAAGGGTCTGGCCGATACCGCGCTCAAGACCGCGAACTCCGGCTACCTCACGCGACGCCTGGTCGATGTGGCGCAGGATCTGGTCCTGACGGAGGAAGATTGCGGCACCACCAACGGCCTGGTCATGGCGCCATTGGTGGAGGGCGGCGACGTGGTCGAAGGTCTGGGCGAGCGGGTGCTCGGCCGCGTGACCGCGACCGACGTGCACAAGCCGGGCAAGGAAGACGTGCTGGTTCCCGCCGGCACCTTGCTCGATGAACACCTGGTGCGGCTGCTCGAGCAGGAAGGCGTCGATCAGATCGACGTGCGTTCCCCGATCACCTGCCGGACGCGCTATGGCGTGTGCGGCAAGTGCTACGGGCGAGACCTGGCGCGCGGCCGGCTGATCAACATCGGTGAGGCGGTAGGCGTGATCGCGGCACAATCGATCGGCGAGCCGGGCACACAGCTCACCATGCGCACCTTCCACATCGGTGGCGCGGCCTCGCGGGCCGCGGCCGCCAGCAGCGTGGAGATCCGCAACAAGGGCGTGCTGCGCTTCCATCACATCAAGACCGTTGAGCACGAGAAGGGCCACCTAGTGGCGGTATCGCGCTCGGGCGAGATCGGTGTGGTCGATGAGTTCGGACGCGAGCGCGAGCGCTACAAGATTCCGTACGGCGCGACCATTACCGCCAAGGAAGGATCGAAGGTGCAGGGCGCGCAGGTCGTGGCCACGTGGGATCCGCATACCCATCCGGTGGTGACCGAGGTGGCGGGCTTCATGAAGTTCCAGGACTTCGTTGACGGCATGACGGTTGCCACCCAGGTCGATGAGGTCACGGGCCTGTCGTCGACGGTGGTCATGGATGCCAAGCAGCGCGGCGGCAAGGACCTGAAGCCGACCATCAAGTTGCTCAACAACAAGGGCAAGGAAGTCACGTTCGCGAACACTGTGATTCCGGCCGTGTACACGTTGCCCTCGGGCGCGTTGATCAACCTGGAGGACGGCGCCAAGGTGTCGATCGGCGACATCATCGCCCGCATCCCGCAGGAATCCTCGAAGACCCGTGACATCACCGGCGGTCTGCCGCGGGTGGCGGATCTGTTCGAGGCGCGTAAACCGAAGGATCCGGCGATCCTGGCGGAGACGAGCGGCACGGTCAGCTTCGGCAAGGAGACCAAGGGCAAGCGGCGGCTGGTGATCACCAGCGACGATGCCGAGAAGTACGAGGAGCTGATTCCGAAATGGCGCCAGCTCAACGTGTTCGAAGGCGAGACGGTCGAACGTGGCGAGGTGATCGCCGACGGCGAGCCGAACCCGCACGACATTCTGCGGTTGCAGGGCGTCGAGGCGCTCGCGAACTACCTGGTACGCGAGATCCAGGACGTCTATCGCCTGCAGGGTGTGAAGATCAACGACAAGCACATCGAGGTGATCATCCGCCAGATGCTGCGCAAGACCGAGGTGATATCGATCGGCGAGACCACGCTGTTGCGCGGTGAGCAGATCGATCGCTCACGGGCGCTGGACATCAATGATCGCATCGAGAAAGAGGGCAAGCAGGCGGCGAAATTGCAGCCGGTACTGCTGGGCATCACCAAGGCGTCGCTCGCGACCGAGTCGTTCATTTCGGCGGCCTCGTTCCAGGAGACCACGCGCGTGCTGACCGAAGCCGCGGTACGCGGACTCAAGGACGATCTGCGCGGACTGAAGGAAAACGTCATCGTCGGCCGTCTGATTCCGGCGGGCACGGGCTTCGCGGCCCATGCACACCGGCGCCGGCAGCTCGACGAGAGCGGACGACGCAGCTTCATGGACGTCGGCGGTGCGGTCGGCGAGATGGAGGACAGCCCCGTCAGCGAGGAAGAGAGCGCGGCCGGCTAATCACTGGCCACTGTCGACGCGAAAATAAGCCCCGCTGGTCCATGGCTAGCGGGGCTTTCTTTTGGGAGGACGCGAACGCAGAACATTTACTAGCGGCTTTACTATTAAATGTTTCTGTCGCAAACTCTTAATAACACTCTGGCTATTTAAGTTTTCACGATGAAAAACTCGGCCCTGCACCCGAGTCTGCAGTCAACTGCTGTGCCCGTTCCGGGACACTCCGGATGCTATGCCGTGGTGCCTCCTACGCCAGAGTTTTTTCGTATCGATTCACACCTGCTACCACTGGCTCGCCGTGAAATGCAGGTGCTCGCTGATGCTGTCGATGCTGCCCCAGGTGACGCGAAATTACTCATGCATATGCTCAATCGGCGGGAGGCCGTGGACAGCAGCCAAATTGAGGGGACGCATACTCAATTCGACGAATTGCTGTTGTACGAGATAGAGGCAGGAATCCCTGATGCAGTCATCGATGCTGATGCCGATCAGACGCTGAACTACCTGCATGCGTATACGCTGGGTGCGAAACAGGTGCAGGCTGACGGATGCCGCGCGCTCGATATTCCCTTTATTTGTACGCTGCACAAGCAGCTCATGCAGGGGGACTCCCGTGCTGTCCCAGGAAGCCTCCGTAGTGTCCAGAATTTCATCGGTGGAATGAAGATGGAACACGCCCGATTCATTCCTCCGCCGCCATCTGAAGTTCCACGACTCATGGCTGAGCTGGACCGGCTTATTCGCTATGAACCGGATCCGCAGAGCCACCGGCAGTTCGATATCCTGGCACGCGCTCCAATCATTCACGCGCAATTTGAAGCTATTCACCCGTTCGTCGACGGCAACGGACGCGTGGGTCGCTTGCTGTTGCCTTTGATGCTCCTCGGCGATGGAGATCTTCCGATCCACCTCGCGACTTTCCTCAAGCTTCGCCAGCGCGAGTATTACGCCGCCCTTCTGGATGCGCAGATGCGCCTGCGTTGGTCAGCATGGATCGAGTTATTTCTCGAATGCGCAATAGCATCGTGTCGGCACACAGTGCATCTGCTGCGCGAGCTTCGAAACATAGCCGACCGATGGCGCGAGCGGCTCAAGGCCCGCCAGACTCGCAAGCACGCGACAGTCTGGCGACTCGCCGATCTCTTGCTCGGCCAACCTGTGGTTACTGTGAATGCCGTGGCCGAGCGATTAAATGTCACATTTCCGTCCGCGAATGCGGCCGTCGCCGTGCTTGTAGAGCTGGATATATTAAGGCCACAAGGAAAGCAGCGCCGCCACCGGGCGTTTCAAGCCCACGAAGTGATGAATCTTCTCTATAGCGGAATCGATGCGGTACTGGACGATGTGGCTACGCTTCAAAACTACGGATATGCCAGCCGAAAGTGACCGCCTTAGGCCCAATGGCACTTACTTAAGCGCATAGGGTACATTGGGCTCGACTAAAGTTTTGGAGGGTTGAGCGATGAACGTCAGGGTCAGTTATTTGACGGAGCCGAATCAGGAAAAGAGCGGCGCTCAGATCGCGCAGCCAATAGATCGGAACTTTGCATCCGTCGAGCTAGCAAAAGCCGCACCTTTTCCCGGCGATTCAGTGTTTGCGTTCATTCATGTCGACGGCGGCTACTACTCTTGCCAAAAAGGATTCGACTGGAAATATCACGAAGGCGACATCTTCGACGATCGATCAGCGGATCGTTAGCACTGAGCCTCGGACAGATGTCGGCAGTTGCGAGCGCAGCTTTCACGTAGCCGCTAAGCAGCCGCGTGGATCAGGGCAGCGCGAACAGCTTGTTGCAGATCGCGCCCAGCGCTTGTCCAAGCGCGGCGCTGTGGATCTTCATTTGCCCGGGTGTGCCGAGGATACTGATGTCGCAGCCGCGATCGTGGCCCTTGACGGCCGAGACAGCGCCTGCCTCATTCCAGTACGCGCCGTCACCGACGCCGGCCATCAGGTGTACGCCGGTAATCATCGGGAGTTCCTGCCTGAATACGCCGATGTCAGCGATTTTCAGGTCAATGTAAATGATGCCGGCGTGGCACGAGTGCGCGTCGAGCTGTTGAGGGTGGTCGGCAGGGGTAAGCAGGATCGCGCTCACCACATCAGGTGCCAGATATTTCTCGCAAGCGGTGCCACCGTTGGCGATCCAGCCTTGTGCGCTTGCCGATGCGCCGCCCGAGGCAGACGCAGTGCTCGGCGCCGTCGCGCCTTGGCTGCAGCCCGCGACAACGCAGGCGATCCAAGCGAATTTTATGCCGCGTAAATCAGGGCGAACGTTCATGGTGGGCTCATCCGAGGTTTGTCGGGTCTTAAGTGTGCGCGAAACGGTTGCTGGTTATCGTCCGCCCATGACCGACGGCATGGCCGGCACTAAAGCGATCTGGGTCTTGCCGCCATGCGGATAAATCATGATGCTGCCGCCGGGACAGGCGTACTTAATGCCATCGGACGCGGTCGTGCGCGCACATGACTTCGGCGCATTCGCGCCGTACCAGGCGTCGACCTTCTGCACCGAATCGGTCGTTTCCAGCACCATCGGCACGCCCATAGCGACCGCCGACGCGGGCATGTCATTCATGTTGTGGCCGTCCGGATACATCAGCAGCGTGCCGCTCATCGATGCGGCGAATGCGGTGGCGCAGGCGAATGCTGCCAGGGTGAGCAGGCTGACGCGGGACGGGGTGTGCATGGCGATTTCTCCTCGGTGTGTTGTGTGGCGCTTTGTATGATCAGTCGCAACTCGGATAGGCATCGGCGCCGTTGCCCGGCCGATGTGCTTCATCGTGTTTTTGCACCACGATCGAATTCGCTGTCTGAATGACCGGGTAATCGAAGACGTAGTGGTCGTGGTCCAGCACGAAATGGGCGTGCTTGCAGGGAAGGCTGAAATGGCAGCGTCAGCAGCCCCAGCGTCACCGGTAGAATCACCACGAAGAAGCTGTCGGCCTTGGTGTAGATCCATCGCGGATTCTCCCGTTCTAGAGAGGAGCAACGAACGCTTGGCGTTCGATTCACGACCCCTATGCCTATAAGAACCGGAAGTCAGCGGTAATCCCGCCATGACGATCGCGCAGAGAAATCTGGGCTCTTCACACAAAAAGTACGCGACTCCCATTTGGACAAAAGCCGGTGCAGTTAGGGTTTGGCGATAGAACGATCTGGGCGGGTTCCTGTTATTCCCGAAAAGAAAACAAAGTCCCCGGTGTCAATCCCGGGCGAGAAGTGCCAATCACGTGGGTAGTGCGCGAACTCTGGCGTCAAAATCACTGTTCTCACGACGTCACTGCGGTGCAGTGAATCCACGACAATCGGCGCCGAGTGGCGCTAACGTGGCATCATAAAAACGCGTGGCCCGCTCAAGATTATTTGTACCGAAGTAGACTAGCGTTACGGACTTTAATAAGTGCCATTCTCCCTGAGGCAATGACTCACGGAATGACCTTGGGGAAATGCCCGGTCAGGTGCCAGCGTGCCAAACAAGCGCGCTTCAATTCCAGTCGGCGAAAAGGCCATGAGGGTCGGCTGCCGGTGGCTTCGTCGTCGAATAACTCGATCTGAGGGCCGCTGACTTTCTATATCTTCTGCAAGAATCTTTAGCCAGTCGTCAGCCTGCTCGCGATCGCGTCCACTTCCTCCAGCATCGCCCCTGGCAGGTGCGACCCATATTCCAGCAGGTACTGACGAAAGCCAGCCATCTCCCGGCGCCACGCGGCATTGGGTACCGCCGTCAGTTCTGCCAGGGCTTCGGGGCTGATACCAAGACCATCGGTGTTGAGATCGCCGGGCCGCGGCATGTAGCCGATGGGCGTATCGAGCGCGTGGGCGCTTCCTTCGCAGCGATCGAGGATCCATTCCAGCACACGCAGGTTCTCTCCAAAGCCCGGCCAGAGAAACTTGCCGGCGGCATCCTGCCGGAACCAGTTGACGTGAAAGATGCGCGGCGGGTTCTTTAGTGCGGCTCCGACTTTCAGCCAGTGCGCCCAGTAGTCGCCAAAGTTGTAACCGGCAAACGGCTTCATCGCCATCGGATCACGGCGTACCACGCCGACCGCACCAGTTGCGGCGGCGGTGGTCTCCGAGGCCACCGAGGCGCCTATCAGTACGCCGTGCTGCCAGTTGCGTGCTTCGTAGACCAGCGGCGCGAGCTCACGCCGGCGGCCGCCGAAAATCAGAGCGGAGATCGGCACGCCTTGCGGGTCTTGCGCGGCACGGCCGTAGACCGGGTTTTGCGTGACTGCGACCGTAAAGCGCGAGTTGGGATGTGCCGCCGGGCCGTTCTTCGGATCATAGGGACGCCCTTGCCAGTCAGTGACCGGATGCCCGTCGGTGCGCCCTTCCCACCACGGCTCATTGTTCGCCGTCAAAGCCACGTTGGTGAACAGCGTATCGCGGCGGATTGTCTGATCGGCATTGCGATTGGTGGTGGCGTTGGTCCCGGGTACGACCCCGAAGTAGCCCGACTCAGGATTAATGGCCCATAGACGCCCGTCCGACCCCGGGTGGAGCCACGCAATGTCATCACCAATCGTGAAAACCTTCCAGCCCGGCAGCGTATCCGGGGGGATCAACATCGCCAGGTTGGTCTTGCCGCAGGCTGACGGAAATGCCGCGGCCACGTAGTGGGTCTCACCGCGCGGATTTTGCAGCCCCACGATCAGCATGTGTTCGGCCAGCCAGCCTTCAGTACGGGCCTGCCAGCTGGCAATGCGCAGTGCGTGACACTTCTTGCCCAGCAGCGCGTTGCCGCCGTAACCCGAGCCGAAACTCTCGATCGCCTGCTCCTCCGGGTAATGCATGATGAAGCGGCGCGCAGGATCCAGATCGCCGGTCGAATGCAGGCCGCGCACAAAGCTGTTCTCTGTCTCGATACGTTCAAGTGCGGCTCGGCCCATGCGCGTCATGATGGCCATGTTAAGCACCACATAGGCGCTGTCGGTGATTTCTACGCCCAGGCGAGCATAGGGAGAATCGAGTGGTCCCATGCAATAGGGCATCACATACATGATGCGGCCGCGCATGCTGCCGCGAAACAGCTCGCGCATCCGGGCTCGGGCCGCGGCAGGATCCATCCAGTTGTTGTTCGGACCGGCGGCGTCCTTGGTACGCGAGCAGATATAGGTCAGGTGTTCCACTCGCGCCACATCCCGGGGATCGGAGCGATACAAATAGCACCCCGGAAAGGTTTTCGGGTTCAGCGCGTGCAACTCGCCCTTGGCCACTAGTTCCGCGCGCAGGCCATGCACTTCTGCCTCCGAGCCGTCACACCAGACGACTGCGTCCGGTAGTGTCAGCTGCTGCACCTCCGCGACCCAATCGGCCACGCGCTTGGACACCTCTGACAGAACAGCGCCGCCGCCTCCGCCAGTATCCCAGGCAACACGCCCGTCAAGCAGCATTGAGCGCCATATTAATGATGGTCACTTGAGTGAACTCCTTCAGCCCCTCATCGCCCATTTCTGCACCGAAGCCAGACTGCTTTGCGCCCTGTACCGCAATATCGGGCGGAAGATCCAGATGCTTATTGATCCAAACGGTGCCGGCGTGCAGCCGCTTTGCTACTTCGTAGGCCCTCTTCTCATCAGAGGACCACACGGTGCCGCTTAGCCCATATTCGCTGTCATTCGCTCGAGCGACCGCATCATCAATTTCCGTGAAGCTGAGCACTGGCAAAATCGGCCCAAACTGCTCTTCCCGAACGAGTCGTGCATCATCTGGAATGTCGCGAACGATCGTAGGCCGCATGAAATACCCTGGGCGATTCAAC
>Ga0208849_1001921_pt1 | contig 12601 bp, 11 predicted proteins | sample NGESurdeep072012_10_FD_184470 | JGI IMG/M metagenome (GOLD analysis project Ga0208849, IMG submission 184470) | Arctic peat soil microbial communities from Barrow, Alaska - NGEE Surface sample 53-3 deep-072012 (SPAdes) | ecosystem: Environmental > Terrestrial > Soil > Wetlands > Peat ...
TACAATCACCGACGACCACACCGAAGCCTCGGCCGCCAAGCCCCGATCGAGCGCCTACACACGCTCAACCGGAACAACGTCCTCGGGTCCTACAGCTAGACCGCTCTAGGGACAATCCGCATCAGCGGCCCATGCTGCCGTTCCCGGACCACAGACGGCGATCATGGTGACGTGTCGTCTCGGCGCGCGGCAAGCTCGGCGATCTCGTTCGGGCTGAGTTCTGAGGAGAGTCGGATGCGCTCGCCGCCAAGACGTTTCGCCGCGTAGAGCGCGAGGTCGGCTGACTCGAGCGCGGAGTCTGGATCCCAGCGACCCGGCTCGAGCATCCGACAACCAATCGAGGCGTCGACCAAGATCGTCTGCTCACCGACGCGCGCTCGAACTGAATTGACGGCCTCGGCGAGCTTCCGGCAGATACTCCGGAGCGCGTCCTCGTCAGCAACGCTCGGCAGCAGGAGGCAGAACTCGTCGCCGCCCCAGCGGGAGAGCACGTCAGATGCGCGCACGGTCGAGGAGAGCCGCAGCGCCACCTCGACCAGCACCTCGTCGCCTGCGCGGTGACCGTAACGGTCGTTGATCTCTTTGAACCGATCGAGGTCGAGCAAGACGAGCGCAGCCGGCCGCTCCTCGCGCTTGGCTCGGCTCAGCTCGATCAGCAGCGCTTCGTCGAGCGAGCGACGGTTGAGGAGTCCTGTCAACGGGTCGGTTCGGAACAGTCGATCGGCAAGCGCCTGCGCCTCGCGCAGGCGCGTCGCCAGTAGACCGATGCCCATGGCGGCGAGCGCCCACAGCACCCCCGAGATCACGGCGTCGCGGTAGGCAACGCCATGCTTGCTCAACGCCCATCCGAACATGGCGCTCGCGACAAGTGCGACTGCCGCGCCCACGGCCGGTCCACCCCACACAGCGGCGGCGCTCGCCACCAGCACGGCAAGCGCGCCCGGGACACCGTGGAAGCGGTTGGGACTGACGATCAGCCACGGCGACACCGCAACCGCTGCGAGCGCGACGCCGACCAGCAACGCGTACGGCCGGCGCATTGGCCGCAGGCCTCGCCCGGCTTTCGCAACGACGGTGCGTACGATGAAGCCCACGAGTGCGCACGATAGGCAAATGAGCAAACCGGCTCGGGAATCTGGCTGCGATCGCCGATGCGCGAGCGGACGGCGGTCGTGCTCGTCCGCAGGACGACTTTCGATCCGATCGCCGACCAACAAACTCATCCTCGCAGACGACGCGCCATGCGCCCAGCCGCGAACCACTAAACTCGCGGCGTGCCCGAGGCGCGGCTCGAGGACTCCGGCTCAGGGCTTGCACCTGCCGGCGACGGCTGGTTCGTCGTGAACGTGCGGGACGCCGAGTGGTTGACGTCGGAGGACGGCGAGAAACGGCCGTCCGGCTCGGAGTGCGCCTTCGAGGGGCGGGAGTTCTGGTTCCGGCAGCTCGGCATCAGACTCCACGTCCTGGAGCCGGGCGAGCCGAACGGCCTCTACCACTCCGAGTCGCAGCAGGAGGCGTTCCTCGTGCTGTCCGGACAGTGCAGGCTGCTCGTCGAGGGTGTCGAGCGGCTCCTCCGGCCGTGGGACTTCTTCCACAGTCCCGCCGGGACCGAGCACATCTTCGTGGGTGCCGGCGACGGGCCGTGCGTGATCCTGTGCGCCGGTGCGCGGTCGGAGGACATGCAGGTGCTCTACCCGGTGTCGGAGCTTGCGGCGCGCTACGGCGCGAGCGCAGTGGAGGCGACGTCCGACCCGCAGCGGGCCTACGCGGGGTTCGAGCCGTCACGGCGTGCGCGGCCCTCGTACTGGGACAGCCTCCCCTGGGCCTAGCTCCCTCGTCGCTACCCGAAGACGAACCCAGCGCCAATGACGTAGATCGCAACGACGATGACGCTTGCGGATGGAGCGAAGTAACCCGCGTCGTAAAGGGACAAACGCGTATCGGCAGACCTGGAACACCGCTGGACCCGGCCATCCGATGCCGGCCGTGCACGGCGCGGTGCCGCGCCGTCTAGATCGAGTCAACCCTCGACGATCTTGCGTAGTCCGTTGAGATCGTAGGAGAGCTCGCCCGACGAGAAGCGCGCCCGCATCGCATGTTCGCGTTCGGCCCGCTCCAGCGCGAGCGCGAGCACCTCGTCGACCCGCTCGGCCGGGAGCGCCATCGCACCGTCGCAGTCGAGCACGACGAGGTCGCCCGGGCGGATGGCGGCGCCGCCGACCGTGACGGAGACGTCGAGCTTGCCGACCTCGCCCTTCGTCGCGCCCTGCGCGCGCACGAAGCGGGCCCAGATCGGCAGGCCGATCGCCGCGAGCTCGTCGAGGTCGCGAACGGCGCCGTCGACGAGGATTCCTGCGACGCCCTGCTTCTGCGCCTGCGTCGCGAGCAGCTCGCCGACGAGCGCGACCGGCGCCGCGACGGCGCTCGTCAGCACGAGGATGTCGCCGGGGTTCGCGTGCGCGACGGCCGCGTGCACCATCGTGTTGTCGGCCGGCGCGCAGAGCGCGATCCGGGCCGGTCCCGCGCAACGGGAGTTGGGCACCACCTGGATGAGCGGAAAGTCGACGATGCCGGTGCGACCGGCGGCCTCGTGCACCGTGGCGACGCCGAGCTGCGCGAGGCTCGCGTAATCGGTCACAGCGCGTCGACCACGACGGGGAGCTCGCGCTGGAACGCCTCGGCGTGGCGGATGTCGCTGCGGCCGGAGATCCGCCGCGCGTGGTTGGCGCGGTGCTCCGCGCGCTCGGAGTAGTACTGCCGGAGATACGACTGCGCGCCCATCGCCTCCATCGCAGCCACCTTCTTCGCCCAGACAGGCGTGATGTCGAGGAACGTCGTGGGGACGAAGCCGCACAGCTCGGGCTGGTGCGGCTCGAAGCTCAGCAGCTCGGGCGGCACGATCGTCTTGAACGCGCTCGCGACGCCGGCGCCGCTTGCGAGCTGGCGCGCCTGCACGGTCGCCTCGTGCGCGACGGCGTGGTCGGGGTTGAACGGGTCGCGCGACGCGTGCGTGAAGATCACCTGCGGCTCGAGCTCGCGGATCAGGTCGGTCAGCAGCTCGACGGCGGCGGCGTCCATCACGAGCGGGTAGTCGCCGAGATCAAGGCTGCGGAAGTCCGCACCGAGCGCGGCCGCGGCCGTCAGGGCCTCGCCGTGGCGGATCTCCTTCACGCGCTCCTCCGTCTGCCCCGGCTCCTTCCACAGCTCGCCCGACTCGCCGCGCTCGCCGTACGAGAGCGAGACGACGTGCACCGTGCCGCCGGCCTCGACGGCCGTCGCGATCGCGCCTGCGGCACGCCAGACGAAGTCTGCCGAGTGCGCGCTCACGACGAGGATCCTCTTAGGCACGGGCGAGTTCCCGCGTGTTGTCGACCGCCATCGTGCGTACCTCCGCCTCGGAGAAGCCCGCGCCGAGCAGCCGGTCGGCCATGAGCGCGAGGCCGTCCTCGACCGGCGGGTTCGTCACCTGCCCGAGATCCGTGGAGAGCACGTTGTGCTCCGGTCCGGTGGCGCGGATCGCCTCGAACGTTGCATCCCAGGAGATCTTCCCCGTGTGGATCGGGGCGAAGCAGCGCTCGAGCATCGCACCCTTCTCGGCGAGCTCGTGCTGCTCGTCGAGGGGAACCCCCTGCGTCGGATAGTCCGGATGCGTGACGACGACGTCGGCGACGCCCGCGGCGAACGCAGCGTCGACGGCCGCGTGGATCTCGGCACGCCCGAGGTGCCCGGTCGCGAGCACGAGGTCGTGGCGCGCGACCACCGCGAGCACCTTTGCGAGACCCTCCGTCGTCAGCCGTACGGGTTCGCTCGCAAGACCGACGGCGACGAACTCGTCCTGGATCCTGCGCCAGACCGGCTGCTTCGCGGGCTTAGGGCCGTCCTCGCTCGCCTCGTTCTCCGAGTCGACCGTCGGCAGCCAGACGATCCGCGCGCCGCCGCGCGCCGCAATCTCCACCGCCTGCGCGTTCAGCCCGCCCACGCCCGCGTTGAGCGTGATCGAGCCGAGCACGTGCACGCCCGGCACGGCGGCGCGCACGACGGCCGCCCGCTCCGCCGTCGGCGCGTAGTGGGACTTGAGCACGAAGCCTCCGAGCCCGAGCTCGGTGAAGCGCTGCGCGAGCGCGAGGTCGTCGATGCGGCGCGCGGCCAAGTCGGGCTCGACGTGGACGTGCAGGTCGTAGGCGCCGCGCACGAGCTCGCGCGCGCGGGCCGACGGCTCAGTGGCCGGCTCGGGCAAGCAGCTCCTCCTCCTCGGGTACCGGCGGCGTTCCTTTGATGTGGAAGGTCGCTACCGTCTGCATCCCCCACGCTTGCCCCTTCGCGCGCTCCGTCTGCGACCAGACGACGGCCTCGTGGTCGGGCGCGAAGATGAGGTAGCCGCCCGAGCAGACCTCGATCCGGTTCCCGCCCGGCTCCCACGTGTAGAGGAAGAACGTCTGCTGGATCGCGTGCTTGTGCGGGCCCGACTCCATCACGATCCCGTGCTCGAGGAAGACGTCCGCGGCGCGCAGTACGTCCTCGCGCTGGTCGACGAAGAAGGCGATGTGATGCAGCCGGCCGGGCGTGCGCGTCAGGTCGCGCGTGTACGTGACGTCGTACGACTTCTGGCCGGACGTGAGCCAGACCGCCGCCTCGACGCCGTCGTCGAGCACGATCTGCTCGGTCAGGCGCAGGCCGAGGTTGTCCTCGAGGAAGACGCGGTTCTCGGCCGGGTCGACGGCGAGAAAGTTGACGTGGTCGAGGTGGCGCACTCCGGCACCGCGTCCCATGTAGCGCTGCGGCTGGTTCTTCAGCGCCGGCCGCAGTTCCGGGGGAGCGACGTAGCGCTCCGACTCGTGGAACAGCTCGAGGCGGTGGCCGTCGGGATCGAGAAAGCTGTACGCACGGCCGTGACCGAGGTCGCCCTCGAGCCACGCGCCCTCGCCGCCGGCCGCTTCGAGGACGGCGACGCGACGGTCGAGCGCCTCGACGCTGTGCGTGCGATACGCGACGTGCCCGACGCCCGCCTGCTCGGACGCGGTCAGCTTCAGCGACGCCCGCTCGTAGTCGCCGAAGCCGCGGAGGTACACGGAGTCTCCGCGCTCGCCGGCGATCTCCATGCCGAGGATCTCGCGGAAGTAGAAGAGGCTCTCGTCCGGCTTCGGCGTCAGCAGCTCGACGTGCGAGAGGTGCGCGAGGTCACGGACCGGCTCGGTCATGCGAATAGGAGTCTCCGCGATGACCTCACACCCGCGGCTCGAATTCCGTTTCGGGTGCGAACAACGACTCGATTGCGAGGTCAGGTGCTGCAATGCCCTGCTTCACGGCGAACCGAACGAACGCCTCCAGCGTCGTCCGATTCTGCTCCACACCATACGGCCAGTAATCGCTCCCCTCGCCAAACAGCGGGGTGATCTCTGCGACCCTGTCCGAGATCCACGGCACCGCCACGTGGCTGGCCGCGGCGTCGCGAAGGCGGGCGACGCTTAGGCGTTTAGCTTCGGTGAACGCTGCGACGAGGCTCTGGGCGATCCAACGCGTCTCCTCGTACACATCGCGGCGAACGACGATCAGGTGCATGATCGGAAAGATCGCCGTGTCTTTCCACCAGCACTGCTCGACTGCAACGTGGTCCCTGATCAGTCGGACGACCCCCTCGCCCCGCAAGAAACTCTCGGGAGGGCGAGCACTGATGACCGCGTCGATCTCGCCGCTCGTGAGGAGCCGATCGAGAGATGCGTCCGGCCGAGGCGTGCACGTTACCCCGGCAGGCAACGTGACGTTCACGGTCTCGGCGCGTCCAGGCTCGTTCGTGCCCGCCTGGATCCACTCGATGGCGGCGATATCAACGCCGTACTGTTCTTCGAGGATGCCACGCGCCCATACGCCGGCCGTTTGCACCCACTCGCTCACACCGACACGGCATCCGCTCAGAGCTGATGGGTCGTCAACGTGGCCGGCGCGTGTATAGATCGACGAGTGTCTGAATACTCGAGACGGAAACACGGGTATTCCGATCAAGGAATCGTCGCCGCGAGACCGCATCGCAACGTAGAGAGCCAACGAGAACTCCGAGACGTCCCACTCCCGCTGGCGGGCGAACCGCTGGAAGATCTCCTCCGGCCCGTACTCCAGAAACACGAGGTCGAGGCCCTCTGCTCTAACCCGTCCGGTGAGCAAGTCATGGACATGGTCGTAGGAGCTAACCGCGACCGAGACCCGACGCTTCATGACGCCATCCCATCACGTTTTCCAGTCGGAAGCTCGCTGCGGCCCGGCGCACTCATGCCTTGGCCGCCACTTGATGGTGCAGCGTTATCTCGCTCCGAGTGACTGCCGAACGCATGATGGCGATCACTGCTTCCAGCGTCGCCATACCCCAAGCGCCGTCATGGAGGGGACTGCCCTTGCCATCGACCGCGTCCCGCAATTCGGTGTATTCGTTCACCCTGGCGCTTGCACTTCCGCGGATCGGCTCGTCGTGCCGCCCGCGATCGTCATACACAAAGAGGCCGTCTCGAGACTGTCTTACTTCCCCCCGTTCGCATGATGCGACCATCAATCCGGCGTCCACCGGGGTCCAGGCGCCGTCACTCGCCGGGATCAGCTCCGAGCCGGTCTCTCCGAACCGGAACGCCTCCCTAGACTTCCGCTCATCGGCCACTCCCGAACGGAGTTCTCGCCGGTAATCGTTGAGAGCGTCCCGAGCCTCGCGCCGCGGCTGTGTTTCCCCCCAAGGGACGAACTCCCAGCCGAACATGTAGCCGTACCCGTTGTATGAAATCGTCGCGGGCGTCCCGTCTTGAAATTCAAACAGGGCCGAGAAGTATCCGGGACACGCACGTTCGGACATCCATTCGCCTGTTACAGCGCGGACGGTACGAAGTAGACCTCCGCCCAACAAGCGGAGCGCATCGACCGGGTGCGGCGCCTGGTTGTAGATCAGGCCCCCTCCGATGGCTGAATCTATCTCGTGCGGTTCGCGCGGCAAGACCATCCAAGCTGTATATGACCACGAGTTGAGCGCACCGAGCCGGCCGATCCTGCCGGATTGGATTACGCGGCGCATTTCGACGATTGCAGGGTCAAAGCTGCGGACCCCTCCTGCGATCAGCACGACCTCGTTCTCGTCGGCCGCAGCAATCATCTCCTCGCACTGCTGCAACGACGTAGCGAACGGCTTTTCTACCACAACATGTTTGCCATTTCGTGCCGCGACCAGGGCATGCTCACAATGCAGGTGCGTCGGGGTAGCAATCCAAATTGCATCAACGTCCCTGTCTGCGGCGAGCCCCGCGACGTCGTCGTACGTCTTGCCGCCAAATTGCTGCTCAAACACCGTCCTGAACTTTTCGCGAGGAGCTGCCGCCGCGACAATCTCGACGTCCGGGATAGTGGAGAGTGAACGCAGGATGTCGCTTCCTGCCCACCCGAGTCCGGCAACGCCGATTCGGATATGTGTCGGTTTCATACAGATCTCATGGGTCGGTATGCGTCCACCATGTCGTTGAGTCTCAACGGGCACCCGTAGAAGAAGGCCTGGCCATCCAGGGCAACGCTCTACCGAATCACGCCAAGCTGTCGCATAGGCGCAGCTTCGTTCAGGACCGCCCAGTGCTCAGTCATAAGGCCATCGCGAAACCGGACCATGTCGATGAGAGGGATCTCGACTCTAAGCCCCGTCGCCGCGATTCCACGCCAGTCCCCTGCATGCGTGCCCCGAAAAATCTTGTACGTCGCCACCGTGTCCTCATCGGACACCTGCCGTACGATCTCGACCTCGAGATCGGGGAATGCGCCGTGCAGCGCCTCGAAGATGCCCTTCATGCCCTCGCGATCCGAGGTAGCACCGGGCGGCGGCGTGTGGTTCACGTACCCCTCGGCGACAAATCTGTCGATCAGGTCGACACGGCGACCCTCCTGCACTTGCTCGATGAAGTAGCGCATGATCGCCTTGTTGTCCTGCAGGAAGTGCCCCTCGATTTCCATTCCGTCTCCATTCGTCAGGTCAAGTCGCCCCACGGCTAGCGGCCAACGGCCCCGACCGAATACGTCTCTTGTGTGACATGCACATCGACAACGACCGCAGCTCCCGCGGCCGCTTCGCTGGCAGCTGCCGCAAGCACGTCACCGAGCCCGGCCCGATCCGTTACCGGGCCGTGCACCCGCAGACCGAGTGCTTGCGCAAGACTGGCGATGTCGGGCGCTGGATTCTCTAGTCGCTGGCCAACCCAGCGGTTCGCCCGCGATCGTCCGCGCTGGACAGCTACACGTTCCTGATGGATTTCGTCGTTCAGAAAGGAGCGGTTATTCGCGACGACGACCAGCATCGGCAGCTTGTAGTGCGCAGCTGTCCACAGCGCCTGCACTCCCATCAAGAAGTCACCGTCGCCGAGCACCGAGACGGCGAGGCGGCCCGTCCTCCACAGAGCCAGCGCGGCACCCACGGTCATACCCGGACCAGAGCCGAGGCCGCCGCCGCCGTCAGAACCAAGATAATCGAGTGGCCCGTCGATCTTCACGTCTTGCCCTTCCCAACCCAGCGGGATACGCACAAGACAGGTCGTTAGGTCATCAACCGCGGCGCGCAACGCCTCGGCCACTTCCCCCATCGCGATCTCGTCCCCGTTGCCGCCGGCAAGTGACGGTGACGGCATCGCACGCACGACGCGAAGCCACTCCGCGTGCATCTCTGCGTGGCGCACATCAGATAGCGCGTCGAGAAGCGCGGTGACGAAGGTGTCGGGGTGGACTGCGATCGGGACGTCGACGGGCGCGAGCGCGAAATGATCCTTGGTCCACCCGTTGTGGAGAACGAAGTCTTGACTACAGGAGATGACGGTCGCGTCGACGGGTTCCTCTCCGTACGCTTGCTGCAGCGTACCCGCAAGGTCAACCACGTCCAATGCGACGATGACGTCGGCCGCGCGAAGCAGGCCACGCCCAGATTCGGTGAGGAAGGTTCCTGGTGATGCGGGGTTCAACGGGTGATCGCTCGGAAACCCCGCGGCGACTTTCAAGTCGGGAAGCACCAATGCTCCGAGGCGCTCGGCCAGCTCGACACGGGCGTTCCAAGCCGAGTCTTCGCGAGACACCCGGCCGAGGAGGATCAACGGACGCGTGGCGCCGCGCAGCACGCTCGCAACCTGCTCGATATCGCTGGCTCGGGGAGCGCTCGGGCCGGGCGGCCGGCTGCGTTCCATGGCGGGCATGACCACCGCGTTGTCGAGCGCCATCTCTTGGATCCCCACGTCGAGATTGACGTAGACCGGCGCCCGAGGATAGGTGCGCGTGATGAGGTTGGCGCGCGCGAGCGAATCGACAGCGGCCTGCACAGATGCAGGTTCGTCGTCCCACTTCACATAGGGGCGTACGAGCGCGCCTTGATCCGCCACGGTGTGAATCCAGTCGATCCACGGTCGCCGCTCACTCGCGTCAACCGGTCCCGTCGCACCGACGATCACCATCGGCACCCGGTCGCACCACGCGTTGTACACGGCCATCGCCGCATGCATTAGCCCCACATTGCTATGAAGCGCCACGGCCATCGGCTGCTCGGTCACCTTCGCGTAGCCGTGCGCGATCGCCACAGCGCTTTCCTCGTTCAGCGAGAGGAGGATCCGAGGCTCGCTGTTGCCGAGATAGTTGACGATACTGTCTTGAAGGCCGCGGAAGCTCGAGCCCGGCGTGAGACTGAGAAACCTCAGGCCGAGTTGGCTCAACTGCTCGGCGATTATGTCGCTTCCCCACGCCGGTAGTGGCCGCGCAGTGACTGGGGCACTGAGCGCGTCGCCAGGCAGGCCGTCAGGAACCTCTGATGCGCTACGTAGGGCTCGACTTCCCGCCTTGCCTGTCACGATGCCACCGTTAACCCTTCTTCCGCCAACGTTCGAGATTCCACCGTCTCAAACGGTCTGTCGGCCTTGATCGAGGCCCGCTTGGCGACTCTGTAGGCGGCGCAGCGGCACGCCGGCGCACTCTCCGATGACCGTGGTTCAGACAATCGCCCGACTAGCACCTTCGCGCCCACGAGCGCCACGTCGCGGTTTCGCCGCGCCATTCGACCGGTTGGAGCCGGCGGCGCCGCCAGGCGCCAGCTCAGGACGGCCGGATCGCGACGCCGGTACGAACGACAAGGACGCCACCTTCGTTTTCGCTACAATATTGTCGCGCATTCGCCGATCGTACTCGGTTCGGAGAGGGAGTTCAAGCCGGGCAACGGCAGGCTCGGGGGATCAAAAGACGACCGTGCGGCTTCCCGCGAGGAGAACTCGGTCGTCGAGATGCCACCGGACGGCTCGGGCAAGGACGACGCGCTCGATGTCACGCCCGATCAGCGCCAGCTCCTGAGGGGTATGCCGGTGCGAGACGCGGGCGACGTCTTGTTCGATGATCGGACCATCGTCGAGATCGGCGGTCGCGTAATGAGCGGTCGCCCCGATCAGCTTTACGCCGCGTTCGTGCGCCCGGGCGTACGGATTCGGACCCGCGAATGCAGGAAGAAAAGAGTGGTGGATGTTGATTACCGGAGCCTCGATCCGACGCAGGAAGTCACCGGAGAGAACCTGCATATATCGTGCGAGCACGACGAGGTCGAGCTTTCCCGCGAGCAACTCGAGCGCGTTCTTCTCCGCGACGACCTTCGTTTCTGGGGTGCTCGGAACGTGATGGTAGGCGACGCCGAAAGGATGCACTTCGGACTCGAGGTCGGGGTGGTTGGAGACGACGCAGACCATGTCCATGGCGAGCTCGTCCCTGCGCCAGCGCCAGAGCAAGTCGAGCAGGCAGTGGTCATGTCGCGAGGCGAAGAGCGCAACGCGCTTGCGCGTCGAGGCAAGCGTCAGCCGCCACTCCATCCCGAACGCGTCGGCGACGAGCGCCAAGCGGCTCTCCACGAGCGCGCGCCGGTGTGGAAGGTCCGCAAGATGGAACTCCATTCGCAGGAAGAAGCTGCCGCCCTCAGGATCGGTCGAGTGCTGGGCAGAGTTGATGATGTTCGCGCCTACTCCGGCCAGGCAGGCCGAGAGCGCGGCGATGATCCCGTGCTGGTCCGGGCACGAGACGATTAGGCGCGCAACATTGGGGTCGCTCACTGAACCCGTGGCCTGGCGTCGTGGTCGCGGCCGAGGAAGGTGTTGGCCCAGGCGCTTGTGTGGTCGAGGGCGTTGTCTTTGAACACGACGGGGCCGTCGAGCAGCGACTCTTCCTCGCCGTACGCCTTCAGCCGTTCGTAGGCCTGCGACCAGATGCACTCGGTGTCGTAGACCTCGCACAGTCCTTCGCGCGTGCCGCCGCAGGGGCCGTTGCGCTGGTTTTTCGCGCACTGCGACTCGGGGCAGACGTAGGCGATCTCGGGCAGGGAGCAGTCGCCGCAGTCGCGGCAGCCGAACAGCGGCACCTTCGCCGCCTGCTCGGCGGCGTGCGCGAGCTTCTCGAGCGGCGCGGACTTCTCGACCGCGCGGTAGAAGGCGCGGCCGGCCGGGAAGAGCGGCGCGTCCGGCTCGAATGCGGCGGCGTGGAGCCGCCTGCTGAAGCGGTACTTGAGCGGCACGGGCAGCTCGGTCTCCCGCCGGCGCTTCGACTCGAGGTACGCCTTGTTCACCTCGTCGGAGGAGAGCTTCGTGTCCGGGTCGGGCTCGAAGAAATAGAACTCGTCCGCGAACGGATACTGGATCTCCGGCGCAAACGCGCGCCAGTCGTCGCTGCCGAAGGAACCGGCTCGCTCGACGATCTCGCCGAACGTGGACGCAGGCGTGTGACCGCCGAGGTAGACGCCGTCGAAGCCGAGGCCGCGCGCGACGGCCACGTGCTTCGCCGCCAGCTCGACGAAGAAGGCTCGCCCCTTGTCCGGACTCGCTCCATGCTGCTCGGCGAGCGCGAGCAGCTCGTCGGTGACGACGGCGCCCGGGATCTTGCCCGCGTGGAAGGCGCGCGCCGCCGTGCGCGAGAGGAGGTAGACGTTCGCGAGCACCGAGACCGGCAGCTCCTCGCGCTTGATCCAGCGCAGCAGCTCGTCGTCCTTGCGCGTGTCCCAGCCGATCTGGTTGATCACGAAGCGCGCACCCGCCTGAACCTTCTTGCGCAGCTTGAAGTACTGCGGCATCACCTCGCGCTCGCGCCGCTTGTGGTTCGTGACGACGCCGCCGAGGAAGAAGTTCGTCCGGTCCAGGCGCGTGTCCGGCTTACGCTCGTCCCGCAGCCCGGCGTTCATGTCCGAGTAGAGGCTGAGCAGCCCGACCGAGTCGATGTCGAACACGGGCGCGGCGAGCCCCTTGTGACCCGCGACCGGATAGTCGCCCGAGAGCGCGAGCACGTTGTCGAACCCCTCCGAGCCGAGCTTCCAGCCGCGACTCTCGAGCGCGTTGCGGTTCCAGTCCTTACACGAGAGGTGAATCACCACCTCCTGGCCCCGTGAGATCAGATCCGTCCCCAGCGTGTCGGGCGCAAGCATCGCGTGCCCGCCGGGGTTGTCGGTGATCGAGAGCACATCCACCCTCGGATCCGCGGCCAGCTCCCGCGCCGTCTCCAGCACCTTACGGCTGCTCTCCGCCGTGATCAGCCCGCGACTCGTCACCAACTCGGCAGCAACGACGAACGCGCCAGGCCGTACGAGCTGCTCGCG
>Ga0208849_1001923_pt1 | contig 12563 bp, 14 predicted proteins | sample NGESurdeep072012_10_FD_184470 | JGI IMG/M metagenome (GOLD analysis project Ga0208849, IMG submission 184470) | Arctic peat soil microbial communities from Barrow, Alaska - NGEE Surface sample 53-3 deep-072012 (SPAdes) | ecosystem: Environmental > Terrestrial > Soil > Wetlands > Peat ...
TCTCGGCGATCCCACACGGTTGATCGAACTGGTCGGCAAGACCGCCAAGATGGATTTTCGCATGGTCGATACCACGGTTCCGCCGGACCAGGCGGCGGCGGGCCGTCTGCCGCCGGATTCGGAACTCCTGCCAAGCACGGAACCGGGACACTCGCCGTATGTCGTCAAGAAGCAGGTGGTGGTCTCCGGCGCCGATCTGACCGATGCCCAGCCGGGTTTCGACCAGCGCTCGGGCGAGCCGATCGTCAGCTTCCGCTTCAATACCTCAGGCTCGCGCAAATTCGCGCAGGCGACCTCGGAGAACGTCGGGCAGCCGTTTGCGATCGTGCTGGATAACAAGGTGATCTCGGCGCCCGTCATTCGCGAACCGATCACCGGCGGATCAGGACAGATTTCCGGCAGCTTTACCGTGCAGCAGGCCAACGATCTGGCGATCCTGTTGCGCGCCGGCGCGCTGCCGGCGCCGCTGACCGTGATCGAGCAGCGCACGGTCGGTCCCGGCCTTGGCCAGGACTCGATCGAAAAGGGCGAACTCGCCGCCTATGTCGGCTCGATCATGGTGATCGTGTTCATGCTGCTGACCTACCGGCTGTTCGGGGTGTTCGCCAATATCGCGGTCGCCATCAACGTCGCGATGATCTTCGGCGTATTGTCGCTATTGAACGCCACGCTGACGCTGCCCGGCATCGCCGGCATCGTGCTGACGGTCGGCATCGCCGTGGATTCCAACGTGCTGATCTATGAGCGCATCCGCGAGGAATTGCGCGGCGGCCGCAATGCGATTTCGGCGATCGATGCCGGCTTCAAGCGCGCGCTGTCGACGATTCTCGATTCCAACATCACCACCTTCATCGCCGCCGCGGTGCTGTTCTACATCGGCACCGGTCCAGTGCGCGGCTTCGCCGTCACGCTCGGTATCGGCATCATCACCACGGTCTTCACCGCGTTTACCCTGACCCGCCTGATCGTCGCGGGTTGGGTGCGGTGGAAACGGCCGCAAAGCGTGCCGATCTAGGCCATGGTCCCGAACAGTGGCTACCGGTTTTCGGACGAGATCATGCCCTCACATGAAGATAGAGCGACGAGCATGATCCGGCCACGCCGGATCATGTTCCAGGCAATGCGGAGTCGGCTGTGACACATTTGGTTCTCATCGGACTGGGCATCCTGATTGCCGTGCTGACGGTGGTCAGCAGCTTCGGCCTGCTGCCGTCGCTGCGGATCGTACCCGACAACACCCACTTCGACTTCACCCGCTTTCGCCGCATCAGTTTTCCGATCTCGGCGATGCTTTCGATTGCCGCGATCACGCTGTTCTTTACCCACGGGCTGAATTTCGGCATCGACTTCAAGGGCGGCACGCTGCTGGAAGTGCGGGCCAAATCCGGCACCGCCGACATCGCCTCGATGCGCGCCGAAATGGCCGGTCTCGGCCTCGGCGATATCCAGTTGCAGCAGTTCGGCGGGCCCGAGGAGGTGCTGATCCGGGTGGCCGAACAGCCCGGCGGCGATGCCGCCCAGCAGGTGGCGGTGGGCAAGGTTCGCGGCGCGCTCGGCGACGCCGTCGAGTACCGCCGTGTCGAGGTGGTCGGGCCGCGGGTCTCCGGCGAATTGCTGGCCTACGGCATGCTCGGCCTGATGCTCGCGATCTTTTCGATCCTGATCTATCTCTGGTTCCGGTTCGAATGGCAGTTCGCGCTCGGCGCCATGATCGCCAACGTCCACGACATCGTGCTGACCATCGGCTTCATGTCGATCACGCAGGTCGATTTCGATCTCACCAGCATCGCGGCACTGCTGACGATTCTCGGCTATTCGCTCAACGACACCGTGGTGATCTATGACCGGATTCGGGAAATGCTGCGACGTTACAAGAAAATGCCGATGCCGGAACTACTCAACGAATCCATCAACTCGACGCTGTCGCGATCGATCATCACCCACGTCACGGTGACGCTGGCGCTGCTGGCGCTGCTGTTGTTCGGCGGCAACGCCATCCACAGCTTCACAGCGGTCATGATGTTCGGCGTGGTGCTGGTCGGCACCTATACCTCGATCTTCATCGCGGCGCCGATTCTGATCTATCTCGGCGTCGGCAACCACCGCGACGCGCCGGAAAAGCCCGCCAAGCCGTCGAAAAAATGACGAGAGCTGACCGCCCGGATGCTCCGCATCTTCCGAGGTCGGCGCCGATCGAGGCCTACGGCAATGGCGGCTTCGCGTTCGCGGACATGTCGCATCGCGGCTCCCTGCTGTGCCTGCCGGACGCGATCTGGGCCTGGCCGGTCACCCGGCCGGAGGATATCGACAGAACCTCGCTGGCCCGGATATTCGCCGCCGCCAACGGCATCGATACGCTGATCATAGGCACCGGCACCGAAGTCTGGCTGGCGCCGCCGCCGCTGCGCGAGGCGCTGCGCGCGGTGCGGGTAGTGCTGGACGCGATGCAGACCGGGCCTGCGATCCGCACCTACAACGTCATGATCGGCGAGCGGCGGCGGGTCGCGGCAGCATTGATCGCGGTGCCATGAGCGGCGCCGACGAAGGCGGGGAGGCCGCCGGCTTCTGCGCCGACCTGGTGCGCAGTCACGATTTTTCCCGCTACGCCTCGACGCTGTTTCTGCCGGCGGCCCAGCGCCGCGGCCTGCTGGCACTTTACGCCTTCAACGTCGAGATTTCCCGCGTGCATGAGCAGGTCAGCCAGCCGCTGCCGGGTGAAATGCGCCTGCAATGGTGGACCGACATGCTCGCGGGCGCAGGCCATGGCGGTGTCGAGGGCAATCCGGTGGCGGCCGAACTCAATCTCGCGATCGCGAATTGGCGTCTGCCGGTCGAGCGGCTGTCGCGCCTGATCGACGAGCACGAGTTCGATCTCTACAACGATCCGATGCCGACCATGGCGGCGCTGGAAGGCTACCTCAACGACACCGCGTCGGCGCTGTTTTCGCTGGGAGCGCGGATCGCCGGCGCGCCGTCCGACGCGATCGAGCATCTCGTGGGTCACGCTGGATTGGCGCAAGGCATGGCGCAGGTGATGGCGGCATTGCCGCGGGACGCTTCAAGGCACCAGTCGTTCGTGCCGCTACAGGTGCTGCAAAGCCACGGCATCGGCGTCGAGGAAGTGTTCGCGGGCAGGCAGACGCCAAAACTGCGCGCCGCGCTGGATCAATTGAACGGCGAGGGGCGGCACCATTTGAAGACGGCATTGGCGCTGCTGGAGAGCGCGCCGCCGCAGGTTAGGCCGTTGTTCCTGCCGCTGGCGCTGGTTGACCGCGACCTGAAGCGGATGTCGCGCGCCGACAACGATCCGTTCGCGCCGCAGATGACGTCAAGGCTGCGGACATTGTGGACGTTGTGGCGCGCCTCGAGGTTGCGGGTGTTCAGAGGTGCCTGACGCGTCCGGGACGCGACGCCTTACGCGGATGGCGAATCCAGATCGGCCGCCTCAAAGTTGAACCGGTCGCGCAGATTTTTGCGTTGCTCCAGAATATCCCTGAGGAACGCGCGGTCGTTGTCGCTCTTCATCATCGGCTCGATCAGATCGAGCTGATTCATCGCCACCAGCTGCAAAATCTCGGTGCGGGGTTTTCCGTCTGTACCGCGCGGCAATGCCTGCACCACCTGGATATGTTCCGGCGGTTTTGGACCCTTTGCTGCCGCAAGCTCGCCGCGCAGTTGGGCTTCCAGCGCGGTGCGGTCGGCCTCGACAAAGGCATAGAGCCCGACCCCGGTGCGGCGGTCGGCAAAGGCGACGATGGCGGCGTCGCGGACCTCGGGGTTTTTCCGGATCAGGCCGATCAGGACCGGGGCGTCATTGACCAGCCGGCGGCCGCCGCCCTCGCGATCGGTGAAATTGAACAGGCCGCGGGTGATGGCGCGGTAGACCTTCTTGCCGGTCGCAAGCCAGATGCTGGCGACCAGGGATTTGCGCGCCAGGATATTGCGTTCGCTCGGCGTCAGCGCCTCCGGCGCGTAGCTGCGCTTATGTTTTAACAGATGCCGGAGATCCTCATAGGCCGCGATGCGGAACAACCGGCTGCGTGTCTTGAAGCACGCCGCGAGCTGAAAGTCGGTCAGATAGGCGTTGCCGTCGCTGCCGCGCAGCCAGTTCTGCTCCTTGGCAAGATCGTTGTGGCAGATGCCGGCGCGATGCAGTTTGCGCAGCGCCGCCTTGGCGGAACGGAAATAACCGGCGTCGCCGAATGGTTTTGCCAGATGCAGCGCCACCCCGTCGATGAATCCCCGCACCAGCGCCTGTCGGCCTGCCCATAACAATTCAGGCCCGACGTTCAGGTCGCGCGCCAGCGCCAGCGCGCGGCGTTCGCGCGCGAACAGATGGCGCGCCGGGATATAGGACCACCACGGCACGGCATCGATCCGGCGCAACACCGCATCGACTTCGCCGGCGCCTTGCCGAAAGCGACCGCGCTCGACGGTGGAAAACACGTCGCGCTTGAGCAGCACGCCTTCGGTCCATTGCGCCGACAGAACGGCGGCGTCTTCCCTGGGCAAGCTCATGAAGGGCTCACGCGGCCGCCGCAACGCGCAGGTGATCGGCGATCCAGCGATCGAGCTCGGCCAGCGCGCGGGCGCTGATCGCCTGTTTCTTGGCGACGGTCTTCTCGTTGCCGCGCAGCCGGGTGCCGTCGGCTTTTTTGGTCGGCGGGCTGGCGAGCGGCGGAAACAGCCCGAAATTGATGTTCATCGGTTGGAACGAGCGCGGGCCGGCGTCGATGGTCTCGAGGTGGCCGCCGGTGATGTGGCCGAGCAGCGCGCCGAGCGCCGTGGTCGAGGGCGGCGGCGCCAACGACTGCGAACGGGCGTCGGCCGCGGCGTAGAGACCGGCGATCAGCCCGATGCTGGCGGATTCCACATAGCCTTCGCAGCCGGTCATCTGTCCGGCAAAGCGCAGTCGTGGCTGCGCCCGCAGCCGCAACTGCGCGTCCAGCAGTTTGGGCGAGTTCAGGAAGGTGTTGCGATGCAGGCCGCCGAGCCGGGCGAATTCGGCGTTTTCGAGCCCCGGGATGGTGCGGAACACGCGCTGCTGCGCGCCGTGCTTCAGCTTGGTCTGGAAGCCGACCATGTTGTAGAGCGTGCCGAGCTTGTTGTCCTGGCGCAACTGCACAATGGCGTAGGCCTTCACGGTCGGGTCGTGCGGATTGGTAAGGCCTACGGGCTTCATCGGTCCGTAACGCAGGGTCTCGCGGCCTCGCGCGGCCATCACCTCAATCGGCAGGCAGCCGTCGAAATAGGGGGTGTTGGTTTCCCACTCCTTGAAGTCGGTCTTTTCGCCCGCGATCAGCGCGTCAACAAAACCGTCATATTGCGCCTTGGTCATCGGGCAATTGATGTAGTCGGCCCCGGTTCCGCCGGGGCCCATCTTGTCGTAGCGCGATTGAAACCACGCCACCGACATGTCGATCGAATCCTTGTGCACGATCGGGGCGATGGCGTCGAAGAACGCCAGCGCGTTTTCATCGGTGAGCTGCCGTATCGCGTCGGCGAGCGGCGCCGAGGTGAGGGGGCCGGTGGCGACGATGACATTGCGCCAATCGTCGGGCGGCAGGCCGCCAACCTCGGCGCGCCGAATCTCGATCAGGGGATGGTCGTGCAGCGCCCTGGTCACGGCGGCGGAAAATCCGTCGCGGTCAACCGCCAGGGCGCCGCCGGCGGGCACCTGGTTGGCGTCGGCCGCGCGCATGATCAGCGACCCCAGCCGGCGCATCTCGGCGTGCAGCAGCCCGACCGCGTTGTTGGCGGCATCGTCCGAGCGAAACGAGTTGGAGCATACGAGTTCGGCGAGGCCGTCGGTACGGTGAGCTTCGGTCATCCGGTCGGGGCGCATCTCGTACAGCACCACGCGGACGCCGGCATTGGCGACCTGCCAGGCTGCTTCCGAGCCGGCAAGGCCGGCGCCGACGATATGCACGGATTCAGATGAGGATGAGATGCCTGTCATGGCCAGACAGGTAGCGCGTTTCCGGGCGCAGTGGAATGCACAGGGCCTTGCCAGATACGACAACGCCCGCGGCGAGGCGGGCGTTGTCCGTTCGTCAGTCAGATGAAAATGGATCAGCCGTTATAGGTGCCGGCTGCAACGCGCGGAATGTCCGAGCGATCAAGGCCGATATCGGCCAGTTCGCGATCGTTGAGCTGGGACAGTTCGCTGACATTGCGCTGATAGTCCCGGAACGAGCGGTACATACGGATGAGCGAGAGCAACATGGTAGTCTCCTTGTCTTTACGATTCAGCCCTTGGTGAGAGCCTCACCGTTGAAATGAATATAGAACAGAGTCTGTCAGGTTAGAAGTTCCAATGGTGCGGTGCAGCTAGGGCTAAAATGCATAGCATAAGTAAGCAACGATTAACCTTTCGGCATGGCTGCGCAAACCGGCGCTCAATGTGCCCGATCTTCTCTCCGAATCGAGCTGAAATGCCCGTAAAATCACGGCATATTCGCAATGCCGACACGTGACCTCATGGGAACAAAGCTGGCCATATTCGGGCTGAAATCAAGAGGCGGCGAACCGCGAAATGCCGGATCCGAAGGACCGATTCCGGGCCAATATGTTGCTAGCGTATGCGTAATTCACATGCATTTAATAAGAGTGAATCTATAATCATTAAACATGGTGCGGTGCGATATTGCCGCGAACCGCCCTCCATCGGGGCTGGGTTGCCGCAGCGTTCGACGTTTAAGGCCCCGAGATTGACCGGCCAACGCGAGCAGGCTTTAGCCGCCTAACAGGTGTTGTAATTCGTTTGTGAACGGGCACTTTGGCAAGGCGATGCACGTGGGCATGATGAAGTAAGCCTGACGCAGAGCAGAGGGGCCGGTTGCGTCGCGATCGGCCCGGCGCGTCTTTTCGCCAAATCATATCGCTGGAACGGATCCGGGCGAGTGCCGCCGCAGCCGGCGACCGGCGCGCAACATCTTCAGGGCGCGCGCGCAAGCTGGGTTGCGAAATATGCGATCGTCTTGGCATAGACCTCGCTCTTGTTCCATTGCTGGAGCACAGCGAAATTCGGGCTGCCCGGCTCCCAGCCCTTGCCGCGCTGCCAGCCATAGGAGGCGAGAAAATTGGCCGTCGATGCCAGCACGTCGGGCGCGCTGTGCATGAGGTCGCGCTTGCCGTTGGCGTCGAAGTCGACGGCGTATTTGAGGTAGGATGACGGCATGAACTGGGTCTGGCCGATCTCGCCCGCCCAGGCGCCGTGCATTTCCGCCGGCGCGATATCGCCGCGCTCGATCAGGCGCAACGCGTCCATCAATTCCGCCCGGAACAGCTCTGATCGGCGGCAGTCATAGGCCAGCGTCGCAAGCGAACGGATGGTCGGAAACTTTCCGATATTGACGCCGAAATCGGTTTCCAGCCCCCAGATCGCCACCAGCACCTCGCCCGGCACGCCGTAGCTTTGTTCGATGCGGCCGAGCACCGATCCATATTGCTTCATCATGTTGCTGCCGCGCAGGAGGCGTGGAGGCACCATGCGGCCGGAAAACTCCTCGAAACTCTGGCTGAACACGCCCTGCGAATGATCGCGGGCGAGCACCCCCTTATCCAGCGTCACGCCTTTCAGGGCGGATGCGATCGTGGCCTGCGAGATCTCCTTGGCGGCGGCTTCGGTCTTGAAATCGCCAAGCCACGCCTCAAACGTGCCGGTACCGCAGGCGACCCCCGCCAGCGCCGGCGCAGCCGGCAGCGTCAGCGCCGTACTGACCGCGAAGGCCATGAGAATCAAACGAAGGTTCATCGGAATGGCCAGCACGGAGATGGTTTTGCCATGCCAGGTGACGACCGGGCAATCCAAAATGTCAGCGGCAACCGCGGCCAAAACAAGGCTTTCGGCGCGAGCGCTTGCTGCTCGCGCGATTGAGCGTCGCCAAAACCGCCGGTCACCATCGACCGGCGGCGTCATTGCGATGGCTTATGCCCGCGATATCGCGATATCAGGTGCGGTCCTTCCGCCCCCATGGAAACAGATTGGCCGGGAAATCCACCGCCGAGCGCCGCTCGCGGGCCGGGCGGAGCGGTATCGGCCGCGGGTTGGGATCCGGCGCGATCGCCTCGCGATAAAGGTGCCAGGTGGCGTGGCCGAGCAGCGGGATGACGACGGTCAGCCCCAGGAAGAACGGCAGCGATCCCGCCACCAGCAGCACCGCCACGATCAATCCCCATGCCGCCATCGGCACCGGGTTTCTCGCAACGACCCGCAGCGACGTCACCATGGCATCGCCGAGACCGGCGTGACGGTCGAGCATCAGCGGGAAGGAAACCACGCTGACGCACAGCGCCACCACCGCAAACAGGAAACCGACACCGCAACCGACCACGATCAGCCACCATCCCTGTGGCGTCGTCAGCACGCGTCGCGCAAAGTCCGGAATTTCAGCGGCGGCTTCGTAACCGAACGCCGCGACGTAAATCGCCTGCGCGGTCGCCACCCAGACCACGAACAGCGCCAGCAACAGCGTGCCGAGCCCGAGCATGGCGCCGAACGACGGCGAACGCAGCACCTCGACCGCATCCCATGCCGACGCCTTTTCGGCGCGCTCGCGGCGGCGGCTCAGTTCATACAGACCGAGGGCCGCGAACGGACCGAGCAGCGCAAAGCCCGCCGCCAGCGGAAACAGCAGCGGCAATACCGAATAGCCGAGCACCGTGCGCGCCAGCACCAGTCCAAGCACCGGATAGATCACGCAGAGGATGATGGCGTGGCTTGGCACCGCCTTGAAGTCTTCCCAGCCGAGCCGCAGCGCCTGGTGCAGGTCGGACAGGCCGATGCTGCGGATGATGGGTGCAGCGTCTTGGGCAGGCTGCGCCAGCGGCGTGGCATTGCCCGGATATGGTGTTGTGGCCATGATCGTTGTCTCCCTTGACGCAAGCCGCCGGAATTGGCGCCGGTCGAGGGCGCCAACTGACCAGTTTGCGAAAGACGATCACGATCAGGCCAGACGCGAAAACAGGAAACCAGAGCTGGCCATGTCGCGAACTGAGCTTGTCACGGTACGCTCAATCACGGGCGTTGTCGCTCACGCTTCGGTGAAGGCTTGCTTTGTCGCAATGCAAACGCGGATTTGTCATGCCGGCGTCGCTTTGGCGCAGCTAAGCTGTCGATCCGGCTCCGGTTGCCGGGAACAAAAGACGCCGCAAGCTCTTCAAGTCATCTTCGAGTTCACAGGGAGAAAACGATGAGCATTCTGGGAAAAATCATGGGCGCGATCTTCGGCGAGAAGGCCAGCGCCGCGCCCGCAAGCGGCGGGACGGTCGCCGGTGCCGGGTCGGCCCCTGCGTCGGCTACTCCTGCACCGTCATCTGCGCCGGGGCAGACGGTCGACGTCACCCCGATCCTCGACAAGGCCGCCGCCGCGAAGAAGGGCGAAAAGCTGGAATGGCGCACCTCGATCGTCGATCTGATGAAGGCGCTCGATATCGACTCCAGCCTGACCGCCCGCAAGGAGCTGGCAAAGGAACTCGGTTACACCGGCGACACCAATGATTCCGCCAGCATGAACATCTGGCTGCACAAGCAGGTGATGGCCAAGCTCGCGGCCAATGGCGGCAAGCTGCCGCCCGACATCAAGCACTGATCGGTCGGCTCGAACGAAACCTCAGGCCCGCATCGACGCGGGCCTTTTTCGTTACCGCAGGTAGACCGGACCAGCGGCTTGCCCGGTGCGTCCCACCGGGCTAGACACACAGTCGAACCAAAAAACCCCCAGGAGGATGCCCATGGCTACCGTCGATCGCAGAACCATGCTCGCCACCGGTGCCTTGGCGCTGGCGGGTGCTGCGACACAAAGTGTTCCGGCGAGCGCGCAAGCCGGTCCAAAACCGATTTTTGCCGTGGCGGTGACGACAATCCCGATCGTCGGCGAAAATGACGTGTTTCCGGTGCGCCGCATTTATTGCATCGGCCGCAATTATGCCGCGCACGCGATCGAACGCGGTTCCGACCCGACCCGGGAGCCGCCGTTCTTCTTCCAGAAACCGACCGACGCGATCCAGAACGTCGCGATCGGCGCGGTCGCGGACCATCCCTATCCTTCGCTGACCAGGAATTATCACCATGAGGTCGAGCTGGTGGCGGCGCTGAAATCCGGCGGCGCCAATATTCCCGCCGAGCAGGCGCTCGAGCATGTCTATGGCTATGCGCTCGGCCTCGACATGACCCGCCGCGATCTGCAGAACGGCATGGCCGCCGAAAAGAAGCCGTGGGAAATCGGCAAGAGCTTTGATCATGCCGCCGTGCTCGGCCCGATCCATCCGGTGGCGAAAACCGGGCATTTCACCAAGGGTGAGATCTCGCTGGCCGTCAACGGCAAGGTGCGGCAGGACTCCAACCTCGACAAGATGATCTGGAGCGTGGCCGAGCAGATTTCAAAACTGTCCGAGGCGTTCGACCTGAAGGCCGGAGACATCATCTATTCCGGCACGCCCGAAAATGTCGGCCCGGTGGTGAAGGGCGACGTGCTCCTGTGCAAGCTGGACGGCCTGCCGGACATGTCGATCAGGATCGTTTGAGGGGCACCACGTCGTTCCGGCCTGCGCCGGGACGACGCTGATGTTGTTACCCCGTCAGATCCGCGAATTCCGGATGCTTCTGCAAATAGTCCACCACGAAGCCGCAGCCGGCGACCACCTTCAGCCCATCGGCGCGGATCAGTTGCAGCGCGCCCTGCACCAGTTCCGAGGCGATACCGCGGCCGCGCAGGTTCCGCGGCGTCTCGGTGTGGGTGATGATGACGGCATCGGGCGCCAGCCGGTAATTGGCGAACGCAACCGCGCCTTCAACGTCGAGTTCGTAGCGGCCAAGGGCTTTGTTGTCGCGGACGCCGGGCATGGCAGGCTCATTTCACGAGGTCGGCGGTGTCGGGGTGCTTGTCGATATACCCCCTGACAAATGGGCACTGCGCGATCACCTTCAATCCGTCGGCCCGCACCTGTTCGAGCGCACCCTTGATCAGTTTGGAGCCGATTCCCTTGCCGCCGAGCTCCGGCGGCACCTCGGTGTGCACGAAGGTGATGACGCCATCGGCCAATTCGTAATGGGCCGCGGCGATATGGCCGTCGACCGCGAGTTCGTAGCGGTGCTTCACGCTGTTGTTGGTGATTTCGGTCATGTCGTCTGTTCCGATCTGCGACCATGCTGCGGACGGGTTATAGACCGGAATGCGACGATCCCGACCAGAGTATCGCGGTGTTGCTCCAGCATTGGTGCTATGACCGGGGATCGCCGCGCGCCCGATATCGCAGCGCATCAAGCTTCGGAGAACGCCATGGCCAGCCAAAAAGGCCCCAACATCAAGAAAAAGCAGAAGTGCAAGAATTGCGAGGGCAAGGGGTTGCTGAAGAAGGGCGACAAGGTCGTAAAATGCCAGCGCTGCGGCGGCACCGGGCTGCGCTGAAGGCATCGCCGCAGTTGCGGAATCCGCCATTTGGCGCTGGCCGGGATGCCGCGGTGCGAAACATCAGCCGTGGAACGGATCGCCCCGAGGCCATTAACAAACCTTTCCAAATCTGGTTCAACTTCCACGAAGGCGCGGGCAGCGAAGCCCGGCCCGTGCATTGCCTGTCTATTCCAGGGAGAATCGATCCATGAAGCTCATCGTCACCGTGCTCGGCGTCATCCTGCTCGTTGTTGCCGGGGTCTATTTCCTGGTGCCGGCCGACCAGCTGCCGGCATTCTTCCCCGGACACGAGGCCGGTGTGACCCATGTGCACGCCAAGCACGGCATCGCCGCCGCCGTCGCCGGCGTGGTGCTGCTGGTGGCGGGAGCGTGGCTGGGGCGCAGGTGAGGGCACCCGACCCGCATACGGATACGGCACCGCTTGGCGGCGTGACACCGATGTCGCGCAGGGTGATGAATCTCGCGCAGCTCGTCACCCAAAATGCCCGCCGCCATGGCGATCGCGTCGGCCTGATCTGGGGCGACCGGTCCTGGAGCTGGCGCGAGATCGACGGCAAGGTTTCGGCGCTGGCGGCAGCCCTCGCGGCGCGCGGCATCGTCAAGGGCGATCGCATCCTGGTCCATTCCAAGAATGGCGATGAGATGTTCTGGTCGATGTTCGCGGCGTTCCGGCTCGGCGCGGTCTGGGTGCCGACCAATTTCAGGCTGATGCCGGACGAGGTAGCCTTCCTCGCGACGTCCTCCGGCGCCAAGGCCTTTCTGTGCCACGGCGATTTTCCCGACCATGCCGCCGCGGTGCAGGCGGCAAGCCCGGCGCTCGCATTCATTTGGCGGATCGGCGAGGGCGCGTTCGGCGAAAGCTCGGTGGGCGAGGCCATTGACGCACATGCCGACGCCGCGATCGCGGAGGCAAAAGTCGACTACGACGATCCCTGCTGGTTCTTTTTCACCTCGGGCACCACGGGCCGTTCCAAGGCCGCGGTGCTGACCCATGGCCAGATGGCCTTTGTCATCACCAACCACCTCAGCGACCTGATGCCGGGAACCACCGAAAACGACGCCTCGCTGGTGGTGGCGCCGCTGTCGCATGGCGCCGGCGTGCACCAGCTGGTGCAGACCGCGCGCGGCGTGCCGACCATTCTTTTGTCC
>Ga0208849_1001924_pt1 | contig 12562 bp, 11 predicted proteins | sample NGESurdeep072012_10_FD_184470 | JGI IMG/M metagenome (GOLD analysis project Ga0208849, IMG submission 184470) | Arctic peat soil microbial communities from Barrow, Alaska - NGEE Surface sample 53-3 deep-072012 (SPAdes) | ecosystem: Environmental > Terrestrial > Soil > Wetlands > Peat ...
AGCCGTTCGCCCGTCCCCATCAGCGTGCCGCCGGTGCCGAGCCCGGCGACGAGCACGTCGACGCGGTCGAGCGCTTCGGCGATCTCGGCGCCGGTGCCCTCGTAGTGGGCGCGCGGGTTGGCCGGGTTCGCGTACTGGAACGGCATGAAGTAGCGCGGTTCGCGCTCCGCCAGCTCGAGCGCGAGGCGAACGGCGCCGTTCGAGCCTTCCGCGCCGGGCGAGTCGACGATCGTCGCGCCGTAGAGGCGCAGCAGCAGCCGCCGCTCCTCCGTCGCGTTCTCGGGAAGCACGCACGTCAGCGGGTAGCCCTTCAGCTTCGCGACGAGCGCGAGCGAGATGCCGGTGTTCCCGCTCGTCGGCTCGAGCAGCTCGCGGCCGGGCTGGAGCTCGCCCGCCGCCTCGGCCGCCTCGATCATCGCCTTCGCGATGCGATCCTTGATCGAGCCGGTCGGGTTCTGGCCTTCGAGCTTCGCGTAGAGCCGCACGGACGTCTTGGGCGAGAGGCGCGGAAGCTCGACGAGTGGAGTGTTGCCGACGAGGTCGAGCAGGCTCGGGACGACGACGCTGTTAGGCACCCCGCGCCTCTGGCGGCCCGATGAGCCTGCGAGGACGGAGGGGACGGTATGAAAATACGACCCCGGAAGTCATCGTGGCCTCAGCGGGCCGAGCGGGCGGCGGAGGCCGGCTCCGCCGGCCGAGAGCCGGCCGCGACCAGTGGTGCGGGGGCACCGCCGGCCATCGCGGGCAAGAGGATGACGGTGTTGCCGTCCTCGACGGGCGTGTCGAGCCCTTCGAGCGTGCGCACGTCCTCGCCCTCGACGTAGACGTTCACGAACGGCGCGATCTCATCGTCTTCCACGAGCTGGCTGCGCAGCCCCGGAAACTTCGTCATCAGGTCGTCGAGCAGCTCGCGGACGGTGCCGCCGGCGGCGTGCACCTGCCGCTCGCCACCGGTCTCGCTGCGAAGCGTGGGCGGAATGCGAACGGTCTTCATGCGTGCGTCGGCCTCCCTTGGCAGAACTCGACGTAGTCGATGTACTCGGTGATCGTCGGCTGGTCGCCGCAGACCGGGCAGTTGGGATCGCGGCGGAGCGAAACCTCGGTGAACTCGGTCGAGAGCGCGTCGAAGAGCAGCAGCCGGCCGGCGAGCGTCTCGCCGATGCCGAGCGCGAGCTTCAGCGCCTCGTTCGCCTGGAGCGAGCCGATGATGCCGGGCAGCACGCCGAGCACGCCGCCCTCGGAGCAGCTCGGTGCGAGCTCGGGCGGCGGCGGCTGCGGGAAGAGGCAGCGGTAGCAGGGGCCCTCGTGCGGCTTGAACACGGTCGCCTGCCCCTCGAAGCGGTAGATCGAGCCGTGCACGACGGGGATGTCGTGGAAGACGGACGCGTCGTTGACGAGGTAGCGCGTCGGGAAGTTGTCGGCGCCGTCCACGATCACGTCCCAGCCGTCGGCGAGGATCCGGTCGACGTTCTCGGAGGTGAGGCGCTCCTTGTACGTGAGCACGTTCACGTCCGGGTTCAGCGCCTCGATCGTCGCCTTGGCGGAGTCGGCCTTCCAGTCGCCGAGCGTCTCGGTCGAGTGCGCGATCTGGCGCTGGAGGTTCGACGCGTCGACGCGGTCGTCGTCGACGATGCCGAGCGTGCCGACGCCGGCCGCCGCGAGATAGAGCGAGGCGGGGGAGCCGAGTCCGCCGGCGCCGATCAGCAGGATCCGCGACTCGAGCAGCTTCAGCTGCCCTTCGACGCCGACCTCCGGGATGAGAATGTGGCGGCTGTAGCGCGAGCGCTTCTCCGCGTCGAGCGTGCGGGGCAGCTGCGTGGGAAAGCCGTTGCGCTTCCAGTCGGTGTAGCCCCCCGCGAGCGAGACGACGTTCTCGTAGCCGAGCTCCTGGAGCGACTTCGCCGCGAACGCGGAGCGCGATCCGCCGGCGCAGTAGACGACGATCGGCCGGGCCTGGTCGGGCGCTGCGCCTTCGATGCGCGACTCGAGGTGCCCGCGGGCGACGTGGACGGCGCCGGGGATGTGCCCGTCGTTCCACTCGTCGGGCTCGCGGACGTCGACGAAGAGCGGCGACTCGGAACCGTCGAGGAGCTCGCGCGCGCGCGCGGAGTCCACCTCGTCGATCTCGGCCTTCACCTGCTGGAGGAGCTCGCGATACGTAGGCATTACTTCCCTCAATATAGCGGCCGCAAGCAGGGCCGCGCCGCTCCGCTAGTGTCGCGGCCGATGAACGCTCGTACCCGGGTCTTCCTCGTCGTCGCGCTCGCCGGAGCGGTGGCGGCCGTGGCGGCCGTGGGCGTGACGCTCCTCCAGACGCGCGGGGAGCAGACGACCGTCCCCGGCGCCGTGACCGCGCCGCGCAAGGGAGTGCCTCCGCTCCAGCTCGACTTCGGCGTGCGCGACGACGCCGAGACCCGGGCGCTCGCGCAGGCGGCGAAGCTCTACGCCGCAGGCCACCGCCCGCAGGCGGCGACGATCTTCGCGCGCTACCACTCCCTCGACGCGCAGATCGGCGCCGCGTTTGCGAGCTGGCCCGGGCACGCGCTCGACGATCTGAAGCGGATCGTGAGCGCGCATCCGCAGAGCGCGCTCGCCGAGCTCCATCTCGGGCTCGCGTATCTCTGGTCGGGCCGGGACGCGGACGCCGTCGCGTCCTGGCGCCGCGCCAACACCGTGCAGCCGGACTCTCCGTCCGCCGTCGACGCCGAGACGTTGCTCCATCCGCTCTATCAGCCCGGGCTCCCGTTCATCCTCACGCCGCTGACCCCGCCGGTGGCGGTCGCGAAGCTGCCCGCCGCGCAGCAGCTCGCCGTGCTGGCGCGGAACGCGGCGCGGCCCGACGCGAACGCGAAGCTCCTCTACGGCGTCGCGCTCTGGAACCTGCGCCGGCCGATCTCCGCCGAACGGCAGTTCACCGCCGCTGCCGCGCTCGCGCCGCACGATCCGGTCGCCCTGACGGCGGCTGCCGTCGGCTCCTTCTCGAAGGACAAGCCGGTGACGGCGTTCTCACGCCTCGGCCCGCTCACCGGCGTGTTCCCGAAGGCCGCCGTCGTCCGCTTCCACCTCGGCTTGCTCCTGATCGCGACGCGCCAGCTGAAGAAGGGCGAAACGCAACTCAAACTGGCGATTGCGGACAACCCGAAGTCGATCTACGCTACTCAGGCGGAGGCGTTTCTGGCTCAGATTGCCAAGGCTGGGACCAGGTAGGTTGAAGATGAGCCGATCGGCCTATGGCGCGGTGTCCGATCGGCATGGCACAGTGCGGCATCGTCAAGTCGTCGTCCTTGGCACACGGGGTTTCAAGGCAGGGGGAGGCACGTGAGCGCAGCGGTTGAAGGTCGGGCAGTCCGCGAGGTCGCGGACATCTTCGAGACGGACGAAGCGCGTCTGCTGCTCGAGACGGGACAGGCGGCCGGATCGCTGAGCGCCGACGAGATTGCGCTCGCACTCGACGAGCTCGATCTCGACACCGGCCAGATCGACGACTTCTATCGCACGCTCGAGGAGATGCAGATCGACGTCGTCGCCGTCGTCGAGGTCGAGGAGAAGGAAGTCGTGGCGGAGGCGCGCGAGATCTCGACCGACTCGCTTCAGCTCTTCCTCAAGGACATCGGCAAGGTCGACCTGCTCACCGCGGCGCAGGAGGTCGAGCTCGCAAAGCGCATCGAGCGCGGCGACCACACTGCGAAGCAGGAGATGGTGGAGGCGAACCTCCGCCTCGTCGTGTCGATCGCGAAGCGCTACCGCAACCAGGGCCTCCCGTTCCTCGATCTGATCCAGGAGGGGACGATCGGGCTCGTGCGCGCGGCGGAGAAGTTCGACTACCGCAAGGGCTTCAAGTTCTCGACGTACGCGACATGGTGGATCCGGCAGGCGGTCGCGCGCGCGCTCGCGGACAAGGCGCGCACGATCCGGATGCCGGTGCACGTCGTCGAGAAGCTGAACAAGATCGTGCGCAGCGAGCGCAAGTTGCGTGCCGAGCTGTGCCGCGAGCCGACCCCGTTCGAGATCTCGATCGATCTCGACCTGCCGCTCGACGAGGTCGAGCAGATCATGCGCAGCGCGCAGACGCCGGTGTCGCTCGAGAAGCCGGTCGGCGACGAGGAGGAGTCCGAGTTCGGGCATTTCCTCACCGACGAGAACGCGCCGCTCCCGGACGAGGCAGCGGACGTGGCGATGCGCAGGGAGACGCTGCGCAAGATCCTCTCGACGCTCTCCCACCGCGAGCGCCGCGTGCTCGAGCTCCGCTACGGCCTCGACGGCGAGCATCCGCGCACGCTCGACGAGGTGGGGCGGACGTTCAACGTCACGCGCGAGCGAATACGGCAAATAGAAAACCAGTCGCTGAAGAAGCTGCGCGCGCTCGCGGACGCGCACTCGCTGAAAGACGTGGCGTAACAAAAAGACTGCTACCTGGTTCAAACCAGGTAGCAGTTGTTAGCTCCGTTGCGGATGGACAGGATCCGTTAGCCTGCGCCCATGAACGAGTCCTGGCAGCGCGAGCTGAGCGAGTTCATCGCGATCCCCTCCGTGAGCGCCGACCCTGCGTTCCGCGAGGACGTGAAGCGCGCGGGCGAATGGGTCTGCGAGCGCATCCGCGAGGCCGGCGGCACCGCCGAGCTGACGCCGTTCGGCGAGAAGGAGCTCGCGCTGGGGGAGATCCCCGCCTCGACCGACCCGGCGAACGCGCCGACTGTCCTCTGCTACGGCCACTTCGACGTCCAGCCGCCGGCGCCGCTCGACCTCTGGGACACCGACCCCTTCGAGCTGACCGTCCGCGACGACTGGGCGTACGCCCGCGGCGTCACCGACGACAAGGGCCAGGTCTTCATCCTGCTCAAGGCGGCGCAGCAGCTCGCCGCGGCGAACGCGCTGCCGGTCAATCTCCGCTTCGCGTGCGACGGCGAGGAGGAGATCGGCGGGCACACGATCGTCGACTATCTCGCCGTCGACGAGCGCGGCGCCGACGCGGCGATCATCTTCGACGGCGGCATGCTCCGGCTCGACGTGCCGGTATTCGATCTCGCCACGCGCGGCCTGATCGCGTTCGACGTGAAGGTGAAGACGGGCGAGCGCGATCTCCACTCGGGCATGTACGGCGGCGCCGCCCTCAACGCGATCCACGTGCTCATGCGCTGCTTCGACGCGGTGCTGGCGGGACCGGACGGGCGCCTGCCGGAACCATTGCGTGCAGGGATCGCCCCGCCCACCGCCGCGGAGCTCGCCGCGTGGGCCACCCTTCCCGCCGGCGGCGAAGAGATCCGCGGCCAGGGTGCGCAGCCGCTCGACGCGCGCGCCGAGGCGGAGTTCTACACGCGCACGTGGGCCGAGCCGTCCGCGGACGTGAACGGCATCCTCGGCGGCAAGCCCGGGCTGCGGAACACGACGCTGTCGGTGCACGCGGCGGGCGAGTGCACGATCCGCCTCGCGCCCGGCCAGGACGTCGACACGATCGGGGCCGCCGCCGAGCGGCTGCTGCGCGCGGCCGCGCCCGCGGGCGCCGAGCTCGACGTGCGCTGGTCCGGCTCCGCGCCCGGCCTCGTCGATCCGGACGCGCCCGCGATCCAGCTCGGCCTCGAGGCATTCGAGCAGGTGCTCGGCGTGAAGCCGCTGCTCGTCCGGACGGGCGGGACGCTGCCGATCATGCCGGCGCTCACCGACAAGGGCATCCCCACCATCCTCACCGGTTTCGGGCTGCCCGAGTCGAACGTCCACTCGCCGAACGAGAAGTTCCTCGTGCGCTACTTCGAGCAGGGCGTGGCCACGGCCGCCGCGCTCTACACGGCGCTCGCGGCTCTCTAGTCGGACTGCGCGAGCACGAGGTGCGCGTGCCCGTGGTCGTGGCCGCACGGCAGCCACGAGTGCCCGAACTCGCGCATCGCGTCGATGATCGGGAGCAGCGACGCGCCCTTCGCGGTCAGCTCGTACTCGACGCGCGGCGGCGACTCCGGATAGCTGCGCCGCACGAGGATGCCCTCGTGCTCGAGCACGCGAAGCCGCTCGGCAAGCGTCCGCGGGCTGATGCCGCTGCACGAGCGCTCGAGCTGGGAGAAGCGCCGCGGCCCCTCGGAGAGGTCGTGGACGAGCAGTGCCGTCCACTTGGCGCCGATGATCTCGGCGCAGGCCGCGACCGCACAGGTGCCCGACTCGTGGACGGCGTTCATCGTCCGTTGCTGCATGGGGCAGATTGTAGCCGTCGGCTCTAGACGTGAAATGGCGCCGGGCAGGCGTCGATCTTCGGGATCGAGAAGCGGGCGATCGTCCCGAATCCCTCCGCCGGCTTGCAGGCCTGGGCCACCCCGGCGTCGCAGGCGACGGAGAGGAAGATGAACGCGTCCTCGATCGAGAAGCCGTGCTCGTCCACGAGCAGCTGCGCCGCCTCCTCGGAGACGAGCTGGAGCGCGTCCGCGAAGTCGTAGGCCGTCGCGTGCGGCAGCCAGCGGTCGGCCAGCTCCGTCACGGGCCAGCGGGCCTGCTTCCCCTTCAGGAGCCCGAAGCGAACGTCGACCTCGCCGGCGATCTCGACGCCGGTGAAGCAGATCTCGCCGTCGCCCATCGACGCGTGCATGTCGCCGACCGCGAACATGCCGCCCGGCTGGCGCACGGGGAAGAAGATCTTCGCGCCCTTGCCGTGCAGATGGTCGTCGAGGTTGCCGCCGTGCTGTCCTGCGAGTCCGTTCGAGAGCTCCTCGCCGCCGGTGGCGACGCCGACGACGCCGACCATCGGCCGCGCCGGGAACGCGATCCGGTCGTTCTGCCGGATCATCCCGTCCTTCACCTCGAACAGACGGGTGAGCGGCTTCTGCACCTGCTCGATCAGCTGTCCGAAGCCGGGAATGAGCGTCGCCACGCCCCATTCGACCGGGCGCACATCGAGGATCTCCACGATCAGCGAGTCGCCCGGCTCGGCGCCCTTCACCGCAACGGGGCCGGTGGCGCTGTTGATCCGGCCGAGGTCGATGTCCGTGACGAGGTCGTCCTCGCTGCGGATCTGGCCCGTGAAGCAGTCGTTCGTCTCGAAGGTGACAGTCGCGCCGGGCTCGACCTCCAGCACAGGCTGGAGGTCGGGCCCGAACGACCAGATCACCTGGTCACGCGACAGGAAACTGTGCTGCGGCATCCGCTGGTGAGAGTGTCTCATCCTCGACGTAGACGCGCTCCATGTCACGCAGCCGCTCCGGCCGCGCCGTCGAGAGCCAGATCGTGAGCACGATCCCGGCCGCGATCCACCCGATCGCGATCCAGTTCGCGTACTTGATCGGGTACGTCGGGACGAACTTGTAGTACTGGTAATAGAGCGGGAAGAAGAAGAGCACGATCCCGCCGACCGGCAGCACGAGGTGCAGCAGCGGATTGAACTCGGCGCGCCGCTTCACCCAGTACTCCCAGATCGCACCTGCGCAGATCAGCATGTACACGACCACGACGATGATCACTGCGAGCGTCGCGATCAGCGAGAACCCGATCAGCGGGCCCCACTTCCAGCCGAGCAGCAGCGACAGGATGAAGGCGAAGCCGCTCATCCAGATGATCGCCGTGGACGGCGTCTTGTACCTCGGGTGCACGTGCCCGAGGCGGCGCGGCGCGAGTCCGTTGCGCGCGAGTGCATAGAACACTCGCGTCGCCGCGTTCACGGCCGCATTCGAGTTCGCCGCGATCGAGTTGCAGATCGCGAGGAAGACGATGATCCATCCCGTGCTCCAGAACACCTTGCCGAGGTTGCGCCACGGGTCGGCGCCCGTCGCCTGCGTCACGAAGTTGTTGAAGCCGGCTCCGAACACCCACGCGTACGCGCAGAGGATGTAGAACACGCCGATCGCCAGGGCGGAGCCAACGACCGCGAACGGCACGGTGCGCCGCGGATGCTTCGCCTCTTCCCCGAGTGGGGCCGCCGCCTCGAAGCCGATGAACGCGAGGATCGCGAACACCATGCCCCGGAAGACGCCGCTCCACCCGCCGAGCGCGTTGTGCGGCTCGAACGGCTGGATGTTGAGCTTGCTCGTGTTGGAGAACAGCATCCAGAGTGCGAGCGCGCCGAACACGGCGATCTCGAACGCGCCGAGGATCACGCCGGCGGTGGTCGAGAGGCGGATGTCGCGGTAGGTGAGCAGGAACACGATCACCGTCATCAGGGCCGCCCAGATCCACCACTGGCCGGAGTAGTGCCAGCCGACCTCGCTGCCCATCACCTCGTGCATCGCCCAGCCGAACTCGAGGTAGAGGAACGGCGCCACGAGCGGCTCGAAGAGGATGAACAGCCACGCGACGAAGAAGCCCGCCCAGGGACCGAGCGAGCGCGCCGCATAGGTGTACAACCCGCCGGCGGACGGATACTGCTTCGCCAGCTGGCCGATCGCCGTCGCCGCGCAGAGGCACGCGAGCAGCGCGAGCAGGACCGAGAGCGCGAGCGCCTGCCGTGAGAACGGCACGGAGATGTAGATCGAGTACGCCACGGCCGCTCCTGGCGCCATGTGCGTGATCGACTGGAAGAGGACCTGCGGCAGTCCGATCGAGTGCTCGCGCAGATGCTCGAACTTCCCGCCGCTACCTGCTGTTGCAGCTTCCATTCGCCCTCCTGTGAGAAAGGGACTTCCGCGTGCGAGTGTCCCGCACGGGGCGGACGCCGAGCAAGTCCTGCGGCGCAGCGGTGTTGACTAATGCCAGGGCGGCGGGTTGTGCACCCAGCGACCGGCGACCATCGTCGCCACCACGTGCACGTCCGGCAGCTCGTCCGGCTCGCAGGCGAGCGGGTCGCGGTCGAGCACGACGAGATCGGCCGCGTGGCCCGGGAGCAGCGTCCCGCGTCGGCGCTCGTCGTGGGAGAGCCAGCCGGGAGCGACGCACGTCGCGTGGAGCGCCTGCTCGAGTGTGAGCGCCTCCTCGGGCCGCCAGGCCGGCCGCTCGTCGCGCGTGCGCAGGACGCCGGCGACGACGCCGGCCCACGGGTCGAGCTCCTCGATCGGCGCGTCCGAGCCGTTGGCGACGAGCGCGCCCGAGTCGAGCAGCGTGCGGAAGGCGTACGTGCCCTCGAGCCGGTCGCCCCAGAACCGCTCGGCGAGGTCGCGGTCCGAGGGCGCGTGCGTGAACTGCGCGGAGACGGCGACGCCGATCTGCGCGAAGCGCGGCAGGTCGGCCGGGTCGACGCACTGCGCGTGCTCGATCCGTTGCCGCAGCCCGAGCGGCTGCCACACGTCGCGCGTCTGCTCGAACGCGTCGAGTGCCTCCCGGTTCGCGCGGTCGCCGATCGCGTGCACGCCGACCGGCCAGCCGGCCTCGGCTCCGGCGAGCACGATCTCGGCGAGCTCCTCGCCGCTCGTGATGCGAACGCCGCTCCCGTCGAGCATCCACGCCGTCTGCGAGCCGAGCGCCCCGTCCATGAACACCTTCAGGTAGCCGATCCGCAGCATCGCCGAGCCGATGCCGCTGCGCAGCCCGAGCGAGCGCAGCTCGGTCACCTTCTCGTGCGGAACCGACTGCCAGACGCGGAGCGTGAGGCCGCCGTGCTCGTCGAGGCGCTGCCAGAGGCCGGCGGCGCCGAGCCAGCCGTCCTTGTCGTGGACGCACGTGACGCCGCGCGTGTGCGCGAGCTTGACGCCGGCGCGCATCGCGTCGAGGTACTCCGCGTCGGGGACGATGAGGTAGCGCTCCTTGAACCGCCATGCGGACTCCTCGCGCAGCACGCCGGTCGGCTCGCCGGCCGCGTCGCGCTCGACGACGCCGCCCTTGACGTCGAGGTCGCCGCCGGCGAGGGCGAGCGCGGCCGAGTTGAGCCAGAGCGAGTGGTAGTCCTTCGCGATCAGCGCTGCGGGACGCGAGCCGGTGAACGCGTCGAGATCCTCCTTCGTCGGGTCGCCGCCGCCGGGCCAGTCGCCGCTGCGCCAGCCGTACCCGCGCAGACCGCGGCCCTCGGGCAGCGCTGCGGCCGCGGCACGCGCGCGGGCGAGCGCCTCGTCGAGCGACGCGCAGCCGTCGAGCCGCACCTCGTTCTGCGCGATCGCCCACGTGGGGAAGTGGACGTGCGAATCGGTGAAACCGGGGAGGACGCAGCGGCCGCCGAGGTCGACCGTCTCCGGGCTCGCGAGCGCCGTCTCGTGGACGCCGACGCCGCCGGCGACGAGCCCGCCGGCGATCGCGAGCGCCCGCGCGAGCGGGAGCGACGGATCGAGGGTGCGCACGACGCCGTTCTCGAGGATCACCTCACGAGCGTAACTAGGATCCGATCCGGTGCGTGGCCCGGTCGAAGCATGAACTGGCTCGACAAGCACAAGCAGCGACTGCTGTATGGGCTCGCAGCCGCTTCGCTCGCCGTCGCGATCGGGGCGGCGGCGATCGGTGGGTTCCTGCTCCACCGCGCGGCCGACGTCGAGCGGCAGGCGCTGCGGACGCAGGAGCTCGCGGGGGCAGCCACACAGCTCCACGCGTTCTGGCTGCGCCTCGAGGCCGAGGGAGCGACGACGCAACTGGCGGCGAGCCGGGACCGAGTACTCGACGTGACCTCGGCGGCGTTTGCGGCCGTCCGTGCGTACGATCGCGCCGAGAGCGATCGGATCCGTCCTGCCTATCTCACCTATGTCGATCAATCGACGAGCGGCTTCAACCGGGCGATCGGAAGCAACGGCCTGCCGTCGCCGGCCGAGGAAGGTCGGGTCGATCGCGACTTCACCCGTCTCGAGTCGGCGGTCGCGGCCGAGAGTCGCCGCCTGGCGCGAGCGACGCGGGTCGCGAATCCGCAGGCCAAGCGTGCGCTCATCGGCGCCGCCGCAGCGGCCGCGCTGCTGGTGGCGCTGCTCATCTGGCAGTTCGAGCTCCAGCGAAGAGCGGGCCGCATCGATCGTGACAACGCGGCGCGCTCCGACGAGCTGAGCCGTCTCAGGCAGGAGTTCGTCGCGGCCGTCTCGCACGAGCTGCGCACGCCGCTCACCTCGATCATCGGCTATCTCGACCTTGTCAGCGAGAACGTGACGGGGAACCTGACCTCGGAACAGGAGACGTTCCTCGCAATCGTGGAGCGAAACGCGGACCGGCTGCAGGAGCTCGTCGGGGACCTGCTGCTGATCGCCGAGACGGACGGAGGCGCGCTCGCCCTCGATCTCCGCGAGACGGATCTCGACGCGCTCACGACAGACCGCGTCGAGTCTGCGCGTCCGAGCGCGGATGCGAGGGAGATCCAGTTGACGCTGAGCCTGGGAGCGACGCGGCACATCCAGGGCGACCCGTTTCGACTCGGGCAGATGATGGACAATCTCGTCTCGAATGCGATCAAGTTCACGCCCATGGGTGGACGCGTCGTCGTGCGTACCGCGTTCGAGGACGGCCACGCGCTCTTCGAGGTGACGGACAGCGGGCCGGGGATCTCTCCCGCCGATCAGGTGCGGCTGTTCGACCGGTTCTTCCGGGCCCGCGCCGCGGTCGACCAGGCAGTCAGGGGCACCGGTCTCGGACTGGCGATCGCGAAGGCGATCGTGGACGCGCACCACGGCTCGATCACCGTCGAGAGCACTGTCGGAACGTACGCGACGTTCCGCGTCGAGCTCCCGGAAACGCAAGCAGGACGAGAGAGAGGAAGCTGACGATGTTCGACCACGTCGGACTGAACGTGAAGGACTACCAGGCGAGCCGCGCCTTCTACGAGCAGGCGCTCGCGCCGCTCGGCTACCGCGTCGTGATCGCCTTCGACGAGTGGAAGGCCGTCGGCTTCGGCACGGACGACAAGCCGGAGTTCTGGGTCTCGGAGCGCGAGCCGTACGGCACCGGCACGCACGTCGCGTTCCACTGCGACGACCACGCCCCCGTCGACGCCTTCCACAAGGCCGCGGTCGCTGCCGGCGGCCGCGACAACGGGCCGCCCGGCATCCGCGAGCAGTACAACCCGAGCTATTACGGCGCCTTCGTGCTCGACGCCGACGGCAACAACATCGAGGCCGTCTGTCACAGACCGGTCGAAGAGGCCAACTAGAATCCGGCGCGTGGCCTGGGACCGGCTGACCGACGAGCAGCGAGAGATCCGCGAGCTCGTGCGCACGCTCGCGCGGGAGCGGATCGCGCCGCGCGCCTCGGAGATCGACGAATCGCATGCGTTTCCGTGGGACGTCGTCGAGCTCTACCGCGAGAACGACATCTTCGGCCTCTTCTTCGACGAGCGCGACGGCGGGCTCGGCACCGGCACGTTGCTTGCGCTGATCGCGATCGAGGAGGTCTCGAAAGTGTGCGCGACGAGCGGGCTCATCCTCGCGGTACAGGAGCTCGGCTCGCTCGGGCTCAAGCTCGCGGGCACGGAGGAGCAGAAGCAGCGCTACCTGCCGAAGCTCGCCTCCGGCGAATGGCTGTGCGCGTACGCGCTCACCGAGGCGGGTTCCGGCTCGGACTCCGCGGCGATGCGTACGACGGCGCGCCGCGAGGGCGACGAGTACGTGCTCAACGGGTCGAAGCGGTTCATCACGAACGCGAGCGTGGCGACGCTCTACACGGTGTTCGCGAAGACCGATCCGGCGAAGGGGCACTCCGGCATCTCCGCCTTCCTCGTCGAGTCGGACACGCCCGGGTTCGCGGTGACGCGGCTCGA
>Ga0208849_1001925_pt1 | contig 12553 bp, 5 predicted proteins | sample NGESurdeep072012_10_FD_184470 | JGI IMG/M metagenome (GOLD analysis project Ga0208849, IMG submission 184470) | Arctic peat soil microbial communities from Barrow, Alaska - NGEE Surface sample 53-3 deep-072012 (SPAdes) | ecosystem: Environmental > Terrestrial > Soil > Wetlands > Peat ...
CCGGCAGCCGAACCGAGCCATTCCTTTGAAAGGCGTCCAGGCCAATGGAGTCAGAACTTTCACTGGCCTGTACTAGTATGGCTGCACAATGACTAACTGCGCATCGAAAAGGCGCGCTGCCATATCTGATGCCTCCCGGAGTTGACGATCCGTCTCGGAAAGCGGGCGCGGAGGTCGCGTCGGGATAGGCGGCGCTTCGGGGCGCGTTGCCTCTGAACGCCGTTGCACTGGCGCATGCGCTTGCTCCGCAGATTCACGATCTCTGAGCCGCGCCCTAGCACGCTGTTCCGCGCTAACCATGTTGACCACAAGCTCAGGAAGTTTCTCGCGGAACGGCCGATGGTCCGACAATATCCGGGAGTTTAGTCTTTCAACCAGTGCGCGGCTGGAGAGAAAGTCGATTTCCTTTGGGTCCGAGCATAACCAGGCCTGTGATTCATCGTAAGCCACATGGTGCGAAGATAAATCGAGCGGCCCAATCTCAGAGGGAGCCACGAAGATCGAATTCGTAGCAACCGAGTTATTGACCCAGGCATCGTTGATTTCGGCGATTTCGTGAAACCGGGGGGCAACATAAAAGACAAGACATGATCCATCGTCTAAGGCGCGAAGAAGTTCATGTTGATCCGATTTTCCAGATTCCGTGATTTTGAACCGATAGAACGGCAAGGATATCCTCAGCCCGTGATCGCTGATCTCACGGGCTCTCCGCGTCTTCATACAGTCTGCGCGCTTGAACTGTAGATAGAGGGCCAGCCCTGGCATATCGAGCTTTACATCGTAACCACCCCCAGATTTGCCCTCCTCGATCAGGCTCGGAAAGACAGGCGCCACAGCCATCGGTGCCCAGCCGACCATTTCGTTCGTGAGAGCAAACCCATACGAAAACTCCGATATTTCCGGCGTCATGGCCCAATCCTCGTGGTGGTCAAACGTCGGCAGACGCTACCAATACCATCTAGAGCGTGCATTTCGGACTTTATAGTACCCCATCGCCTCACCGGCGGAGCGCAACTCTAGCAATTGGGGCATCGAGCCCTGAATTGCTCTTTGCGGTTGTGTCGCGCCGCGCTAAGCTTTCGCCTGGGAGTGGGGGAGCATGCCAAAGACGAGTTTACCGGGCCCGCGCAAAAAAAAGTCTAGCGCGGCGGGCCGCAGCGTGGCGCGGCCGTTTACGCCGGAGGCGCTACTCAAACGCAGCATCCGATCTCATTTCACCCGGTTGGGATTCACCAAGGGAAATGACGGAACGTTGATCTTGCCGGGAACCGGCAAAGATACGGTGAGGCAACTCCATGGTAGTCAGCGCGCTGAACGGCTTCAAACAAGTCTGGAATTTGTGAAGCGCGCCGCGGCGGTAGTCCTTCCGCATTTTGCTGATGGCGCCGAGATTGATCCCGCGAAAATAAGACTCAAGTTGATCCGTGTCGCAGCCGGCACGAACGAGTCTGAATTATTTCGTTTTGCAACACTGACGTGGTCTGTACCGGTGTCAGCCGGCTTTGGTCGCCGCCTTCGCTACCTGGTCTGGGACGAGGGGCATAATCGTCTCGTCGGAGTGATCGCGCTCGGCGACCCAGTCTTCAATCTTTCCGTGCGAGACAATCTGATCGGCTGGGATGCTCACGATCGTGCTAAGCGTTTGGTTGGGATATTGGACGCTTACGTTCTTGGTGCTGTTCCTCCATACAACATGCTCCTCGGCGGTAAGGCCGTGGCATCACTTATCCGATCGCGCGAAGTCTTTGACGATTTCAAGCGGCTTTACGGAAATACCGTCGGAATAATCTCGGGTAAACGGAAGCGCGCCGAACTGCTTGCGGTAACGACCACTTCTTCGATGGGACGATCATCGGTATACAATCGACTGCAGTTGGGTAGTCAGCAGTACATGACTTCCATCGGTTATACCGCCGGTTGGGGACACTTCCACATCCCTGACCACCTTTTCGAGAAAATTCGCAAATATCTTCGTGCCAAGAAGGACCCGTATGCGGGCAACCATCAATTTGGTGATGGACCAAACTGGCGCTTTCGCACGATACGCAAAGCACTTGGCGAACTGAATATCAACGAGTCAGTTCTCCGCCATGGTATTCAGCGGGAAGTGTTCTTGTGTTCGTTTGGACCCAATGCATTGCAGATACTCAAATCGGGAAAGGGGAAGCTCGACACATCGGGGCTGAAGACGGTTGAAGAGATTTCCGACCTCGCTCGCGAGCGTTGGATGCTTCCCCGCGCCGACCGTCGACCGGAGTTCCGTGAATGGAAACGTGACGGCATTCTCAAATTGATCGCTGACTCCTCGTCTTTGTCTGTGAAGTTACGGGCGCAAGCGACTTAGAGCCATCGGAACGCCCCATGCTCACGCAAACGCACATTCAGCTTCAGGCCCATTTCCAGACGCTGTCACGTGAGCGCGTACCGTTAGGATATCCTGTATACGCTTTTGAGCACGGCCTTGAGACCGAGCAACTGCACTCAGTGCAGAAGGCGCTATGCGACGATCTCATTCAAAATAGGCGTCTCAAGCATGAACACTGGCTTCTTTGGACGGTCGTGGCGGCGGAAATCGGTTACACCTATGACGGTGACGAATACTGGTACTCCTTCGAGAATGAAATTCCCCAATGGATCGATCTTGGCAGCCGCGAAGCAGTGCGAGGATGGTTTCGCGATTTCACCCGCACCTTCAACGGCTTTCAGCCGACCGGGCGCTGGGCAAAACATTTTTCGATCATTGCGTGGCCAATCACGCATTCTATCTTGCCAAAATATCTTCAGGCTCAGTTTGCTCATCATCTTTACGAGCTACGGTACGATCTTGCGGCGAAAGAGGAAGCAAGTGTCGACGAACTGGGCCGTCTGCTTGGCGAACGGTACCATGGCGCCTCGTCACGCTTTGAAAATTTCCTGCAACAGACCGCACTGACCGCCCGACTGGTCCTCGCGCTTCGCGACGAGAATGTGCAAGACTCCGTAACGCCAATCTACCGGCCGACCCTCGCGCGGATCGTGCGCGATCTTGAGCGGAAGAGTTCATCGAGAAGCTATCTTCGCGACGCAAGGCATGTGCTAAGGGACGCTAAAACACGCGTCCAAATCGGCTTGGCGGCGCGTGCGCCTTCGACCTCATTTGGCACTCCCGGCCAAAGCCCGGCCCCATCACCCGGCATCAAGCTCGTCGCGCGCCGCGCCGAAGACGACACCTGGAGCGTCGGAGTTGCCCTTCCCAATTTCGGCAGCGTGATTACGTCGATCGGTCTTTCGTCCGCTTCACTGGACAAGATACGTTTTCAATTCGCAGACCGACCTGGAAGCTGGATGCCCGGCCGAGGGCTGTTGTCGTACTCAAACAATAATCACTTACTTTCGGCGCTGCCCGGCGACCCGAGCGATCCTATTATTTGCTTCCGGGAGCCTTCGGAGGAACTCGACGGACTAAAGCCATACCTAAAACTGCCTTCGCGCCCTCCTTGGCTCCTTCGCATACATAGCGACGGAATCGCCCGGCAGGTGCTTGGGAATTTCGTGCGTACGGGAGAAGATTATATCCTAGTAGCCTCGACCGCTGTTGCTTCGGGAGTGTTGAGTGCCCTTTCCCTGCAACAAGTTGTCTCCCGCACCACAGGAGCAGTTCTGTATGCCCTACGCGTCCCGCGTGGTGTTTCGCCGTCGTATGTCCAAGCGCTTCAAAAGCTATCTCTTGGATACTCACTTCGCGCCCACGTGAAACCTTTTGGTCTCGTTCCGCGCTGGGACGGGACGAACGGTTGCTCCGTGTGGCTGGTGAACGAAGAAATACTCCTTCATCTCTCGGCGGACTTCCACATCACGGAATTTGCCCTGTCACTCAACGGTCGGGCCCGAACCCATTTGCCAATGGCTGATAGACGGGAGGCGTTGGTGTCCCTTGGTCTCCTACCGCCTGGGCGCCATGCCGTTGAAATCGTGACGACGCCTAGGAAAAATTCCGGAGGTGGAAATGCCCTGCCGCTTATCGCGCCGGAAACGATTATGCTTGAGGTTCGGGCGCCGACGCCATGGCGCAACGACGCTACGGCACGTACGGGGCTGCGGATGGTTCTCCAACCGCCCGATGCGTCGTTCGACGACTTGGTTGAGAAACGGGCGTCGCTTGCATTACATGGTCCAGATGGCCGAACGGCGACCCTCGAAGCGCGGCTTTACGATGTAAGCGGGCACCTCAGTAGTTCGACCGAAATTGGGCGTGTAGATGTACCGTCAAACGACATTGCTGTTGCCCGCGCCGTCGAGAAACTCTCGAAAGAGCCTCTCTCCGAGAAAATTCAGTCGGCCCCCCGGGTTGATCTCGCATTTCTGGTGGACGAACTCGGCCTAGCGACAGTGTCATTCGCCCACCGGATTGCACCACTCCGATGGAAGCTAGATGCAAATAGTACCGGCAACACCATGCGCCTCGTCGATGAAACGGGTGCGGCGGCAAACATTTCAGTTAGCCGGTATGACATGGCGATACCGGATCGCCGGATCGACGTCGCCCTGAACGTCTGCACGCAAGGTGTTTCGGTCGATTCTCCCGGCTCGCTCTTTGTCGCCCGTTATGAAGGCAAGATGTACGCGGCCTTCGCCAGCGTATCGCCGAGAGAAAAACTATCGGATTTCTCGCAACTCATCCCGCGCGTCGTGCTTGAGGCGCCCGGTGAATCGTCGCGTAACATTTTGCGTCTACTTGCCATCCTTCGCATATGGCGGGTAGGGCGTCCGCTAGGTGCTCTCGCGGCGATAAGAAAAAGGGCGGTGCTTGAACTCATCGAATCACGCATCGAGCAACTCGCATGTGGCAGGCGCTGGGCTGAGAAGGCACAATACTATCGCAAGGAGGGGGGTCGTCTAAGTGATCTTCAAGTCGAGGTCGGCGGCTCCCCCGGATTTGCATCACGCATGAGAACGACGGAGTGGCATTGGCATTCCGATGCCAGTCACGTACGCGTCGAGTTTTTCAGGCTGTCGAATACCTATGGGGTTTCCGCCGACCGAACTATATGTGACGTCGCCCTGCGCCTCGCATTTCATCCTGCCAGCATTCGACTGAGCGATCCGAAACAAGGTGCGCGAGATTTCGAAGAGTTGGGAAAACTGCCGATACTTGCGCGCGGTGCATACTTTGCGAAGCTCACCTCGGACCTCCGGTTTAAGCAACATGACAGTTCGTCGGAGGCGGCCGAATGATCGCGTTGTTGTCTCCAGCCCAAGCGTTTGATCAGGTTCGCCGATCCGTGTTTTTGTCGAGTGCGCCTGAACACGACGTGCCTTCCGATGAGCTTCTGGCGCAAGTGGCACGGCGGGCCATCGCGATCATGGCTCCATGTCCCGCGTACGAATTAGTGCATGCAATGGCGCAGTCTTTCGGCAGTGTCTCGGGCAAGGCAGGCGCATTTGCCGAAAGAGTCGGGGGCATCGTCGAAGACCTGATCGTCTATGGCGATATCCTTGAGATGCGCGAAAGCGCTGATGATAGCTGGGCGGGAACGAAATCTTTCGTGCTCCGGCCCGCCCCACCTTCGTTTGTGAGGCGAAAAGACGGTTCGGTTGCGATTGTAGGAATTGCTGGCGAACAAATAACGCCGCTTACAGTGGAACTGAATTCCCGTGTCATTCATCACGGCGTTCTTCGTATCATCCCGACCGCGGAAAATGAGGACCTTGAGGCCCTGCTCATCGAACTTGGGCTACTCAAGTTGCCCGAGAAGACATGGCTACGCCTTCCCGCCTTCGAGACAGCCGCAAGCCATGTCGCTTCCTGGCGGCAATTGCTTGCCACGGAGCCTATAACCACCCCCATCGAAGGCCTGCAAATCCTCGACACTGGACGACCGCCCATTTTCTATAAGGGCCGATGGGTCTCACCCAACCGCACGCATACGGGCATGTATGTCGCGCGGCGGCCGCAACGTTATGGGGCGCCTCGGTGGTGCCTCGCTGATTTGGCGAATGGCGTGCTTCGCCGCTTCAAGGATCTTTCAACACGCGGCGACCGGCTACGGCCTTTTGACATAGCTTGGCGTATTCAAGCTGCACTCGATGCCGACGCCGGTACACCCCAACGCTTCGACACTTCAACTAAAGATTCATCAAACACAACTCTGCGCTTCTATTCGCCGATCCCATCTTGGTGCGAGCGACATCTATCCATTGCGGGCCGGAAGGGAACGGCCGAGCGATGCCTATTCTGCTTCGAAGTCCCGACAGCTCAGGTCGGGACTGAGACCGGCTTCCTGCAGGAAGCACTTTGGATGACGGAGAGGGCGTGATGTTTCGTGGAGGTATGGAATGAGCGCGACAATTCAGGAAACCATCGATGGCCTCCGGCGCTCCCTGACCGAGTATCTCGAAGCCACTTACCATATCGGTCATGCCGGTATTGTGGCGCAGCGTCGAAGAGCTTTGCGGGAAGTAGGGGGAATATTTCAAATTCCATACCTGGAATCTACGCCGCGATATATGACCGGCGCCCGCTATGAAGATGCGGTGGGATTGCCGTCCGCGGCGCGCGAAGCGCTTGCGGACCTAGCGAATCCGCAAAATGGAAAGCCGGTTATATTCAATCCACCGTACCGTCATCAGGAACAGGCTCTTGAGGAGTGTCTGACGAATAAGCGCAATCTCATGATTATGACGGGAACGGGGTCGGGCAAGACTGAGTCCTTCCTCCTTCCCATTCTCGGAAAGCTCGCGGTCGAGGCCAAAGAGTCGCCCGGAAGTTTTCAAGAGCACGCGGCGGTTCGCGCCCTCGTGCTGTATCCCATGAATGCTCTAGTCAATGATCAACTCGGGCGTCTGCGGTTGCTATTCGGCAACCCGCGCGTGGTTGAGATGTTCGAGCGGTGGGCTGGGCGCCCGGCTCGCTTCGCGCGTTATACCAGCCGAACGCCCTACGCCGGCGTACGTTCTCCCAAAAAAGACGGAAACCGCCTGTCGTCGATTGGCGATTTTTTCGCGGCCATCGAGAATGCAACTCGCCGTGATGCGAGTGGTCAGCCTCATGTGCCTGAGGAAGACAGGAAGGCCGCCGGTCTTTTCGAAAAACTATCGCGCAAGGGAAAGTGGCCGGCGAAAGAAAGTATTTCGGCGTGGTTCGGGGCTCCGGGCTCCGTTTGGCGCGACCGCAACGGCGAGTATCGACGTGCCGTGACGATGCCGCATGACGCCGAACTCGTGACGCGCTTCGAGGTCCAGGAAAGTCCGCCCGACCTCCTGATCACGAACTATTCGATGCTTGAATACATGATGATGCGCCCCATCGAACGCGGTATTTTCGATCGAACCAAAGCTTGGCTTGAGGCTTTTCCGGACGAGCGGTTTCTCGTGGTTCTCGATGAAGCGCACCTTTATCGCGGAGCCCAGGGAGCGGAAGTCGGCTTGCTATTACGGCGCTTACGCGAGCGGCTAGGCATCGGCCCTGAACGTTTCCAAGTGATCTGCGCCACCGCCAGCTTTAGCGTTGAAGGACAGCGAACAGCCGGTCGATTTGGTGCGCAACTCGCAGGGGTTCCTGAAGAGACGTTTGTATCCATAACAGGTGCGCTCGCTTTGCGGGAACCTCAAGCGCCCGGTAGCGATGCCGACGCAACGGCGCTGACCAGCGTTGATCTCGCGAGTTTCTATTCGGCCGATTCCCTCCAACAGTCGGCGTCCGTAGATGTCTTCCTGAGGTCACGAGCTATCGCCGCTACCGAAGATGTCGGGACTGCGCTCTACAATGCTCTCGCGGATTTTGCGCCCCTAAACCTTCTAATCAACGAAACGATGAAAGCAGCCATCCCGCTGGCTGACCTCGCCGCCCTCGTATTTCCCGGTGTTCAGACCGCGAAAGCCAACCAAGCGGCGGATACATTGCTCGCCTTGGGCAGTCGCGCTCGGCTGTCACCAGACGAACCAAGCCTGCTACCGTGCCGCATCCATTCTTTCTTTCGCGGGCTACCAGGCCTGTGGGTCTGCATGGACACTGACTGCACAGAACTGCCAGTCGAGGAGCGCGGCGGCCCGACGGGCAAGCTTTACACGCAACCGCGTGAGCGATGCCCCTGCGGTGCGACCGTGCTGGAGTACTTCACTTGCCGCCATTGCGGGACCTCCTACGCCCGTGCCTACACGACCGATGTCACAAATCCGGTTTATGTGTGGGCCGATCCTGGCGAGCGCTTGCAAACGGGTGCAGGATTGTTCGAGCCGATTCACGCGCTCGATCTCTTGTTGGAGGCGCCGCCGCGTGTCGAACGCGCACGACCTGCCGAATACGATCTCCGAACAGGAAGGTTGAATCCGGACGAACCAAGTGATCGCAGCCGTACCGTTTATCTGCGTCCAGAAGCGGATATGAGCGCAGAAGAGGACGAGGAAGCGCGCGCGGAGCCCGGCGAGTTCGCGCCTTGTGCATGCTGCAACAAGTTTCACACGTTTGGAAGATCGAGTGTTCAGGATCACCAGACCAAGGGTGATCAGCCATTTCAGGCGCTTCTATCGACGCAAATAAGGATTCAGCCGCCCGGACCACAGCCAGCTACCGAATTTGCACCACTTCGCGGCCGCAAGGTTCTGATCTTTTCGGATTCAAGACAGGTAGCGGCGCGGCTAGCGCCGACGTTGCAAGCGTATTCGCTTAAGGATTCGATCCGCGCGCTGTTACCGGTCGGCTACCGCATGCTGGCCCAAGATCCGCAGCTCGGGCCCTCGATCTCTCTCAATCAGTGTTTTTTTGCAATCGTCATCGCCGCCCACCGCTTTGGCGTACGCCTGCGCCCCGAGTTCGAACTCGGCGAATCCATGCCGGTGGTTACGGGCGTCGTTCAAGGACAGGTTCCAGAGGGCGCCGAACTCTTTCGGCTTGTTACGGCGCCGTGTCCCGTGAATCTTATGAAAGCCATCGTCGAGGTCATTCAGGACAACGGCCTTGGCCTCGAAGCGCTTGCCGTCGCCTCGCTTCGCGAAGCAGAGCCTCTCACCGCCCAGGTTACGGCCCTTCCCAACCTTCCCGGGCTTGCCGAAACTCCGGATGCAAAGCTCGCGGTGGCGCGGGCATGGATTCGATCGTGGGCGCGCGGCCCCGGAATCTGGTTTTTGGGGATGCCGGGGCATTGGTGGGCAAACGAAGTACGCCCCCATGCCAGCGGCGCATTCAAGGTCATGGAACGCGTGATTGCCGCACGGGAAGCACGCCGTGTCTTCAAACGCGACTGGCTACCCCGCTTGCTTGCGACTTTTACGGAGGGTGTCCCTGACGGCGGCCGGCGATTGCTCGCGCAGCACCTCTCACTGGAGATCGGAGGAGTTTGGGAACGATGCACGACATGCCGGTCCGTACATCGCCCAATCCCAGCCGTCCAAAACTGCATCGATTGCGGCGAAACGACTCTCCAGCTCTTCGATCCTTCCACCGACGATGTCTTTACAGCGCGTCGCGGGTTTTACCGTGAGCCGGTCGCCGAGGCACTTGAGCAAAACGAACCCAATTTCCTCTCGCTAATTGCGGCCGAACACACGGCGCAACTTAACGCCGCGCAGCCTGACGAAGCGTTTTCTGCGGCGGAAAAACATGAGGCACGGTTTCAGGACATTGATCTGGCGTGGCGAACCTACGACCAGCGCGAGCCTGCGATCGACGTGCTTTCCAGCACAACCACTATGGAAGTGGGTATCGACATCGGCGAATTGTCGGGCGTGGCCTTACGCAACATGCCGCCAGCGCGGGCGAATTATCAGCAGCGTGCTGGTCGCGCCGGCCGGCGCGGCACCGCCGTCGCCACGGTCGTAGCGTTTGGCAGCTCAGATAGCCACGACGATCACTACTTCGTTTCGCCAGATGAAATGATCCGAGGGCCAGTTGTCGATCCTCGACTCACGCTTGAAAATGCCGATATCGCCCGGCGACATTTGCGCGCCTATCTCTTGCAGCGTTATCACGAGGCACGTATCCCGGCTGTTGACCCTGACGCCGACCCGAATCTCTTCTCGGTCCTGGGACGTGTACGTGATTTTCGGCTCGGCAACGGCGTACTCAACCGTACCGATTTCAGACAATGGTTGACAGACAACCAGGCTCAACTGGCGGAAGCGGCGGATCGGTGGCTGCCACGAGAACTTTCCGCGTCTGACCGGGCTTCACTTATTGCCGACATGGTCGAAGACGTTTGCCGCGTCGTCGACAATGCTATCGGCTACAATCCTGCCGATGCCGGAGAAGATGCGGGTCACAGTGGGGCAACTGGCGCGGAAGGCGGCCCCGAGGAGGTTGAGGACGAACCCGAAGACGAACTTGAGTTGGTCGATCCGTCGGCCGATAAACTCCTCGATCGTCTGCTGTATTGGGGCGTGCTGCCTCGCTACGCCTTTCCTACCGACGTCGCACCGTTCTACGTGTTTAACGCTGCGCTCTCGACGCCGTTCGCTCCGAAGATGGAGTTCGCACCTTCGCAGAGCCTCAATATCGCCTTGTCGCAGTACGCGCCTAACAAACAAATCTGGATCAAAGGCAAGCAGTACACCTCTAAGGCGATTTACTCGCCATACCGCAACGAGCGCCGCGATGCGTGGGGCAGGCGAAGACTCTATTTCGAATGCACCCGTTGCGGACACGCAAAAACTGAGGACTTCGACGAGACGCGGCGCAATGCGGTTCTCGAATGTGAGGCCTGTAGGACGCCTGGAGCATTTGGACCAGCCAAGCCGTGGCTTCGTCCCCCAGGATTTGCGCATCCGGTGGACAAGCAGCCGGTAACGACACCGGACGCTCCAAATGAAACGGCCTATGCGACCCGCGCCAAACTCATCATGGCCACTCCCGGACCTGAAACCGGCTGGCTGGAAAGCGGCACCCGAATCCGCGCTTATCCCACGCGTGAGAAACTTCTGGTCTCAAATTCAGGTCCGGATGGCGACGGATACAATTACTGCGTGGCCTGCGGCCGGATCGAGACTGCCGTTGATCCGGAAATCATCCTGACACAGCCCCATAGCCGCCCATTTCCAACGGACGACCATGAACTCTGTCCGGGCCGGGTCAGCGGTCATGTTGTCTTGGGAACCGATTTCATCACGGACATAGCATTGTTCTCGTTCACGCTCGATAACCCGTTCACCGTCTTTCCCGGAAATGCCGAAACTGCGTCCGCTTTGCGTACCGTTTGTGAGGCAGTAGCCAAAGCTGCCGGTCGCCTGTTGCAAATTGAATCTGGTGAAATCCTTGCTGAATATCGACCGGCGCTCACCGCCAATGGAGCGATCGGAAAGGAAGTCGAAGTCTTTGTTTATGACACACTTGCGGGCGGTGCGGGGTTTGCACCGCAACTCGCGCATATGACTGAACGGTTGTTCGAAGAAGCCTTGAGGATTCTCGAAGATTGTCCCGCTCATTGCGATAGCTCTTGCTATCGATGCCTACGAAGTTTCAGGAACAAAATTGAACACCGCTTCCTCGACCGGCAGCTTGGCGAACAGTTTCTACGTCATGCGCTCTATGGTGGCTATCAGCCGTATCCCGAAGACCGCGTTCGAGCTTCGACGGAAATTCTCTATCACGACTTGACCCGGCAATTTCCGAATTTCGTTGTCAAGATGAATGTGAGGCGGATGGTTGGGTCGAAAAACGTCATGATCCCAATTATCATGACAAGCCGAGAAGGCAATCGAGAAACGTTGATCGCTTTAAATTCTCCGATTGCCCCTAATGTCCCGACAGATACCGATTTGCGTACCCTTTCGGTGGCTAATGCCATTAGCGTAATTTGTGTCGACGACCAGCTTGTGCGGCGTAATCTTCCTGCAGCCATAAAAAACATTCGAGATTCGTTGCGGTAGAACGGCGGGCGGCGGGACGTTCGCAATCTTCAACTATAACTCTCGGGGAGATCACATTATATGGCCGGAACGACATTTCAGACAAATCCAATTGACCTGAACAAGCTCTTAGAAGATTGCGAAGCCGGGATAATTCAGCTGCCCGATTTTCAACGCAGCTGGGTGTGGGACGAAGATCGTATCAAGAGTCTAATCGCCTCCATTTCTCGGGCTTTTCCAGTCGGCGCACTAATGTCGCTCGACACTGGGGGGCCGGTAAATTTCAAGCCAAGACCCGTCGAAGGTGCGCCGCCCGGAGCGAAAGAGATTGCTCCGCAGTCGCTATTGCTAGATGGCCAACAGCGAATGACTTCGCTCTATCAAGTTACGATACGCGAAAAAGTCGTCGAGACGGAAACGCCGAAGAAGAAGAAGGTGAAGCGCTGGTTTTATATCGACATTCGAAAGGCGCTTGATCCATCCGTGGATCGTGAGGAGGCCATAGTCGGCGTGCCCGAAGATCGGATCGTACAAAGCGAGTTTGGGCGCAAAGTCGAAATGGACCTTTCTACTCCCGAGCTAGAATATGCTGCGCTCATGTACCCCGTCTCTAAAGTGTTCGATTGGGACAAATGGCAAGACGGCCTCAACGCCGTGCTCTCGCTCCGACATTTCGGGCTGGCGGATGCCGCTCTTTATCCCTTGGCGCGGCGGCGCCGCGCGCCGACAGGCACAC
>Ga0208849_1001926_pt1 | contig 12553 bp, 15 predicted proteins | sample NGESurdeep072012_10_FD_184470 | JGI IMG/M metagenome (GOLD analysis project Ga0208849, IMG submission 184470) | Arctic peat soil microbial communities from Barrow, Alaska - NGEE Surface sample 53-3 deep-072012 (SPAdes) | ecosystem: Environmental > Terrestrial > Soil > Wetlands > Peat ...
CAATCCGCCACGTCGCGACCCTCGCCGCTCCGCACCTCTTCCCGCGGGCAAAACCGGAAATCCTTCACACGCACAACGCGGGGAAGGTGGCGCGGCGCGACCAGCGCCGTGACGGAAGGGGCGCAAGGCGGGGGAGGGGCGTATTGCCCTACTCCCCCTCGGCCAGTTCGCGGGCTTCCTCGGGGAGCATGATCGGTACGCCATCGCGGATCGGATAGGCCAGCCGCGCCTGCCGGCTGATCAGCTCGCCTTTGGCGCGGTCATAGTCGAGCCTTCCGTGGGTAAGCGGACAGACGAGAATCTCCAACAGGCGCGGATCGACTTCGGGGGCGGCGGCATCGTCGGTCATGGCGACGCCCCTCCTACTGCACCACGCGCGGCGCGTCATCATCGCCGCCGGCCGCGTCGATGGCCAGCAGGGCGGCCAGGGTGTCATGGCGCTCCTCCAAGCCGGGCGCCTCGAGCAGCGCCTGCTTCTCGGGCGGCGCGAACGGCAGGGCCATGCACAGGCTGTTGACCAGGGCCAGCGCCGGCGCCGCGGAGACCGCATCCCACTCGATGCCCAACCCCCGGCTGTCGAGATAGCGCCGCAGAACCTTGAGCAGGGGCGCTCGGTCGAACTCCAGCGCCGCGTCCTCGCCGTCCAGGTCGGCTTCGAACGCGCCGTAACCGACCTTCAGCTGGCGATAGGCCGCGGGCGTGGCCAGCTCGTCCCCGGTCTCGAAGCGGCAGACGCCGGTAAGCGCGATCAGATACTTGCCGTCGCCGGTTTCGGCATAGCTGGTCACCCTGCCCGCGCAGCCGACCCGTGCCAGCCTGGGTCGCCGCCGATCGCCGCCGGGCAGGGTCTGGACCATGCCGATCAGCCGGTCGCCGGCCATCACGTCGTCGACCATGTTGAGGTAGCGCGGCTCGAATATCTGCAGCGGCAGGATTGCGCCCGGCAGCAGTAGCGCGCCGTCCAGCGGAAAGACGGCTATCGCCGCCGGCAGATCGGCAAGCCTTCTGTAGCCGGCGACCACGGCGCTGGCCCGCAAGCCGTTAAGTGAACAGGATGGACGACAGGCGCCGCCGGCCATCCCTGGCCACCTGCGAAGCCCCGCCGGCGGCTTCGAACACGGTCAGCAGTTGCTTGCGACCGGCGCCATCATTCCAGTCGCGGTCACGCTCGATCAGGGTCAGCAGATGGTCGGCGGCGCCCTGGAAGTCGCCTTTGGCGGCCAGAGCTGTCGCCAGATCCAACCGCGCCTGATGATTGTCGGGATTGGCGGCGACCTTGCCTTCGAGGCCCTTGGCGTCCTTGGGCGCCGTGGCGGCCAGCGCCAGGGCGGCGCGCACGCTCTCCAGATCGGGGTGCTTGGCGCCGGCAGGGGCCATGGCGGCCACTTCCCCCGCCCGTTTTGCGTCGCCGCCCGCCAGGTAGCAGCGCGCCAGTCCGCCGATCGCGGCCAGATTGGCCGGATCGATCTTCAGCGCCTCGGCGAAGGCTGCGGCCGCGCCGCCGGTGTCGCCCAGCGCGAGCAGGCGCTTGGCCTCCTCGATCAGCGCCGCCGTGGGGGACACCTTGGGGCCGGCCAGCTTGGCCAGCTTGTCGACGAAGGCCTTCACCTGGCTTTCGGGAACCGCGCCGGTGAACCCGTCCGCCGGCCGGCCGTCGACGAAGGCCAGCACCGTCGGGACCGACTGCACGCGCAGCTGGCCGGCGATGGCCGGGTTCTTGTCGATGTCGATCTTGACCATCTTGACCGCGCCCTTGGCGGCCAGGACCGCCTTTTCGAGCAGCGGGGTCAGCTGTTTGCACGGCCCGCACCAGGTCGCCCAGAAATCGACGATCACCGGCCCCTCGCGCGAGGCCTCCATGACATCGGCGACGAAGCTCGCATCGGCCCCGTCCTTGATGAGGTCGGCGGGCGCCTTTCCGGGCGCGGCTTCTCCGATCAGCGACATGGCGACTCCAGGCTTGGCTTGCTTAAGGACCCCTTACATGGTCGCCCGCCCGCGCCGCCGCAAATCTCACGGGGCCGAAAAATCCACGATCAACGGCTCTACGCCCAGCACGTTCAGAAAACGCCGCAGGCCCACCTGGCTGACGGTGGTGGTCGCGGTGTTGATCAGCGGATGAAAATTCACCTGCTCGGCCTTCGCCAGGGCGGCGTCGAGCACGAATCGGACGCGGCGCGCCGGGTCGTTGATCAGGGCGAACGCCGTCACCGAGCCTGGCGTCACCCCCAGAGCCTCCATCAACGTCTCTTCGCTGGCGAACGACAGCCGCGCCGAACCGATCGCGGCGGGAAGCGCCTTCAGATCGATGCGCGTGGAGTCCTCGGTCGAAATCAGCCACAGCGCGCTCTTGGCGTCCTTGAGGAACAGGTTCTTCGTATGGGCGCCGGGCAGGGCGGCCTTGATCGCCTCGCCCTCGCCAACCCGAAATACCGCCGCGTGCGCCATTGAAGCATGCTCGATGCCGTGCGCGTCGAAAAAGGCCTCCAGATCGGCGCGGCTATGCATTGGCCGGCCTCGCCGGCTGCGGACTTTGCGCCGGCCGCCCGGCCCCGCTACACGTTTTCGCCAAGCGCGCCGTTTTCCTCAAGAGGCCCCATGGAACTGGAATGTTTCCCCACCGCGACGCGGCCGCCCGACATCGTGCCGGGCCGCCCGCAAAGAGCGTGGATGGAGGCTTTTCTCGATCGCCATCCCTATCGCTGCCTGCCGATGACCATGGCCAACACCACCGGCTGGGAGATCCTCTGCCCGGTCGGTTTCACCGCCGCCTGGAATGGCGGCCTCAATCAGGCCGACATCACCCTCACCCCCGACCATCCGTTTCCTGACTTCGCCGAGTTCGTGAAAAGCCACTTCTCGCATGGGGTGATCACCTTTCATCCAGGCTATCTGTTCCGCACCCCGGAGGGCTGGTCGATGTGGGCCGGCGGGCCGCCCAACCACGTCAAGGACGGCGTCCAGCCGCTGGCGGGTCTGGTCGAGACCGACTGGCTGCCGTTTCCCTTCACCATGAACTGGATTTTCACCAGGCCCGGCAAGGTCCATTTCGCCAAAGGTGAGCCGTTCTGCTTCATCACCCTGGCCCAGGACAAGCCGCTGGAAAGCTTCGATCTGGTCCAGCGCTCGCTGGAAAAGGACATGGACCTGCTCGGCCAGTACAACGCCTGGTTCGCCCGCCGCGACGACTTCAACACCCGCCTGTTCAAGGGCGATCCGGGCGCGGTGAAGGAGGCCTGGCAGCGCTACTACTTCAAGGGCGAAATGCCGGAGAACACCGGTCCCGGCCCCAAGGCCCACGTCAACAAGCGCCGCCTGAAAGCCCTGAAGCTCGGGGCCTGAACCGCCCGGGCCGCCGCCTTGCCAAGCTCCCGGCCCTCTGCGATAAGCCGCCCTTCGATTTTCGGGGCCCCGCGACCGCCGCCCCGAAGGAGCGCGGGCGTAGCTCAGTGGTAGAGCACAACCTTGCCAAGGTTGGGGTCGAGAGTTCGAATCTCTTCGCCCGCTCCAATTAAATCAAGCACTTATGTGCGTTCTCGGGCCGTTTTTCGAGCGCCCGTCACCCCTACGCGCCTGAGGTCGGGTCGGGCAGGCCGAGGATGCGTTTGGAAATGATGTTGTTTTGGACCTCGTGGGTGCCACCGAAGATCGAGAAGGCCTTGCCGGCGAGCCAGCCCCGCACCTCGGAAAGCTCGCCGGGGCTGAAAGCGTCGCCCTCCCAGCCCAGGCCCTGGCTGCCCATGATCTCGAGCATCAGTTCTGAACGATCCTGGGCGGACTTCATGCTGACATTCTTCATGATCGAGGTTGCCGCGCTCGGACTGGCGTTGCCGCGGGACTCGGCGGCGGCGCGCCGCACGGTCAGGCGCAGCGCCTGCTCGTCTATCTTCTGGGCGGTGATGCGGCTTCGCAGGTCGGGGTCAGCCAGACGACCGCTGGCGTCGACGCCGATGTAGCGCTTGGCCGCATCCTGCAGGCTCTCGACCTCGCGCTGGCCGCCGCCGCCCTCACTGCGGCTGCCCATGCCGTTACGCTCGTGCTGCAGCAGGCGCTTGGCGATGGACCAGCCGCCGTTCAGCTGGCCGACCAGGTCGTCCTTGGACGCCGTGGCGTCGGTGAAAAAGGTCTCGCACTGCCCCGAAGCGCCCGAGATCATCCTGATCGGCCGGGCCTCGACGCCTGGCTGATGCATCGGGATCAGGATGAAGCTGATACCCTCGTGCTTCTTGGCCTTGGTGTCGGTGCGGCAGAGGCAGAAGCACCAGTCGGCGAATTGCGCGCCGCTGGTCCAGATCTTTTGACCGTTGATAAGCCAGTGGTCGCCCCTGTCCTCGGCCTTGGTCTGCAGCGACGCGAGGTCCGAGCCGGCGCCCGGTTCAGAGAAGCCTTGGCACCAGCGCAGCTCACCGCGGCAGATCGGCGGCAGGTGGCGCAGCTTCTGTTCCTCGGAGCCGTATTCCAGAAGCGTCGAACCGAACATGCCTGGACCCATGCCCTGGATCGGATTGCGCGCGCCGATGCGGGCCATCTCCTGACTGAGCACGCGGGCCTCCGCCGCCGAAAGGCCGCCTCCGCCATAGGCCTTGGGCCACATCGGCGTGCCCCAGCCTCTGGAGCCGATCCGCTGGCGCCAAAGGTCGACGTCGGCTGTGGAGGTCCCGCCCTCCATCACCGATCGCGTCACCGCGTCCGGGTCCTTGCGCAGCGATGCGGGGAAATTCGCCTCGAGCCATTGGCGCACGTCGGCGCGAAACGCCGCCAGTTCGCCGGATTCGTCACCGCCAAAATCAGCCATCGCAATCACTCCTGATGAATTCGTCCTTGATAAACCGCTCTCTGTCGTTTGCTCATCTTATGCGCGCCGCGGCCCGCCGCCAGGGTTCCGATGACACTTTAGAGCAGGCCGACACAAGCGCCAGTCGGCGTAGTCACCCCGTTTGGAGGCCGCAGTGAGTGTCTGCAACGGTGGAAACCGGTCCTTGCCCCATGCGGGTCAGAGTCCAATCTCCATCTCAGGGCCATGACCGATGATCCCCGTGAGACCGATCGGCGATGGCGATCAGACGTTGGCCATGATCGTGGCGGTAGCCGTGCAGTAGTTCTATGGATGGAAGCCATGAGCGATGCTGTCGGCCCCGGCGACCTGGTTCTATGCGTCAATGTCGCCCCAAACCATGCCACGGGAAGGCCGGTGCCCCTGCGAGCCGGGGAGACCTACCGGGTCGTCGCGGTGATGGAATTTGCCTGCCCATGCGGACGTTCTGATGCGCTGCTGGATGTCGGCGTCGATTACGCGTGGTGCCAGACGCGTTTTCGGCTCCTGCCAAAGCCCAGGGCCGAGACCAAGACCCGCCGCGTATCGGCCCCCAAAGAGAAGGAGACGGTTCGATGAGCACCCGGCTACGGCCCGACCTCGCAAGATTCCGCTGAGGGCGGCGTGCGCCGGCGCGTCGCGCCGCGAAGCGCGCCTAAAGGGACCGTGAGACGGTGACCGGACGACTATCTCGGGACATGCGCGGCCAGCCCAACCTCGAAAGCGCCCCATGACCGCTTTCGTGCCCGGGGATTTCGAGGTCCCCTCCGGCTTCGAAACGCCGGACTTCCGTGTGCGTATGCTGGCAATTTCGGACGTGGTGAAGGATTTCGACGCCGTGATGACCAGCGTCGAACGCCTTCAAAAAGTGTTCAGTCCATCGGGTAAGTGGCCCAAGGGCCTTTCCTTCGAGCAGGACCTGATCGACCTGGGCTGGCACCACAAGCAATTCCAGAGACGCCGATCGTTCGCTTACACGGTCATGAGCATGGACGAGGCCTTGTGCCTGGGGTGCCTCTATATCGAGCCGACGACGCTGCGCGGATACGAGGCCGAGGTCCACTGTTGGGTCCGAACCAGCCATGCCGGGGCGCTTGACGCACGGCTTTACCAAGAGCTTCGGAGCTGGGTCGGATCGCGCTGGCCGTTCAAGGCCGTCGCCTATCCCGGCCGAGCGCTGAGCTGGGACCAGGTGGCGTCGCTGCGACAGGGCGGATAAGGGCGAGTGAGCCAATCGTGATCAGACGCCTGCCAAGAACCGCTATGGGCAGAAGCCTTTGTGACAACGCGGGCGCGCGGATCGAAAGCGCCACAATGCAATAAACAAAGTCACGACGTGTTCATCGAGGCCTGAGGAATCTCAGGTAGAAAGCAGCGAACACCAAAACGATGCCCACATTCGCCATCAGCCGTTCCCAGAATCGGTTTCTGAAGAACCCGACATCGACACAAACTATGACGGCCGCCAACGCCAGCACGTAAAGTACCGAGGTTAGCTGTCTGCCCATTGCAGTTGAAATCGCCATTTCGCGTGCTCCGCCGGTGATCCGCCGTCCCGGATGATTGTTTCACCCACCCAGCCAGCTTATCGCAGAAGGCTACGCACGGGGCGAAGCCGGCGATCGCCGCCCTGGCTGAAGGTCGACCTTTAGCGAAATGGCCGACAGCGGACTCTCAAAGCGTCGCTGAACGGCGGTTTGCGGTGGCCTGGCTTAGCCAGTACGGTCAAGCTGCGAACCGCCGGAGGCATTACCTTGATCACCGCTCCGATATCCGCCCGACCGCGGTCGGCGAAGACACAGCCGCGCTGCAAAATCGCGTTCGATAGCCCGAGCGACGCAACCCTTTGTCGGCTATTGAAGTGTTTCCTAAGAATAGCTGAGGAAGGCCCCGCCGATGACTGAAGCTCACGTACCCCACCCACACATTGCGCGACGGAAGACCCAAGGCGTGGTCACGACCGCTGATGAGCACGTCGGTTTCAACGGATGGCTGGCCGCTGGCATAACAAAGGGCTTCGGCTCGATGTGGGCGTTTTACGTCTTAGTCTTCTGGATGTTCGCCTGGATGTTCTTGGCATCCGTAGGGGTCTCGATCTTTCGGTTCGACAAGTATCCGTTCACATTCCTTCTGTTCCTGTCGAACCTTGTTCAACTCTGGGCGCTTCCAGTCCTCGCAGTGGGCCAGCAAGTGCTTTCACGGGCCTCGGACAGGCGGGCGCTTCAGACCTACCAGGACACCGAGGCCGTACTGGAGCTGACCGATCAGCTTCACGGGCTGATCAAGGCCAACAACAAGCTGACCGACGAGATTCACGGGTTAATCGAAGTCAACAACGGGCTGACCGCCGAAATCCACCGCGTCGTCGCCGGGCCGAAGATTTAGGTCAACGCTCACGTTGGGTTCCGGCCTGAAGAAAGCCGACGTTCCACGCCGCTTGCTCGGCCATTCCCCCGACAATGTCCGCCTAGGGTCGATTTCCGACTTTGGCCTCCAGCCCACAAGCAGACATCGCCGCAGTGGTTCGAAGGACGGCGGGCGTGTCCGTCAAAGGACGGTTGGCGGGCGAGACGATCCACGCCTTCGCCAAACAGCGCGTCCAGGCGCATGATCGCCCCTTCAGCCATTCGACGACGAAGGGAGCTCGACCATGAGCGATCTGCCCACATCCGTGCTCGGCCGCACCGGCGCGACTGTCACCAAGCTCGCCTACGGCGCCATGGAGCTCAGGGGCCGCGTTCCCGGCCGCGGCGGGCGCGAGGTCTCGGCGGATCAGGCCAAGGCTATCCTGAATGCGGTGCTCGATTCCGGCATCAGCCTGATCGACACATCGTCCGACTATGGGGCCTCCGAAGAGTTGATCGGCGAGTTCATCTCCCATCGCCGGTCGGAATTCTTCCTGTCCAGCAAGTGCGGCTGTCCGATCAACCCACCGCCGGGCGAGCGGCCGCCGCACGTCTTCACCCGCGAAAATGTACGCGCCGGGGTTGAACAGAGCTTAAGGCGCATGAAGACCGATCACATCGACCTCGTGCAGTTCCACATCAGCCCGAGCCGCGCCGAGCTGGAGGCAAACGATTCGGTGGCCGAGCTGGTGGCGCTGCGAGATGAAGGCAAGATCCGCTTTGTCGGCATGTCGGGCACCTTGCCGAACCTGACCGACCATATAGCCATGGGGGTCTTCGACGCCTTCCAGATCCCCTATTCCGCCCTCGAGCGCGAGCATGAGGCGCCAATTCGCGAAGCGGCCGTCGCTGGCGCGGGGACGATCATTCGCGGCGGCGTGGCGCGCGGCGTGCCGGTCGCGGCGGCTGACGTTCTTGAGCGCCTGCCCGAACAGGTCCGCCAGACCTACGCAAAACGCCGCGACCTGTGGGACGAGGCCGGTCTGGATGAGGTGCTCGATGGTCTCACGCGCATGGAGTTCATGCTGCGCTTCACCCTCAGCCACCCCGACATGACCACGACAATCGTCGGCACGGCGAATCCTAGGCACCTGGCCGAAAACGTCGCCGCCGCTAAGAAGGGGGCCCTGCAGTCCGACCAATACAACGCGGCCAAGCGCAAGCTGGCCACGGCCGTCGAGGCCCGGGCCGCCGCGTGATCAGCGGATCTGTGCGGCCAAGCCGTGCATGTCCGGCTAGGGACCTTTTGGCGGGCACTTTGGCCAGGTTGGATGTCCGCGTCCGCGGTGGGATCGATTCACGGACTCGCCCAGCTTGTCATTGAGCGGACTGAATCCGCTGAAGAGCGTACCCTCAGCCTTCCTTAATGCCCACTAAGCTAGTCTGCGCCGCGAAACGCCGGGCGGGCCGATGTTCAGACACAAGCTTTTCAGGACATTGGTGCTGGTCGCCGTCGTCGTCCCCGCGGCGATGTTCGCCGACTGGTTTCTCAACGCGGTGTGCCTCGGAACGCCGCAGTCGGCGACGCCACTGACCACCCTGATCATCACCGCGCTGATCGGGGCGCCGGTCGGCTACTACCTGGTCAGTCAGCGCGTCGACGTGCAACGCGCCCGGGCCGACGCCGAGAGCGCCCTCGACCAACTGCGCCGCAGCGAGGCGGTCAAGGCCGAATTCCTGGCCAATATGACCCACGAGCTGCGCACCCCGCTCAACGCCATCATCGGCTTTTCGGATCTCCTCAAGAAGTCGGCGGCCACCGACGCCCGCGACTCGCGCCAGATCGGCCTGATCTGGGACGCCAGCCAGACCCTGCTGGCGGTGGTCAATGACGTGCTCGATTTCTCCAAGCTCGAAGCCGGGGCGGTGGAGTTCGACCGCCACCCGTTCGATCCGATGCAGATGGCGGGGTCCACCGTCGCCCTCCTCGCCGACCAGGCCCGCGACAAGGGGCTGGCGCTCAACGTCGTCGCCACCGGGTTCGAGGGCCCCCTCTTCAGCGACGGCGCGCGCCTCCGCCAGGTGCTGCTCAACTTCATTTCCAATGCGATCAAATTCACCGCCCAGGGCGAAATCCAGGTGCGGGTGGATCAGAGCGACGATGGCGAGCCCGGGCGGCGGCGCCTGCGCGTCGAGGTCGCCGACAGCGGCATCGGCGTGCCGCCGGCCCACCTGGAGGCCATCTTCGACCGCTTCACCCAGGCCGACGCCTCGGTCTCGCGCCAGTTCGGCGGCACGGGCCTGGGCCTGGCCATCTCCAAGCGGATCGTCGAGGCCCTCGGCGGCCAGATCGGCGTCGTCAGCCACCCCGGCGAGGGCTCGACCTTCTGGTTCGAGATCGCCATGCCCGTGGCCCAGGCGCTCGATGCCGACGATCCATCGGCGCGCGGGCCGGCCCTTGCCGTCGGCGCGCTGCGGCTCTTGATCGTCGACGACAACGCGGTCAATCGCGAGCTGATCGGCGCGGTGCTCGAGCCGTTCGACCTGATCATCGAGACGGCCGGCGATGGCCTCGAAGCCCTCGAGGCGGTCGCCCGCTCCCGGTTCGACCTGATCCTGATGGACGTGCAGATGCCGGGCATGGATGGCCTGACCGCAACCCGCGCGATCCGCGCCGGCGAGGCTGGGTCCAGCGCGCGCGTCCCCATCCTGGCCATGACCGCCAACGTTCTCCCCGACCAGGTCGCCCGCTGCCTCGAAGCGGGCATGGACGACCACATCGGCAAGCCCATCGACCCGCGCAAACTCCTCGAAACCCTAGCCCTCTGGTCCGCCCCAAACGATGCCCCGGCCGAAGCCCTGAGAGGCTAGCGCCTCAACCTTCTCCCATTGGGAGAAGGAGGGGCCCGGCGCTGAAAGCGGCGGGAGGATGAGGGGTTAGAATGGCGGCTCCGTAACCCCTCACCGTCCCACGTCCTCTTAAGGACGCGGGCCCCTCCCTCTCCCTCTGGGAGAGGTATGTTGCGCAGCCGTCGCTGCTTAGAACTCCATCCGGTAGACCCGCGTCGCCACGCCGCTGAACAGGCTGGTCTTTTCATCGGCGCTGCAGCCCTGCGCCAGGCGCTTGAAGGCGTTCCACAAGGTCGCGTAGTCGCAGCTGCCGATGTCGACCGGAAAGTTGCTCTCGAACATGCAGCGGTCGGCGCCGAACGCCTCGATGCAGGTTTCCACGTAGGGCTTCCACTCGGCCGCGAGGTGCGCCGACGACGCCGGTGGGTCGGCCATGAACGAGGTAAAGCCGGGAAAGACCATGGCCAGGCCGCCGACCTTCACCGACACGTTGGGGAGGGCCGCCAGGGCCCGAATGTTCTCCCGCCAGACCCCGAACCGTTCTTCGCGCCGACCCTGATAGGTGCCGATGCCGAGCGGGGTGCCGACGTGATCGAGCACGATCGCCGTGTCGGGGAAGGCGCGGGCGAGGTCAATGAGATCACCCAGCTGCGGCTCGAGCAGCCAGGCGTCGAACGACAGCCCAAGCGGGGCCAGGCGCGCGAAGCCATCGCGAAAGTCGGGACGCAGGTAGAGCCCGGGCGCGCCCCGGTGCAGCGGCCCCAGCACCGTGGGGTCCGCATCCCACGAGCAGCTCTGGCGGATGCCGCGAAAACGCCTGCCGCCCGCGGCGATGTGCGCCTCGAGTACCGGCGTCACGGCCTCGCCCAGGGTCAGGTCGGCATGGCCGACGATGGCGGCGCAGGCCCGCGCCTCGCCATAAACGCCGCTGGCGCTCATTGCCGCCACGCCGTTGACGAACTGCGTCTCGCCCACCGGCCGCATAGCCGGGGCCGCGTCCGCCCGGTACATCGCGCCGCACTCCATATAGACCGTCGCCCTCACGTTGTGGCCGCTGCCTAAGTCGGCGTTGAGCTCGTCGAGCAGATAGCGCGGCGACATGCGGATAACATGCTCGAAGCCATGGGTCGGCGCGGGCATTCGCGCCATCAGCGCCGCCGGCCTATCCCACAGATGATGATGCGGATCGACGATCGGCAGGTCGGGTTCGAGGGCGGCTTCGCGGGCTTTGGTCGGCTGGGTCATGGCGCCACCTTACGGCCCGCTGTCGCGGCGCCAAGTCCCTCGCGCACCTAAGGAGCACGGGCATCCTGCCTGCATGCGGCCCGGAAGGCCGCGCTCCGACTTATCCACTTTCGGCCGCCGGCCAGCCGTAGACCGAGACGTGCTTGCGGCTGTCGGCGGTGAAGGCGGACCGGTCCCAGTCCGCCCACCGCTGATGCAGCTGAAGCCCCGCCAAGCGCGCCATCAGGTCGATCTCACTCGGCCACGCATAGCGCATCGGCAGGGGCGTCAGCCGAATGCCGGCGCCGGTCAGGCTGATGTATTGATAGTTGATCACCTGGCTGACCGGATCGTGGACCGACGCTTCGAGGTGCGCGGCATCGAAACTGATCCCAACCGTGCGCACCCGCTCCCGATCGACGAAGTGGGCCGGATCCGGTACGAACGCCTCGACGACGAACACGCCGCGCGGCGTCAATCTCCGCGCCACGTTGGAGAAGCATCGCACCTGATCGTCCTGGCTGGTCAGGTTGAACAGGGTGTTGAAGACCAGGAACACCAGGTCGAAGGGGCCGTCGATTTCGACATCGGCCATGTCGCCCAGGACCGCCGTGATCGCTTCCCCGCCCGGCTTGGCCTTCAGCTTTGCGATCATCTCGGGCGAAGCCTCGATGCCGGAAACCCTGAGCCCCCGCGCGGCAAGCGGCAGGGCGATCCGCCCCGTGCCGATGGCCAGTTCGAGCGACGCCTCGCCCGGGGCCAGCTTCGCCAGGAAATCCACCGCCGCCATCGTCGCCGCATCGGCCGGATAGAGCGCGTCGTACCGCTCGGCGTTCAGCTTCCCGAACGTTTCGGGACCGTAGTCTTTCATTCCTGGCATTCTTCCGTAGGCTCGGGGCCATGAGCGGCGAGCGCGGCATCGAACCGGGCCGCACGGCCGCCCCCACCACCGTTGACGCCTATATCGCCGCCTTTGCCCCTGAAATCCAAGCGATCCTGCGCGAGATTCGCGTCACCATCCAGCGCGCGGCGCCCGAGGCGACGGAAAGGATCAGCTACAACCTGCGGTAGAGACCCGGGGCGCCTGACCCTAAGCTTGCCGGGCCGTAGCGCGGGCATCCTGCCCCGCCTGCGGTGCCCCTCAGCCGCCCGCCCTCTTCCCCTTCTTTTGGCTAGGGGATGCGCACATCTGGACGAACGACCCTCAAGACACCTCTCCCGCAGGGATGTATGGACCGGGGAGATGGCTGACAGATGTTCGGGGAGATGGTGGACACTTTTGGCATGAAGCGGGGGAACCGTCATGCCGTTCGAGCAGAGG
>Ga0208849_1001927_pt1 | contig 12522 bp, 9 predicted proteins | sample NGESurdeep072012_10_FD_184470 | JGI IMG/M metagenome (GOLD analysis project Ga0208849, IMG submission 184470) | Arctic peat soil microbial communities from Barrow, Alaska - NGEE Surface sample 53-3 deep-072012 (SPAdes) | ecosystem: Environmental > Terrestrial > Soil > Wetlands > Peat ...
TCGCGGCCGAGGTTGAGCATAAGACGCGCCGCAATCATCACGGTCGCCACCGCGGCGATCGTGCTGGGCGCATGGTATTTCCTGGAGGCGCCGCTCAACCAGATGTTCGGCTCGACCATCACGCAAGTGCCGGTCACGCAGAAGGTCGTCGCGCTCACATACGATGACGGCCCGAATCCGCCGTTCACGAACCAGATCGTGGACTATTTGCGCAGCGCGCACGTCCACGCGACGTTCTTCCTGGTCGGCAAGGCGGTGCAAGCCCATCCGGAGATCGTACGGACGGAAGTGCGAGACGGTGACGCGATCGGCAATCATACTTGGGATCACGCGCACCTCGTGCTGCTCTCGCAAAAGCATGTGGAGCGCGAGATCGACGATGCCGAAGCGGCGATCGTGACTGCGACCGGCGTTCACCCAACGCTCTTTAGGCCCCCGTTCGGCGCGCGCGATTTCCTCGTGCTGCGCGTCGCGCACGACCGCGGCTACAAGGTGGTCATGTGGTCGGTGCCACTGCCGTCCGATTGGACGAATCCGCCTCCTGCGCTCATCGCCCAACGCGTCTTGAAAAATGTCAAGAACGGCAGCATCATCGTGCTGCACGACGGAAACAAAGGCATGTACGGCAACCGGTCAAGCACGGTGGCTGCGACCAAGCTCATCGTGAAAGTGCTGCTCAACGAAGGCTATCGCTTTGTCACGGTCCCGGAGCTCATCAGGTTAGGGTACGATCACGAGTCGGTGCCGGAAGGGCCGCGCGAAGGCGAAGGCATGCCGTGACGGATCAGGCGTAGCGTCGGCCGTTCCATTCGATCCAACCACCCCGATGCCAGCCGGGGCCGGGCCAGTGATGCGTGTCGTGCACGATGGCTCCGGCGCGCGCGGGGATGAGCTGTCCGGCGACGACGATGTTGTCGCCGGCATGGACCGGGATTTCCGGCGCCAGGGCCACATTGTCGACGACGCGCAATTTCAGGCCGTGCGGCGTGACGATGTCGAATGTCTCATGGAGGGCGTGCGTGCGGCGGCCTACGAAAAAAGTGGGCTCGTCTGCGACGGTGCCGGCCACTGCGACATCGGCGATGCGGTGCGCCGCGACCGCAGCGCAAGCCCCGCTGTCGGGATAACGAGTGAAAACATCTGAAAGATCGGCATTGCTCATGCACCCGTAATCCGGCAGGCAAGCGCAGCCGTCAAGCGGAGAGGCGGATTATCGAGGACGGTTCAGCCGCCGGCGTCATCGTCGGGGGGCGCGGCGGGCGGTTGGTCGAGGCGGCCGCAGAGTTCGCGGAAATTGCAGCGCCGGCAGAGCGAGCGATCGTCGGTCATCGGGAATTGATCGATGTCGCCGGCGACGTTGTGCCCGATGTCCGTGAGCCGGGCGCGCACGTCGGTCGTATAGGTGGAGATCATGCGCCGGGCCTCGGCGACCCCTTCGCGCAGGTTGGTGTGGCGCTCGGTCTCACCGGTGGCGAGAAAGACCAAGTGCGCGGTGATGCGTTCGATCGGCGCACCGAGTTTCTCCGACACGAATAGGCCGTACACGGAAAGTTGCGCGATGTTCGCCTTGGCCGCTCTGCCCGTTTTCCAATCGACGATGTGCAGCGTGCCTTGATCGTCTTCGACCACAAGATCCGGCGCGGCATAAACGGTCACGCCGTCGATCGTCATCCTCTTGTCGTCGAAGGACGGCGGATCGACGATGCGCAGACGGCGCTTTGGAACTTCAAACGCGCGCCGCCCGTACGGGCTTGCGGCCAGCCATTGCGCGTAGCCGCCGACTTGTTCGATGGCGATGTCGCTCATCGCGGTGTTCACGCCGGGACCGTAGTAGTCTTCAAAAAGTATGGCGTAGCGTTTGGGCTGACCGAATCGCTCCCAATCACGGTTGCGCGATTCTCGCAACCGCTTGAGCAAGCGCCGTTCGACCTCTTCGCGAATCTGCGCGACGGGGACCGGCGACGGCGCGTCCGCTCGCATGCGCAGCCTCTCGCCGACAACTTCGTGGAAAAGCTCGCCGACGAGCATCGCAACGCTCTTGATCTGCTTCAGCCGATAGGCGAGTGCGGCGTCCTTCGGCGCCGCCGCATCCCATCCGCCCCACGACCCGTAGTACTGCCAGTAGATCTTGCGCGCGCACTGATACAGCATCTGATGACGCGACCAAGACCAGGCGAAATCGTTTGTGATGTCTGCCAAGCTACTCCGGGTCCTCGTCTTCCCAAAGATCGTATTCGTCGGCAAGCATATCGAGCGCGCGTTCGGCATCGGCTTCCGGCACGCACACATACGCTTCGCCGCCGAATATAGAACCTCCCGAAGCCGGTCCGAGCGTGTCGAATGCGAGATCGCCCATCTTAGGGAACGGCTTGGCGTTGATGCCGTTGGCGCGCAGGAAGTCTATCGCGGTGGCGTCTCCGAGATCCGTTTGGGCGAAGACCGCGACATATTCGCCTTCGACGCGCTCGGGGGGATCGATGAGATATCCCATCAAGCTGAAGGACGATTGAAGAACGGCACCTTCACGTCTTCCGGCCGAAAGGAAAAGTACCGCCGGCCCAACTCACCTCGCAATGCGGCGCCGACCGGAATCGCCAGCACATCTGCTTCGAGTAGATTAGCGGCATCGCCGACCGGCACGAAGCGCGCGTCGACGACTGCGGGATCGCGGGGCAGCGGGGTTCCGGGGCCGCCGACCTCTTCGACGAAGAACGTGCAGTTCACGACGTGATAGCCGATCGGGGGATCGATGGATTCGCTGACGTACGCGAGACCAACTGTCCGCACGAGCAGCGATGTCTCCTCGGCGAATTCGCGCACGACCGCTTCTTCAATCGTTTCGCCCGACTCCTGACGTCCGCCGGGGAGCACCCACAATGGATCCGGTTGCCCGTCGTAGACGCACCTGACGAGCAGCAACCGGCCGTCGCGAATCAAGAGGCCGCTGCATAGTTGGACGTTAGAAAGGATTGGCACACGTGCATCGTTCACGGCGCGAGAAGGTAGTCCTCGCGCCGGCGCGGATGCGATGCCGTCTACTGCGAGATGATGACCGTACGCATGCCGTTGCTGTCGTAATGGAAGAAGCAGCCGAACATATAGAATCCCGGCGGCGGCGTGAGATATTGGAGCGATGTCGCGCCGCCATCAAGCGGTCCCGTGCTGAACATCGGCGTGTTGATGACGGTCCCCGCGGGAGATTGCGTGCTCCCACCGTTGAACGGCGATGGCCACGGCGCGCTGTTCTGGGTGGCGTCGCCGAGAAAACTTGCGGTGTGATCGAATCCCGACACGTCGAAATTCTTGAACGTGATCGCTGCGGCAGCCGGTACGGTGACGACCTGCGAATCCGGGTTGAGCGTGCCATTAGACGAGAAGTATCCTAGTACCTGACCATAATTCGGGTCGATGGTAGGCTGCTCTCCCGGACCATTGATGAGATTCATACCGACGAGCTGTGGGGACGGCGTTGGCGTCGGACTGCCGGACGGCGTCGGGGTGGGCGACGGGCTGATCGAGGGCAGCGGTGAGGGCGACGGACCCACCGACGGCGTGGGCGATGCCTTGACGACGTTACGGCTCAACACCGCCTGCGATCCTGCGCACGCTGCGATGGAGGCGGAAAGGCAGAAAAGCATGAGCACGGCGATGGCGCGGATCTGCGGAAACCGCATCGAACACTCTCCTAGCGTTTGGACGGGTGCGGCCGGGCGACGCGGCGCGAACACTAGAATATCTCGTGAGGCGTTAATTTTTCATGAAACGCACGAGTCAATGCCGTAAAAAGTCGGAATCCGCGAGCTGCCTAGCGCAGAACCCAGTGCTGCCACTCCCAGCTCACGGACGTCGCCACCGGCGACAAAAGAAATCCGATAAAGACGGCAAGCGTCATCTGCGCTGCGTTCGTCCAGAATCTTTTCACGGCACGGGGCTCCATAAGCCGAGCGGTGTTCGAGCGTGTGCAATTCGTGGTGACGGGCGTCACACCGCTGGGTAGGACGTCTCAATTTAGCCGCACTAATGGACTCGTTTCGTAGCATATCGGCCTAGCCGTGCCTATGAGCCGGAAAGCCGGAGCTGATCAAACTCACCGGGATCGTGCCGAAGGAGAGCAGCCGGTCGTGAAACGCTTGCAACGCAAATGCATCGCCGAGACGTGATTTCTCCGCCTCGCGCAATTCCATGATCTGCTGCTTTCCGGTAAGGTACGACATCGGCTGCGTCGGCGATTGCGTGTACCGGCGGACCTCGCCGACGGCGTTCGGCCGCTCCAAGTGAGCGACATCGACCAACATCGCCACGGCTTCGTCGAACGACATTCGGCCGGTGTGGAGCTTCACATCGATCACGACGCGGCACGCCCGCCACAGCTGATCCTTCAATTGGAAGAGACGCACTCGCGGATCGTCGGTCATGCCTTCGTCGAGCATCAACTGCTCGCAATAGAGCGCCCAGCCTTCGCAGAAGACGTTGCTGTCGAACAGCCTGCGGATCTCCGACGGCACCTTGTTCGCGCATACGAGCTGCACGTGGTGGCCCGGATACGCTTCGTGGACGTTGGTGAGCAGCATCGCGAAGCGGTTGTGACCGAGCAGAGCCTCGGCGCGCTCGGCCGGCGAAAGTTGGCCGCTGACCGGCGTCACGTAGTATAAACCGTGTTGTTGCACGTCGAACGCGCCGGGCGCCATGTAGGCGGCATACGGTACGGTGGGGCTTAAGAACGCTGGGGTGTCGACGACTTCGAGTTCTTCGCCCGCGGGGATCGTGACAAGCCCACGCTGGGCGACAAACGCGCGCGCTTCGAGCACGCCCTTCCGGTATTCGGCCAGCAACCGGTCTTCGGCCGGGTGATCGACGCGCAATTTCTCGACGAGGTCTACCCAGGTTCCCGCAGGATCGATCCGCCGGGCGAGCGCTTCGAGCGCGGCGATGGTGGAGCGCACCGTCGATTCTCCGAACGCGAGCAGAGATCCGCAATCGTAGGGCAGCAAGTGTTCATCGCGCAACTTGAAATCGAAAAGCTCCTGCCCGATCGCGAACGACATGCCATCGCGCCGCGCATGCGTGTCCTTGAGAAATGAAGCGAAGCGGGTGCATGCGTCTAACGCGCGCTCCAGTGAGGAGCGCATCTGGGGCGAGCCTCCCGCAAGCGGACCGATTTCATCGCGGAAGAATTGCGCCGCGCCTTGCGTCTCTTCGATGGCGATCTCAGTCCAAATGGCTGGAGACATTTTGAGATTGGCGATGCCCGCGTCGAACGCGGCCGGGATCTGCTCGAGTCGCGATTGCAGGGCCGGCAAACGGTCGGCGAGTGGGGCGAAGTCGCGCGCGAGGAGAGAGTATACTCCGTTGACGGCCGCGTCGGCGTACAGCGACGGCTCGTGACGGTGCGGCGCGACCGCCTCGATCTCGCGCGCTTCGGTTTCGAAGCGAGCCACGAGAAGACGGTGGTCGATCCGGTCGGCCGGCGACAATTCGCTGACATTCCAGGCCGCGAGGCCGCGGATGTTCGCGCGTGCCCGGCGTGCTGTGTCCGCGAAACCGTCGGCGCTGAGATCGGGCATGTCGCCGTCGTAGTCGTGCAGCCCGGCCCAGGTCGCATCGATCGGGCTGTGGCGCAACTCGTCGAGCATCATCGCACGGGCAGCGCGGACGAACGCGGCATTGGAGCCGGCGCCGGCGTTATCTTGTTGCATCGCTAGAGCCGTCGTTCTTCGGGGTCTCGGTGCAGGCCTCGGACCGCCTTATCCCGTGATGTGGAACGAAAATAAGCCTTGCAATCGAACATACGTTCGACTATACTTGACCTCCCCAGGTGTTGGTCCCATCGCTTTTTGGTGTTTCTCGGTGCATAGCACGTCGGTCGCCGAACTCCGCTCGCTCATCGAACGCCGATGGCACGGTGCCACCGCGCGCGTGGGGGCGGCGCCGGTCGCCGGCGCCTTCACGGGCGATCCAACACTTGATGCTGCGCTCGGTTCAAGCGGCATCCCACGCGGACGCATGGCCGAGCTGTTCGGCGCGCCATCGTCCGGCAAGACCACCCTAGCGTTCGCCCTTCTCGCCGCCTGCACACGCGCGGGCGAGATCGTGGCCTGGGTGGACGCTTCGCACGCGTTCTTCGCACCGGCCGCCGCGGCTGCGGGCATCGATCTGCGGCGTTTGCTGGTCGTGCGGCCCGCCGGCGCCGCTGCGATGCGGCGCGCCGTGGATGCGCTCGTGCGCGGCGGTGCGTGTGCGATGGTCGCGCTCGATTGCGCCGGCTTGAACGATGCGCTGCTCGCGCATCACTGCGCGCGGCTCGTGGCGCAGGCGGAAAAGACGGGCACCGTGCTCTTAGTGCTGTCCGGCGGCGACGTGCCCGCTGTCGCGTCGTTCGCGAGCGTGCGTCTGCGCGCGGAAGGACTCGTGCCGCGCTGGCAGGCGGGCAGCGCGGGCTCCGGCAGGCTCGCAGGCTGCGCCGTTTCCGTCACCGTGGCGAAGTCGCGCACCGCCGCGCCTGGGAAGCGCGTGCGCGTTGAGACGCGCATGCCCGATGTCGCGGGCACGTTCCTCGTCGAAACGCCCGGCCCGCTCCAATCCGACGAAATGGAAATGGACGCACAGCATGATCGCTCCTTCGTCATCGCATGACCGTGCGGCACGCATCGCGTGCCTCATCATCCCGCGCTTTTCGGTCGACGTCTGTCTGCGTCTGCATCCAAGTCTGCGCGACAAACCGATCGCGGTCGCCGAAGGCGCGCAGCGGCGCGAAATCGCTTGTGCGTCGGCCGATGCCGTCGGCGTGCACGCCGGCATGACGCCGAAGCAAGCACGCGCGGCGTGTCCGAACCTCGCGGTCATCGCGCGCGATTTCGCCGCCGAACGGGCGGCGGGTGAAGAGCTGCTCGATGCTTTGGAGACCTGCAGCCCGGATGTGGAAGGCGCCGCGCCCGGACTCTACTTCTTCGATGCAAACGGTCTGCCGGCAGGCGAAGCAGCCGCGCTGGGCGCGGCGGTCGCGTTGGCCGATACCCTCGGCTACGCAGGCGCCGTGGCCGCCGCAGCCGACGGCAAGTTCGCCGCGCGCTGCGCCGCGCTCGTCGCCGGCGTCGGCATCAGCGTCGTGCCGCCCGGCGGCAACGCCGCATTTTTAGCGGCCCTGCCCGTTTCGCTGCTGCCCCTCGCGCCCGGTGATGGCGAGCGATTCGATCTTCTCGGTCTGCGCACGCTCGGCAGCATCGCCGCATTGCCCACCGCGCCGTTGGCCGCGCGCTTCGGCGAACGCGCCCGCGCATACGCGCGTCTGGCGCGCGGCGACGACCGCGAATTGCTCCGCCCGCGCCGGGTGCAAGAACCATACGAAGAACGCATCGCGTTCGACGGCGTAGTCGATCGTCTCGAAGCGCTGTTCTTCGCGCTGCGCGGCTGCATCGCCGCCGTCACTACGCGCTTGGCCGGCGCGGCGCAGGTCTGCGACCGCGTCGACATCGTGCTCGAGCTCGACGCCGCCCGGTCATCCGCCCCTTCGGCGATGCCTGCGCCGGGGACGCCTGCGCCGGACGGCCGCACGGCATGCGCCGGGGACGCTCCCTCGCTCGCATCCCGCTCGCTCGGTCGCTCGACTTCCTCGTCGCTCTCGCCATCCGTGGCTCCGCTCCTCGTCAGACGCCCCGTCGCACGCCATGCGGCCGCTCCGGACGCGGCGTCGGCGGTGCCGAAAGCCGGGGCGTCGGCGGCGCGGACGGTGGTCATCGCGGTGGCGCTCGCGGAGCCGACTGCGTCGGCTGCGACCATGTTCGATCTCGCGCGCATCGCGCTCGAAGCGCGCATCGGTCAAGGCGCGGTGACGTCGGTCATGGCGCGGGTGCTGCCGTGCGCGGATCCTCCGCCGCAATTGACGTTGTTCGACGGCAGCAGCGGTTCGCGCCGCGCCGCGCTGGCGGCCACGCTGGCACGGCTGCAGGCTGCGCTCTATCGCGACGCGGTCGTGACCATGTCGCCCACTCCTACACGATCGCGCTTGCCCGAACGCATGCAACGGGCGGAGCCGGTGATCTCACCGCGAGAATTCGATAAAGCGGGAAGCGACGTGCGCCTGAAGCCTGCCGTTTCGGAAAAACCGGCGGCGTGGGCGCCCGCGCTGCGCTTGGTGGATCCGCCGAAACGCATCGAGCCGCCCGCCACCGGCGCCGCGTGTGCCGGTCCATTCCGGTTGAGCGAATGCTGGTGGGAGCGGCCGGTGGAACGCGACTACTATCAACTCGCAAGCATCAGCGACGGATTGCTGCTCGTCTTTCACGATCTGCGCGAAGGGCAATGGTACGTGCAGGGCATCTTTGACTAGCGCATACGCCGAGCTTCATTGCCGCTCGAATTTCTCGCTGCTCGACGGCGGGTCGCATCCCGAAGAGCTCATCGCGCGCGCGAAGGATCTCGAGCTTGCGGCGGTCGCGATCACCGACCGCGATGGTCTGTACGGCGCGGTGCGGTTCTCCCAGGCCGCGAAAGAAGATGGGATCGATGCGATCATCGGCGCGGAGCTCACGCTCGGCGACGGCGCGCGCATCGTCGCGCTCGTGCAGGATGCGCGCGGCTACGCCAACCTTTCGCGCTTGATCAGCCGCGCGCATTTGGATCATCCGCGCGGCACGCCGCGCATCTCGTACGCAGAATTGGCCGGCGGCGCGGCGGGTCTGATCGCGCTGGCCGATTTCGAAGCCGGCGCTCCGGCGCAAGCTTGCGCGCGCGGCGAGATGGCAGCCGCAAACCGCGCGGCCGCGCTCTTGCGCGACATCTTCGGCCGCGACAGTTGCTTCATCGAGATACAACGCCATCTGCTGCCGGACGACGGGCCGCGCATACGCGCGCTCGCCGACGTCGCGCGCGCGAGCGGTCTCGGCGTCGTGGCCACGGGCGGCGTGGCGTACGCCGTGCCCGAACACCGCGACGTCGCGGATGTGCTGGCTTGCATCCGAGGCAGGACCGATCTCGATTCCGCCGGCACGCTCTTGCGGCCGAACGGCGAGTACTACTTGCGGTCGGCGCAGGAGATGATGCGGTTGTTCGAAGACCTGCCGCACGCCGTCGCCGCGAGCGCGGAGATCGCACGGCGCTGCACGTTCCGGCTTGGGCGCCTGCATAACGAATTCCCAGATTTTCCGGTGCCTTCCGGCGAGACGCCGTTTTCGTACCTCCATCAACTCGTCCACGAAGGCGTTCGCCGGCGTTACCGGCCCGTCACGCCGGCGGTGAGCAAACAGATCGCGCACGAACTCGCGATCATCGAGAAGCTCGAATTGGCGGGTTATTTTCTCATCGTCTGGGATATCGTGCGCTTTGCCGGCGAGCACGGCATTCTCGTGCAAGGCCGCGGGTCGGCAGCCAATTCGGCGGTGTGCTACGCGCTCAACATCACGAGCGTCGATCCGGTCGGGCTCGAACTGCTTTTCGAACGCTTCCTTTCGGAAGAGCGCGACGAACCCCCGGACATCGATCTCGACACGCCATCGGGCGATCAGCGCGAGAAACTCATCCAGTATGTCTACGACCGCTACGGCCGCGATCATGCGGCGATGGTGGCCGAGGTGATCACCTATCGCGCGCGGATGGCGGTGCGCGATGTGGGCAAGGCACTGGGGTTGTCGCTGGATCAGGTCGACGCGCTCGCCAAAGCGTTGGACAGCCGCGGGGCGCCGAAGTCTCCCGACGACTTCACCGTGAGTGAAGCCGCGGGAACGCCCGACGACGCGCGACGAGAACACGTTTCTCCGCACGAAGCTTTGGGCGTCACCGCGCACGGCGATAAGATGCCGATGTCGGCCGCCGACGTGGAGAGCGCGGTCGCCGCATTGCCCGAAGCGTTGAAGGCCGATCTCGGCGGCGATGTCGCGCACCGTCTCTACACGTTGTGCAAGCGCATCGATGGCTTTCCGCGCCACCTGAGTCAGCATTCCGGCGGCATGGTGATCACGCGCAGCCCGCTTCTCGAAGTGGCGCCGCTCGAGCAGGCGGCCATGCCTGGACGCACCATCTTGTGCTGGGATAAAGACGATTGCGCCGTGCTCGGTCTCATCAAGATCGACATCCTCGGCCTTGGCATGCTCGATGCCATCGAACGCTGTGTGGCCGAAGTGCGGCGCGTGCGCGGCGTCGAGGTGGATCTTGCAGATCTGAAAGCCTGCGACGACCAAGGCGTCTACGACATGTTATGCGTGGCCGATACGGTGGGGCTGTTTCAAGTGGAGTCGCGCGCGCAGATGTCATCGCTGCCGCGCATGCAACCGCGCAAGTTCTACGACATCGTCGTGCAAGTCGCCATCATCCGGCCCGGTCCCATCCAAGGCGACATGGTCCATCCATATTTTCGCCGCCGGCGAGGACTCGAGCCGGTCACCTATCCGCATCCATCGCTTGAGCCGGTACTCGCGCGCACGCTGGGCGTGCCGCTCTTCCAAGAGCAGGGCATGCGCATGGCGGTGGTCGCGGCCGGATTCACCGCCGGCCAAGCCGACGAATTGCGCCGCGCCATGGGGCACAAGCGCTCTCATGAGAAAATGGCGCGGCTGCGCGAGCGGCTGGTGGAAGGGATGGCGCGCAACGGCATCGCCAGCGACATCGGCGAGCGGCTCTACCACATGCTCAGCGCCTTCGCCGACTACGGATTTCCCGAATCGCACGCGGCATCATTCGCTCTCATCGTCTACGTTTCGGGTTACCTCAGACGCTACTATCCTGCGGAGTTCTGCGCGTCGCTGCTCAATGCGCAGCCCATGGGTTTTTATTCGCCTGCCACGCTGATCGGCGACGCGCGACGCCACGGCGTCACGGTGTTGCCGCCCGACGTCAACGTCTCGCGCTTCGAATGCACTGCGGAGCCCCGAACCGGCGACAGCGCGGAGCACGCCGGCGACGGCCGCGAGCTCCTCGCCGGTGCGCAGAATGTCGCGTTGCGCATCGGGCTCAATCAAGTGCGCGGCATCGGGGAGAAGCATCGCGAGATGCTCAAAGGTGAACGAGCGAAGCGGCCGTACGTGGATCTGCGAGATTTTGTCTTGCGCACGCAGCTTTCCAAAGACATCTTGGAATCGCTGGCGGCGGTTGGGGCGTTCGCCTGCTTTGGATTGTCTCGCAGAGACGCTTTGTGGGATGTGCAGCGCTTGGGTTCATTGACCAAGGCGGGCGAACTCGAGCGGCGCATGACGGTGGACGAGCAGCCGGTCGCGCTGCCGGCGATGATCCCGCAAGAAGAAGCGGCCGCCGACTATTGGGGCTTGGGCCTTTCCACGCAATATCAAGTGATACAGTTCTGCCGCGACCGGCTCGACGCCATGCGCGTGCGCCGCGCGTCGGACCTCGCCGCGCTGCCGCACCGGCTTGTGATCAAGGTGGCGGGCGTGGTCACTTCGCGTCAGCGGCCAGGCACCGCAAAAGGATTTGTCTTCACCACCATGGAGGATGAGACGGGATTGGTCAACGTCATCATCAGGCCCGATATCTACCAGCAGTACCGCCCCATCGCGCGCGAAGAACCCGCGGTGATCGTGGAGGGCGTGCTGCAACGGCAAGAGGGCACGATCAACGTGCTGGCGCGCAAATTCTGGAAGCTCGATCTGGCCGAACTGGCGAGCGGCATGGTGTCGCGCGACTTCCACTAGCGCTCCTTGCCAACGGCCATGCCGGATTACGCTCGGGCTTGGACGAAGACGAGCGAGTGACCGATATTCACGATTCAGATACGGCCGAGGCGTATCTCGCGGCAGCCAAAGAATGTTTGCGCAACAACGACGCCGGCGGCATGACGGAAGCGCTGCAAAGGCTCTCTGCTGCACAGGATTGTTCGGCATCGCACCGCTTCGAAGCGGCCAAGCTCTACGCTGCGGCCGGGGCCAAAACCGAAGCTATCCAATCGTTTCGAGAATCCGGGGCTGCGTACATCGATCCCGAGGGCGACACCGGCCGCGCACGTGAAGCGTTTACTGAAGCGCAGGCGCTCGATCAGCAAAATTTGGACATCATTTTCGAGATCGCGCGCGTCGATATGATCGAGGGCCATCCCAGGGCTGCCCTCGCAAAGTTCACGCACATCTTGAACAAGTCGAATCAATCCTATGTTCCTGCGCTATTCGAATCGGCGTGCATCCACCAGGAACTCGGCCAGCACGATCAAGCGGTATTGACATTCCGAAAAGTGCTCGACCGCGACAAGAACAACGTGCAGGCGATCGTCAGCATGGGCCAGCGCCTGCAGTCGATGGGGATGGTGCCGGAGGCGGTCGGATATTTCATGCAAGCGGCGACCGCGGCAAACGCAGCGGGTCAGATGGGTACGAGCCGGCACGTGATCAACATGGTCATCGCGCTTGAACCCAACAATGCGCAAGCTCGTTCGATGCTTGCGGACATGGAAGAGTTGCCGGACCCGGCGGATGTCCATCCGGGAGACCTTTCGTTGCATCCGGTTCGACGGCGCGATCTTCAGCAAGTTCGAGCGCCGGCCGCGGGAGCGCCAAACGCCGGTGGGCGCGCGCCGGCCTCGCCTGC
>Ga0208849_1001928_pt1 | contig 12521 bp, 10 predicted proteins | sample NGESurdeep072012_10_FD_184470 | JGI IMG/M metagenome (GOLD analysis project Ga0208849, IMG submission 184470) | Arctic peat soil microbial communities from Barrow, Alaska - NGEE Surface sample 53-3 deep-072012 (SPAdes) | ecosystem: Environmental > Terrestrial > Soil > Wetlands > Peat ...
CCCGGCCGTGCTGGTGGGCACCGGCGGCGTCTTCGCCGAGATCTTGAAGGACGTGGCGGTCCGCCCCTTGCCCATCGACCGGCGCGACGCCCAGGACATGGTCGAGGGCCTGCGGGGGTACCCGTTGCTCACCGGCGCACGCGGTCGTCAGCGCGGCGACGTGAAGGCACTCGTCGACGTGGTGCTGGCCGTGGCCCGCCTGGCCGCGGCGTGTGGGGACCGGCTGGTGGAGCTCGACCTCAATCCCGTCGTGGTCCTCGGACGCGGTGCGGTGGCGGTCGACTCCCTCGTGGTCACGGCGGGCTAGTGGAGCTCGAGCTCTCCGACGACCAGCAGGCGCTGCAGGAGTCGGTGCGCGCCGTGCTCGAGCGCGAGTGTCCCATCTCGCTCGTGCGCAGCGTCGTCGAGGAGCACAAGCACGCCGAGGACCTGTGGAGCCGCATGGTGGAGCTCGACTGGCCCGCGCTGGCGGTGCCCGAGGAGGACGGGGGCCTCGGTCTCGGGTTCGTGGAGCTCGCCGTGGTGTGCGAGCAACTGGGGCGCGTGTTGTGCCCGGCGCCGTTCCTCGCCACCGCCACGCAGTTCGTCCCCGCCCTGGTTGCGGCGGGGAGCCCTGAGCAGCGCCACCGTTTCCTCGGTGCCGTGGCCCGCGACGGGATCGTGGGCACCGTGGCCGTGGCCGAGGCGGCGGGGGACTTCGAGGCGGCGGGGATCACCACCGTCGCCGCGCCCGAGGGGGACGGCTTCGTCCTCGACGGGGAGAAGCATTTCGTGTTCGACGCCGAGGTCGCCTCCGAGGTGGTGGTGGCGGCGCGCCTCCCCGACAGCGTCGGCGCGGACGGGGTGGCGCTGTTCGTGGTGCCCCGGGCCTCGTTCGACGCCGAGCCCATGGTCGGCCTCGACGCCAGCCGCAGCTACGCCACGGTCGTGCTCGACGGGGTGCGGGTCGAGCGGGACCGTGTCCTGGGTGAGCCCGGCGCAGCCGGGCCGGTGCTGGCTGGCATCGTCCAGGAGGCCACGGTGGCGTTGGCCACCGAGATGGTGGGGACGTGCCAGGCCATCTTCGACATCGTGCACGCCTATGTCCAAGAGCGCGAGCAGTTCGGGGTGAAGGTCGGCTCCTTCCAGGCCATCAAGCACAAGCTGGCCAACATGTACGTGGCCCTCGAGTCGGCCCGGGCCACGGCGTACTTCGCGGCAGCGGCCATCGCCGAGGGCGACGAGCGGCGCGACGTGGCGGTGGCCATGGCCAAGGCCAGTGCCGGGGATTGTCAGAAGCTGCTCACCACCGAGGGCATCCAGTGCCTGGGCGGTATCGGCTACACGTGGGAGCACGACATGCACCTCTACGTGAAGCGGGCCAAGGCCGGTGCCGCGCTGTTCGGCACCGGGCCCGAACACCTCGAACGGCTGTCACACCTGCTCGGGCTGTAGTCCCGCAGGGGTATTCGGTAGTGAGTCTCCTCAGGGAGTGCTGGGGATCGACACGTTGGGGACGGTGACGACGGTGGCGCCTGCCGGCAGGGCGAAGTCGCTGTCGGGGGGAGAGGCCGAGAATCCCGTCAGCTCGAACGTGTTCCCGGCCGACGACGCGTAGGCCAGGACGCCGGAGTTGGTCACGCAGTACTTGACGGTCTGCGCCGCGTGGCCGAAGTTGACGCACTTGGTGGCCAACCCGGCGTAGGTGCCGTCGGAGAAGGCCACGCTGTAGCCCGCGCTGTGGGCGGCGGCAGCGGCCTCGGCCGCCTGGAATTCACTGAGCACCGTGGACGGGTCCAAGATGGCGGTGATCGACGCCAAGGGGTTGGCGCCCGCCCCGGTCTCCGACACGCACTGCTTTGCGCCCCCGGTGGGGGTGCAGAAGTACGTGTGGTTCCCGTCGTTGATGACCGAGGTGCTCCCGGTGGCGAACACCGACTTGGGGGGCTTCTGTTCGAGGGTGAGGGACTCGGAGCTGCCGTTGGCGTCGTGGGTGGTGTAGGTCGCCTTGAAGGTGGCGTCTTTGCTGGCCTGGACAGCGGAGGACAGGGAACGGATCTGCGCCGAGTCCGAGGCGCCCCCCGAGCCCGTGATGTTGGTGGTGGCCGAGGTGGTGACGCTGGAGCTGGTCGAGGCCGCCTTGGGGGAACTGCTGCAGGCGCTCAGCACCGCCCCGACGAGGAAGAGCCCGAGCAGGCCCGTGGTCCCGATGGCACCGCGCCGGCTCCGTGGGGACAGAGACGTTGCGGACGCGTCGGGCACGGCGGGCTCCTGTTCTTCAGAACGTCAGCGACCCGCTCCCGGGTAGCCGCCGCCACCGTAGTGGGCGTCGAGCGCGTCGTAGTCGATCATGAAACCGTTGCGGGGAAGGGTGTCGGTGAACTCGACCTGCTTGGGTTTCTTGTACGACGCGATGCGCTCGCGGCAGTGCTCGATGATCTCTTCGGCGGTGACGTGGTGGTCATCGCGCAGGACCACCACGGCGGTGACGTTCTGGCCCCAGGTGCGGTCGGGTACGCCGATCACCGCGGCGTCGGCCACAGCCGGGTGTTGCTTGAGGCACCCCTCGACCTCGCTGGGATAGATGTTCTCGGCCGCCGACTTGATGAGCCGCGTCTTGGGCCCGATGAATGTGAGGGATCCGTCGACCTCGACGCGTCCCAAGTCGTTGGTGTGGTGCCACCCCCCGGCCTGGCGCTGGTGGTTCAACTCGGGTCGGTTGAAGTACCCGTTCATCACCGTCGGGCCCCGCACGCCGATCTCCCCCGTCTCACCGGGGCCCAGCTCGGTGCCGTCGGGGTCGAGGGTGGTGATGCGCACGAACGGTGCGGGCCGGCCGCTCGATCCGATGCTGGGCTGCAGCGCGTTGAAGGTGGCGAGGCCCATGACCTCGGTCTGGCCGTAGCCGGCGGGCCGCTTCCCCCACGGGCTGTCGTCCACGGTGATCATCGCCGTCCACTCCGGCTTGCCGGGAAAGCCCCGCAGGGTCTTGAGGTCGAAGCGACCGTCGGCGTTGAGCTCGACGATCTGGTCCATGGTGGGGGGCATGATGAACCCGCCCGTGCAGCGCTCCTCGGCGATGAGACGGCACAGCTCCTCGGCGTCCACGCGCGGGGTGAACACGTTGTTCCCCCCCACGAGAAACGTGGCCAGGGTGGTCATGAAGGTGGCCACGTGGAACAGCGGGCCGCAGTTGAGGTACACGTAGTCCGCCCCCACGCCCTGGACCAGTGCGATGAGCGACCCTTGGACCACGAGGGCGCGGCTCGAGAGCAGGGCGCCGTTGGGGCTGCCGGTGAACGCCGCGGTGTACATCATGAGCACCGAGGCGCCCTCGTCGGTGTCGGCGGCGGGATCATGCTCGGCCCCGCCGGCCAGGAACGCTTCGTAGCCCCCGTCGCCCTCCACGTCGTGGCCAATCCACAACGCCTTGGACCCGCTGTCCTGGCGGGCCTGGCGCAGGGTGTCGCCGATCTCGGATTCCTGGAAGAAGACCACGGCAGGGTCGCTGTCCCCGATGACGAAGACGAACTCGGCCGCGCTCTGGCGCCAGTTGGCCGGGCAGAACACCGCCCCCAGCTTGGCCGCGGCCAGCAGTCCCTCGAGCAGCCGGTGGCAGTTCTGGCCCAACCACAACAGCCGGTCACCGGCGCCCACCCCCTGTGCCGCCAGCGCGTTGGCGAGCCGGTTGACCCGGATGTCGAGGGCCTTGTAGGTGAGCCGGTGCTCGCCACACACCGCCCCCATCGAGTCGGGGCGCGTCCCCACATGGGACCGCAGCACGTCGGCCAGGGTTAGGTCGTGCAGGGCGTCTTTCATGCTTTGTCTTTCATGCCTTGTCTTTCATGACTTGTGCGCTCACTCGTCGACCACCCGGGCCGCCTTGTACCCCGAACGGGGGATGGTCTCTCGGTCGAGCACCTCGATGACCACGTCGATGCCGAGCCGCTCCTGTAACGCCACCGCGCACTTGCGCGCCACCTCGGTGTCGTCGGCGGCGGCACCCGAGCCGCGCTCCACGCGCACCGTCACGGGGCGGGCCTCGTCCACGGGCCGGACCATCTGCCACTCGAGGGTGGGCTCGGTCACGTCGGGAACCCCGCGGAGGGCGGACTCCACCTCGTTGGCCTGAAAGCGCGTGCCTTGGACGGCAATGAGGTCTTTGAAGCGTCCTCCCCACAGGCCCCGGATGCTCGTCTCCCCGCACGGACACGGCTCGCGCAGGATGGCGCACGCCTCTTCGAGGTCGTAGCGCAGCAGCCCGTTGTCGCGGTCCAGCGTGGTCACCACGAGGTCACCCCACTCGCCGTCGGCGACCTCTTCGCCCGTGGCGGGGTCGACGGCCTGGACCACGCCCCAGTCCTCGTTGATGTGCGCCCCCGGGAGCTGGCCACAGGCCCCGCCCACGTACGCGTAGCACTCGGCTCCTGCGGTCATGAGGGGCATGCCCTTGCCCATGCCGAACCCCGGCATGCCCTTGAACTCGAGCCCGGCGTCTTTGGGGTCGATGCCCAGCTTGGCGGCCACCTCGAAGAACCTGCCCGTCGAGAACCCCATGAAGGGGATGTCGGGCTTCACCCGGGTCCAGAAGCGCAGGCCCTGCTCGGCCGCCTCGTCGGTGTCGGGAGGCGGGACCCAGATGTTGAGCATCCCGAAGTACTCGTAGGACCCCGACAACATGGGGCCCCCGCCGTAGAGATAGGCAGGATGGGCGTGGGTGGCGATCATCCCGGGCCGGTAGCCGAGACGCCACCACGTCCGGGCCGAGGATTCGTACTCGATCCAGATGTCGCGCCGCGTCCACAGCGAGATGGTGGGTGTGCCCGTCGTCCCCGTCGACGTCCCCACGCGGACCGCGGCGCGGGGATCGGTGAACCGGTACTGGCCGAAGGGCGGGTCCGCCGCCTCGGAGTCGCGCAGGTCCTGCTTCATCGTGAGCGGCACGTGCCGGAGGTCGTCGACCGTCTTCACGTCCTCGGGTGCCCCGATGCCCGCGGCGACGAGCTTGTCCCTGAACAGCGGGACGGGGTTGTCGAAGACCTTGCGCAGCAAGGTGCCGAGGCGCTCGTTCTGCAGCGCCCGCATCTTCTCGGGGTCCATGGTCTGGACGTCTGGGTCCCAGTACTTCTGTGCGGGGTCCCGGGGCGGGGGCCCCAGGACCTCAGGTCCGTAGCTCGGCATGGTCCCTCCCTGTGTGTGTCACTGGCGCGGCAGGCCGAGCACGCGCTCGGCGATGATGTTGCGCTGGATCTCCGACGTCCCCCCGGCGATGGTGCCGGCGAAGCTCTGCAACCAGTGGATCAGCCAGGCCTCGCTCTCGCCCCGGCCCACTGAGGGTGCCTCGTGACGCGACAGGTCGAGACCGGTGGCGCCCAGCGCCTCGCCCACGTCGAGGGCGAGGCCGCGGCGCAGTTCGCTCCCCAGGAGCTTGAGGACCGAGTGCTCGGAGGGCTTGGCGCCCTTGGCGAATTTGGCGAACCCCCGGTAGCCCAGCAGCTTGAGGGCCTGGGTCTGCATGTAGGCGCGCGCCACGGTGGTGCGAAAGGCAGGGTCGTCGGCCAGCAGACGCCCCCCGGGCAGCGGGGTGGTGGCGGTGGTGACGACGCGCTCGAGGATCTTCTCGGTGCCGGTGGCCTCGTTGATCCACAGCATCCCCCGCTCGTGCGCCAGCGAGCCGCCCGCCACCGACCAGCCGTGGTGCAGTTCGCCCACGAGGTTCTCGGCCGGGACCTCCACGTCGGTGAAGAAGACCTCGTTGAAGTCGGCATGCTCGCTGTCGGTGAGCTCGGCGATGGGCCGGGTCTGGATGCCCGGGGTCTTCATGTCGATGATGAGGACGCTGATGCCGGCGTGCTTGGAGGCCTCGGGATCGGTGCGGACGAAGCAGAAGCAGTAGTCCGAGTGATGGGCGCCCGAGGTCCACACCTTCTGGCCGTTCACGACGAAACGGTCCCCGTGCAGCTCGGCCCGGGTGCGCAGGCCGGCCAGGTCGCTGCCGGCGTTGGGCTCGCTCATGCCCAGGCACCAGCTGATCTCGGCGCGCAGCGTGGGCAGCGCGTAGCGCGCCTTCTGCTCCTCGGTGCCCCAGTCCAGGATCGACGGGGTGATGATCGACAGGCCCTGGGGGTTGCAGCTTCGGGGCACGCCCAGGCGCGCCAGCTCCTCGAAGTACACCATCTGCTGGACCGGGGTGGCGTTGCGACCCCCGTACTCAGGGGGCCAGCCCGGCACGAGCCAGCCGTTCTCGAAGAGCTTGCGCTGCCAGGCCCGGGCCCATTCGGGGATGTGCGCCGAGGACCGGACCCGCTCGGCGCGCTCGGAGGACGGGGGGAGATTCGCCTCCATCCAGGCGCGGAGCTCCCGGCGAAACTCCTCGGTCTGCTCGTCGTAGTGCAGGCGCACGACGGGATCGTAGCTGCCTGACGTTCGTGTCAGCTAAAGGGCGGCGGCCCTTTCGGACGCTGCGGCCCTCCGAGACGCCGAGGCCCCTACGACAGGCCGCGGCCCCTACGACAGGCCGCGGGTGAGGAGCATGCAGCCGGCGATGGGCCCGCCCCCCGCCGCCACCGCCGCCACCTCGGGCCTGACCGGGACCTGGCGTTCGCCACCCTCGCCGCGCAGTTGCACACAGGCTTCATGCAGCATCCCGAAGCCGTGCAACCGACCGGCCGAGAGCTGGCCCCCGCTGGTGTTGAGCGGTATCTGCCCGTCGAGCGCGATGCGAGTGCCACCGTCGACGAAGGGCCCACTCTCGCCCTTGGCACACAGCCCGAGCTCCTCCAGCCACACCATGGTGAGGATGCTGAAGCCGTCGTAGAGCTCGGCGACGTCGACGTCGGACGGCCGCAACTCGGTGCGGGCCCACATGCTGGCCGCCGCGTCGCGGGCCGAGAACGTGGTCATGTCGTCGAACTGGTCCCAGCTGGGACGGCCCCGCAACGCCGTGCCGATGGCGTTGACATGGCACGCCGTGTTGGGAGTGTCCAAGGCATAGTCGACATGCGATACCACTACCGCCGTGGAGCCGTCACAGGGCGCGTCGCAGTCGTAGAGGCACAACGGCGTGGAGATCATGCGCGCCGCCAGGTAGTCGTCGAGCGACATGGGGTCGCGGTAGATCGCCTTGGGGTTGCGCGCCGCGTTGCGCCGGCCGTTGAGGGCGATCCACGCCAGCTGCTCCCGGGTGAGCCCGTACTCGAACATGCGCCGCTGGGCGATCATCGCCAACCAGTTCGCGGCGGACACGGCGCCATAGGGGAGCGTCCACTGCATCACGCCCGAGAAGCGCGGGATGCCCCGGCCGCCGCCCATGGCGCCGATCCCCTGGCGCCCGCCCTCTCCCTGGGCCGAGGACTCGGTCACGGTGCGGTACACGAGTACGTGGCGCGCCAGTCCCGCTGCCACGGCCAGGCAGGCGGCGAAGACGGCCCGGAGCTGCCCCGGTCCCTCGAGCCCGCCATCGTGCCAGTTGAGCTTCAGGCGCAAGGCGTCTTGCACCTCGGGCGTGGACGGCCCGGCGAAGCCACCCGTGCCGATTCCCGCCCCGGGGAAGGTGGCCAGCCCGTCGATGTCGTCGCGGGTGAGCCCGGCGTCGGCGATGGCCTGCAGGCAGGCGTCGACGGTGAGGTCGAGCTCGCCCCGCCCGAGGCGGCGCCCCACGTCGGACTGGCCGATGCCCGAGATGATGGACCTGCGCTCGAGGAGCTCGGGCGGGCTCATGGGCGCAGCTCCGGAGCCGGCTTGAACAGCGGAAGCCACACGTCCTCGGCCTGTTCGAAGGTCACGTCGACCGCCATGCCGATGTGGACGTCGTCGGGCGCGCAGTCCACCACGTTCGTGGTCAGGCGGACGTCGTCCTGCTCGGCGATGGTGACCAGCCCGATCACGTAGGGGTCGGACCCCGGGATCCACTGCTGGTGGTTCACCGTGAACGAGTGCACGACGCCGGTGCCGCTCACCGGTTCGGGAACCAGAGAGCCCTCGAGGCAGTAGGGGCAGCGCGGCACGGGGGGGTGCACATAGTGCCGGCACGCCGTGCACCGGAGGAACCGCAGGTGCCCGTCCTCACCCGATGTCCAGAAGAACCGGTTGGTGTCGTCGAGTCGGGGCAGGACGCGCACGGCCGGGCCGCGCGCAGCTCCGGATGGGGTCATGCGCGGTCCATGCGCAGACTCAGGGTGTCGAGGCAGCGATTCGGGCGGGGATTCGGGCTGGGATTCGGGCTGGGATTCGGGCGGCAGGTCACGGGGCGAGATGCTACGCCACGGTGGACGAACCTGACGGCGCCGTCAGACTCGTGGAGCTACGCTCGGCGCGCCGGCCATGCCCTGCACCAGGGATCGGGCGCCAGGGATTCGGCCCAGGAGGGACGTCGATGACGCCGACCACCAGTCTCGAAGGTCGCCGGGTGCTCGTCGTCGGCGCCTCGTCGGGTATCGGCCGGGCCCTGGCCTTCGGTGCGGGAGCGGCGGGGGCGCATGTGGCGCTGGCCGCCCGTCGCCTGGGCCTGGTCGAGGAGGTGGCGGAGGAGATCCGTGTCGCCGGGGGTGACGCTCGGGCCTGGAGCTGCGACGTCACCGAGGAGGCCCAGTGTGCGCGCCTGGTGGCCGAGGCCGCGGCGTGGATGGGTGGGGTCGACGTGGTGCTGTACATGGCCGGCAGCTCGCCGCTGGTCCGGGTGGTCGACGCGTCGGCGTCGCTGTGGCACGAGATGTTGGCCACCAACGTGGTGGGGGCGGCGGCGGTCGTGCGGGGCGCCCTCGAGCACCTGCGGCGCGCCGAGCACCCCGTCGTCGTCGTGACCACCCATTCGATGGGCAACCCGTGGCCCTGGCTGGGGGTCTACGGCACCACCAAGGCGGCCCTGGCAGAGTTGGCCCGGGCGCTGCGATCCGAGGAGCCCGACCTGCGGGTGCTGTGCGTGGCCGTGGGGAACACGGCGTCGTCGTTCGCAGACAACTGGGACCCCGAGGTGGCGGGGCAGGCCTTCGAGCAGTGGGCGGCCGACGGGCTGTTGCGCTACGAGGTGCTGCAGTGCGACGAGATGGCAGACGCCATCCTGGCGGCGGTGCTCGACCCCGGCGCCCCCGACGAACTGCTCATCGCCGGCACCGAGGTGTAGGAGCCGACGTCCGGGAACAAAGCAGTCAAGGAGACAGCGGTCAGGGAGACCGCGGTCAGGGAGGCGCAGCGGTCAGGGAGACGGGGCATCGGCCACGAGCGAGCCGAGCGCCTTCCGGTCGATCTTCTCCATGGCGGTGCGGGGCAGCTCGTCGACGAGGACAAGAGCCTGGGGCAGCTTGTAGGCGGCCAGTCGGCCCCGGGCGTGGTCACGAAGCGCATCGAGCGACGGCGCGTCGCCGATGTGGCGGGGGACGACGACGGCCACGCCGATCTCGCCCATGACGGGGTCGGGGCGCGGGATCACCGCCACGTGGGCGACGCCGGGATGGTCGGCGAGGACGTTCTCCACCTCCAGGGGGTAGACGTTGTAGCCCCCCCGCACGTACATCTCCTTGGAGCGCCCCGACAGGTGCAGCCGCCCGCGCTCGTCGACGAAGCCGAGGTCCCCGGTGCGCACGGATCCGTCGGCGGTGAAGACCGCCGCCGTGGCCTCGGGGTCACGCCAGTAGCCGCGCATCACCGCCGGCGAACGCAGACACACGTGGCCGAGCTCGCCGGGCGCCAGGGGCCCGTCGTCGTCGGAGCGGATGGTGAGCTCGACACCCTTGCGGGCCCGTCCCACCGTCTCCTCGGCGTCCTCGGGAGGATCGTCGGGCGCGGTCCCCACCCCGACCCCCGCTTCGGTGCAGGTGTAGCGGACCACCACGGGCACGCCGAAGCCCGCCCGCGCCTCGCGCACCAGGGCGGCGGTGGAGGGCCCTCCCCCCATGGCGATCATGCGCACGCTGGTGGTGTCGGTGGACTCGAAGCGGTCATGGCGGAGCATGAGCGCCACCTGGGTGGGGATGCCCCCGAGCGTGGTGACGCGGTGACGCTGCACCATCTCGAGCGCGTCGCCGGCGGACCACCGCCCCATCATGAACGTGGTCCCTCCCCCGCGCAGGGCCTGGGGCAGCTTGGTCATGTAGCCCAGGTGGGCGAACGACGTGGACGACAGGCCCCGGCCGCCGTTCCCCCAGCGGCCGCCCCCGTCGATGTCGCCGATCGCCTCGAGCTGGCGCCAGGTGAACACTGCACCCTTGGGCTCCCCGGTTGTTCCCGACGTGAACACCACGGCCACAGGTCGGTCCGGGTCCGGGTCGGGAGACGGCGCCGACGGCGCGGGGTCCCCCGCACCGGCCCGCAGCTCGCCGAGCATCGAGTCCTCCGCGGCGTCGGTGTCCACCTCCACCACGTCACCGACCTCGGCCACCTCCCCGACGGCGGTGTCGAGGGCGAGGGCAGGGGAGGTGACCACGAGGCGGGGCCGGGCCACGGCCAGACAGCGGCGCCGCTCGGGTGGAGACAGGCGGTCGTTGACCCCGGCGGTGACCGCACCGATCCGGGCGGCCGCGGCGTAGACGACGGCGTAGGCCGGTCCCGAGGGGAGCACGAGGCCGACGACATCGTCAGGGCGGACTCCCCGGGCATAGAGGCCCGACGCCACCTCGGCCGACAGTCGGTGAAGCGCCGCGTACGAGAGCACCCCCCTTTCGGGGGTGACGTACAGCGGGGTATCGCCGTAGCGGGCCGCAGCTTCGCCGATCACGTCATGGAGCACGGTTCACCGCACCCCACGGCGCGGCGCGGGCAACCGGTAGAGCGCCGACGCGTTGGCACCCAGGATCTTTCGCTGCACGTCGGGCGCCAATGGGGTCAAGGTGCGGCGCAACGTGGACAGCGCTCCCGGGAACGTGGCGTCGTGGTGCGGATAGTCCGACCCCCACACGATGCGCTGCTCGCCGATGAACGGTGTGAGGGCGGGAAGGGTGTGCTCGTCGATCTCGTAGCTGATCCAGCACTGTCGGGCGAAGTACTCACTGGGCTTGAGGCGCAGGTCGGGGCAGAAGCCGCCGAAGCTCTTGGCCTGCTCGTCGAGGCGCTCCAACCAGAACGGCACCCAACCGCCGCTCGACTCCAGGAAGACCACGCGTAGCGACGGATGGCGTTCGAGGACTCCGAAGGCGATGAGCTGGGCGCACGCCAGCATCTCCTCGAAGCTGTGGGACACGGCGTGCAGCACCAAGGGGTTGAAGGGCCGGTCGGAGCCGAGGGTGGGGACGATCACCGAGCTCCCCTCGTGGATCGCCACCGGCATCCCGGCCTCTTCGGCCGCGTCCCACACGGGCTCGTAGACGCGATCCGACAGCGATCGCCCGCAGCACGGGTTGGGTCGCACGAACGCGGCCACGAAGCCGAGCTCGCCGCGTGCCCGCTGCAACTCGGCCACCGCCGCGTCAGGGTCCTGCATGGGGATCATGGCCGCCCCGAACAGCCGGGTCGGGTCGGCGGCGCAGTACGAGGCCAACCAGTCGTTGTAGGCGCGGGCGATGGGCACCGCGGCGCGGGGGTCGTCCAGGGCCCAGAAGTACAGCCCGATGGACGGGAACAGCACCGCCTGGTCGATTCCTTCGTCGTCCATGTCGGCCAGCCGCGCCCGCGGGTCCGAACCCCCGGGGTGGGCCCGGTCGAGAGGGAGGAACGACGTCGGGTCCGAGAACCGGGCCCCCGGTGTCGCCAGCGTGCCCAGCGGCACGGCCAGGATCTCGGTGCCGTCCACCACCACGTGCTCGTATCCATGAGCGTCGAGGGTGATCACGGGCCGGTACGGCTCGGGGACCCCTGCCCACGCCTGGCGGGGCTCCACCACGTGTCCGTCGGCGTCCACCACCAGGTCGGGCTCGGTGGTCACGACACCCCGGGAGGGGCACCACCGCGCCCTGGGGGGATGCGCCAGTCGTCGGCGGGGGGCATGGGGTGGCGGAACAGCCGCGCCGCGTTGCCCGCCGCCATCATGCGCAACTCGTCCTCGGGGATGTGTCCCAGGGTCTTGTCCAAGACGAGTTGGGTGTCGGGCCAGGTGGAGTCGGCGTGCGGGTAGTCGCTCTCGACCATGATGTGGTCGACCCCGATGCGATGGCGCAACTCGATCGTCGACGGGTCGTCGATCGTGCAGAACCAGAAGTTGCGACGCAGCACGTCGCTGGGCCGGAGCTCGGACGGCCACGAGGTGCTCTCCGATCCCGAGGCGGAGTGCTCGAGCACGTAGTCGGCCCGGTCGAGCAGCATGGGCACCCACCCGATCCCCCCTTCGGACATCGCCACGGCCAACCCGGGGAAGCGAAGGGGCACACCCGACCACAGCCACTCGGCCGCCGCCAGCAGCGCGTTGACGGGGAACAGGGTGGGGAAGAGCTCGAAGGGCGGGTCGGGCGACGGCAACGGGGCCCACCCCGAGGCACCGGTGTGGAGGCAGACGACGGTCGAGGTCTCCTCGCAGGCCGCGAAGAACGGGTCCCAGTCACCCGAGAAGATCGAGGGCACGCCCAGTCGGGCCGGGAACTCCGGGAAGCTCACCGCTTTGAACCCGAGCTCGGCGT
>Ga0208849_1001929_pt1 | contig 12518 bp, 11 predicted proteins | sample NGESurdeep072012_10_FD_184470 | JGI IMG/M metagenome (GOLD analysis project Ga0208849, IMG submission 184470) | Arctic peat soil microbial communities from Barrow, Alaska - NGEE Surface sample 53-3 deep-072012 (SPAdes) | ecosystem: Environmental > Terrestrial > Soil > Wetlands > Peat ...
CGAGACGGTCGTCGAGCACCCCGAGCACCACCGCCGCGGCCAGGGGCGCGATCACCGCCGGGTGCCCGGCAGCGGCACCCACCAGCGCGGCCAGGAACACGGCCACCCCTCCCAGGTACGGCACCGGGGCGGACTGGGGCTTGAGCGGTCCGGGTCGATCGACGACACCGACACGGGTCGCCACCGCCATGGCCACAGGCGTGAGGACGACGGCGAGGGCGAATGCGGCGCCACCCACCACGACGAGGCGCGTCACGGGCGGGGACCGGTGTCGGGCGGAGCGGTGCTCGGGACGCCGCGCTCCATGAGCAGCGACGGGGTGCCCCGGTGCATCTCGAGGGTCCGCGCCGGGCGGAAGCCGGCATGGCCGTACATGGCGATGGCGGGCGCGTTGTCGGAGCCGACCACGACGTGCGCCGAGTTGTGCCCGCGCCGCTCGAGCTGCACGATGAATTCCTCGACGAGCAGTTGGCCCACGTGTCGACCCCTCCAGCGCGGGTCGACGGCGACCGCCAACAGCTCCCCGCCGGCGGGCTGGTCGGCGTCTCGTCCGTGACGGAGGGTCTCGAGGACACTCGGCACCGCCGTGAGCAGACGCAGGGGAGCGCTCAGCGCAGCCACCACACTGTCGCGCAAGAGGAAACTCCGGTACAGGCCTCCGACATCCACCGAGCCCGCGATGAACCCGATGGGGGATCCCTCCGCCTCGGCCATCACGAGGAACGATCCCTCGGCGCGCGCGATGCGGCCGTACAGGAGGGTGAGGAACCGAGCCCCGAGGCTCGAGAGGAAACCCTCCGAGATGAGTCGGGCGTGCAGGGTTGCCGCCGACGTTGCGTCGGGCAGGGTCCCCAGGCGCACCGACACGGGGCTCGCGTCGGGCCCGTCGTCGGCCGGACCAACCCCATTGCCACGCATCGTCGTCCCTCTCCCCACGATGCGCGAAAGCTGGTCGCGCCCCGTAAGGGGCCGAAGTCTAGGTCCGGCCCCGTGCCAATTGGGACGCCATGAGGCGCGCCTGGAGCCCAGGGTCGCGACGGCGCCGCCCCACCTTCACGGCGCCCAAGCTCGATGCGAGCAGTCCCGCCACCACGACGGCATCTCGGGTCGACCGGCCGCGCCCGGGAAGCAGACCACGAAGCATGGCGCCACGCCCGCCCTCGTATCCGGCCAGCACCGTCTCGTGGAAGAGCCGGCACGAGTCCGACATCGAAGCTCCGTGTTTCGCCACGAAGTTGCGGCGACCGGTCACCTGGGCCTCGGCGGTGCGCGTGACCCGGCTGCCCCGGTGTTGGGTGTAGAGGTAGCCGACGTGCGGCAAGGTCCGCACCTGGCCGTCGTGCGCGCACCGCAGCCACAGGTCCCAGTCCTCACCTGTGGGCAGGGCGGGGTCGAAGGTAACGGCGAAGCTGAGCGCGCCACGACGCAGCACGGCGAAGGGCAGCGCCACGAAGTTCTGCCACAGCAGCTGGTCGCGGCCGTACTGGAGGGGACCGCGGAACACCGCCGCACCTCCGGTGTCGGCGTGCAGCACCACGTGCCACGATGAGGCCGCCACCACGTCGGGATGCTCGGCCAGGAACTCGACGATCACCGCACCCACGCCCGGGAACCAGGCGTCGTCGTCGTCGCAGAACGCCACCAGCTCGCCTTGTGCCAGTTCCAGGCCCCGGTTACGGGCGACGCAGGGGCCGACGGTCGTGCCGGTACGCACCACGCGGACCCGGGCGTCCTGCGCCGCCAGGCGGTCCAGCACGTTGGCGGTGTCGTCAGAGGAATCGTCGTCGACGATGACGAGCTCGAGGCCGTCGACATCCTGGGCCAGGACCGACCATGCCGCCCGACCGAGCTCACGGGCGCGGTTGTGCGTCGGCATGACCACGCTCAAGAGGGGCGACACGACCTGGCCAGCATATCCGGCGCCGCCCGGGGACCGAGGCGCCACGAGGGGGTGAGCGCGGCGTCAGCGGCGACGCGACACTCGGTCGCGGATCGCGACATACCGCTGTCGGGCCCGCCAGAACGGGCTCGCCTGCATGGACGCCACCTGCAGGCGGGCCTGCTCGAGCTCGCCGTTGAGCGCAACCTGTTCGCGGCGCAGTCGGGTGACGAGATCGGCGATGGCTCCCGGGGGCTCCGGTGTGTCGGTGCGCGGCAGGGCGGGGGGCACGGGGTCGTCGCGCTCCGCCCCGGCGTCGAGCAACCAGGATCCGACCGACGACAGGTTGGTGTGGATGGGAAGGAGGCTTTCCCATTTGCGCGCCAGCACCCGCTCGCTCTGGCGGTAGTGCCACGGGACCCGACCGGTCAGGGAATTGTGGTGGCAGGGCGCGTCGAACACGACCACCCGGAGATCGCGTTGTTGGGCCTGGAGCGCCAGGTCGGTGCCGTACAGATGCCACCCTAGGGTGCTGTCCACGCGCAGGGGGGTGTGGCGCGGCACCACCATGAGCAGCTCGTCGAGGCCGTCCACATCGGCGGGGAGGGCCCGGTGCGAGAGCAGGCGGTCCCGGTGCACCACCCGGCCTATGGCGTCGAAGGCCACCGTGCGGTCGAGGACCCCGAACACGCCGCCGATCCCGATGGGGCCGCCCTGGCGCTGCGCCAGCCGCCACTGCGCCACCATGCGTTGCGGCCACCCCTCGGGTAGGTACACGTCCTGATGGACGAGCACGACCAACTCATGCCGGGCTTGCTCGATCCCCGCGTTCAGTCCCTCCGCCGCGGAAGCACATCCGCGAAAGACGAGGAGCTCGTGCGGGCTGTCGTCCTGCAGACATGGCGAGCGGCGCAAGTTGGCGTCGAGCTGGGCGTCGTCGTTGATACAGGCCACGAACGTGAGGGGGACCTCGTCGGCGGGTTCGGGGTCGGGCAGTGGTGTCCCGCGCACGATTAACGTGGCCGTGCCCAGATCACGCTCCGCATCGGCGGCACCCACACCGAGGAGCTCGAACAGCGCCGCACCCGCCACCGCCACGGGAGCGCCGCCGACGTCCTCGATCCTTCCCACCGTGTCGGGCGCGTAGCGCGCGTCCAGGAGCAACTGCATGATGCTCGCCGAGGTGACGAGCCGCCGGTACGACGGGTCGAGCGGCGTGCCCGGGATGTAGGGGAACATTCCCCGGAGGAGCCCCGAGACCACACCGTGGTGTTGGATGTTCGGCGCCGAACACACGATGGTGCCCGACGCCGACAGCAACCCTCGGTGTCGTTGCAATGTGGCCAGGGGATCGTCGACCTGGAGGAGCACGTCGGCGTACACGATGCAGTCGACGGAACCCGGTTCGAGCGGAAGGACGTCCCGGTCGAGATCGAGCTCGTCGTAGCGGTCCAGACCGTCCGAGGGCACAGGGCCCGCGGCGCCGGCCGTGCCCACGCCATACACCACCGGCGCCGGGTGGCGCTGCTTGAGCGTCGTCGCCAACCAGCCGGCACCTTGGCCGATCTGCAGCACCGTCCTGGCCGTGACCGGGACCGCCTCCGCCACGCGCTCGTGCCGCATCCGATCGAGGCTACCGCCCGTGCATCTGGCCCCGTCCTATAGGTTTGCTCGACAGCGACTCCTGAGAGGCTGCGAACGCGCGTTGGCCACGACCGTGGAACGAGGAATGCCTCGAGGCCCGTGGGTGCTCGTGGTGGGCATGCACCGCAGCGGCACCTCGGCACTGACCGGTGCCCTCGGTCGGCTCGGCCTCGCCCTGCCTGCGGGCGACGACTTGGTCACGGGACGCTACGACAATCCCGTCCACTACGAGAGCCGGGCCCTCAACGATCTCGACGACGCCATCCTCGGTGCCCTGGGAGGGAGCTGGAGTGCTCCGCCCACCCCCGCTCCCGGGTGGGAATCATCCCCCGCCGTCCTCGGCGTCACCGCCGGCGCCGCCCGGTGTGCCCGGCGGGCCTTCCCCGGCGCCGGCCCCGTGGTGTGGAAGGACCCTCGATTGTGCCTCCTCCTGCCCGCGTGGCGGTCCTTGCTCCCGGCGCCGATCGTCACCATCCTGCTCTGGCGTCAACCGCTGGCGGTGGCCCGGTCACTGAGGGCGAGGCAGGGGTTTCCCCCCAGCCTCGGCCTGGCTCTGTGGGAGCGCTATACCCGCGCCGCCTTGACGGGCCTCTCCGGCCACCCCGGCTACGTCATGTCCTACGAGGAATTGCTGGCCGACCCCGGCGCCGCGCTCGGCCCCTTGGCCCGATGGTTGCACGGCCCCGGACGCGTGCCGCTGGCCGTCGACGACGACATGGTGTCGGCCGCGGCGTCCTCGGTGACGGGGGGATCGGCCGGCCATGGCGACGGTGAGCTTCCCGAGGTGATCATCAGCGCGGTGGAGACCTTGCAGGCGCTGTCGGGACCCCACGACGCATTGCCCGCGCACTCCGGGGTCGATCCTCCTTCGTGGATGGCCGACGTCATCGCCCAGCGCCACGAGTACGAGGAGCTCTACGCCCGGTATATGCGCTATGTCCGGTTGCGGCGCAAGATCCCCTTCCTGGGAGGACGCTGAGGGCGCAGCACGTCGTCCCACAGTGATTCGAAATGGCGGACCATGTCGTCGACCCCGTGGCGTTGTGCCGCGCCGGCTGCGGCGGTCCCGAGGCGGTCGCGCTGTGCGGGGTCGTCGAGGAGGCGCCGCACCGTGGCCGTCAGCTGGTCGACGTTGCCCGGTTCCACCAGGGACCCGCTGATCCCGTCCTCGATGAGCAGCCGGGGCCCGTCGGTCGCCGCCGCCACCACGGGCCTGCCCGCCGCCATGGCCTCCAACACCGCCAGACCGAACGATTCCGCGTGCGACGGGTGCACGACGATGTCGGACCCGGCTACGAGATCGTCCTTGCGCGGGGGACGCACGTCGCCCGGGATGATGAGCCGCTCACCCAGGTCGTACCGGGCCACAAGGTCCTGGAGCCGGCGCCAGTAGGCGGAGCCCTTGTCGGCGGGCCCGCACATGACGCCGTAGAGGTTCGGGTAGTCGGGGGCCAGGCGTCCGAGGCACTCGACGAAGTCGGCCTGTCCCTTCATCGGACCGACGCGGGCGAACATCGACAGCACGAGCGCGTCACCAGGGATCCCGAAGGCGCCGCGACCCCGCTCGGGGTCACCGCTCCGGCATTGCTCGAGGTCGACGCCGGGCGAGACCACCGACCAGGGCACGCCGGGGAAGGGCATGGTGCGCCGGCGCGCCCCCGTCGAGGTGTAGACGATGTGAGCCGGGGGGACCAGGCGCAGGGCCCGCGCCACGGCACGCTCCGACCGGGCCCGGGGCTGCAGCGGGGAGTGGATGTGCCAGATCACCGGCGTTCCCGTCACGCGGCCGGCCAAGCTGGCATAGAGCAGCGCCGAATTCTCGCTGGCGTGGATGAGCCCGACATGCTCGGTGCGGGCCACCCGTCGCAGGCCGAGGACCAAGGTGGCGAGGTTGCCTGGCGAGCGCAGCCGCGATCGCGGGAAGCTGTACGCGGCGGTCCCGGCCTGGCGCACGAGCTCGGGCCACCGCCCCGGCGACAGACAGGCCAGGACCGGGATGAACCGCTCCCGTTCGACGCGCCGGATGATCTCGTTCAGGACCGTGGAGGCCCCGCCCAGGTCCTCGTATCCCGAGCTGTCCACCAGCAGGACGTGCACAGGGGCGCCCGGCGTCACGGGGTGTCACCACCCAGGGCGGGGACGTGGTGCCGGCGCTCGGGGATCATGGCGCGGGCTCGGGCCTGGCGGGCCGGGCCCGAGGCGTACAGGCGGGCCAGGCGGAGCGAAGACCGTCGCCGTGGGCCCCTCGACACCGCCGCCCGGCGCAGCGCGGTGAGGACCGTCGCCGCCCGGTAGGAGTGCCACCCTGTCGATCCGTGCCATTTCCGCACGTAGGTCTCGACCCCGGCGTGGAACCGCACCTCTCGGCGGCCGGGGTCGTCGTCGGTCGCTGCCCCCACGTGGGTGGCCGAGGCATCGGGGCAGTACGACACCGTCCATCCCCGCCGGGTGGCGCGTCGCTCCCAGTCGGCCTCCTCGGCGTAGAGGAAGAACCCCTCGTCGAGCCCACCCACGTCGACGAGGGCGTCCCCGCGCACGAGCAGCACCGAAGCGATGACGTATCCCCATCCCTGGATGCGCCGTCCCAACCCCATGGCCTCGGTCCACGCCCGGGCGGGGGTGGGAAAGGGCCAACACACCGGGGAGGGCCGGTCCGAGCCGGGCCGGTGCTGGGCGGGCGCCACGCAGGCGACGGCGGCCCCGGCGTGCAACGCCAGGCGCAGTTGCTGCACCGCCTCGGGAGTGACGACGGCGTCGGGGTTGAGGAGCAAGACGTCGGCGCCCCGTAGTTCGATGCTCCCGAGCCCCCGGTTGACCGCCGCCGCGAACCCCAGGTTCTCCCCGGCGTCGAGGTACTCGGCCCCGGCGCGCGTCGCCACGTCACGCGTGCCCGCCGATGACGAGTTGTCCACCACCACCACCGGGTAGGCACTCCCGAGGCCCTCGAGGCAGCGGCCCAGCGCGTGGGGGTCGCCGTAGGCGACGACGAGGACGTGGGTCGGGTCCACGGCGTTGTTCACCGGTAGCGCCGCATGACCGCCGCCAGTTGAGCGGCGATCACCGGCACGGAGAAGGCCCGCTGCGCCAGGGCGCGGCCGTTGCGACCGAGCGATCGCGCCGCCTCGCGGTCTCGGTACAGGGTGAGCAGCGCCTCGACCCACTCCTCCTCGGTGGTGGCGGGGAGGCCCACGTCGGCCATGGCCAGAACCTCGGTGTTCATGCCCACGGGCGACACCACGGCCGGGACGCCACAGGCCAGGTACTGCAGCATCTTGAACGCGCACTTGCCCTTGGCCCAGTCACCGCCGGTCAGTGGCATCAATCCCACGTCGAACCGCTGAATGGCCGTCGCTTCGGTGGCGGGGCTCCACCGCACGAGCTCGACCCGGTCGCCGGGGATGCCGGGGAGATCGATGACGGCGTCGGCCATGACGACGAGGCGGGCCTCGGGCACCGCGGAGAGGAAGCGCCCGATGGCCGGCGCCACGGCCCGCAGGTACCGGAAGCTCGAGCCCGATCCCGTCCACCCCAGCACGAACCCGTCGTGGGCCTCTGTGGCCGGGGTGAAGCGCTCGGTGTCGATCGCCGTCCACACCCGTTCCACCGCCGGGGCGCTGTCCCCGAACCAGTCCGCCAGGAAGTCGTTGCCGGCCACGACACACCGGGCCCGACGCGCCACCGCGCGCGTCGCCCGTTCGTGTCCCGGGGACAAGAGCCAGATGGCATCGTCCACATCGAAGAGCACGGGCCGGTGCAGCAGGGGCTCCAACGTGCGATGGCCGGGAAGGATCTCCCGTTCGAGCCACGTGAGATCGGCGCGCCACGAGCGCGCCGCGGCGGGAAGGCGCGTCGCCAACTTGGCCCCGTCCAGGACAAGGCGTGCCCCTGGTCGCACGACGGAGTGGCGTGCCCAGGGACCGGGCACCGACGCGTACTTCGAGATGCGCGGCGGGCGGGCCGAGACGTCGATCCCGAGCCGGCGCAGCGGCTCGACGTGCTGCAGGACGCGGAAGCGGCTCGACGCCGCCAACCGGCCCGACACGACCGCCTCGACGCGCACGTCCGGGGCCACGGGCCCGGCGGGGACAGCGGGGTCTCGGGCGGTCATGGCCGACGTGACGCGCCGACGTTGCGCCGGAGGGTCGACTCGAGCCGTTGTCCGGGCAGGGAGAACCGCACCGACGACAGCGCGTGCAGCCGCGTCCAGCCGTCTTCTTCCTCCGGGGCGGTGGAGTGGCCCAGGCCCAAGCGCAGCAATCGACTCAACAGGGTGCGTCCGGCCAGCAACTCGGTGCGGGTCTGATCGCGCAGGATGGGGCCCATAACCACGTTCCACAGCACGACGGTGATGGGGGAGGCCTCGAGCAGACGACGCGGGGACTCGAGCCGGGAGAAGAACCGGCGCCACTCGTACCACGGCACCGGCGCCACGCGCTCCATGGGGAGCGCCTTCCACCGCAGGCGCCGGGCCAGCTCCCACGTCACGTCCTGGGCCAGCGCCGGGTAGGGGAGGTCGGTCCAGTCGGTGCGCCGGGACAGCGCCTTGTCCTGTCCTTCGACCCAGGCGTCGACGAACGCCGTTCCCGGGGCAGCGGCGCACAGACCACCGAAGAAACGCCCGAATTCCTTGCCGAAGCACACCATGCCCGTGTCATCGAGCTCGTCGAGCAGCTGGGTGAGCGGCGACAGCGCCACGGTGTCGACGTCGATCCAGATGCCGCCGTAGCGCTGCAGAAGGCGCGAGCGGACGTAATCGGAACGGAAATTCGGTGCCGGCAACGACTCCCACCGCTCGACATCGAGGTCGGGGAGCCACGTCACGGCGTCGTGGCGGGACAACACCCGCAGCTCCAAGGGCGCCACGTGACGTTCGATGGTGTCGACGCACAGGTCCAGATATTCCGAGCGACGCGCTCGCCGATGGTTCTCCCAGTACGCCCACACCACCGCGGCGGGCTCGGTGCTCATCGGCGGGTCCCCGACGAGGCGATCGATATGCTCGCCCCGTGCAGCTCGGCATCCTGTTCTGGTTCTATCGCGATGTCGTGGTGTGCGAGAACCGCCTCCGGCTGTTGCGGCACCGCAACCCCGGTGTTCCCGTGTACGGGCTCTACGGCGGCCCCCGACACGACGAGCACCGCTTCGCCACCGCACTGGGACCGCTCCTCGACGACTTCTGGGCGTACCCCGAGGACCGGGACGAGGCCTACAAGTGGCGCCATGGCGACATCATGTTGAGCCGCTGGTTCACCGGTCGCGGCGAGACCCTCGCCTGGGACTCGGTGTTCCTGGCCCAATGGGACGTGGTCGTGGTGTCGCCCATCGAGAAGCTGCTCCCCCCGATGGGTGTGGGCGACATGCTCATCTCGGGGGTACGGCCGATCCGCGAGGTCGAGGCGTGGTGGCAGTGGATGCGGGGCGACGCCCACCGTGAGTACGAGACGTTCCTGGCGCACGTGGCGTCGCGCGTCGGCCCCGTCGAAGACCCCATGTGCTGTCAATTCATCGGGCTGGTGGCGCCCCGCAGCTTCATGGCGCGCTACGCGGCGATCGACGAGCCCGAGCTCGGGTTCCTGGAATACACGATCCCGATCTACGCCCAGGCTTTCGGCATCCCGATCGTTCCCGACACCTGCTTCCGCCCGTGGTGGCCCGAAGAGCCCGCCACGTCGCGGGCCACGCGCACCGAGAGCCTCGTCCACGCCTGGCGCACGCCGGTCCGGCTGCCGGTGATGCTGTACGAGTCCACGCGCCCCGGGGGCCGGCGCATCTTCCACCCGTACCACGGTGTCTACCCTCATGACGTGGCATCGCTCGGGGAGCTCGTGCGCCACCGACGCGAACGCCGGTGACCGGCGGCGTCGACGGTGGACTTCTCCATGGCGGCTTCGATGGTGTGGACCTCGGCGTCCAGTGACAGACGCGCCTCGGCGTCACCACGACAGCGCCTCCCGAGCTCGGGGTCCCGCGTCCGCCACCGGCGCAGCGAGACGACACGCTCGGCCAGCCCCGCCACGTCGCCGGGCTCGACGAGGTAGGTCGACAACCAGCCGGTGAGGATCTCGGGGTTGCCCCCCACCGCGCTGGCCACGACCGGGACCCCACAGGCCAGGGGCTCCATGACCGAGCGGGACAACGGCTCGGGCCACAGGCTCGGGGCCACGGCGACGTCGGCCGCCTGGATGAGCGACACGACGTCGTGGCGAGCCGGCACCCACGCCACCGCCAGGCCCTCGGCCAGGGTACGCAGCTCGGACTCGTAGCGGGCCGAGTCGGCGGGGTCGGACCCGAGCGAGGGTGATCCCACCACCACGAGCTGGCTCTCGGGCTCCGTCGCCACGGCGGCGAAGGCGCGCACCAGGACGTCGACACCTTTCTCCCGGCCGATACGGCCGGCGTAGAGGACGACGAAGGCGTCGTCGGCGATGCCGAGGCTGCCCCGGGTGGCGGACCGGGCTTCGTCGGTAGCGGGCACGTAGCGGCCCAGGTCGATCCCGGTGAGCACGACACTGGTCCGCTCGGCCCGCAGTCCCGTCCCCGCCCAACGCGCGGCGGTGTCGTGCGACACCGACAGGATGCGGTCCACGCGCCGGAGAAACGGGGTGAGCCATCTCGGGATGACCCGAGGGGGGGGAAGGCAGAGATGGAAGACGACCGGGGCACGGGCCAGCAACCCCAGGGCCACGGCATAGGGGAGGTCCCAGTACCGGTAGACGTACACGACATCGGGTCGGGCACGGCGCCCCGCCATCAGCGCCCCGAGGATGGACGCCACCGACGAGACCGGGTGGCGGCGGCGGGGGAGGGTCCCCTCGGTGCGCATCATGGTCCCGACGAAGCCTTCCCACTCCTCGGCGAAGTCCCCCGCGCTCACGTAGACGAGGTCCACCCGGTGGCCCCGGGCGGCCAGTGCCCGGCAGTTCGTGAGTTGGGTCCTCTCGAGGCCCCCACGTGCGCCCAGGTGGTTGGCCACGGTGAGAATGCGCACGCGCGGTGACATTACAAGGGTCGTTCCGGCCCACCACCACTTCGCGTGGGGCGCAGCGGTCTCACAGAAAGGCGCCGGCTCCCGGCTAATCTGACGCCGCGGGCACCGGGGAACCGCATGCGGAGGGATCTGGTGGTTCACCGTCGACTGCTCGAGCTCTTCGCGTGCCCTCGCTGCGGCGAGGGACTGGCGCCGGCCGACGCCGCCGGGGGAGCCTCGGCCGAGTGCGCCAACGGGCACCGGTTTCCCTTCGACCGGGGGTTTCTCGACCTCGACCACGACGCCGCTCCGGATGCCACCACCTCGCGCACCTTCGAGAGCTTCGGCTACGAATGGAACACCTTCGACGACGTCCGTGACGAGGACGCCGAGTTCGCCGAGGTGTACTTCCGCGATCTGGACATGGGGTCGCTGGCGGGCCAGATCGGCCTCGACGCCGGGTGCGGGAAGGGTCGGTACACCCGATTCCTGGCCCCCCACCTGGAGGGTTTGATCGCCCTGGACGGCTCCAGCGCGGTGGAGGCCGCAGCGCGCAACCTCGCCGCTTTTCCCAATGTCCTGGTGGTGCGGGCCGACCTCCGGACGGTGCCGGTGACCCCCGGCAGTGTGGACATGATCGCGTGCCTGGGGGTGCTGCATCACCTGGAGGACCCTCGGGCCGGCTTCGCCTCTCTGGTCCGACTGTTGGCGCCCTCGGGTCGGATCCTCGTCTACCTCTACAGCCGGCCGGCGGAATTCGGGGCCCGCCGCCTGGCGTTGTCGGCGGCTGAGAAGGTCCGGGCCGTGACGGTGCGGACACCGCATCGTGTGCTCCGCATGATCAGCGCCCCGGTCGCCGCGCTGCTCTTCCTCGCCGTCGTCCAACTCGGGGCGCTGGGACAGCGCCGCGGGATCGGTGCCTTGGCCCGGCTTCCCATGGCCAGCTACCGGGGCAAGCCGTTCCGAAGCCTCCTTCTCGACACCTTCGACCGGTTGAGCGCCCCCGTCGAGCACCGTTACCTGTGGGAGGAGCTGGCGCCGTGGTTCGAAGAGGAGGGCCTGGCCGTGGACGCCGCCCGGGAGGAGGCGGGTTGGTTCGTCCTGGCCCATCGGCCGGTGTAGCCAGGTTCACGCACGGCGCGCCCAACGGGGGAGCGTCTACCCAATTCTGACGATGTGCGAGTCGGCACAGGCATTCCATACTGGGTCTTCGGGGGTTCGGTCTCACTCGACCAGGGTGCCGTGATGACGTGCGGCGGGTCGGAACCGGGCCATTGGCTTGGGGGGGCCGGAGCACCCGGTACCCCTCGCGGTGAAAGGGGTGGGGGCCTTGAGGATTCTCGTGCTGGGGGGCGACGGGTATCTGGGGTGGCCGACGGCGCTGCATCTGTCTCGTCGTGGCCATGACGTGGGCGTGGTGGACAACTTCTGCCGGCGCCAGTACGACTTCGAGATGGGGGTGGACAGCCTCGTCCCCATCGCCCATCTCCAGCACCGGGTGCGGCGCTGGTCCGAGGTCTCGGGCCTCACCGTCGACGCCTTTGTCGGCGACCTCACCGACCACCGGTTCGTCGAAACACTGCTCGACCGCTTCGAGCCCGACGCCGTGGTGCACTTTGCCGAGCAGCGCTCGGCGCCCTATTCGATGATCGACCGGGCCCACGCCGTGTACACCCAAGTCAACAACGTGGTGGGCAACCTCAACCTCATGTACGCCATCGCCGAGCGCAATCCCTCGATCCACCTGGTGAAGCTCGGGACCATGGGGGAGTACGGCACCCCCAACATCGACATCGAAGAGGGTTACATCGAGATCACCCACAAGGGCCGCACCGACGTGCTGCCCTACCCCAAGCAGCCGGGGTCCTTCTACCACCTGTCCAAGGTGCACGACAGCCACAACCTGCACTTCGCCTGTCGCATCTGGGGACTGCGGGTCACTGACCTCAACCAGGGTGTGGTCTACGGCCAGGAGACCGACGAGACCACCATGCACCCCGACCTGGCCACGCGCTTCGACTACGACGC
>Ga0208849_1001931_pt1 | contig 12503 bp, 13 predicted proteins | sample NGESurdeep072012_10_FD_184470 | JGI IMG/M metagenome (GOLD analysis project Ga0208849, IMG submission 184470) | Arctic peat soil microbial communities from Barrow, Alaska - NGEE Surface sample 53-3 deep-072012 (SPAdes) | ecosystem: Environmental > Terrestrial > Soil > Wetlands > Peat ...
GTCGTCTGCATGATGTAGTGCCGACAATCGCTGTTCACGGCCATGGTCCATTGTGGCCGACGACGGGTGCCGAGCGGGGCACGGCCCACCGGGGCCCTCGGCTAGCGTCAGGCACGTGGACTCCCCAGTCTCCACGCGGCAATTGCTCCGATGGAGCGAAAGCCTGGCCGCCATCGCCCGCACCGGGCTCGGGTTCACCGAGAGCCTGTACGAGCGTGAGCGTTTCGAAGAGGTCCTCCACGTCGCGGCCGACATCTCGGTGGCGGCCTCGGAGGGGGCCACAGGGGTCGAGGACGCCGACGAGCTCGTCGAGGAGTGGCTGCGCGCCGTCGGGGAAGGGGTACCGGGCTACGTCACCCCCAAAGTGGCGGTGGGGGCGGCCGTGGGCAATGACAAGGGCGAGCTGCTGCTCGTCAAGCGAGCCGACTCCGGGGTCTGGCTCTACCCCACGGGATGGGCCGATGTCGGCTACTCCGCCGCCGAGGTCGTCGTCAAAGAGGTGCTCGAGGAGACCGGGATCGAGGCCGAACCCCTGCGCCTCATCGCCGTGCTCGACGGCTTGCGGCTCGGCTTCACGCGTGTCCCGCTGTACTCCCTGGTCTTTCACTGCAAGGCGGTGGGAGGCACGCTTCGGCCCCATCCCCTCGAGTGCGCCGATGTGGGATGGTTCGCCGCCGACAGCCTTCCCCAACCTCTGGCCGGAGCCGAGCGATGGGGTCGTCACGTCTTCGCGGCACTGCGAGGTGAGCACCTCGACGTCCTGTTCGACCGGCCTCGTCAGCCCATGTGGCGCGGCGAGGCGCCGACAGGCTGAACAGCTCAGCCCTCGTCGTGGTCGAGCTCCCCTCGTCCCTCGGCGTCGAACCGGAATCCGACACCGCGCACCGTCACGAGGTACTGGGGCCGGGCCGGATTGCGCTCGAGCTTGACCCGGAGCCGGCGGACATGGGTGTCGAGGGTCCGGGTGTCGGCCAGGTCCCGTCCCGACCACAGCCGGTCGATCAGCTGGTCGCGGGTGCGCACCTGCCCCGCCGGGGACAACAACAACGCCAACAGGTCGAACTCGCGGCGCGACAGGTGCACCGGTCGATCGCTGGTCGTCACCACACGTCGGGCGAAGTCGATCCGCACGGGGCCGGCGCTGACCACGTCTGAGCGGGACGACACCTCGACGGGGGCGGCCACGGGTCCGGCGAACGCCGGGGGCGACACTCGACGCAACACGGCCTGGATGCGGGCCACCAGCTCCCGCATGCGGTAGGGCTTGGTGACGTAGTCGGCCGCGCCCAGCTCGAGCCCGAGGACGACGTCGACCTCGGAGTTGAGCGCGCTCACCATGATCACGGGCACCGAGGCGATCTCACGCATGCGCCGGCACACTTCGGTGCCCGCCATGCCCGGGAGCATCACGTCCAACAGGACCAGATCGGGGGGACGGGCGACGAATCGACGCAGCCCGTCGGTGCCGTCGGCGGCCAACTCGATGGCATAGCCCTCCATGGACAGGCCGGCGTGCAGCGCCTCGCGGTAGGACTCGTCGTCTTCGACGATGAGGATCCGCACGCGGCCACCCACCTCGTGGTGATCAAGGCGCGACGTGGCGGCCTCGCTCACCCCGCACCCTTCCCCACGCGCTGGCGACGGTCGGGCGAGTGACGTTGCGTCATCATCACGAGCACACGGGCCACGACGATGAGCACCAGCACCAGCAGGATCAGCAGCAATGCGGCGGCGTTGGCGCGCTGATGAAGGAACGTACTGGGCTGGTTGTAGTCGGTGAAGACGTTATACGTCAGGTATCCCGTGGGTGAATCGTGGAGGCCGAACGTGGGTGACTTCTCGTTGTACCCAGCGGTGTACAGGAGTGGGGCCGTCTCCCCCACGGAGATGGCCATGGCGATGATCAGCCCGGTGACGATGCCCGGCAGCGCGGGACGCAGCACGAGCTTGCGCAAGAGGTACCCGCTGCGCATCCCGAGCGCCTCGCCTCCCTCGCGATAGGCGGTGGGCACGTTCCGTAAGGCAACCTCGGTCGTCTTCGTGATGTAGGGCACCACCAGGACCGAGAGCACGATGATCCCGGCGTAGAGCGAGTACCCCCAATGCAGCGCCAGCACCAACCCGATGAAACCCACGTAGCCGAGAATGATCGACGGCACCCCGGCCAGCACCTCTGACGCACCGCGCAGGATTTGGCCACGCCCGTCCCGGGCATACTCGGCCAGGTAGACGCCACCGGCCACCCCGGCAAGTCCGGCGAGCACCAGCACACCGATCACCAGCACGAAGGTGCCCTCGATCGAGTTGAGCAGGCCCCCGGCGTTGCCGACGGGGTAGGTGGTCAGCAGGCTGAAGTGGAAGTTCGCCAACGCACGATTGGCGACGCCACCCACGATCCACGCCACCGGGATGACCACCAGGACCAAGGCCACGGCGCACAACACCCAGGTGAGGCGGTTCCGCGTCCGACGTCGCCCCAGCCCGACGGCGGGACCGGTCAACGGCGTTCCCCCCGTCCGCGTGGTGGCCGTCATGGTCAGATCCCCCGTCCCACAGGCAGGGCGGTGGTCGCCACCCTGCGCACGAGCAGGCGGGCACCGATGTTCACGAGCACCGTGATCACGAGGAGCACGAGGCCCAGCTCGGCCAGCGTGCTGAGGGCGAGGCCGCTGGCATCGGTCTGGGCGCCGTCGAGTTGGCCCACGATCACCGCCGCGATGGTGTTGAACGCGCTGTAGAAGGAGTGCACGTTGGCCCCGAGCAGCGACCCGCACACCATGAACACCGCGATCGTCTCCCCGAGGGCGCGGCCGAGGCCGAGCACGCTGGCACCGATCACGCCGGAGCGGACCCAGGGAAGGGTGACGGCGCCGAGTGCCTCGGAATCGGTCATGCCCAGGGCGAGCGCCCCTTCCACCGTGGCCCGCGGGACCTGGCGAAGGAGGTCCCGGGTGGTGGCGGCGATGATGGGCAGGATCATGATGGCGAGTACGACACCCACCGTGAACAGTCCCTGTCCGCCTCCCGTCGGGCTCCGGAAGAACCGCAGCACGGGAACATCCGGGAGATGGTCGGCCCACAAGGGGGCCACGTCGTGGGAGAGGAACGGGCCCAGCGTGAAGAAACCCCACAGGCCGTAGACGACGCTGGGGACGCCGGCGAGCACCTCGAGACAGAATCCGAATGCGCTCGAGAGACGCGGAGGGAGCTTCTCGACCACCAGCAAGGCGGTGCCGATGGCGACGGGCACCGCCAGCACGAGGGCGATGGCCGAAGCAGCCAGAGTCCCGATGATGAACGGGAGAGCACCGTAGGAGGCCAGCGGGGGATGCCTCACCCCGTGCGTGGTGACGATGGGGGCGTAAGTGTTGCCCACGCTCCACGGAGTCCGGGTGAAGAACCCGAGGCCGTTGAAGCGGATGGCGGGCAGGGCCTTCCACACCAGCGCTCCCAGGATCAAGACGAGGGCGATGAGCGGAAGGAACGTCACCGCCCGCAGCCCGTGGGGCAGCAACCGTTCGGCCCGCCACCATGCCGTGGCGGGGTGGGGGGAGCCACTGCCACCGCGGCCACCGCCTGCACCCGCTTGGTTTCCACCGCCGCCGCGCCGTGCGCCGACAGGGGTGGGCTCGGCCGGCTCGGTCCGGGCCTCCGATGCAGCCGCGGGTTCGGTCAGGAGCGAGAGGAGGGGACTGTCATCGGTGCCCCTCCTCTCGTCCTGTACGTCTCCGGCTTCCTCCGCGACCGTGCGCCACGGTGCGGACATGGCCGTGACTCTCGGTCCGTGCCCGGCGGTCGCTAGCCGGTGACCTTGGCGATGAGCTTGGTGGACAGCGACACCACCGAGCTCGGGAGCGCCACGAAATTGACCTGGGAGAGATACGACGTTGCGCTCCCACCGGTGGGGTCGATCGCCCAGGCCAGGACGGCCTTGGTGGCCTGGGCCGCCAGTGCGTTGGGCTGCGCGCCCGGCACGATGGCGTACTCGTAGTTGACGATCGGATACCCGTCAGTGGCGGGGCCGAAGATCATCGAGACCGCACCGCTGGCCGGAGTCGAACTGGCGAAGCTGGCCGCTGCGGCGCTGATGGTGGCCTGGGTGGGGAGCTCGTAGTTTCCCGACTTGTTCTTCAGCTGCGCGTACCCCAGGCCGGCCGTCGTCGCCTTGGCCAGGTAGCTGACCCCGATGTACGCGATGCACCCGGGGTTCGCCTGGCACGCCTGGACCATGCCCCCGTTGCCCATCGCCGCCACGGCTCCGGTCACGTTCGGCCACGCCACCGTGGTACCCGGAGGGATCGTCCAAGCGGTGGGGTCCGACGCCGTCAGGAACGAGCTGAACAAGAAGGTGTCACCGGAACTGTCCGAACGGTGGACGGTGATGATGGACATGTTCGGCAACGTCACGCCGGGGTTCAGTGCCGCGATCTTGGCGTCGTTCCACTTGACGATCTTGCCCTGGTAGATCTCCGCCAGGGTGGGTCCGTCGAGCTTCAGATGACCGGTGAGGCCGGGGACGTTGTAGTTGACCTGCTGCCCCGAGATCGCCAGCGGGATGTTCTCGAGCGCTGGGGACTGCTGGACCTGCGCCGGAGAGAGGTAGGCGTCAGAGGCACCGATGTTGACCGTTCCGGCCGCAGCCGACGAGATGCCGGTCCCCGAGCCGGTCGAGGCTGTGGTGATCGACACGCTCGGCCATTCCTTCTGGATCTGCGCCGTCCACAAGTTGAACAGCGGGTACAGCAGGCTCGATCCCGTCTCCTGCAGGGCCGCGGTGCTGGTGGGCCAGTTCTCGAGGCTCTGGAGGGTCACCGCAGGAGCCGTGGTCGTCGTCGACGTGGGGGGGCTGGCCTTGGGAGTCGAGCTGCAGGCCGCCAACAGGACGGCGGATGCCGCCACGATCGACAGCACGGCGACTCCACCGACGCGGCTGGTGCGACGCTTGGGGGTACCAAGGGCCGGTGCCGCTGAGGGGCGCGTAGGCATGGCGGATGAAGCTCCTTTCGATTGGAACGACGGGGAATCCGTTGAGGGGAACATGGGTGCGGACGGCGCGGCGGGCGCCGGCAGCGGGCCGTCAGCCGGCGGTCATCCGATTCTCCCGCTCACATAGCTGACAGTCTCGGGCTCGTTGGGAGCCTCGAAGATCTGCTTGGTGTCACCGGACTCGACCAGGATGCCGTTGTAGAGGAACGCCGTGGTCTCCGCCACGCGACGGGCCTGGGCCAGATTGTGGGTGACGATGACGATGGTCAGCTTTTCGCCGAGCCGGCGAAGCAGCTCCTCCACCATCTCGGTCGTGACTGGGTCGAGCGAGGAGGTAGGCTCGTCGAGAAGCAGCACGTCGGGCCCCACGGCCAGGGCGCGGGCCAGACACAGCAACTGCTGCTGTCCCCCCGACAGGCGGAAGGGCGAGTCGCCGAGGCGGTCGGCTACCGACGCCCACAGGCCCACCTCCCGCAAATGGTGCTCGGCGATGGCGGTGTGCTCGGTGCGCGGCGCCAATCGGTGGGCGCGCACGCCGGCGACCACGTTGTCACGGATCGACATCGGGAAGGGGTTGGGGCGTTGGAACACCATGCCCACCCGCCGCCGCAGCACGAGGGGGTCCATGTCGCGGCCCGAGATCTCGACGCCGTCGAGCTCGATCGTCCCCGTACGCCAGTAGCCCCGCACGTTGTCGTTCATGCGGTTGAGCGACCGCAGGAACGTGGACTTGCCGCAGCCGGTGGGGCCGATGAGGGCGGTGATGGTACGGGGGGAGAACCCGAGCTCGATGTTGCTCAGCACCTTCTTGGCCCCGAAGCCCACCCCGACGTCCCGGGCCACCATGACCGGATTGTCGAGCACGCCGACGGCGCTGTGGCCCGACACCTGCTCGAACGAGGTCTGGGGTGCGGCCTGGGCCTCGGTCGAGGAGCTCGCCGACGAGGTACCAGAGCCCTGGTCCCCCCCGAATCCGCTGGTCGTGGATGTCATCAAGGCTGAAGGTACCGGTGGAACGTGAACGATCCGCGAACAAATAGCGATCCGAGGGTGATCGTTAGGTGAATTGCGAGGGCCCCGCGTGGCGCCGGCGGTGCGCCAAAGCCTTGGCCGCTCCCCAGGCGATGGCCACATCACCCAGGGCGGGGTCCATCGCCTGGAGCGATGCCGGGGTGAGCCCGTAGGGGTCGTCGGGGAAACGCCCGGTCACGAAGGCGTCCCGGGGGACAGGCGGCACCTGGGCCCGTCGCAGCACCTCGGTGGGGTACGAGACCGCGCTCCGGACGACCGCCAGCGGGGTGGAACGCTGCCCGTCGACGTCGGCCGACAGCAGCACCTCGAGCTTGGCGGTGACGTCACGCTGGGCACCCAGGGCGGCCGCCTCGGCCTGGGCCATGACGGCGCCACGGTCGGGGGTCGAGGGCGCGAGCCGGGAGTCGACACAGCGCCGCACCCACGCCGGCACCACCGCGCTGACCATGGCCGCCAGAGCCTGGCCCAGTTCCGCCAGCGTCTCGTCGGGATCGGGCTCCTCGACCACGACGCGCCGTGTCAGCTCTCGACCAGGTCTCCGAGAAGGTCGACCCGCACCCCTTGGTCTCGCAGCCACGCGATGGCGCCCTCGACCTTGGACGGCTCGCCCTCGAGCTCGCACACGATCCATCCCTCGTGCTCGTCGACGTTGGCCCGGCGGATGTTCGGCTCCACGTCGTGGTCCCGCACGAGCTTGGCCATGAAGGGCTGGCGCACCAGGTCCTCGGGAAACGTGAGCTTGACCCGGACGTCGATCATGGCGTGGGGCGAGACGCGCCGTTGAGGTTGCCGGAGCGAAATCCCTCGAGATCGAGAGTCACGTACCGGTACCCCGCCGCCCGCACCGCGGCCACCACCTCGTGGCGTCGCTCGACGGCATCGACGAGGTCGGCCTCCTCGAGCTCGATGCGGGCCAGGTCGCCGTAGTGCCGCACCCGCAGCTGCCGGAACCCGAGCGCCCGCAGTGCCGACTCGGCGGCCGACACCGTCGTGAGGGTGCCGAGGGTGACCGGCGTCCCGTAGGGGACCCGAGACGCCAGACAGGCGGCGGCAGGCTTGTCCCATGTCCGCAGGCCCAGCTGACGCGACACCGTGCGCACCTCGGCCTTGGTCATTCCGGCTGACACCAGTGGGAAGCGGGCGCCGCGCTCCGACGCGGCGCGCTGCCCGGGGCGGTGGTCACCGAGGTCGTCGAGGTTCACCCCCAGCACCACCACGGCCTCCTCGGCCGCGGCCAACGGCGCCAGCGCCGAGAGGAGGGTCGCCTTGCAGTGGTAGCAGCGGTCAGTGCCGTTGGCCGCGTACTCGGGGTCGTCGATCTCATCCGTCGACACGGTGTGCCAGCGCAGACCCCACTCGCTGGCCAGCGCCCGGCAGTCGGCGAGCTCTTCGGGGGCCAACGACGGCGACACCGCCGTGACGCACAACACGCGCTCGGGGCCGAGCACGTCGGTCGCCACCTGTGCCACGAGCGCCGAGTCGGCACCACCGCTGAACGCCACCACCACCGGGCCCATCTGCGCCACCTCGGCCCGCAGGCGACCCAGCTTGTCCAGTGCCATCGCGCTAGAGGACACACCCGCGTTGGAAGACACAGCCGCGTTAGAGGACACTGTCGAGCACATCCTCGATGGCACCGACCATGCCGGTGTAGAACGGCCCGAACTCGGCGTAGTGCGCCGAGGCCTCGTCGAAGCGCATCTCGTAGACACACGCCTTGAGGTCATCGGGGTGGGCGCCGAACAGGGTCACCCCCCACTCCCAGTCGTCGAGGCCGGTCGATCCCGTGATCAACTGCACGATGCGGTCGCGAAAAGTGCGGCCCACCGCGCCGTGCCCGAGCATCAGGGCCTTGCGCGCCTCGTACTCCAACGCGAACCAGTTGTGATCGGCGGCGCGTCGTTTTGACATGGGGTAGAAGCAGAAGGCCGCCTTGTCCGGCGGAGGGAGGTCGGGGTACAGGCGGGCCTGCTTCATCTCGTCGGGGACGCCCTGGGCGTATTCGGACACCTCGGTCAACGAGACGTAGGAGCCGGTGAGCTCGAGCCCCGCCCCGCACAGCCGCGACTGCAGGGCGCGCAGGCGCCACAGGTCGGGGCCGAGCACCATCACCCCGAGGTCGGCTTTGTGGCCGAGCATGGCCACGGTCACTACCTGGTCGCCCTCGGCACGCGCCGTCTTGACCGCGTCCAGCACCGACTCTCTGTCCACCGCCGGTCCCACGGTGAAGAAGAGATGCAGGACGCCCCAGCCCACGGTGGGGGTGAGGGGGTGCTGCCTTGGCCGGCTCGAGGTCGGTGCCGTGTCCCCGGTGGATGCCATGTCCCCAGTGTAGGAAACCACCAGGGGGCGCCCATTGGGCGCCCCCTGGCTCGATACTTGTCCCCCCACCGCGCCGAACGACGCCGTGGGAGCAGAAGGTGCGGCGGACTCTAGAAGTCGTCCATCCCGCCGCCCGGCATGGCCGGAGCACCGTCTCTTTCGGGCTTGTCCACGATGACCGCCTCGGTGGTGAGGAACAACGCCGCGATCGAGGCTGCGTTCTGCAGCGCCGAGCGGGTGACCTTCACGGCGTCGATGACGCCGGCGGCAAACAGGTCCTGGTACTCACCGGTCGCCGCGTTGAGGCCCTCGGCCGGCTTCTTCAGGTTGCGCACCTTCTCCACCACGACGCCACCCTCGAGACCGGCGTTCACGGCGATCTGCTTGAGCGGCTCCTCCACGGCCCGCGACACCATGCGGCACCCCGTGGCCTCGTCGCCCTCGAGCTTCTCGGCGCGTTCGAGGATCTGGGCCTGCGAGCGCAGCAGCGCCACCCCGCCCCCGGGCACTACGCCCTCCTCGATGGCCGCCTTGGTCGTCGACACGGCGTCCTCGATGCGGTGCTTCTTCTCCTTGAGCTCGACCTCCGTGGCGGCGCCCACCTTGATGACCGCCACACCACCCGACAGCTTGGCCAGGCGCTCCTGGAGCTTCTCCCGGTCGTAGTCGGAGTCGGTGTTCTCGATCTCGGCCTTGATCTGGTTGATCCGGCCCTTGATCTCGGACTCGTCGCCCGCACCCTCGACGATCGTCGTCTCGTCCTTGGTGACGACGATCTTGCGGGCGCGGCCCAGCATGTCGAGGCCCACGTTCTCGAGCTTGAGGCCGACCTCCTCGGTGATGACCTGGCCGCCGGTGAGGATGGCCATGTCCTGGAGCATCGCCTTGCGGCGCTCGCCGAAGCCCGGCGCCTTCACGGCCACGGACTTGAAGGTGCCCCGGATCTTGTTGACCACCAGCGTGGCCAGGGCCTCGCCTTCCACGTCCTCGGAGATGATGACGAGGGCCTTGCCGGTCTGCATGACCTTCTCGAGCACCGGCAGCAGGTCGCGCACGGCGGAGATCTTGCTGGCCACGAAGAGCAGGCTGGGGTCCTCGAGGACCGCCTCCATGCGCTCGGGGTCGGTGACGAAGTACGGGGAGATGTAGCCCTTGTCGAAGCGCATGCCCTCGACGAGGTCCATCTCCATGCCGAAGGTCTGGGACTCCTCGACGGTGATGACCCCGTCCTTGCCCACCTTGTCGATGGCCTCGGCGATCATCTCGCCGATCTCGGTGTCGGCGGCGGAGATCGCCGCCACCTGGGCGATCTGTGCCTTGGACTCGGTCTCTTTGGCCTGGCTCTTGAGCGACTCGACCGCGGCTTCGACAGCCGCCTCGATGCCACGCTTGAGCGACATGGGGTTGGCCCCGGCCGCCACGTTGCGCAGGCCCTCGTGGACCATGGCCCAGGCCAGAACCGTGGCGGTGGTGGTGCCGTCACCGGCGACGTCGTCGGTCTTCTTGGCGACTTCCTTCACCAGCTCGGCGCCGACCTTCTCCCACGGATCCTCGAGGTCGATCTCCTTGGCGATGGAGACGCCGTCGTTGGTGATCGTCGGCGCTCCCCACTTCTTCTCGAGCACGACGTTGCGGCCCTTCGGGCCGAGGGTCACGCGTACGGCGTCGGCGAGCTTGTTCATGCCGTTCTCGAGGGCCCGGCGGGCCTCCTCGTCGAAGGCGATCAGCTTGGGCATGGCGTGGTTTCCTCCGTGGGTTTCTCTACCGGTGTCGTCGGCGGGGCCGGGGAGCGCCGCTCCCGGCGAGCGCCCCGTACGACAGTTAGCACTCTAGCGCTTCGAGTGCTAAGAGCAAACCACGGCCGGGGGGGCGGGGGCAACCACCGGGGCCGGGCCGGGCCGGCGGCTTCAGCCCCCGGCGACGGCGGGGACGATCGACAGGGTCTGGCCGTCGGCGACGGGGGTGTCGAGGCCGTCGAGGAATCGCACGTCCTCGTCGGCGAGGAACACGTTCACGAACCGTCGCAGGGAGCCGGTGTCGTCGAAAAGCCGGTCGCCGAAGCCGGGGTGGGCGGCGTCGAGCCCCTTGAGCACCTCGCCCACGGTCGATCCCTCCACGGGCACCTGTGCCGCACCCCCCGTGAGCGTGCGCAGCTGGGCGGGGACCCGCACCGTGACGCTCATGACCGGCCTGCTTCCACCGTGGCGTCGATGGCGACGGCGTCGTGGAAGGCCTCGAGTGTGGGGGCGATCGTGGCGGTGGGGCCGGCCGAGTCGACGAGGGCCTCCACGGTCTTGAGGCCGTGTCCCGTCACGTAGGCGACGACCCGTTCGTCGCGCCGCACCACACCCTGGGCGGCCAGCTTGGCCAGGGTGGCGATGGTGACGCCCCCGGCCGTCTCGGCGAAGATCCCCTCGGTCCGGGCCAGGAGGCGGATGCCGTCGAGGATCTCGTCGTCGGTGACCGCGGCGAAGGCCCCGCCGCTCTTGCGGACCGTCTCCAGCGCGTACCAGCCGTCGGCGGGGTTGCCGATGGCGAGGGACTTGGCGATCGTGTGCGGCTTGACGGGCCGGATGGCGTCGGTGCCCTCGGCGAAGGCCGTCGCCACCGGCGAGCACCCCTGCGCCTGGGCGCCCGACACCCGGACGTGCGGCTCTTCGTCCAGCAGGCCCACGGCGTGGAGCTCGGCGAACCCCTTGGCCACCTTGGTGAGCTGGCTGCCCGAGCCCACGGGCACGATCACGTGGTCCGGCGCCTCCCATCCCAGTTGCTCGGCGACCTCGAAGGCCAGGGTCTTGGACCCCTCGGCGTAGTACGTCCGGACGTTGACGTTCACGAAGGCCCACGACGGGAGCTCGCTCGTGAGCTCGGCGCACAACCGGTTGACGTCGTCATAGGTCCCCTCGACCGCCACCACGTGGCCGCCGTAGACGGCCGTGGTCACGACCTTGGCCACCTCGAGGTCGCGTGGGATGAACACCACCGACACCATGCCGGCGCGCGCCGCGTGGGCGGCCACGGAGTTGGCCAGGTTGCCCGTCGACGCGCAGGCCGCCACCTTGAACCCCAGCTGGCGGGCCTTGGTGAGCGCCACCGACACCACGCGGTCCTTGAACGAGCCCGTGGGATTGGCGGTGTCGTTCTTGACCCACAGCTCCCCGAGCCCGAGCTCGGCCGCCAGGCGGTCGGCCCGGACCAAGGGGGTGCACCCCGTCCCCAGGTCGATGGGCTCGGGGTCCGAGACCGGCAACAGGGGCGCGTAGCGCCAGATGGTCTGGGGCCCGGCCGCAATCAGCTCCCGGGTGACCGAGCTCCGGACGGCCTCGTAGTCGTAGGCGACCTCGAGGGGACCGAAGCAGTAGTCACAGACGTGCAACGCCTCAGCCGGATAGGGCCGCGCACATTCTCGGCAATGAAGCCCGGTGACAAAATCCACAACGCACCTCCGCATCGATCGGGCATTGGCACCTGGCGCCCGTCGGAATGACGGTGTCGCTGGTTGCCGCGGCGTCGCAGGGCCCGTCCCTCAGCCGCTCTGGATGATCCCTCCATGGTGGACGATGAGCGCCCCGCCGTCAACGAAGCCCCCCCGACGCCCTGCTGGACACCCCTTTCGGGGTCATCGCGTCACCGACGTGGTCCCAGATCGGCGATGATCGCGACGTGGCCAGGACCGGGCGCCGAACCTTTCACCACTCCGACTTCGATGCCGGCGCGCTGGCCGCGGCGCGCTCGGGGCGCGCCATTTCCGTCTGCCTTCCTGCACGCGACGAGGAGGCGACCGTGGGCGCCATCGTCACATCGGTGCGCCGCGCTCTGATGGCCGAGGCCGGAGGGGTCAACCTGGTCGACGAGGTGCTGGTGGTCGACGACGGGTCGGTGGACGGCACCGCCCGGGCAGCCGAGGCCGCCGGAGCGCATGTCGTCACCGCCGGGCGCTCCGGTGGTGGGAAGGGTCAGGCCCTCCAGGTGGCTCTGGCCGAGTCCCGGGGCGATCTCCTGGTCTTCCTCGACGCCGACGTGGAGAACTTCGGCGCCCATTTCGTCACGGGGCTCCTCGGCCCTCTGCTCACCGACGACGACGTGGCCCTGGTGAAGGGCTTCTACGAGCGTCCCGTGGACGGCGCCGTGTCCGGTGGGGGCCGGGTCACCGAGCTGGTAGC
>Ga0208849_1001932_pt1 | contig 12495 bp, 15 predicted proteins | sample NGESurdeep072012_10_FD_184470 | JGI IMG/M metagenome (GOLD analysis project Ga0208849, IMG submission 184470) | Arctic peat soil microbial communities from Barrow, Alaska - NGEE Surface sample 53-3 deep-072012 (SPAdes) | ecosystem: Environmental > Terrestrial > Soil > Wetlands > Peat ...
GCCCTCGCTGGCCACGCGCTCGCCGAGATCCTGGACTTTCTTGCCCTGCTTCACGCGCAGGATCTCGATCGCCTTCTCGACGTCGCCCTCGGCCTCGGTGAGGGCCTTCTTGCAGTCCATCATCCCTGCACCGGTGCGCTCACGCAGGGCCTTCACGTCCTTGGCGCCGATCTCGACAGTGCTCATGATGCGCTTGCCTCCGTCTTTGTCTCTTGGGCGTCTCCTGCCGCCGGTGCCTCGCCGGATGCCTCGACCGTCTCGGGCTGCTCGGCCGGCGCGGCGCTCGGCTCGGGCTCAGCCGGCGACTCCTCCTGCAACCCATCCTGCACGGGGGCATTGGCCACCGCTTCTGCGTGCACGGCGTCCTCGCCCTGCTCGGATGCGTCAACCTCGGGCGCGGGCGGATGCAGTTCGGCGTCGGCCTGGGCCTCCGCCTCAGCGTGCACGGCGTCCTCGCCCTGGGCGTGGGTCGCCTCCGGCGCGGCGGCCGGAGCCTCGGGGGCTGCAGCTGCGTCCTGCGCTGGCGCCGGGGCGGGCTCCGCCGGCGTCGGCGGTGACTGCGGAGCCGCTGGGGCAGCCGCCGGTGCGCTCGCCTCCTGCGCGGACGGCGCCTGCGCGGCAGCGGCGCGAGCGGCAGCCTCCTGCTCGGCGGCCTCGCGTGCAACCTGTTCCTCGGCCTCGCGCTTGGCCTGTTCCTCGGCCTCGCGCTTGGCGCGCGCCTCGGCCTCGAGCCTGGCGCGTTCCTCGGCTTCCTGGCGTGCGCGTTCCTCCTGTGCGCGGAACACTCCGTGTCCCTCGGAGACGACCTGGCCGATCGCCTGGGTGATCAGTGCGCATGAGCGGATCGCGTCATCGTTGCCCGGCACGACGAAATCGATGCCGTCGGGGTCGCAGTTGGTGTCGACGAGGCCGATGATCGGGATGCGCAGGCGGCGAGCCTCTTTGACGGCGATCTCCTCGGTTTTGAGGTCGATCACGAACATCGCGTCGGGCACCCGCTGCATGTTCTTGACGCCGCCGAGGTTCGCTCGCAGCTTCGCGAGATCGGCCTGCGCCGCCATCCGCTCGCGCGTCGGCAGCAGCGCCAGCTGCCCGTCGGCCTCGTAGCGTTCGAGGTCGTGCAGGCGGCGGATGCGCTGGTTGATGGTCTGGAAGTTCGTCAGCAGCCCGCCGAGCCAGCGGTGGTTGACGTATGGCATGTCAGAGGCCTCGGCGACCTCCTTGATGGTGTCGCGCGCCTGCTTCTTGGTGCCGACGAACAGGACGGTGCCGCCACGGTGGGCGAGCTCGCCTGCGAACTCCTGCGCCTGCGCCAGCAGCGCCTGCGTCTTGAGCAGATCGATGATGTAGATGCCGCCACGCTCGCCATGAATGAAGCGGCGCATCTTGGGGTTCCAGCGGCGCGTCTGGTGGCCGAAATGGACGCCGGCCTCCAGCAGCTCCGCGATTCCTACGTCAGCCACGGGCTACTCCCTTGTTGATATGCGATTGATTCCGTGTGGACGGGGCGGACCCGGTGTCGCGACGATGTCGCCATACCGGGCAGGGCCGCGATCCGCTACCGCACGGGTCGAGATTCAGATTTGACTATCAGGATAGCCCTTCGGCGGCCGACAGCGCGCTCTGCAGGTCCACCGGCAGGGACGAGCTGACGTCCACCTGTGCGCCGGTCACAGGGTGCTCGAACGCGAGCCTCGTGGCGTGCAGGAACTGGCGCTCCAGCCCAAACCGCCCGGCGGTGCCGTACTCGGGGTCTCCGCACACCGGGTGTCCGATCGCCTGCATGTGCACGCGGATCTGGTGGGTGCGCCCCGTCTCGAGGCGCAGGCGCAACAGCGAGCTGTCCGGGAGGGAGCGCTCGAGCGTGAAGTGCGTACGGGCCTCGCGTGCGCTCGAGCCGCCGACGGCCATGCGCGTGCGCACGCGCGGGTCGCGGCCGATCGGCGCCTCGATCGTGCCTGTGCGGGCCGGCGGGCGTCCCTCCACCAGCGCGAGGTATTCGCGCTGGATCAGCCGCCGCGCGAGCGCCGTCTGCAGGCGCCGCAGGACCTCGTCGCTGCGCGCGACAACGAGCAGACCGGAGGTGTCGCGATCGAGGCGGTGCACGATCCCCCGGCGCTCCGCGTCCCCACCATCCTCGTCGTCGAGCAGCGGCGCGAGCAGCTGCGCGAGCGTGTCCTCACGGTGCCCCCGCGCGGGATGCACGACCACGCCGGGCGCCTTGTCGACGACTATCAGGTGCTCGTCCTGGAAGGCGATCGTGAACGGCTGGCCCTGCTCGTCGCTCACGACTTGGGAGCGCGGGCGCGGTCGACCAGCACGAACAGGATCAGGACGCCGAGCGTGATCGAGGTGTCAGCGAGGTTGAACGGAGGCCAGCCGAGCGGCAGCTTGATGAAGTCGGTCACCGAGCCGTGGCGCAGCCGGTCGACGATGTTGCCGAGCGCGCCTCCCGCGATCATCCCCGTCGGCAGCCACAGCAGCGCGCGCGTGGAGTGCAGCGCGAAGTACACGAGCAGCACCACCAGCGCGAGCGCGATCAGGATCGTCACGGCCACGTGGTTGCCCGGCAGAAAGCCGAACGCGACGCCGCGGTTGCGGGTGTACACGAGCTGGATGCCGGGCAGCAGCTTGTGTTCTTCACTGGGGACGATCGAGCTTTCGACCCAGTGCTTGCTGAGCTGGTCGATCGCGACGACGCACCCCAGCACGAGCGCCGCAAGCAGCCACGCGACGCTCCCCCTGCGCGGGCGCGCGCGCACCTGCTCTGGAGCCGCGTCGGGCGCATCGAGGCTCGACGTGCTCGGGCGGGTTGGCGGGGTGGGCGGGAACCCCATCATTCTCATCGAGCGCTCAGCTGATGATGCCCTGGACGACGACGATGTTGACGATGTACAGCGTGATGATCGCCAGCATCGGGCTGAAGTCGAAGCCCCCGAGCCGTGGCGCGAAGCGCCGGAACAGGCGCAGGTACGGCTCGACGACGTCGCGCAGGAAGCCGAGCACACGGTCGGTCGTGCGCGAGTACGGCGGTCGCAGGCCTGCCGCAAACAGCAGGTTGACGACGATGTACACGAGGATCAGCAGCACGTAGATGTAGATCAGCGTCGACAGGTACCCGGCGACGTCCGTACGGGCGCTGGCGATGACTATCGTCATCGGCGCTCCTCGAGGACAGCGTCGAGCGCGTCGCTGAACGCCCGGCGCAGCCCGGCGCGCTCGAGCGCATCGACGCCGCGTGCGGTCAGCCCGCCGGGCGATGAGACCTCGCGGCGGACGGCCATCGTGTCGTAGCCGCGACGGCGCAGCAGCTCGGCGGTGCCGGCAAGCGTCTGGACCACCAGCTCGGCGCCCTGGGCGGCGGGGATGCCCCGCCGCACGCCCGCATCTACCTGTGCCTCGGCCACCAGCGCCACGTATGCCGGCCCGCACGACATCAAACCCATGGCGACGTCCACGAGCGCGTCGTCGAGCACCACGAGCGTGCCCAGCTCGGCGAACAGAGCGGCGACCTCGGCGTCGGTGGCGGCGCTGTCCTCGCCGCCTCCCTCGAGCGTGCCCGGCCCGGCGGCCTGCACGACGGCGCCCTGGCGCACCTCAACCGGTAGCGACGGGATGAAGCGGTAGACGGGCCTGCCGGGGTACGCCGCGTGCAGCGCCGCCAGCGGTGTGACGGCGAGGATCGAGGCGACCGGCGTGCTCCCCGAACCGACTTCCTCGGCCACGGCTGCGAGCTGCGCCGGCTTGTGGCACAGGACCACGAGGTCGGCGCGCGCTGCCACCTCGGCGTTGCTCGCGAGCGCCTCCCCGCCCACCTCGGCCGCCAGGCTGCGAGCGCGCTCGGCGATCGGGTCCGCGCACAGCAGCGGCCGTCCCCACCCGCGAGCCAGCGCGCGAGCCATGTTTCCACAGCCGATCAGACCAATTTGCATACCGACTCCAGACTAATGAGGATCGGGGAGGGGCACTGAGGTGGGAGAGCCAAGGCTGGCAAGGACGCAGTGAGCGAAGTGTGCTTCTGCACACGAGCGATCGAGGACGCAGCCAGCCGCCGGCTCTCGCGCCTCAGTCAGGACTGGTTGAAGAAGCCCTTCTCGATCAGTCGTGCACGCTCCTCGGCGGAGATCTCGACGTTGCGCGGCGTCAGCATGAAGACCTTGTCGGCGATCCGCTGCATGCCGCCGTCCAGCGCGTAGGTGAGGCCCGAGGCGAAGTCGATCAGGCGCTTGGAGAGATCGGTGTCGGAGCCCTGGAGGTTGAGGATCACCGGAATCGAGTCCTTGAACTTGTCGGCGATCTGCTGTGCGTCGTTGAACGACTTCGGCACCACGAGGTGTACGCGCACGTCGCCGTTGCCGCGCACGCCGACCGGTTTGAGCACGGTCGTCGCGCCCCCGCGTGAACGCCCGCCGCGACCAGCCGCTACGGCTTCGCCGGCATCGTCGTCGGCGAAGATGTCGTCGATCTCGTCGCGGCGGCGGCGCAGCCGACGGACGTTGGGCCGCTCGCGGTATCGGTCCTCGATCTCTGTCTCCGGACCAGGCCCTCCGGCGTCCTCGTCGTCGTAGTCGTCGTGATACTCCTCGGCGAGGCCGAAGTAGACGAGCGCACTGTGCCAGGAGTCGCGGAAAGCCATCGGTATAGATGCGTGTTCGCCCGGCGAACCGGTTTCCCTGCTAATGCTAGTGATTAGACGACGGTCACGGCCCGACGGCGGTGCATCTCAATCGTACAGTCTCGTGCCGATTCGCACGATTGTGGCGCCCTCTTCGACGGCGACTGCGTAGTCCTGGGATGTGCCCATCGACAGCTGCTCGAGGCCGTGCTGGGCAGCGAGCTCGCGCAGCGCGGCGAACCAGCGGCGGTTGTCCTCCGGGCGTGGCGAGAGCGGCGGCATCGTCATCAGTCCGGCCACCGGCACCGGCGAGCGCGTGAGGTACTCCTCGATCTGCTCCGGAGCGATGCCGGCCTTGCCGGCGTCGCCGGCGACGTTGACCTCGAGCAGCACGCGCAGGCCCGGGCGCGCGAGGTGCGCGTGGCGCTCCAGCTCACGCAGCGCGGACTCGGATGCGAGCGAGTGGATCAGGCGCACGTGCGGGACGATCAGGCGCACCCGTCGGCTCTGCAGTTGCCCGATGAAATCCCATTCGAAGAGCTCGCCGTGCGCGGCGACCTTCTGCTCGAGCTCCTGCGCGCGGTTCTCGCCCACCAGGCGGATGCCGGCCTCGGCCAGCCGCGGCAGCTCGTCGGCGGCGAGGTACTTGATCGCCGCCAGCACCTGCACCTCGCGGCGCGGGTCCTCGGCACGCTCGAGCGCGGCGGCGATGTCCGCGCGCACATTTTCGAGGTTGGCGTGGACCCTGCCTGCGTCGAGGCCGGTGATCAGCTCAACCATGCGATCCCCGCGTGGCGCCCGGCGCGCGCGCCTTCACGTCTGTATGAGAAGAATCGCTCATCGCAGATCGTGCACGCGTTCACGTGGCGCACGTCGGCGATGCCGGCGGCGCGCAGCCGCTCGTCGGCGATCGCCCGCAGGTCCACCCGGCGGCCGTGCGCGTGCGCGCCGGCGAACGCGTTCTGCACCTCTCCTCCGACCTCGTAGCAGCACACGCCTGCGCCAGGACCGACTACCGCCGCGATCGGCGTCTCATCTCCGCCGAGCTCGCGCAGCACCCCAACGCCGTGCTCGAGCACGCCCGCGGCCAGGCCACGCCAGCCCGCGTGCAGCATCGCGACCGCGCCGTCGCAGCCGAGCGCGACCGGCAGGCAGTCGGCGGCGAGCACCGTCACACCCAAGCCGGGCGTCGCCGTGGCATGGCCGTCGGCGTCGATCGCCACAGGCTCTCCCGCGGTGCCGGTGATCCGCTCGACGACGTGCACGGCCGTCCCGTGGACCTGGCGGCTCGAGCACAGCCAGCGCAGCCCCAGGCGCCCACACAGCTCCGCTCGCCGATCGAGGCCGTGCGCGTGGTCAACTCCGGCGCCCGTCGAGAGGTTGCCGTCGAGGCGGGTCGTGAACAGGGCTCGACCGCCACCGGGGAGCTCGACGGCGGCCGGGGCGGCCGGCTCGTCGCGGCCTGGATGCGTGTCGAGCTGTGCCCGTTGGTGCGCCATCAGCCTTCGATCGCAGCGTCGAGTGCCGCCCGCAGCTCCGCGTCGCGGCCGTCGTCGAGCTCGCCGTCGAGCTTGCGCGCGAGCGCGGCCGTCAACCTGCGTCCGATCTCCGGGCCGGGAGCGACCCCGACCGCAATCAGGTCATCGCCGGTGATCTGCAGATGCACGAGCCGCGCGCGCTCGAACCACTCGCGTGCCGCCGTGGCGGCGCGCGGCGAGCTCTCGCCTGCCAGCGCTCCCGCGAGCGCGATCGCCTCGGGCGTGTGGATGAACAGCGCCGCGCGCAGCTGCGAAGGCCTGCCGGCGTGGGTCATCGGTCCGACCAGGCCGGGCGCGGCGAGCGCGCTGCGCATGGCGCGCTCGCGGTCGGCGGCGGTGAACTCCATTTCGTCGAGGATGCCGAAGATCACGGGCTCGGGATCCTGCGTGGGCATCACGGTGAGGTGGAGCAGCAGCGAGGCCATCAACAGCAGGTCGGGCCGACAGTCCGGCGGCAGCAGCGCGAGCGCGCGTTCGGCGAGGTCGCTTTCGAAGCGCAGGCCCGGCGCCAGCGCCGCGAGCACCCCGAGCTCGGCCATCGAGTCGAGCGCCGCGGGTGCACCCGCTTCGTCGAGCGCCAGTCGCAGCTCCGCGCCGACCCGCGCGCGCGAGACGCTCATCAGCGCGTCCTCCTGCAGCGCGCGCGTGGCCAATGCCCTGGTGCCCGACTCGAGCTCGAAGCCGAGTCGGGCGCGGTAGCGCGCGAGGCGCAGCAGGCGTGTGGGGTCGTCGATGAAGCTGCGCTCGTGCAGGACGCGCAGGCGTCCGGCGTCGAGATCCTCGAGCGCGTGCATGACGCTCGTGAGCTCGCCGCGGCGTGCGCCGCCGAGCGCCACAGCGATCGCGTTGACGGTGAAGTCGCGGCGCTCGAGATCCTCCTCGCTGCTCCCGGGACGCACCTGCGGAAGCGCCCCGGGGGCGGGATAGGACTCGGCCCGCCGCTCGGCGATGTCGACGCGCGCCGCATCCCACCCGAGCATCGCCGTGCCGAAGCGATCGTGAAGCGTCAGGCTCGCGGGAGCGCCGGCGCCGGTGTCCACACGCGCAGCCAGCTCGCGCGCGAACGTCGGAGCGTCGCGCGTGAGCACCACGTCGAGCTCGCGCGGCATCCGGCCGAGCAGCAGATCGCGTACGGCGCCGCCGACGAGTGCGAGGTCGTCCCGCTCCTCGGCAAGCGCGAGCAGCTCTGAGCCCCCGGGCAGGGCGCGCAGCGCCTCGAGCACCTCGCCACCGCGTGTGGCGGCCGTCGCGGAGCTCACGCCGCCAGCCCTCCCACCACGCTGCGCATCAGCTCTCGCGCACCGGGATCCCGGCTGCGGCCAGGTGCGCCTTGGCCTGGGCGACGGTGTAGCGGCCGTAGTGGAAGATCGACGCGCACAGCACCGCGTCGGCGCCCGCGGCGAGCGCCTGCGCCAGGTGCTCGAGCTCGCCGGCACCGCCGGAGGCGATCACCGGCACGCCGACCGCCTCGCTGACGGCCCGCGTGAGCGCCAGGTCGTAGCCGTCGCTGGTGCCGTCGCGGTCCATGCTCGTCAGCAGGATCTCCCCCGCGCCGCGCTCGACCGCCTCCTGCGCCCACTCCACCACGTCACGCCCGGTGGGAGTGCGCCCACCCGCGAGGTATGCCTCCCAGCCGAGGTCCGACACGCCGTTCGACGGGGATTCGCTCGTCGCCGGCCGCGCCTTGGCGTCGATCGCCAGCACCACGCACTGGGCGCCGAACACGTCGGCGAGCTCGTTCAGCAGCTCGGGACGCTGCAGTGCGGCTGAGTTGACCGACACCTTGTCCGCGCCCGCGTCGAGCACCGCTTGCGCGTCGGCGACCGAGCGGATGCCGCCGCCGATCGTGAACGGCACGAACACCTCGTCGGCGGTGCTGCGAGCGAGCTTGGCGATCGTGTCACGCTTCTCGTGCGTGGCGGTGATATCGAGGAACACGACCTCGTCGGCGCCCGCGCGGTCGTAGTGGGCGGCCAGCTCTACGGGATCGCCGGCATCGCGGATGTCAACGAATTCGACGCCCTTGACGACGCGCCCGCGGTCGACGTCCAGGCAGGGGATAACGCGCTTGAAATGCACGCGCTCAGCGTATCTACGCGGCCAGCGCCGCCTTGCCCTCGGCGACGGTGAAGCGCCCCTCGTAAAGGGCCGTACCCACGATCACGCCGTCGAGCGCTTGCAGATCAAGCTCCGCGCGCAGGCTCGCTAGCGCCTCTAGGTCCTCGCGGCTGCCGATGCCCCCTGAGAAAATCACGCTGCCGTCGCCGACCGCGCGCGCCACCCACGCGACCTCGTCGCGATTGGCGCCGTCGAGCATGCCGTCGTGGTCGACGTTGGTGAACACGAAGTGCCGTGCGCCGTGCTTTTGCAACTCGGCGAACGCGTCGCGCGCCTGGATGTCGGTGCTCTGCAGCCAGCCGTGCGTCGCGACGTGGCCGCCGCGCACATCGACGCCAACCAGCACGCGCTCCGGCCCGTGCGCCTCGAGCACCTCGCGCAGCAGCTGGGGGTCGGCGAAGGCGGCGGTGCCGAGGATCACGCGCGCTGCGCCCGCGTCCAGGGCATCGGCGGTGGCCTGCGCCGTGCGCAGCCCACCGCCGTACTGCACCGGCACGCCGGCCTCGGCGGCGATGCGACGGAGCTGGTCGAGGTTCACCGGCTTGCCGGCCTTGGCGCCGTCGAGATCGACCACGTGCAGGTACTCGGCGCCCGCTTGCACCCATCCCCGCGCGGCGGACAGCGGGTCCTCGTCGTAGACCTTCTTGGCGTCGAAGTCGCCGCGGACGAGGCGCACGGCGTTGCCGCCGAGGATGTCGATCGCCGGGTAGAGCCTCACCTGGCGGCGGACGGCAGATCGGCCGGCGCGGTGGCGCCGATGCAGATGCGCGCGAAGTTGGCCAGCAGGCGCAGGCCGGCGGCGGAGGACTTCTCGGGGTGGAACTGCACGCCGTAGAACGAGCCGTGCCGGACCGCGCTGACGAACGGCGAGCCGTACTCGGCGACGCCGAGGATGTCGTCTTCGACGGCGGGCACGGGGGCGAACGAGTGCACGTGGTAGAAGGCGCAGGTGCTCGGCAGATCGGCGACGAGCGGTGAGTCCGGGCGCGTGAAGCGCACCTCGTTCCAGCCGATGTGCGGGAGCTTCAGCTTGCCGGTGTCGAGCGCGCGCACCTCGCCGGGCACGATGCCGAGGCCGTCGGCGCCGCCGAGCTCGGTGGAGTGCTCGAACGCGAGCTGCATGCCCAGGCACACGCCGAGCACCGGCGTGCCGGCGTCTATGCGCTCGCGCAGCAGCCGGTCGAGCCCGAGCTCGCGGAGGTTCTCCATCGCGCGCGGGAACGCCCCCACGCCCGGCACCACGAGACCTGCGGCGGCCCGCAGCTGCTCGTGATCGCGCGTGACGGTCGCGCGGGCGCCGACGTGCTCGAGTGCCTTCTCGACGGAGCGGCGGTTGCCCATGCCGTAGTCGAGCACCGCGATCTCCACGGGCTCGTCGATCAGCGAGACGATTCCCTCGGTCATGCGATTAGGGTGCCCTTCGTGGACGGGACGCCAGTCTCCGTCGGATCAATGGAAACGGCCTCGCGCAGCGCTCGCGCGAACGCCTTGAACGCGGCCTCGATCATGTGGTGCGCGTTGCTGCCGGCTTCGACGCGCAGGTGCAACGTGAGCTTGGCGGCGTTGGCGAGCGCGCGGAAGAACTCCTCTGTGAGCTCGTGCTCGAAGCCGCCGGTCGATCCGGGCGGCAGGTCGGCCTCGAACTGCGTGAACGGGCGCCCGGAGACGTCGATCGCGCAGCTGGCGCGCGCCTCGTCCATGGGCACGGTCGCCGAGCCGTAGCGGACGATGCCGGCACGGTCGCCGAGGGCGCGGTCGAGTGCCTGCCCGAGCACGATCGCGGTGTCCTCGGCGGTGTGGTGCGCGCCGGTCTGCAGATCGCCGCTGACGCTCACGTCGAGGTCCATGCGCCCGTGACGCGCGAGCAGGTCGAGCATGTGGTCGAGGAAGCCCACGCCGGTGGCGCGCACGCCCGCGCCGCTGCCTTCGAGGGTCAGCGTCAGGCGCACGTCGGTCTCGGCGGTCTTGCGCTCGATCGTCGCTGTTCGGCTCATTGCTGTGGATTCTCCCGCACGCGGGCCTCCATCGACTCCGCGTGCACGTCGAAGCCCTCCGCGCGGGCGACCGGCGCGCCCGCGGCAGCGAGCGTGGCGGCGGCCGGGCCGATGTGGACCTCGGACATCGTGCGCCGGAAATGGCGCGGCGACAGCGTCGAGGCGAAGCGCGCGGCGCCGCCGGTCGGCAGCACGTGGTTGGAGCCGGCGACGTAGTCGCCGAACGCCGTCGCGCTCTCCACGCCGACGAACAGACAGCCGGCGCAGCGGACCTGCGGTGCGAGCGCCTCGATCTCGGCGCCGACCAGCTGCAGGTGCTCGGGGGCGAATGCGTTGGCGAATGCGATCGCGTCGCGGGCGTCGCCGGCCTCGATGAGCGCGAACGCGGCCTCCCCTACGGTGGGGCGCTCAACGACGAGTTTTATGAGTATGTCGGCGAGCGCGTCGCAGATCGCTTCGGATGGCGAGACGGCGGCAACGAGGCTGCCCTCGCCGTGCTCTGCCTGGGCGAGCATGTCGAGCGCGACGAGCTGCAGCTCGCGCTCACCGAGGTTCGCGCCGAGCGCGACGAGCAGGTCACTGGGGCCGGCGAAGCCATCGATGCCGACAATCGCAGAGAGCTGGTGCTTGGCCTCCTGCACGTACAGGTTGCCGGGGCCGACGATCACGTCGACACGCTCGACGCTGTCGGTGCCGTAGGCGAGCGCGGCGATCGCCTGGGCGCCGCCCATGCGGTACACGCGCTCGACGCCGCACAGGCGGCATGTGCCGAGGATGAACGGGTCGATCTGCCCGTCGGGGCCCGGCGGCGCGGACACGGCGACGTCGAGCACGCCGGCGGCGCGCGCGGTGACGACGCCCATGACGACGGTGCTCGGGTACGCGGCGCGCCCGCCGGGGACGTACACCGCGGCGGAGCTGACGGGCACTTCGCGCAGGGCGATGCGCTGCCCCTGGGGAAGCTGGACGGTGGTATCGCGCCCGACGCCCGCGTCGGCGACGAGCGCGACGTTCGTGATCGCGACCTGCAGGCCCGCGACCAGCTCGAGGGGAAGTCGTTTGATCGCCTCGTCGAGCTCGTCCGCGGGGACGCGCAGCGGCCGCGGCTGGCTGCCGGCGGTGTCGAAGCGGCGCGTGCAGTCGAGCACGGCGGCGTCGCCGCCGTCGCGCACGCCGACGATGGTCTCGCGTACCTCGTCGGCGACGGAGTCGCCGTCGGGCACGAGCTCGCGCACGTGAGCGGCGGCGCCGGCGGACCCGCCGAGCCGCTCTACGTCCTCTGCGTTCAGGCGCTCGATCCGCATGTCAGGCGAGATCGGGGGCGCCGCGCCCGCGCGCCGCGGCGGGCAGCTCACGCAGCCGCGCCAGCAGCTCGTCCATGGCGGCGGCCTTGAGCTTGTGCGAGACGGGGTTGGCGATCAGCCGGGCGGTGCAAACGACGATCTCCTCGCGCACGACGAGGTTGTTCTCGCGCAGCGTCGTACCGGTCGCTGTGAGGTCGACGATCGCCTCGACCATGCCGGTCAGCGGCGCGAGCTCGACCGAGCCCTTGACCTCGACGATCTCGGCCTGGCGGCCGGTCTCCTCGAGGTGGCGCGCGGCGATGCGCGGGTACTTGGTGGCGACGCGCATCACGCCGAGGCGGCGCAGCGCCTCGTGCGCGGGGTCGGGGCCGGCCTTGCTGGCGAGCACCATGACGCAGCGCCCGAAGCCGAGGTCGAGCAGCTCGTAGACCTCGCGGCCGCCTTCGCCGGGATGAAAAGATGCCCGCCCACCCTGCTCGAGCAGCACGTCCTTGCCGGTGACACCGAGGTCGGCGGCGCCGGCCTCGACGTAGGTGGGCACGTCGGAGGGGCGCATGGTGATCACGCCGATGTCCTCGAACAGCAGCTTGCGGTCGTTGGAGCGCAGCTCGCCGGTGTCGAGTCCGAGCGCCGCGAGCAGATCGACGGTTCCGTCGAACAGCGCTCCGCGCGGCACCGCGATCGTGAGGCCGTTGATCGCGCTCATCGCGCGAGCTCGCCGTTCTCGGAGCGCGCCAGCAGCGCCCCGGTGCCACGCTCCTCACCGGTGAGCGCGATGTGCAGACGGTCCACGCCCAGCGCGAAGCCGACCGCCGGCAGGCTGCGGCCGAAGCGCCCGAGCAGGTCGTCGTAGCGCCCGCCGCCGCCGATCGGCGCGCCGAGCGCGGGGTCGTAGACGTCGAACACGGCGCCCGTGTAGTAGCCGA